>Ga0070698_100000076_pt1 | contig 74631 bp, 65 predicted proteins | sample KBSK1502metaG_FD_65477 | JGI IMG/M metagenome (GOLD analysis project Ga0070698, IMG submission 65477) | Corn, switchgrass and miscanthus rhizosphere microbial communities from Kellogg Biological Station, Michigan, USA - KBS K1-50-2 metaG | ecosystem: Host-associated > Plants > Roots >... | reverse complement strand
TCGCAGAGAGACTGACGGCGTCGCGCGAGCAACCACACGCGCGCGCCATCGCAAGTGTGTCCCTCGGCATTGACCAACCTTTGACTGGCGCCTTGGCTCTGCGGCGCCATGGCGATTCCATTCGTCGACTTGTGAGCGTTACCGACGAGATTTCGGCTCAGTAGAGTTAGCTGCGCGCTCGCGCGTAGAGATCGAGATACGCATCGACCATGCGGTCGGCGCTGTAACGCGCGAGTGCGGTGTCGCGTGCGCGTTTGCCCATCTCGCGCGCGAGCTCTCGATCCGTCGCGAGGCGGCCGAGTGCGCGCGATAACGCCTCGGCATCGACGGGCACGAGCAGCCCCGTGACCTCTTCGTCGACGACGCTCGGCAGCCCGCCGACGGCGGTCGTCACGATCGGCAATCCCGCCGCCATCGCTTCGGGCACGACGAGCGGCAAGCCTTCGGTCTTCGACGACAGCGCGAAGACGTCGAACGCGGGAATCAGCTGCGGCACGTCCATGCGGCGTCCCGTCATGACGACCCATTTGGGCTCGGGCAGCTTCGCGATCTCCGCTTCGACATCGGCGCGCGATGGCCCATCACCGATGATCACGAGTCGCACGTCGGCCGATAACAGCGGCGCCATCGCGCGCACGAGCAGCGCTTGGTTCTTGTACTCGTCGAGCCGCCCGACGGTGCCGACGACCCACGCATCGCCGACGCCGAGCTCCGCGCGTGCTGCCGCGCGCGCGTCGGGATCGGGGCGATAGCGATCGAGTCGGATGCCGTTCGCGATCGTGTGAAGCTTCGCGAGTGGCGCGTCGCGCTGCTCTTTTGCTTGCGCGGTCGTCGTATCGGAGACGGCGACGAACGCGCTCGTCAATCGCGCTGCTGCGCGCCGCAATACGTGATGCCCGCGCGAGCCCGGATTGACGCCGTGCTTCGTGTGAATCGCGGCAGCGCCGGCGAGTCGCGCCGCGGGTGCGCCGTAGATCAGCGGCAACGGGTTGTGCGTGTGAACCACATCTGCGCGGTAGCGCCTCAGTGCGCGCGCGAGCCGTGGCACGAGTGTCGCGTCGATGCCATCGCGCTTCGCGACGCGCTCGACACAGATGCCGTGTTCGCGAAATTCCTCTGCCATTGCGCCATCTGGCGGCGGTGCGAGCGAGATCACGGCGACGCGGTGGCCCCGCGCTTGCTGTCCTATGGCGAGATCGAGCGCGACGCGTTCTTGCCCACCTACACCAAACGACGACAACACATGAACGATCGACCACACGGCTGTTGGCTACCCTCTGTGCATATCGAATGCAAAGCTGAGGCGTGATGGAAAGCGCGATTGATCCAGACGACGACGCGCTCCTTGCCTCGATCGGCATGCGTGTCGGTGGCGGCGAGATCGATGCCGCGTGCGCGCGCATCGCGCGTCGCATTCATGACGGGCGGCTTCGCGTCGTCGGCTTCGTGCCTGTCAACGCAAAGTCAGCGGTGCCGCCGGTGATGATTCAGCTCGGCCTCTCGCTCTGCAAGTTCACGGGCGCGACGGTCGCCGTCGTCGATGCAAATGTGCGCTATCCCGGCCTGGGACAACTCGCCCAGGGCCACCGCGCAGATCGCGACGGCTCCGTCTTCTCGACGCGTTGGCTGCGCGGCTCGCTCGCGCTGCTATCGCCGCCGCGCGTCGAGCGTGCCGGCGATGTCGTGCCGCAACTCACGCGCGTTTTGACCGAAGGTGCAGACCTGTTCGCGCATGTGTTAGTCGACCTCACGGGCTTCGAGCTTCTCGGCGAGCACGCGGCGGCTGCCGACGCGATGGAGGCCGTCGTTCTCGTCGGGCGCGCGAAGCAAACGCACGAACAAGAGCTCGTCTCCCTGTCGGCGGCGATGCCGCGTGACAAGTTCTTGGGCGTGCTGCTCGTCGGATAACGTGCACTGTGACGCGGCCGCACGCTTGAAGCCCATTGCTCGTTCGTGCTCTGCTTCGTGCGTGCGTACCCTCGAGCAAGAGAAGATTGCGGTCATCGGCCTTGGATATGTCGGCCTGCCGGTGGCGCTTTCGTTCGGCCGCAAGCTGGCGACCGTAGGTTTCGACATTCGCCAGTCGCGCATCGACGAGCTCAAGCGCGGTCACGACGAGACGATGGAAGTCACCTCGGAGCAGCTCTCCGCGGCGAACAAGCTCGAGCTCACCGCCGATCCTAGCAAGCTCGGCGACTGCACGTTCTACATCGTCGCGGTGCCAACGCCGATCGATAACAACAACCGCCCCGATCTCAAGCCCGTGATCAGCGCGACGAAGACGATCGCGCCGCACCTGCGCAAGGGTGACATCGTCGTCTACGAATCGACGGTCTACCCCGGCGTCACCGAAGAAGTCTGCGGCCCGCTCCTCGATGAAGGCAGCGGCCTGCACAACGGCAAAGACTTTTTCCTCGGCTACTCGCCCGAGCGTATCAACCCGGGCGACAAGGAACACACGTTCGAGAAGATCATGAAGGTCGTCTCGGGACAAACCGAAGAGACGCTCGAGCGCGTCGCGCGCGTCTACGGTTCGGTCGTCACGGCGGGCGTGCACCGCGCGCCGTCGATCAAGGTCGCCGAAGCCGCGAAGGTCATCGAGAACACGCAGCGCGATCTCAACATCGCGCTGATGAACGAGCTCGCGCTGATCTTCGATCGCATGGGCATCCGCACGCACGATGTGCTCGAGGCCGCCGGCACGAAGTGGAACTTCCTGCGCTTCGCGCCCGGGCTCGTCGGCGGTCACTGCATCGGTGTCGACCCGTACTACCTGACGACGAAAGCCGAAGAGCTCGGCTATCTGCCGGAGGTCATCCTCGCCGGCCGTCGCATCAACAACAACGTCGGTCCGTTCATCGCGCAGAAGTGCGTCAAGCTGCTCACCTCGCTCGACGTGCCGCTGCGCAAAGCGAAGGTCGGCATCCTCGGCCTCACGTTCAAAGAAAACGTGCCCGACCTGCGCAACTCGAAGATCCCCGACATCGTCGCCGAGCTCAAGCAATACGGCATCGACGCGAAGGTTCACGATCCGCTCGGCGATCCGCGAGAGGCGCGCGAAGAATACAAGCTCGAGATCACGCCGCTCGAGCAGCTCACCGGGCTCGACGCGGTCATCCTCGCCGTCGCACACAAAGAGTACGTCAACAACTTCGATGGAATCTTCGCGCGCGTGCGCGATGGCGGTGTCGTCATCGACGTCAAGAGCGTCATCGATGGCAAGCCGCCGCGTGGGATCCGCCTCTGGAGTCTATGAGTCGTTACGACGAAGTCTGCGCGGAATTAGTCAACACGCCACGACGCTGGCTCGTCACCGGTGTCGCGGGTTTCATCGGCTCGGCGCTGCTCGAGAAGCTGCTCGACCTCGGGCAAACCGTCACGGGTGTCGACAACTTCATCACCGGGCACAAGAAGAACCTCGACGAGGTTCTCTCGATCAACCCCGACGAGCGCCTACAGTTCCAATTCATCGAAGGCGACTTGCGCGATCTCGAGGTCGCGAAGCGCGCGTGCAAAGACGTCGATATCGTCCTGCACCAAGCCGCACTCGGCTCGGTGCCGCGCTCGATCGCTGATCCGCTCGCGTCGCACGCGCACAACGTCGACGCATTCCTCAACGTGCTCGCCGCGGCGCGCGAGTCCGGCGTGAAGCGTGTCGTCTACGCGTCGAGCTCATCCGTCTACGGCGATCATCCGGGTCTACCGAAACACGAAGAGCGCATCGGCAAGCCGCTCTCGCCATACGCGGCCACGAAGCGCGTCGACGAGATCTACGCGCAGGTGTTCCAGGACGTCTACGGCCAGGAGCTGATCGGTCTGCGCTACTTCAATGTGTTCGGTCGCAGACAAGATCCAAACGGCCCGTACGCCGCCGTGATCCCGCGCTGGATCGCAGCGCTCCTCGAGGGCAAGCCGTGCGTGATCTTCGGGGACGGCTCGAACAGCCGTGACTTCTGCTATGTGGACAACATCGTCCAAGCGAACCTGCTCGCAGGCACCGCCCCGCCCGACACGTCGGGCACGATATATAACTGCGGCTGCAACGGCCGCACGGACCTGAGGCAGCTGTTCACGATGATTCGCGACGACCTCGCGAAGGATGTTCCCTCGCTGGCGACCGCAGAGCCCGTTTTCGAGCCACCGCGGCCCGGTGATATCCCTCACTCACAAGCGGCGATCGACAAAATCAGCGCCGCGCTCGGCTACGAACCGACCCATCAGGTTGCCGAAGGTATGGCCGAGACCGTCACGTGGTTTGCAGAGCGCTTGCGACAAACGTGAAGAACAGCGTGCCGTTGGGATAGGATATTCCTCAGTCCCTTGCGTGCGCTCCTGGTTGCCTTCGCGCTCGTAGTCTCGAGCTCCGCAGTCGCCGCTCCAAAGCGAGTCGGTGTGCTCGTGCTCGGCGACACGCTCAAGGGCCCGACGGCAAACCAAGCCGAGAAATGGCTGCGCGATCACAACCAGCAGGTCGTGTCGACGCCCATGCCCTCCGACGCGGTCAAGACCCTCGAGAACTGCTTCGTGATCGATGATCCGAAGTGCGCGCGCGCGATCATCGACGCCCGCTCGAGTGCCGAAAGCCTGATCGCGATCCGCGTCGAGGTCGCCTCGAAGAAAGAGAAAGAGGTCCGGCTGACGATCGATTGGTTCGTCAAAGGTCACAGCCCGGTCACCGCGCGTCGCAACTGCGAAGACTGCACCGAGAGTGTGCTGCGCACGACGATCGACGCAATGCTCGGCGATCTCGCGAAGCAGAGTCCGGGCTTCATGGGTCGCATCAAAGCGATCTCCGAGCCACCGGGCATGACCGTGCTCCTCGATAACCAAACGATCGGTGTGACGCCGATCGAGCGCGATGTGCCGGTCGGCTCGCACAAGGCGCGCCTCGTCAAGGATGGGCGCATGGGTGACGAGAAGCTCGTGAACGTGGAGTCCGGCGCGATGGCGGAGATCAAGTTGATGCCGCCGCCGCCCGGCCCGCCCGTCGACAACGGAAACGTTCCGCCACCGCCTCCAGTCGACCGTCCGTCGCGCACCGTACCGTGGCTTTTGACGTGGACCGGTGTGCTCGCCATTGCGGCCGGCGTCACACTGTACGCCGTCGATCCGATCAAAGCCGGTCAAGATCAGTATCGAACGAAGCTTGCGGGCGGGATTACGGCGGGTGCTGGAGCGGCCGTAGCAATTACTGGTGTGATCCTTCTCCTAACGACACGCGGCAGCTCAGGGCCAACTGTTGCGATCACCCCCCAAGGTGATGCGACCATTGGATGGACCGGGAGGTTTTGATGCGTGCCGCATGGTTTCTGATCGTGCTCGTCGGCTGCAAAGAGCCGAACCCCGACTACTGCAGAGACAACCCGGGCGCTGCGGGCTGCCCGATGGACGACAGCATGGGCATCGATGCCGACGACGGCATCGATGCACGCCTTGATTTCGGTGCGGGTGACTTCGCGATTCACGTGAGCGCCGGCCCGGCGATGAGCAACATCTCGTTCAACCCCGGCGCGACGCTGAACACCGACGCGGATATGTTGTGCCAGCCCGTGCCGTGGACAAACGGCAGCCAACCGGCCGCTTGCATGCTGTACGCGAAGACAATCTCCATCCAGGATGGTTTGGAGGTCATCGGCACACGGCCGGTCGTGATGCTCGCGTCGAGCGCCTTGATGGTCAACGGCCTTGTCGACGTGGCAAGCCATGTCACGGGCAAGGTCGCTCCAGGATCACCGTCGAGTGCGTGCAAGGCATTCGGGATGGCGCCCGCTTCGAACGGCAGCACCGGGGGCGGTGGTGCCGGCGGCAGTTTCGTCTCGCTTGCCGGAAATGGTGGCGCCGGCGGCGGTCAGAATGGTGGCACGGCGGCAGCAGCCGACACGCTCACGCCGAACTTGCTGCGCGCTGGATGTGACGGCCAGGGCGGTGCCAACGGCAGCATGCCGTTGCCGGGCGCCGGAGGTCACGGCGGCGGCGCGATCTACTTGGTCGCCGGCGGCACCATCACGTTGAGCGGAACGGCGATTATCAACGCGTCTGGCTCCGGTGGCGGTCAAGCGATGAAGAGCAGTGGCGGCGGTGGTGGTGGCTCCGGTGGCATGATCGTTCTCTTCGCACAGACGATCATGGCGTCGGGAGCAAGACTCGCCGCAAACGGAGGCAGTGGCGCGACAGGTGCGGGACCGGGCGCAGGTACGGTCGGAAACGATCCGGATCCGAATACACCGCTCACGCAAGCCGCTGGCCCGACGGGCGCCGGTGGTTCGGGTGGAGCTGGGTTCGCAGGTGGCAACGATGCAACGAGCGGCGGTTCAAGCTCGAACGGCGGTGGTGGCGGCGGCGGAGCATCGGGCTCGATTCAAAGCAACATGACGCTCACGGGAGCCACGTCATCTCCCGCCGCACTGCCGCTCTAATCCGGCTATGCTCGCCGGCCGAATGGCCGACGACACTTTGCCAAAACCAGAGCCCAAAGAGATCGACGAGAAGCTCGCTCTGCAGCTCAAGCACCTCGCCGAAGACGCCGTGCTGAAGGGCGTGCCGTACGGCGATGAGAAGTGCGGCAACTGCCTCTACTACCTGAACCCCGACGAAAACATTTCGTACTGTTGGCATCCGAAGCTGCGCATCCTCGTCGGTGACCAGTGGTGGTGTCAGTGGTGGGAGAAGATCGAAGAGTAATGGATCGACGACTGCTCGCGATTTTGCTCGGCGGTGCCGCGGCTGCGTGTTTGATCATCGCCGCGTTCACCGAGCATTGGCTCGTCAACTCGAGCGCGCAATCGAACATCGGCTTTGGGCTTCGCCGCAATCACGAGTGCTTCGCGAGCGCGGGCTGGTCAGAGTATGCGCCCGCCGAGGTTGCACCTCGGAAAACGACGTGGACCTGTAAGAGCTCGACGAACGCAGACACGGTTGGCAACTGGCAAGAGCTTTCGGTGGCGCACGGCGGCGACCGACTCGCGTCGGGGGTCTTCGCGCCACTTGGGTGGATCACACTCATCGATGTGATCCTCGCGGCACTCGGGCTGCTCGCGGCTGTCGGTATCGCGATCGCGCGCAAGCAGCCGCAGCTGCCGGTCGCACCGACGACGGTGGCGTTACTCGGCATCATGCTCGGCCTCATCACCGGGTGCGTGTTCATCGCGACGAAGCCGGGACCGGTGGGCATGGTAGGAGTCGGGCTCAGCTTCTGGCTGTTTGGTGCCGGGTGCGTGATGGGAATCGCCAGCGCGCAGCTGCTGGCGAAAGTGAATCGGCCACCGGATGTGGATTTGATGGCCGACGCTATGAATCCCGACGACTACTGATTAAGGTCCGCGCATGTCTCTGCGCGGAAAGACCTTGTTCATCACCGGCGCGAGCCGGGGCATCGGGCTCGCGATCGGGCTGCGTGCGGCACGCGATGGCGCGAACGTCGTGGTCGCGGCGAAGACGGCGGACCCGAATCCGAAGCTGCCCGGTACGATCTTTACGGCGGCAAAGGAGATCGAAGCGGCGGGCGGCAAGGCATTGCCCGTGCAGTGCGACATTCGCTTCGAGGAGCAGGTTGCGGCGGCGGTCGCGAAGACGGTCGAGACGTTTGGCGGCATCGACATCTTGGTGAATAACGCGAGCGCGATCAGCCTCACGCCCACCGAGATGACGGAGATGAAGCGCTATGACCTGATGCACGGCATCAACACGCGCGGCACGTTCCTTTGCAGCAAGATGTGCATTCCGCACCTGAAGAAGGCGCAGAACCCGCACGTGCTGAACATTTCGCCGCCACTGAATATGGAGACGAAGTGGTTCGCGCCGCACGTCGCGTACACGATGGCGAAGTTCGGCATGAGCATGTGCGTGCTCGGCATGGCCGGCGAGTACAAGCAGGCCGGCATCGCGTTCAACGCGCTGTGGCCGCGCACCACGATCGCGACGGCCGCGATCAAGAATTTGCTCGGCGGGGATCAGGCGATGCGCGGGTCGCGCAAGCCGGAGATCATGGGCGATGCCGCGCACGTGATCTTCAATCGGCCCGCGAAGGAATGCACCGGCAATTTCTTCGTCGATGACGATGTGCTCGCATCGTCGGGCAAGACGGACCTGAGCGAATACGCGGTGGATCCGAACGCGAAGCTGTTGCCGGACTTCTTCGTGTAGACGCGCTCGCCGCTCGTTCGCGTGGCGTTCGCCAACGACCGCTCCTGCGCTTCTACTGCTCGCCTCATTAACTCAGACCCAGTGCGTCCTGCCGCGACGGAGGAGAACTGCGTCGGCGCGAGACCCTTCGACGACGCTGGCAGTTCTCCTCCGGCACTAATTGAGTGATCCGGCTCGGCTTTTGTTCGGCAACCGCCTGAGGCCGGTGCCGATACGGATGCCATGAATGAAATGCTACGCGGCGAGTGTACTGGCGGTCCGGATCAACTGTTCGAGAAGAAAGCGGTGGATGGGCATCTCCATCACGAGCGATTCGAATCCTCCAGCAGCTACATGATCCACAGTCTCAGCGGAAAGGTCCCACCACCAAGTGCCGATTCCTGTCGTGATCTGCTCGCAATTTTTGGACATGACAACGTCTCCCAAGTCGCTCCAATCCAGCTTAGTTCCAGCACCGCGCATTCCCAAGTCAGTGGGAGCGCTGCGGGTCACCAGACTGCAGGAGCGTCGAAAGGACAAACCGCGTCTGCATCCAAAACGCCAAATCCGACGTACGTCGATGCCCGGCTGTACGCTGCCAAGTTTTTTGGGCGCCACGGTGAGCTCGCTCAGCTACTGAGCCAAGCGTGTCGCGATGGGCTCCATGCGTTTTCGATACGGACGTCGGAGCAATACAACAAGTCGGATTCGATGGGACTCATGATCTTCCAGCTCGCATTAGCTGCAGTTCCGGCGGCGGGGGTGCTAGCGCAAACGCTTCACGAGCTGAGCACGAGCGAAAAACTCCAAGAACTGACGCGGCTGGGGGCAACGATTAAGCGGCTCGCCGGCGCATCTGAAAAGGTGCACAAGGCGATCGAGAAGGTCGCCAGTGCATCCGATCTCGCGCACAAGGCGATTGGGAAGGTAGAAGGCGCTGCCGAACGCGTGAAGAAGGTCTCAGAGGCAGCAGAGAAGGGCCACACGATTTCGGAGGCAGGAGAAGGGAAAGAAAAAGGCGACTTCGAAATGGCCACCATATCCAATCTGTCTGATCTGATGTCTGACAGTGTTGCTGTGCGGTGGCGAAACGAGGACTACATCGATGAGAAACTCGAGCAACTCGAATACGTCGATCCGGCCATCGACCTGAAGGAGAATGTCGAAAAGGTACTTGGGAAGCTACCGTCGGCCGACGCAGTCAAGGGAGCCGTTCGGGAAGTGGCAGAAGAGTTCGAGCTCCGGCTATACGTTCAGTATTACGTCGAGCCAGGAAAGGTGACCTACGTTCTCGACGAACAGGACGGGGCTTCGCGTGCGGAGTTCGAAGGCATCCCGCGAGCTGTTGTCAGACGCTTTATGGATCTAAACAAGGCGTCGATGCTCATCGAGCATAAGAACCTGAAGCGAAGGCATATGGTTCGGTTTTGGTCAGGAAATCGAGTGTGACAATGCGGTCTCTCCATATCGTCGCATGGAGTCTTACGCTCGCGAGTGCATGTCGTGGCGGCGAGCACTCGGAGCCAAAGCTAGTCTTTCCCTCGCGGGTTGCGCCGCCGCTGAGGGCGGATGGGATCGAAGATGTCGTCGTCAGCCGAGCGGATTGTCGCGGCACCGAGGCGGAGCTTCGCAACACGTGGGGCGCGCCGCGCAACGCTGGCGCCGGCGTGCTTCGCTGGTCCGATCGAGATACGAAGTGGATCGCCGATCTAAGTCACAAAGGCTCGGGTTGCCAGTTGGTCTTCACCACTGCGCGTTACTTTGGAGTGCTCGGGCACGCGCCTCGTGGGCTTGCCGCGATTAGGACCGGCACAACGAAAGAAGAGGTGCGGCGGATCGCACCGGCCCTTGCCGATGCTCAGGTTGCGATTGATTTGCCGGGCATCACCGGCGCGACTCACGCAATCACATTCGATCGCACGTCCAATCGCGTCGAAGATTTGTACCTTATTCTGCCAAGCCGCGCCGTCGAAGGACTCGTGATGGCGTGGGGGCCGGGACCGACGTGGATCGACCCATCGACATCGACGGCATCGCGGCTGGAACCTCTAGCGCTCGAGTCCTCGATCCTGCGCTTTCACCACTACATGCCGTTCGAACAATGGCTGGGTGGCGGGACGTCGATCGCGGTCCTTCCGAACGACATCTGGACGCTTGATTTTTCGGCGTTCGCGAAGGCGCACCCGGAGCTTCACCCAGACATCGAACGTCCATACACGTTGACGTTGCCGGCGACGGAATCGTCACCCTTCGGTGGCGTCATTGCTGCAGTTGATCTCGAGAACGCGAAGTTCGTAGAGAAGGTGTCTTTCGCATTTCCCTACAAGACGCCCGCCATGCGCGATCGCACGATCGCGCTGTTGGAGCGCAAGTGGGGACCGCGTAAACAAACAGACGGTCTCTGGACGTTCGAGCGAGCAGATGGCGTTTCGGCGATCGATCAACTAGGCCAGATCGTTGTTTACATCACGCGTCGCCGCTGAATGAATTCGACGTCGAATCGGCCTGGCAGCGGCGACTTCGATATTTATCGAACGCGCTTTATCCCGCTTTCGACTTGCCGCCGAGGAGCTTTTGCAGCTCCGCAGCCGGAGCCTTCGCGGGCGTTGGCTTCTTCGCGCCGCGCTTGACGCCTGCCGCGAGGAATCCGAACGCGGCGCCGGCGACACCGCCGACGAGGTGCGCGAGCTGCGAGATGTTGTCTTCGTGGAACGAGCGCACGATCTCGCCGCCGAGATAGATGATCGCGATCGCGATGAACGTCAGCGGGATTTCGCCTGCGCGCATGTTCGCCATCGACGCGAGCAGGATCATCATGAACACGATGCCACTCGCGCCGAGGATGATGCCGGTCGAGAACAAGAGGTTCGTCAGGCCGGTCATGACCGCCGTCAAAAGGATCATGATGAGCAGTGAACGCGAGCCGTGACGCTCCTCGAGGATCGGTCCGATGAGCAGGATCAGCATGAAGTTGCTGATCAGGTGCGTCCAATCCTTGTGACCGAGGATGTGCGAGAACAGCCCGACGTAGCTGCGCGCGTCATCGAGACGCGGCCACGCCTCGAACCACCCCATCGTCGAGGGTGCGATGCGGGTGACGATGAATACCGCCACCGCCGCGAGCGCAAACGTTAGAACAACGGGCGCGTTATAGGTGATCCGCAGCTTCGGCACACCTGAAGGCTAGCACGCGCCCTCCGCATCTCAATACAACGGCCAATCGGACGGTCGACGCTCCGCGACGTGGTTTTCATACGTGTAGCGGTGCGGCGGCGCATACTTGTGCGTCGGCTGCTTGTTATCGACGATCTCGAGCAGCGGCACGTACGCGTAGGTCTTTGGCCGGATGACTTCAACAGTACAACCGGCCTCGCGCACCACACGTTCCGAGACCGAACCGAGAACCGCGCGCTCGATGCCGGTCAGGCCCTTGCTGCCGACCAGGATCAAGTCCGCGCCGACCATCTCGGCACAACGCAGGATCTCTTCGGCCGGCTTGCCGATCGGCGCGTGCACGAAGAAGTGAACGCGTCCCTCGATCTTCTTGGCCTTGAGCTCCTGCGTGACCTCGGCCGTGATCGCATCCTGAACGCGCTCGGCGTACTGCAGGTCGACCTTCTTCGCCGGCAAGGCTGGGAAGGGGGAGTGCGGATCGACGACGCACACGAAGTGAAGGACATGCCACGGCGCACGAGTCGCCAAAGCGATCGCGCGGTAGAGAGCGGATTTGCCGCTGTGGCTGAAATCGAACCCGACGACGACTTGGCTGTGTTCTGCGCTCATGCCCATCTAAGCAGCATTTGCAGTGCCAAGCTAAATGCGGCTCGCAGTACGAAAAGCGCGCAAGATGTGCGCTACCCCGTCGGTAACGTGCAGTTAATGCCCGCCATACATGGGCGTGCGCAACTCGCCGCACGCACCCGCCGCGCAGTTGCACGGTGATGCGCACGTGCTGGTTGCCATACCGGTCGACCAGAAGTCACGCATTTGAAGCTGCACGAGTGTGCGGCGCCGCGGATTCTCGTGAGCCACGTTGTCGTACGAGAAGGTCTCGTTCGTTTCGGGTGGCAGCGGCGTCGGCTGCTCGTCGTAGAGCGAGCGAGGCAGCGCGAGCGAGCGCGCTTGATATTCGCTGGCGAGGTTTGGCACCTGGCAATCATTGATCGAGGTCTGCATGAGGATCTGCTTGCCCCGTTCGGCGAAGAAACCGGCCGGCAGCGTCGCGCCGTCGACGGGCTCGAGCGCCATCTGCAGCACTTGCTCCATGATCACGGCGTCGAGCAGATCGTCGTACGTACTCTTGAGCGGCAGGCCGTACGACGCCCAGTTGCTCGAGCGCTCGAACATCAGCGCCCAGTTCGCGCCACCGACGTGCAGCACTGCGCGCGTGATGAACGGATCCCACGCGAAGAACGTCGTGCCGAGGATGTGGCCCAGCGAGATGCCGAGGAAGTACACGCGCGACGGATCGACGATCGAGCGGCCTTGGCTATCGACGAAAACCTCGGTCGCAAGTCGGCCGCGCAGTAGCTGCTCGAATGCGATCGTGTTGACGATGCCTTGAAAGATGCGCTGACCAAAGCCCCAACCCTTGTTGAGATCGTTGAGCGCGAGCAGCGCGTTCGGGATGTCATCGTTCGACATGCCGGTCCACTGCGTGCCGGCAACGATCAGACAACCATCGGCGGAGAGGTCGCGCGCATATTCGGCATCGCGCAGCTCTTGCAGGCTGCCGAAGAAACCGTGGCCGTAGATCAGGATGCCGGCGCGGTTGTTAAACGCAGCGCACGGCGGAACGATGATGTACGCCTTCGCGATCATCGTGCCCTGCGCGGTCACGTTGCCGGCGGCATCGCGATAAAAGCCGGCGAACATCTCGCCGGTCACCGCCGGCGCTTCGAAATCGAGCTCGATGCGACGCGCGATGCGCGGATCGCCGTTGATCGTGCCAAGCGATGACGTGACGGTGTAGTTGTTCGTCAGCGCGGCGAGCGCAGCATCGCGCGCAGCGCGCGGATCGACGAGCGCGTCGTCATCCGGCGACACCGTGAAGTCCCACGCGACGAGCATCTCGTCGCGCGGCATGCCGAGACCCTCGAGCGCGCCGATCGCCGCACGCAGCCGCGGTCGCGCCGCATCGAGACGCGCGTGACCTGTATCGCGATCTTCGAGCACGGCGCGAAAGCCTTCGCTGATCGGAATCGGCCCGCCATCGCGCGCGCGCACCGTGTTGCGAATGCCGACGGCGTAGCGATGACCACCGACGAGCCGCTCCATCGGCCGGATGTACACGGCCTGGCGATCGAAATTGTCGAGCTCGTTGACATCGACTTCGGCGAAGTGCGCGACGAGGTGGCCGCTGTCGATGTCGAGCAAGAACGTCGGGCTCGTCGATAGCGTGCTGTCGGCGAACGCGCGCGGACCAACGAGCGTCTGCGGATCGACGCCGCCGCGCGCGGCCCACAGGATCGTCGTGCTCGCCGGCCAACCACGACGCTTCGCGAGCGGCGTCGGATCGAACGGCACGCGGGTCTCGGAGTTCGTGGGGAACGCGCCGACCGGAACATCGAGGTAACCGTCAGCCCGTTCGTACAGTGACGATGGGTACGGCAGGATGTTTACCGTCGAGCCGAGCGGATTTGACTCGGCCGGACCATGCACCGCGTCGTCACCGCACGCGCACACGATAAGGAGCGCGATCGCACTGCGCATTTGGGTAGTTTCTCATGGGAGCGAGCGAACAACGGCGTTGCCGCTTGCCGTTATCGCGGCTGCAGGCCACGCTGCAGGCATGGCAACGGTTGAAATCACAGCGGACAACTTTCAAGAAACGATCGAGAAGGGCGGCATCGTCCTACTCGATTGGTGGGCGGAATGGTGCGGCCCCTGCCGCGCGTTCGCACCAGTATTCGAGAAAGCGTCCGACCAACACGGCGATGTCGTGTTCGGCAAGATCGACACCGAGGCACAGCAGGAGCTGTCGGCCGCAGCGCAGATTCAGGCGATCCCGACGCTGATGCTGTTCCGCGATGGCGTGTTGCTGTTCCGCGAGAGCGGCGCGCTGCCACCGGCTGCACTCGAAGAGCTCGTGAAGCAGGCGAAGTCGCTCGACATGGAAAAGGTCAAGAAAGAGATCGCCGAGCACGGCGAGCATCACGAGCACGGCCCCGACTGCGACCACGATCATTAACTACCTCGCCGGTCCTCGCTCGCGGCCGCCGCCCGCGCCGCGCGGGCGGCCCATGCGAGCACTGAGCGAGCTATTTGCGGTACCGTCGCGGCGTGCGCGCCGTCGCCTTGGTCCTGCTGGGCTTTGCGACCCGCGCGTACGCTGACGACGATCCTCGCGACGCGTTCGGCTTCGGCAAAAAGCCACCACCGAAGAGCGACACCGATTGCGGCGATGGCATCGGCTTTGGTTGCGTCTATGCGACGGATCCACTCGCCGAAACGGCGACGATCTATTCGCTGACGTCGTGGCTGCCATCGAGCTACTTGTTGCGACTGCCGGTCGGTCACGCGACGCACGACACCGTCGCGCACTACGCGATGGGGGCGAGTCGCGACGACGCAGGCCCGAGCTTTGCCGGCGCAACCGGGCTCGAGAACCGGTGGCTCGTCAACGGTGCGCCGGCCGATAGCGTGCGCACCGGCGCCGCGGACACGCGATTGCCGCTGCCGTTTCTCGACGGCATCTACGTCACCACAGGTGGTTTCACCGCGCGCGATCGCGCTTCGACAGGCGGCATCATCGACGCGCGCCTTCGCAGCGGCACACCGGAGCATGAAGTCGACGCGCGCGTGTATGCCGGCATCACCACGACACCGCGTCAGCGCGCCATCGCACCCGGCAGCTACTACGTGCGCCGCGGCAAGCTCGAGGCGGGACCGGATGCGGCCGCATCGGTGGTCGCGACGGGACCACTCGGCGATCACGCGTGGTACGCGGGCGGGCTCGCGCTCGACGTGATTTCGACAAAGTTCACGTTCACGTCATCGACGATCGTCGACGCCGATGGCGACATGGCTCCCGATGGCCTCCCCGGCGTTGTCGTTACGCGACAGTTCGACGAGTTCACGAAGACGCCGGTGACGTGGCGCGCGCCGTTCATGCTGCGCGCTGGACTCGATCGCGACGTTCACCACATCGACCTGACGCTCATCGGCACGCCCGCGACCGACGCCTCCTTCCTTTATAACGCCACCGCGCAGGCGGCACGCGTCGATGGCACGACGTTCGTCGGCGACGCGATCGCGACGTGGCGCGGCCACTGGGACAACACGCGCGCACGTGCGCAGTTCGCGTGGCACCGCTCGATGCGCACCGAATCCGCGCACGATCCGCAGGCGAAGAACATGCCGCAGCTGTTATCGGCGTACGTGCCGACGACAATCGCCGAAGATCAACAATTCGCGGGCGCCTGCGAAGACGACACCGCGGCGGATCCGTTTCCGGGCATTCCGAATTGCCCGGTGCCGTTTGGCTGGTTCGCGAGCGGCGGCGCGGGCAAGCTCACGAATGTCACCGCCGACAGGCCATCGATCACCGCCGACGTCGCGCATCGCATCGGCGCGAACGTCGTGCGCGCCGGCGCGACGGGCGAAGACGCGCGGCTCGTCCTCGAGTCGCGCTTCACCGGCGGGTCTCAGATTCGCAGCCTGTTCCCGACGCACATGTCGATCCGGCGCTTCGCGGATCCGACGCAGCCGTGCCACGACGACATCTCGCTGCCCTGCCCCACCGTCGAGAAATCCGAGCTGCGGTATCGCACGCGATACACCGCGGCGTACGTCGAAGACACGTGGCAGGCCGACGACCGCGTCGCCGTCGACGGTGGCTTGCGCTGGGAATTGATGTGGGTCGGCACCGAGCTGCATTACTCCGACCAGCTCGCGCCGCGCCTCGGTGCCAGTTGGGATTTTCTCGGCAAGGGCCGTTCGCGCGCGTGGGTGAGCATGGGGCGCAGCTTCGCGCTGTTGCCCGCGGGCCTTGGCCAAACGATTCTCGCGCGCGAGCGCTACGTCGATCAGGTGCTCTCGCCGTTCGGCGAGGGACGCGTCGTCGACACCGGCGCAACCGCACCGATCGCCGATGGCATCGAAGCGATCACGCAAGACGAGCTGACCGCCGGCGCCGAGGTCGCGCTCGAACGCACGATCCGCGCGCGGGTCTGGCTGCAGGGGCGCTGGCTGCGCCGCGGGCTCGAGACCGTCGACGGCACGTTCGACAATCCGGGCCGCACTGGCGGCACGCCCGCACTGCGCGAGACCGGGCTCGTCGCCGCCGAAGTCGCGCTCGCGCCAAAGAAGCAGATCATCGTGCGCGCAGGCTGGATGTACGGCCACACGTTCGGCTCGTGGGCGGGCGCATTCGATCCGCGCGAGGGCGCAATCCTCTATGCGGGCAGCGATTACGACGCCGGCTCGGTCAATTTGTTCGGTCGGCTACCATCCGACGCCGGCCATCGCACATATATCGAAGGCGAACGCACCGGTCGGCTCGGGTCGGTGAAACTCGCTGCGTCAGCCCGCCTAACGGTCGGCAGCGGCAAGCCGCGCAACGTGCTCGCCGACAGCGACGACGGTTTCGTCTACCTCTTACCGCGCGGCAGCGCCGGCCGCGCCCCGATGATCGCCCAGGCGAACATCCGGATCGGCGCCGACATCGAGGGCGTGCTCATCACGTTGGATCTGTTCAACGTCTTCAACCGCAAGGAAGCGACGTCGGTCGATGAAGTCTATGCGAGCGGCGCGGTGCAACCGATCGATGGCGGCACCGTCGCCGACCTGCCGTTCCTCAAGAACGTCGACGGTACTGACGCGACCCGTCGGAGAACCTACGCGACGGCGACGGCATTTCAGTCTCCACTGTCGGCGGTGCTGGGTATCCAGAAGACGTTCTGACAGGGATTTTGCGAGGCCTCCGGCGATCTTGCGAAGCGGGGTGCATGTTAGATTCTTTCTCCGCATTCGCATCTTGGGGTCGCGATCGCGCCCGACGAGTACGAGGAGCCCAATGGCCGACCTGTCCCGGTTCAACGAAGCTACTGCCGCCGTCAAACATTCTCCTCACGCCGTGAGCGCGTGGGAAGAAGTCGAAGCACTCGCTGCCGAGCTCGACAAGCCCGACGACATCGTCGCGCTGTTCAACGAAACGCTCAAAGGCAAGCTCGAACCCGAAGTCGCCGAGATGATCGGCGAGCGCGCGAGCTCGTTCTGCGATGAGTGGTTCGGCGACGAGCCAAAGGTGCTCGAGAAGATTTTGTCACGCGTGCTCAAGCTCGCGCCGACATCGGAATCGGCGCTGCAACGACTCAGCGTCCTTTATACGGTCGCCGAGCGCTGGGACGACGTGCTCGCGCTCTACAACCGCGCGATCGACGCGAACAAGGACAAGCAGCGCCGCATTCGGCTCTTGCGTGAAGCCGCGCAGCTGTCGAAGGACGTCGCGAATCAGCCCGAGAAGGCGATCGCCTACTACCAGCAACTGCTGCCGCTGATCCCCGACGACAATCAGGTCAGCATGGGCCTCGAGCGCTTGCTCGAGCGTCACGAGCGCTGGTCGGATCTGATCGCGCTGTGGGAAGGCCGCATCGAGGGCCAGTCGAAGAAGGACCGCGAACGCAGCCGCATGCGCATCGCGTCTTGTTACCTCGACAACCTCAAGGATCCGACGAACGCGCTGCAGGCCGTCAAGCCGCTGCTTGTCGAGGCCGAAGACGATAAGGATGCGACCTCGCTGATGGAGCGCATCATCGAAGCGCAAGAGGCGACGACGGGCGTTCGCGCCGCGGCGCTCGATCTATTGCGCTCGCACTTCGATGCGACCTCGCGACCGCGCGAGGTGATTCGCATCCTCGAGAAGATCATCAGCCTCGATCCGCAGAACACGCGCGACATGCGCGACGAGGCCGGCACGCGGCTCGCGGATCTCGGTGACCTCCCGGCCGCGATGGATCACTACGCGGCGCTGCTCGAGCTCGCACCCGAATCGGCAGCAACCGAGGAGAAGCTGAGGGCACTCGCCGAGCAAGGCGGGCACCACGAGCGCTATGCGACAGGCATTACGACGGCCGCGCGCGCATCGCAGGATCCGACGCGCAAGGTGCAGCTGTTCGCCGAAGCGGCGCGCACGCGCCTCGATCGTCTGAACGATTCGACGAAGGCGATCGAGCTGCTCGTCGAGGCATCGGCTGTCAACGGCGCCGCCGAGCAAGAACAGCTCGACGTCGCGCGTCGACTCGCCGCGCTCTACGCGCAGACCGAACAGCCCAAGGAGCGGCTCTCGGTGCTCGAGCGCCAAGCGCACCTCGAAGGTAACGATGTCGCGCGCGCTGCGATCTTGAGCGAAGCGGCCAAGCTCGCCGAGACGCTCGGCGATACCGACCGCGCGCTGCAGCTTTGGGAGCGCCGCACGCAGACCGATCCGTCGGATGTGTCGGGCCTCGACGCGAGGATCAGCATCCTCGAGACCCGCGGCGATTGGGACGAGCTCGTGCAGTCGCTCGAGATGCGCGCCAGCCGCGCGCCAACGCTGAACCAGAAGCGCGCCGACCTCGTACGCGTCGCGCAGATTCATCATCAGAAGCGCAGCGACCTCGATGCGGCGATCTCGACGTGGCAGCGCGTCGTCGCCGATAACAAGGATGACGAAGAGGGCATCAGCGCTCTCGCCGATCTGCTCGCCGAGACGAACCGCTGGAAGGAAATGGCGGAGCTGCTCGAGGGCGCATCGGGCCGCGCCACCGTGCGTACCGTCGGGCGCTTGGTGCGCCTCGGCGACGCACTGCGCGAGCACCTCAACGAGCCCGCACGTGCGCTCGCCGCGTATCGCAACGCGATCGCGATCGATCCATCGAGCAAGGAAGCGCGCGCCGGATTGACGGCGCTGCTCGAGGTGCAGACCACGCGCGCCGCGGCCGCCGATGCGCTCGCGCAAGCGATGCGCACGACCGGCGATGTGACCGGCGTGCTCGATCTCTTGCCGGCACGCCTCGCCGAGGCGCACGACGATCGCACGAAGCTCGCGCTGTTGCGTGAAGCCGCGCAGCTGCGCCTCGAGCACAAGCACGATGCGCCCGGCGCGCTCGCCGATCTCGCGCGTGCATTCCCACTGTCGCCACGCGATCAGTTGATCGAGAACCAGTTGCAGTCGCTCGCGAAGGCGACGAGCGACTTCACGACGCTCGGCATCGCATATCTCGAAGCGATCGAAGCGCTCAAAGATGACGCGCGCGAAGCGGCGCGCCTGCGCCTCGCGTATGCGGACCTCGCGAGCGAGCGGCTCGGCGATCAAGCCGCGGCTGCGACGGCATATGGCCAAGTCGCCGAGGTCGAGCCGGGTAACCGCCGCGCGGTCAGCGCGTTCGCGCTCCTCGGCAGTAAGCTCGCGAAGTGGCCCGAAGTCACCGATACGGTCGTCCACTTCTGCGACGTGCGCGAAGCGTTTGACGACGAGCTGCTCTCGACGCTCGAGGCCGCTGCGAAAGAGCAAGGCGCGTACGACGCGATCACGCAGGGCATCGAAGCGGGCCTCGACAAGCACAAAGTGCCGCCCGCCGTCGACGCACTGTTCCGCCAGCGCATGGCGGTGATCCATCGCGATCATCGCAGTGACAAGACGGCGGCGATCGCGCAGCTGCGCAAAGCGCTCGAGCTCGGCGGCGAACGGCAAGCGTGGCTCGCCGATCTCGTCACGCTCGAGAAGGAACAAGGCACGACGCCGCAGCTGCTCGATGCGTTGCGGCGGTTGGCGGATGCCGACGGCCGCGATCTCGATGCGCTCGTCGGCGCGGCCGACGTCGCGTCGAAGCTCGGCGAACGCGAGCAGGCGCTGCAGATTCTGTCGGCGGTGCTCGGTCGCGCGACCGCGGCATGGCGCGGCACGGCGGCCATTCGCTCTGCGCGCTCCGTCGATCAGGTTGCGAAGTGGGCCATCGACGGCCTCGTCGAGCTCTATCGCACCGGCGGCCGCGCACGCGCTGCCGTCGATACGTTGGTCGAAGCGGCGCGCCTGCCGTTCGATCAGCCGACGCGGCGCGAGATGCGCATGCGCGCCGCACAGCTCGCAACGTTCGAGCTCGGCGACAACGCCGCCGCGATCGATATGTACCGCAGCGTGCTCGCGTCGCAGTCGAACGACATGGAAGTGATCGAGCGCCTCGCGCACCTGCTCGGCGTCGAAGATCGCGTCCCCGAGCTGCTCACGCTCAGGCACATCCAGCTCGGCCTCGAGACCGATGTCGAGAAGAAGCTCGCGCTTCGCCTCGAAGTCGCAAAGCTCGTCGGCATCGTCGAGGAACGCGGCGGTCGGCTCGATGCGCTGCGCGCGAACCTCGAAGATCGTCCGGGTCACGAGTCGTCCGTCGATGCGATTGCGGTGCTCTTGTCGAGCAAAGCGCAGCATCGCCAACTCGCCGATCTGCTCGAGACGCAGGCCCAGCGCCTGGAGTCCGCCGGTGATACGGCGCGCGCCGCGAAGCTGTGGTCGCGCTACGCGCATGTCGCCGAGGTCGATTGCAAAGAGATCGAGCGCGCGATCGCGGGCCACCGCCGCGTCGTCGCATTGACGCCGACGCCTGATTCGCTGCGTGCGCTCGCGCGCCTCAACCTCGAGCGCGGCCAGTCGGCCGCGGCCGTGCCGTGGCTCGAGAGCCTACTCTCGACCGTGCCGGCCGACGAGCGCCTGATCGTCGTGCATCAGCTCGCGAAGGCGCATCTGTCTGCGAACCAGCCCGATCGCGCGATCACCGCGATCGAGACAAACCTCGACGAGAAGACGCCGGCGATGGAGCTGCGCCTCATGCTCGCCGATCTCTATCGCAAGGCGGATCTGTGGGAGCCGCTGGCGCGCCACCTCACGCGCACGCTGCCGCTCCTTCAGGAGAGCGATCCGCTCGCACGCGATTTCGCGCGCGAAGCCGTGCAGCTCTACGTCTCGAAGCTCGGCTCGCCCGCTGCGGCGATCCCAGCGCTCGAAAAAGCACTCGAGCTCGACCCGACCGACAAAGATCTGCGCACCGCGCTCGCGATCGGCAAGCGCACCGCGGGTGACCTGCCGGGAGCACGCGAGCTCTTGAGTGGCCTGATCGCCGACTTCGGTCGTCGTCGCTCGGCAGAACGCGCCGCGCTGCACGTCGAGCTAGCGCGCGTCGCGCAGGGCGAGGGCAAGACCGAAGAAGCGATGACCGAGATGGAATCGGCATCGAAGATGGATACGTCGAATACCGCGATCCAGCGCGAGCTCGCCGAGATGGCGCGCAGCGCCGGTCAGCTCGAGCGCGCAGAGCGCGTGTATCGCGCACTGCTCCTCGTCGTACGTCGTACGCCACCGGGTGATGACGAGAACGCGGTGGGCCCGAGCGAGGTGCTCTTCGAGCTGTCGAAGCTCGCCGCGCAGCGCGGTGAGAACGATCAGGCGAAAGAGCTCCTCGAGAGCGCGATGGAATCCGCGATCCAGTCGGATGCCGGTGTGCGGCGGCTGCGCCGCAGCCTGATGGCGCACAACGAGGCGGATCGCCTGATCACGGTGCTCGAGCGTCGCCTCGAGACGAACCCCGAAGCGCCGAGCCAGGCGCGGCTGCTCGCCGACATGGCCGAGACGCTGGAGAACACGCTGCACAAGCCCGACAAGGCACTCGAAGCACTGTCGAAGGCACTCAACGCGGTGCCCTCGCGGATCGATCTGCTCGACAAGGCACGCGAGCTTGCGAAGAAGACGCGCAGGACGGCGAAGTTCGTCACGCAGATGGAGCAGCTCGTCGATCGGTTGCGGCGCAAGGACGATCCGCCGCTGGTCGCCGAGATCCTGATGCGCCTCGGCGAAATGCTCGAGGTCGACGCGAACGATCTCAAGGGCGCGGCGAAGCTGTACCGCCGCGTCGAGATCCTCGGCGAGAAGCTCGCCGAATCGTTCTACGCGCAGGCGCGCGTCGCGCAGGAGCTCGGTGATACCGAGGAGCAGGCGCGCACGCTCGACAAGATGTTCGAGCTCGCCGGCAGCGATGCCGAGCCGACGCCGGCACAAGTCGATGCGCTGTATCGCCTCTCCGAGATCTTCATCGAGAGTGGCACGCGCCTCAAGCAGGGCGTCGATTTGCTCGAGCGCGCGTTCTCCGCGGAGCCGCGGTGGGCGCAGGCCGGCAAGCTGCTCAAGCTCGCCGCTGCCAAGGATGCGCTCGACGACAAGGTGCTCGGCATGTACGAGCGCGTCGCGCGCAACTCCAACGATCAGGAGCTGCTGCTCGATTACCTCGACCGTCGCGCGCTTGCCGGCGGTTCGTCGCCGCAGCAGATCAAGGAAGCAGTCGATCTCGCGATCGAGCTCGGCAAGGAAGACCGCGCCGAGAAGCTCCTCGAGCGCGCTGTCATCGCCGCGAAAGAGACGGTCGATGGCATCGCATCGGCGCCGTGGGCGGCACTCGCGCTCGCCGAGCGCAGGCTTGCTGCAAATGACATCACTCGCGCCAAAGAGCTGATGTACGAGATCGCGCAAATCGGTTCGCCCGAAGATGCGGGCAGCGTCGACGGTCTCGCGATGCGCGTGGCAACGCGCGCGTTCGCGAACCGCAAGACAGAGCTCGCCGCGGAAGTCTACGAGTTCTTGCGCGAGCGCAGCCCCTCGGACCGCGCCGTGTGGCAGCCACTGCTCACGATCTATCGCGAGACCGGTGATGGTGACCGGCTCGCGAGCGTCGTGTCGTCGACGCTGCCGAATCTCGTTACGGCGGCAGAGCGCAATGCGCTGCGCATCGAGCACGCGAAGTTCCTGCTCGAGAATCTCAAGCGTCACCACGACGCGCTCGACGTGCTGCGCGATGCGCTGCGCGACGACCCCGATAACCTCGAAGCAGCAGAGCTGTACGAGAAGACGCTCAAGGAGCTCGGCGATGACGATGGCATCGCGGAGTTCCTCTGGTCGCGCTTCGAAGACGCGCAACGCCGCGGTCATCGCGACTCGACGATCGATGTCGCGACGCGCCTCGGTGATCTGCTCGAGAAGACGGGTTCGCCGGATGCGGTTCGCGTCTATCGTGCCGCGTTGATCGTGGCGCCCGACGATCGCGAGATCTTGCGACGCGTCGTCAATCAGCTCGGCACCCACGACAACCCGCGCGAAGGCGCGCTGCTCATGGAGCGCCTGCTCGCGGTCGAGACGCCGGAGCGCGCCCCCGAGCTCGCGGGCAAGCTCGCGACGATGTGGGAAGCCGCTGGCGACCGCAAGGGTGTGCAGCGCACGCTCGAGCTCGCGCAGAAATCCGCGCCCGATGATCAGGCGATCCACGATCGCCTCGAAAAGTGGTACCGCGACAACGAGCTGTGGAGCGAGCTCGCGGATCTGATGACCCGAGATGCCGAGCGCATGGAAGACGGCCCGGCCGTCGACCGCCTGCGCGATGCCGCGAAGGTCTACTCGTCGATGCTCGGCCAGCCGCTCAAGGCGGCCGAGGTGCTGCGCAAGGCGCGTCAACGCGCGCCGGGGAACGCGGAGCTCGTCACCGATCAAGCGACGGCCCTCGCGGCCGCCGGCGAGCTCGATGCCGCGCAACGCGCGATCGGCGAAGCGCTGACCGCGGTCGAAGGCGAAGCGCGCACGGCGCTGTTGCTCTTGCGCGCGAGCTTCCGCCAGCAACTCGGCGATGACGCCTCGGCCGTGCAGGATCTCGCCGAAGCGTACGAGCTCGATAAGGAAAAGGTCGCCGAGACGTACCTCCTGGGTCTCGAGAAGCTGCGCCTGCGCGCCGAGCGCGATGGCGACATGCCGACCGAGCGCAGTGCCACGCTCAAGCTCTCCCAGATGCTCACGCAGCACGGCGATTTCGAGCGCGGTCGCGGCTTCCTCGTCGCGTGGATCGAGCGCGATCCGCGTGATGCCGAGCCGCTGTACATGCTGTGCGATCTCGACGAGTCGATCGAGCACTGGGATGGCGTTGCCGCCGCGGCGACGCGCCTCGCGTACGTCACCGAGGCTGAAGCGCAGGTAACCGCCGCGATGCGCGCGACGGAAGCCGCCGCGAAGGCGGGCCGCCCTGCCGACGCAGTGCCCGTGCTCGAGGTCGTGTTCCAGGCGCAACCCGGCATCGAGTCGCTGCGCGACAAGCTGCGCGAGGTGTACGAAGCGGCCGGCGAGTTCCGCCAGCTCGCGGGTATCCTCATGGCAGACGCCGAGCACGGCGATGATCCGGCGACGCGGTTTGCGAACTACAAGCGCGCGGCCGAGCTGCTGTTGTATCAGCTCGAGGATGCCGTCGCGGCGCAGGCCGCAGCGGCGAAAGCGCTCGAGCTACAGCCCGATGACAACGGCGCACTGATGCTCAACGTCGATGTGCTGATCGCGAGCGGTCAGCTCGAAGACGCGGGACGCACGCTTGAAGCGGCGATCTCGGCGCAGAAGAAGCGCACGCCGGAGCTCGCGGTCTTGCAGCAGCGCATGGGCCGCGTCTGCCTTTCGCTCGGCGACAAAGAAGGCCAGCTCAACTGGCTCAAGAAGGCGTTCGATGTCGATCGCAAGAACGCCGAAGTCGCCGCCGAGCTCGCGCAACTCGCCACCGAGATGGGCGACTACGAGCTCGCGCTCAAGCCGCTCCGCGCGATCACGCTGATGGACAACCCAGCGCCTGTCACGCGTCCGATGGCGCTTCTCTGGGAAGCGAAGATCGAGCACGCGCGCGGCAATCGCGCGAAAGCCGAGCTGTGGGCGAAGAAGGCGCTCCGCGAAGATCCAAGCTTCGCGGATGCGCAGCAGTTCCTCGACGAGCTCGGCGGCTAACGCAGATCAAACCCAGAGTTCGGCTGTGTCGATCCGACCAGCCGAACTATGGGTTCGCGGGGTGGCGAGTCCTCGAGCCGGGGACCCCGCATAAGAATCGACCGGGCGAGCGCGAACGCGCGAGCCCCTGAACCCCGACCCGAGGCGGACCGGGTTGGGCAGGCGTCGCCTGACCAACCCAGGTGAGCCTTGGGTTCAGTACGCGAACGGCGGGCGCTGCTCCATGCGGCGGCCGCGGAGACCGGTCACGTTAAACGTGCCCGCGTAGCCGCGGTACGACCTGCCGTACACGTACATCCCCGTGATCATCCGCGTGTCGAGATCGATCGTCACCGACGGCGAGCGATACGACAGCGGCTGGTTCACACGATACGTGCGCGATGTGCCGTTCGACAGCATGACCATCACCGTATCGATGTACGCGTAGCCGGAGGTCAGATCGAAGCGCAGCTTCGAGAAGCCGCCCATGCGCTCGTCGATATCGATGAACAGCGGGCGCTGGCCGCGATGGTCGCGGAAGCTATTCGTCAGCTGGACGTTCGATGCGATCAACATCGAGCGCCGGCCCCAGCGACCGGCCATCGAGCCGTCGACGTCGAGGTCGTGATCCTGGCTATGCTGGATGATGTATTCGCCTGTCGAGTGGTCATGGAGAATCGTGTGCTCGTCGACAGGCGCCGGCAGCGGTGCAGGCGCGGGTGGAGGAGGCACGAGCTCGGTATGCTCGGCGAGAGCAATCGAAGAAGAACCGACAACGAGAACTGTGATGAGTGCTTTGAGTGACATGACTTGGTCTCCTAGCGCTTGTCCTGCGGATCCCGTTGCGCTGTAACGAACACACCGGGAGCCGAGACGGGCGGCTTCTTGTCGACGTTGCCTTTCGACGCGTACATCTCCGACGCTTGAATCGTCCACTTGCGCTCGTTGGTCTTGGCTGCGGCCTCGTCGGCGAGCGCAGCAGATGACAGCGTCAGGATGAACACGGCGAGAAGCTTCGAAATCGACATGCCTGAGAGACGAAGCGCTCGCAGGTGCGATTCAGGATCACTCTGTGAAGGAATGTGAAGGTATAAGTTCGCGCATGTCCGAGGCAGTTCGTTATCACGCGAAAGGGATGGTAGGCGTCATCACGCTCGATCGTCCGGACAATCGCAACAGCATGACGCCGGAGCTACTCGACGCATTCGCCGCAGCGAGCGCCGCAGCACACGCCGATTCGTCTATCCGGTGCCTCCTCGTCACCGGCACGGGGTCGTGCTTTTCCGCAGGTGCCGATTTCAAATCGGTGCTGCAACGCGAGAGCGGCGCGGCACCACACGAACGCTCGTACGCGATGTACGAGCCGTTTCTTTCACTGCTCGACATCGAGGTGCCGATCATCGGCGCGCTCAACGGCCACGCAGTCGGCGGTGGCTTTGGCCTCGCACTCGTTTGCGACATTCGCATCGGCGCGCTCGAAGCAAAGTACGGCGCGAACTTCGTCAAGATCGGACTCGCGCCGGGGATGGCGATCAGTTACATGTTGCCGCGCCTCTGCGGTCTCGCACATGCGAACGAGCTGCTGCTCACCGGGAAGCTTATCGGTGGCAGCGAAGCCGCCGAGCTCGGCATCCTCAATCGCGCCGTGCCTGCTGCGAACGTGCTCCCGGAGGCGATGACGATTGCGGACGAGATCGCGAGCAACGCGCCGATCGCGGTGCGCGCGACGAAGGCAGCGATTCGCCGCGGTCTCGCACTCGACGTGCGCGAAGCGGCGCGCGCCGAAGCCGTCGTGCAGGCCGAGACCGTCGCAACCGACGATTGTCGCGAAGGTGTTGCGGCGCTGCTCGCGAAGCGACCACCCGTTTTTACGGGCCGCTGAAATCGTACTGCGGGCGCATTCACCGATTGGTATGACGTGCGGGTCGTGGTAGATAGGCCCTACGCGTCGCCACAGGGCGATTTGCATTGCTTCACCTCCCGCGAGCGGCCGGTAGGCGTCGTGTTCGCCTGGCCGCCGAGGAAATTGGAAAATGAGCAATCGCCTGTACGTGGGCAATCTGGCCTTTCACACCACGGAGAACGTGATCCAAGAGGCTTTCTCCGCATGCGGAGACGTGGTCTCCGTGACGATCGTGCTGGATCGCGAGACAGGGCGCTCGCGCGGTTTCGCGTTTGTCGAGATGGCGAATCTGGATAGCGCACAGAAGGCGATCGCAGAGCTCGATGGCCACGACTTGCAGGGGCGCGCGTTGCGCGTGAGCGTTGCCGAGGATCGGCGGCCGGGCGGCGGTGGCGGCCGCGGCGGTGGCGGCGGCGGCTACGGTGGCGGCGGTGGCGGCGGCGGCTACGATGATCGCGGCGGTTCGCGCCGCGGGGGTCGCCGTCGCGGTGGCTGATGTAGAGCTCGAGCCGATGGCGATCGCGATTGGGGAGGCGTGGGCGCACGAGGTCGTGCGTACACTGCGTGCCGTCGATCGCGAGATCATCGGCGCGTGGCCCGGCACGCTCAGAGAAGCACGCCTACGGATCCGCGTCGCGGTACGAAACAAGCTCGACCTCGATGCGCTCGATCAACTCGCGCGCATCGCGTATGTCGCGGCACGACGCAACTGGCACGATATCTCCGAGCCCGATCCCGAGAGATGAAGACCGCATGATCGTCGACCGTCGTCGATACGTGCGAATCGCTGCGAACGGGACAGTCGTATTGCGCGTGAGCGGAACCGTGCAACGCGGTCGGCTCGCCGACCTCAGCGAGGGCGGCCTCTACGTTCGCCTCGACGAGACACCGGAGCAGCTGCTCGCGGGCTGTGGCGTCGAGGTCGAGATGCGGCTCGATGGCGCGCCGGATAGATGGCTGACCGCGAGCGGCCGTGTCGTTCGCGTCGCAGCAGACGGCCTTGCGATCCTGTTCGCGAGCCGACCAGCGATGCTGACGGCGCTGCTCGATCAGCTCACCGTTTCACCGCACGCGAAAGGTCACGTGTTCTCGGTCGTGCTGTTCGACGCCGATCCAGAGCGCCGGTCAACCATGGTCAGTGCGTTCCGCGCCGTCGGTTGCGCGGTGATCGAAACCGCGTCGCCGCTCGAAGCGATCGTTCGCCTCGGCGAATCGAGCTTCGAGCCCGACGTGATCGCGATCGCCGACTCGCAGCCAACATCGTCGGCCGAGAGTCTGCGCGCGTTCGCTCGCATCAACCATCCGCAAGCACGGCTCGTCTCGATCATCGAAGACAGCGTGCCACCCGATGGAATCATGGGCCGGCTCTCCGCCGCCGATCCAAATGGCGATCTGCCGCAGCGGATTCGCGACCTACTCTCGCGCGTGCTATCGCAACGCGACGAGGTCGCCTAGACCGTTACAACGCGGCTGCGTGCGAGCGTGACGAGGCCCGCGACCGGCGTTCGCGACGCGAACACGGGCTCGGCCGCGGCTCGCCGTTCAGACTCCGCAAAGCCCAGCGGGGTCGATAGCTCCGTCGGCAGCCAGCTCACCCAGCTGCCGAGCATCTGGCGGATCTGATCGAAGTAATACTGAGGTGCCGCTTCCTGCGCACCGCTGTAGTGGAGGTTAAACGTCTCGTCGCGTGAGATCAGCGCCCGCATGCGCTTGAACATGCCGCGCCGCCATCCGCCTTCGGTGATCGCGCGGCCCAGATTTGTCAGCTTCACATAACGCCCGCGGTTTGCGTTCCACCGCCGCATCTTCGCGCCTGCATTGAACGTGTGAGACTGCAGATCGATCAGCCGATCGTAGAACTCGAGCAGTGGATAGTTCTTGATGCGGACGTTAAACGCCGATGTGTTGTCGAGAAACGGATGCGGCACCGAGAATGTTCGGCCCTCGGCGACGAGCTGCGCCGACAGCGGCGCGTTCTGAAAGTTCGTCACGATCGAGTAGCCGGGGAATGCGCCTGGCGCGAGATCGACGAACTGCTTCGTCAGCACAAACGGTTCGTCGCCGGCGTCGTCGTCGAGCCCGAGCACGAAGTTCGTCTGCACGTACGGCACGTACGACATGATCTGATTGATGTGGTCGGCGACGCTGCGGACTTTCTCCGCGCCCGACACTCTGCCGGTGCCGCCTTTGTCGGCAAAACCGTACCAGGACTCGATGCCGGGCACCTGCACGACCCAGCGATTGCGCTGCATCGTCTCGAGGTGACGCGTGCCGAGCAGCGAGAGGCTGCTCTCGCCGCCGTGCATCAGCTTGGTCCCCGACTCCTCGATCAGGCCCATGTACTCGTTGAATCGCACGCCGAAGTTCGGGTCATGCCAGAACACGAGCGCGTCGCTACCGAAGCGCCGCTCGGTGTAGCGAAGATCTTCGATCAATTGGCCGTACGGCAGCGTCTGATACGGAATCGCTGCATCGACGCAGAAGTGACACGTATACGGACAGCCGACCGAACCGATCATCGGGACGGTCCGCACCCACTTTCGCGCGCGGTTCTTAGCAATGTTGCCGTCGATGAAGCGCACGCGCTGCTCGACGGAAGGCAACGTATCGGGCTGCGCTGGCGCGTTCAGGATGACGGCGCGGTCGTGACGCTCGTGGCTCTCGAGCAGCGATCGAATCGTCGCCTTGTCGGTGATCTGGCAGATGTAATCGAAGTACGGGCGCGCGTGCGCAGCGAACGAGCGCGCGTGCGGTCCGCCGAGCACGACGACGACACCGTTGCGCCGGTAGCGCGCCGCGATCGCGTACGCCAAAAACGATGCGCGGCTGAAGCACGAGATGAAGAGAACGTCGATGTCATCGGGAAGGCTGTGCGAGAGATCCTCGCCACCGGTGTACGTGTCGTAGAACACCTCGTGGCCGAGCTCTTCGGCCCACGCGCCAACTGCCTGCGGCATGATCGACGCGAAGTTGGGAAGCATCACGTTGCGTTCAAGCCACGCGTCTGTGGTCTTGTTCGTAACGAGATCGAGAACACCCACGCGCAGCCGTCTCGTCATCGAACCAATGTAACAAGATCGCAGCGTTCGACGACGCCAGCCCCCAAATTGTGACGGGTTCATGACCGTCAGAGCACGAGCGCTTTGACGGCCAACGTGTCGCCGGCGATCGGTACGCGTCTCACTTCGCTCTTGGCCTCACCGTCGACGTGCGTGATCACGAGCTGTTGGCCGACGATGTCAGCAGCGTAGTAATTCGCATCACCACACACGAGCTCGGAGCGCGTTGGCGCCGAACGCACGGCGCAAGTCGTCGGGCCAACTGCGTCGTAGGCCGTGGATGCGAGCGAGCCGAGCGCGAACGCCGTGCCATCGACGACCAACGTGACGTTGACACGCTCGCCCTCAGCAGCTTCGACCTTCCACTGGAGGACGCTGATCGCGGGCTCTGGCGCAGAGGGGCCCGGCGGTGGCGGTTTCGCGCCACACGCGACAAGCGCGAACAGGATCATTGCCCGCACGTTGCGAGGTCCGCTTCCGACGTGCCTTGGACCTCGAACGCGATCGCGTGCCACGGCGTTTCGATGGTCAGCGTTTGCCAGCCAACGCGCTTGCCGGGGTCGAGTACCACCGGCTGCACGCCATCGAGAAATCCGATCGGCTCGTCGTTGATGAACAGGCACGTGTGGTCGCGCGCGTTCGCGTTCGACTGCGGCGGAGTCTGGACCTCTGGCTGCGGCGGGCGATGAATGCGCCCCGGCGGAGCGCGCCTCGAGACGAACCCGTGCACGTTGATGTCTTGATCGGCGTACGCGACTTCGGACCACGCATCATCGAGCGTTTTGACCGAGTCCACGAAGTAAATGTTGCTGACGATCGCAACCTGCTGGCCGGCCCATTTCGCCTCCGCGCGAATGATGGAGCCCGGGACGACCATGACCTTGGCCCCGCCGGTGTACGAGACGAGGTTGGGCCGATCGGGGCCGGTGTCACCGACGGCGTTACTGGGCAACCAGCCCTCGGCTTCGACGGCGCCGACGTACCGAATCTGCACGCGCTCGCCGCTGCGCGCGAGCCGGTGCACGAGCGCGCCCGGATACAGCGTCACTAGCGCAGGCGAGTTGCGCGGTAGGGGCTCGGCAACCGGCAAGTCGATCTCGCGCGTGATCACGCCGAGCAATCGCGAGCGCGGCACCCACAACGCAAAGCGCGCTGCTGGCAGTCGCACGCCGACGCGAACGTCGTTGCCTTGCTCTTCGAGGATGACCCCGCGGACCGGCGCAGCGCCTTCGACCGCTTGCAGCGGCGGGCCGCCGAGGACGAGCTCGGCCGGGCCGGGCACGATCGCGGCCGCTTCAGTAAGTGGCTTGCTCAGCGTCGCGATCACATCGACCCGCTCGCGTGATGCGGCGGCGGCATGCTTCGTCGGGCGCAAAGACGTCGCGGGTTCGACGGTCGTCGTCGCGCCACCGCATGCGGCGAGCGCGATGAGGAATCTCCTCATGCCGTCGCTACACTGCCATGGATCCGCTGCACCGCCGCCACCGTTATCCACCGATCGCGTAACGGCCTACGCAGCAAGCCAGTAAATGCCGACTTCTGCGTCGTGATTATCATTGCTTACGACGCGCCGCGTCTCGCACAGGTGTTGCAGTCCCGTCGGCGCGAATGGAGATCGGCGTCATCACCAACCCGAACAGCCGTAAGAACCGCAACCGGCCCGAGCGGGTGGAGCGGCTTCAGCGCATCGTCGGCAAGATTGGTGAGGTTCACGAGACGGCTTCGATCGAATCGATCAAGCCGGTGCTGCGCGAGTTCCTCCGCAAGCGCGCACGCTACTGGGTTGCGGATGGCGGCGATGGCGCTCTGCACTGGATGCTCCGCATGGGCATGGAAGTGCTGCAGGAGGATGAGTTCGCCGAGAACGCGCTGACGTTGCCGGTCACGCTGCCGACGAAGGGCGGCACGATCGACTTCGTCGCGAACAACGTCGGGATTCAGGGCGATGCCGAAGGCATCCTCGCGATGCTGCGCAAGCACGTCGAATACGGCGCGACGATCAAAGAGACGGAAGTGGACTCGATGGTCATCGATGGCGTGCAGCTCATCGATGGCAAGGAGATTCCGTTCCGCACGTACGGCTTCGCATCGGCGGCCGGTGGCATCGGCCAGCGCTTCTACTCGAAGTACTACGCCGACCCGGATCCGAACCCGCGCACGATCATGAAGGTCGTCGCGAACGCAGTCGCGTCGGCCCCGATCGCACTGTCGCCGCTGCGCGCGCTGCCGCTCGGCAACCTGCGCACGTACGCGAAGGAAATCTTCGCGCCGACGCCGTGCAAGGTGACGCTCGACGGCATGGTGCTGCCGGCGCGCGAATACACTGGCGTTCACGTCGCGTCGATGTCGATCAACCTCGGCAACGTGCTTCGCTTCTTCGGCAAGGCCGACGAGCCCGGTCTGATGAACGCGCTGCTCGGCACGCCGACCGCGTGGGGCATCATCCGCAACCTGCCGCGCATGATGGGCGGTAAGGAGATGCGCGGTCACGACATTCTCGACCGGGCGTGCCGCGAGATGACGATCGCCGCGAACAGCGCCGAGCTACTCGAGCCGATCATCGACGGCGAGTACTACAAGAACGTCAAGTACATCAGGTTTCGTATCGGACCGCGCGTGCGGATTCCGAAAGTCGTCGCGCCAAAAGCCGCTTAGTCCTCGGCCTTCGCGCACTTGATCGTTACCGGTCCCGCGCCATCCGTGGTGCACTTCGTCGGTGCCTTGCAGCGCGCCGCCTGACAGGCCGCGTTCTCGGTCTTGAAGCACTTCGCACCGACGACGAAGAAGCACTCTTTGCGCTCGCCCTGATAGCGCCAGCGGCCCCACTTCTTGCCGCTCGCGCCGCTCGGGTCGCCGCCATCTTCTTCGCCTTCTTTGGGATGCGTCTTCTCTTCGGCGAGCATTTTCTCGCGCGCGGTTTGAGGTTCGCCCTTTTTGGTTTGCATGGAGCTGCTGCTGCAGGAGCAGACGATCAACAACGCGAGAACGCGCAGCGACATTTGCCTAGATCATGCCATAGTCGACCGATGACCGACGATGACCGCGCCTTGCAAGAGCGCCTCGCAGCGCTAGAGGCGGAGGTCAAAGCCGATGCCGAGGCGCAAGAGCGCCGGCGCGAAACGGCGCTCGCGAAGGTGCGCGAGCAACGCGCGCAGCAGCTGTCGGAGCGCGATGATCTGCGCCGTCGGCAAGCGGAAATCGTCACCAAGAAACGTATCGATGATCACGAAGTCGACCACACCGACCTCGGCGGCGCGCTCGAGCTTGCCGGCCGGGCGAACCGCGTAAAAAATGAGCTCGCGCGCAAGCCGCAGAAGGGCGAGAAGTCGTGGCTGATCTCGGGCGGCGTGTCGCTGTTGCTCGGGCCGCTCGGCTGGCTCTACGCCGGCTCCTGGCGCGAGGCGGTGCCCGCATCGCTCGTCTGGATCGTGCTCGCCGGCATCTTTAGCAAGATCTTGCCGACGGTTCTGCTCATGCCGGTCCTGATGGTCGCCATGCCTCTCTCGGCGATCGCGGGGGTCGTCTACGCGCTTACGTACAACCGTCACGGAACGCGGCAGCGGCTGTGGGGCGACAAGGACAAGAAGCAGCTCAAGAGCGGTAGCTGATCGGCGTTTCTCGACGAGGATATCCCACCGGCCAGACTCAGCGCTCACGTGAGGGATCCGCGAGGGGGCGCTTTTCGAAGTATGCCGGCCCTACCGTTAGACTCTATGGCAAGAGACATGGTGCGCGCCGTTGCACTCGTTTCTGCGATCATCGCTTCGTTTGGTGTTGCTAGCGCAGCTGCGGCAGATGGCGCGATGCCGCGCGTCGCGATCGTTCCCGGCATCGCCGTCAATCTCGACACCGCGCGCGTCGATGCGCTCAGTCAGGATCTCGCGGAAGCGCTCAATCAAGAGCTCGAAGTCGAAGCGATCGGTGGACTCGAAGTGCGACGCCTCTTGCCTGCAGACGGTCTGCCTCCCGATTGCGTGACGACGCCGAAGTGCACCGCCGAAGTCGCGAAGCGCACGCGCTCGTCGCAGCTCTTGTTCGTCGTGATGGTCGACAGCGGATCCGGCGGCACGATCCAAGTCGACTCGACGTGGGCCGACCCCGCGACGGGACGCACGGCCTCGCGTCCCGCGATCGATCTGACGTCGGCCGCCGAGGCGAAATCGAAGTTCGCAGCGATGGCGCACCAACTGTTGCCGGATGCGAAGGTGCGCGAGAAGCCCGTCGGCGGCATCGACGCGAAGATGAGCGCGGAGACGCCGCGGCACTTCACGGTGCCATCGATGATCACCGCAGGTGTCGCCGTCGTTGGCGTTGGCTTCAGCATCGGCTTCGCGATCGACGCCGCATCGAAGTTCAGCGCATGCAAGAGCAACGTCTACGTCTGCACGACTGACGACCGCGACAAGCTTCGCAACACCGCGCTGATCGCCGACGTGACGGGCGCGATCGGCATCGCGGGCGCAGTCGCGACGGTCGTGCTGTACATGACGTCCGCGAAAGAAGCACACGTGATCGTCGAGCCCGCACCCGGCGGCGGCGCTTCGGCGTCGTGGCTCGGGAGATTTTGATGTCGGCCGACCTCAACGCGAAAGAGACCGGCTCGTTCGATCACATCATTGGTCAAGTTCTCGCGAATCGATATCTGATCGAGCGACGGCTCGGCGAAGGCGCGATGGGCGCGGTCTATCGCGCGAAGCACGTCAAGGTCGGCCGTCCGTTCGCGGTCAAGGTTCTTCATCCGCGCCTGCTCGAGGATAAGAAGCTGCTCCAGCGCTTCGAGCGCGAAGCCGAGCTCGCAGGACGATTGCGTCACCCGAACGTGATCGGCGTCGTCGACGTCGGCGAGACCGACGAAGGCATGCGCTACATGGTGATGGAATTCGCGGAGGGCCCCGACCTCGCGACGCTGCTCGGCGAGGCGCCGTTCACACCGCAGCGGATCATCCACCTCACGCGGCAGATGCTCGAGGGGCTGTTTCACGCGCACGAAGCCGGGCTCATTCATCGCGACTTCAAGCCCGAGAACGTGATCATCGAGAAGGACACGCACGGTGCCGAGGTGCCGCGCATCGTCGATTTCGGAATCGCGATCCTGCGCGACGGCGGCGACTCGACGGACGCAGCGGGCCGCCTCACGACAAACGGCCTCGTGCTCGGCACGCCGCATTACATGGCGCCCGAGCAGGCGGTCGCCGATCCGATCGATCATCGGATCGATCTGTTCGCGCTCGGGATCATGATCTACGAGATGCTGTGCGGGAAGTTGCCGTTCGATGGCAACGGCGCAGAGGTCGCGCGCGCGAACCTGCTGCTCGATCCGCCGCCGATCAAGGATCGCGTGCCGATGCTCGAGGTCGATCCATTGCTCGAAGCGTTCGCGCGCCGGCTGATGCTGAAGAAGCGCGACCAGCGCCCGGCGACTGCGAAGGCCGCGCGCGAGCTCCTCGATCTGATCGCGCGCGATCGGCCTGCAGCTGCCAAGGAGCTCGGCATATCGCTCGATGCAGCGACGCGCGGCCCGCAGGTGACGCAGGACGTGCAGCCCGTGCGTAGGCCGAGCGGCGAAGGCACGTTCCCGCCGCCGATGCGTGAAGCGCCGATGTCGCATCCGGTGACGACCGCGATACCGAAGAAGCGCAAGGCGCCGATGATCGCAGCGGTGGTTGTGGGCCTCGGCATCCTGGGAGCGGCGGCAGTCGTCTTGCTAAATCGCAGCGATGACCGCGCAGCGCCCATCGCACAACCGACCGTGCAGCAGCAGCCGCCGCCGACCGAGCCCAAGCCGATCCAGCAAGCGCAGCAGCAACCCCCGGTCGAGCAGCCGAAGCCACAGGAACCGATCGAACAGCCGGTTGAAGAGCCGGCGGTCGAGCCGAAGAAGAAAACTGCAAAGCGCGAGACGAAAGTCACAGCGAAGGTTGCGCCGCAGACCAAACCGCACTCGACCACATCGGCGACACAGCCCGCCGAGACGAAGCCCGCCGAGACGAAAGCCGTCGAGGCAAAACCAACGGAAACCAAGGCGGCGCCAAAGTCCGTCGACGCGAAAGCGCTCGAAGCGCAATGGCTTGCCGTCGGGCAAGATGTCAGGAGTCTCCCAACGGGGCCCGACACAGAGGCGCTGAAGACTCGCTATCGCGTGTTCAAGCTGTACGACTATTACGGCTCGCAAGCGAAGCTCGACGAAGGTGCTGCGATCCTCAAACAGCTCGCCAAAGATGTCGCCGCTGCGAAGCGATAGACCGACGATCGTTAGGCGATCGTGATGCCTCACCGACGGTGTCAGCGAGGTCCGATAATGAGATCGATGCGTCACGTGGTGGCCGCGCCGCTCTTCGTGTATCTCGCGAGCGGTTGCTCGATCATCTTCAGTCCCGGCAACATTCCATTGGCAGATGGCCCGACGGTCGACGTCGAGATTCGTGCGGATGCAAACCCTGCCGCGCTCCAAGTCGACGAAGCGTTTCCGCCGACGATCTATGAAGGCTCCGGCGTCGGCGGTAGTCGTCCCGCCGTTGTCGTGCTGCGCGGCAAACAATTCGTCTCGTCGAATAACCTGACGGTCACGCTCACGCCCGACACGTCGGCGCACCTCGAGCGATTCGAGATCGCCGGCAACGGCGATTACATCGCGCTCGTCGTCAGCGCACCGATCACGCCGTGCGCAGCCGCGACGACGACGCCGATCCACATCGAGGTCTCGCAAAACGATGGCATGGGCGGCACCGTGTCGAAGGGCCTCGACACGTTCACCGTCACCTGCCTGAACGAGCTGACGAGCGCGGTGACGAACACCGATTCGCTCGATGCGATCTATTCGAAGATCGAGATCAACAACAACGTCGATTTCTCCGCCGGCTCGAAGAACGCGATCCTCAAATCAGCATCGTTCATCTCGCTCGCGAACCTCGACGCGAGCGCAGGCACCGCACCGACAGCGGGACCCGGCGGTCATGCCGGCAGCATGGGACCCGCGCCCGGACAAGCGGGCACACTAGGTGCCGGCGGCGGCGGCGCTGGCTTCGCCGATCCTGGCACGAAGGGAGACAACACGACGCTCGGCACGGGCGGCGCCGGCGGCGCCGGCAACGTAGGCGACATGTGGATCGCGAGCTGGGGCGCGAATAGCTCGAGCGGCGGTGGTGCGGGCGGCCCAACTGCGACGCTCGGCGCAGGCGGTGTCGGCGGCGGCGGCGGTGGCGGCATCGAGCTAACCGCCGCCGGCGACATCACGACCGCCGCGATCACAGCGAACGGTGCCAGTGGCGCCAACGGTGCCAGCGGTGCGGGTCAAGGTGGCTCCGGCAGCGGTGGCGTCGTACTCATCCGCACGAGCAAGACGATCTCGATCGGCAGTGTGTCAGTAGCGCCCGGTCCGAAGTTCGGGAACGGCGGCGCCGCCTCGGTCGGCCGCATCCGCATCGACGCCGGTCTCGGCACGTACCCCGCCGCCGCACATGTGAAGGGCCCGATGCTCGTTGACCCCCTGCTCACAACAACCGACCAACATCCCACGCTCATGCTGCGCGGCCAGCGCGACAACACCACAACGACATTGCGCGTGTACGACAAGAACCAAGTCGTTGTTCCCGGCGGGCCTTACGAGGTCATTTTCAGCCCGACGGATCCGGGCCTCGCCGAAGTCGTGCCGACTCTGAAGGCGGGCTTCAACAAGATCTGCATGTGGGTTGAAGGCGGCGATCTCGCCGTGGACGAGTCGGTCAACTGCATCTCGATGGCGTATCTGCCGCCCTGACATTCACCGTTGTCTAACGATGCAGTCCTACGGACTCGTCGAAGACGCGGCGATAATGGTGTGCATGACCACCATATCGGGAATGGACGCCGCTTTGATCGAGGCGTCAGTGTCACTTGCACCACCGCTGGAAGACGGGCGAATCTTGAGGGAGATGGTGTCTTGCCTGCTCTGTTCGTCCCCTCGGTCTATTGGGGTCCTGTGCACGACTCACGGAGTCGCCATCGCTGCGCCCGGTATCACGAGTGAGCAAATCTTCTCGCGCGCTCAAGAACCGACCGCTGCTCTGATCGATGCGTGGGGTTGTGCTCACGGCATCGCGGATGGAAGCCGCGTCGGCCGCGATCCACGCGTCGATGTTGCCGTGCTTCATGCATCGGTCTCGAGCGAGCACGCGATGCTGAAATTCAAAGATGGCAAGTGGTCGATCATCGACAACACGAGCCGCAACGGTACCGAAGTCGAAGGTCAACGCATCACCGAGACCGAGCTCACGAACGGCGCGACGATTCGCCTCGGCGACGTGAAATTTTATTTCTGGCCGGAGGCGCTGCCCAAAGGCGAACCGCCGCGTGGGCAAGGCCGCACCGCGCCGACGAGGCGCGACGAGCTCGTGTTCTCGGCGAAGGTCGTCACGCCGCGCGGTCATCACCTCGACTTGCGCCAGCGCGTCGATGGCGGCGTGCTTCGCATCAACGAGGCCTCGATCGAGCTCGCCGCGATGGAGTTTGGTCTGCTGCAGTTGCTCGTCGAGCGGCGTCGCACCGTCGCCGATCCCGAGCTCGCGTATGTCGCGTGGCACGAGATCGCCGATGCACTGTCGTTCCGCTCGGTGCAGGCCGATAGCGAGAACGTGCGCGAGCTCGTGCATCGCGTGCGCCGCAAGCTCGGCAACGTACAAGCGGATGACTTGATCGAGAGCAAGCGCGGCGTTGGCTACCGGCTCGCCGGAGAGCCTGGGTGAAACACGCGATCGTCGCTGTCGCGCTAAGCGGCTGCGCGACGATCATGGCAGGTGGCCCGGATGAAGTCGTGGTCACGTCGAATCCCCCCGGCGCTTACATTTATGTCGATGGCAAGGTCGTCGGCCAAACGCCGATGCTCGTCGAGCTAAACCGCCGCTCGTCGCTCGGCGACATCCGGCTCTACTATCCGGGCTTTCGCGTCGTGCAGGCCCACCGCTACCACTACCTCAACTGGTGGGTGTTCATGAATTTCTTCGTCGGCATGATTCCGGCGGTTGTCGATTTCGCGACCGGCAACTGGGAACGCATGGAGGACGATCCGATCAGCGCCAAGCTCGAGCCCGGCGACGAGCCGCCGCCCTACGGTTTGCAGCCCACGATGCCGCAGCCCGAGCAAGCGCCGCAGTAGACTCGGCGCGATGGAGACGCAACGTCGTCGGCAGGTGCGCTGGGCCAAGCGTGTGCGCAGGCTCGGCCTCGCGTGGCAAAACGCGCTCGAGATCGCGCGCGCAGGTCGATTGACGACGCCGTACGGTGCGCCGTTCGAGATCGTGCACGACGATCGCGTGTACAAGCTGCGCCGCTACGAACGCACGCAGGATCCGAGCGTCACGCCTGTCGAGCCGCCGCTCTTGCTCGTGCCGCCGCTGATGGTCGCGTCGGAGGTTTACGACATCTCGCCCGACGTCAGCGCCGTCGCCTATCTCGTGCACGAAGGTGTCGATGTGTGGCTCGTCGATTTCGGCGCACCGGAGCGCGCCGAAGGCGGCATGAATCGCACGCTCGACGATCACGTGCGCGCCGTGAGCGAAGCGATCGACCGCGTTGTCGCCGCAACGGGCAAGGACGTCCACCTTGCCGGCTACTCGCAAGGCGGCATGTTCTGCTACCAAGCGGCGGCGTTTCGCAAGAGCAAGAACGTCGGCTCGATCATCACGATGGGAAGTCCCGTCGATCTGCGGCGGCACCTCAAGGTCGATGAAGATGTCACCGAGCGCATCGTCGCCGGCGTGCGCGCTGCACTCGCGTGGCCGCTCGCGCGCATCGAGGGCTTGCCGAGCATGTTCACGTCGACGGGCTTCAAGCTGCTGTCGCCGCGCAAGGAGGCGCTGCAGCTCGTCGACTTCGTGCGCAACCTCCACGATCGGCAGGCGCTCGAGAAGCGCGAAGCCAAGCGGCTGTTTCTCGGCGGCGAAGGCTTCGTCGCCTGGCCGGGCCCGGCGTTTCGCAAATTCGTCGACGAAGTGATCGTCGGCAATCGCATGGCATCGGGCGGCTTCGTGATCGATGGCCACGCGGTGTCGCTCGCCGATCTGACGTGCCCGATCCTCTATTTCGTCGGCAGCCGCGACGAGATGGGCCGCCCCGGCTCGGTGCGCGGCATCCGGCGCGCCGCACCGCGCGTCCAGCGCATGTACGAGGTGCCGGTGAAGGCAGGCCACTTCGGCCTCGTCGTCGGCTCGACGGCGCTCACCGTGACATGGCCCAGCGTCGTGACGTGGCTGCGCGGCCAGGTGCCACCGCCTGCGATCGACGCGCGCGCCGCGAACGCGCCCGATCCGTTCGCGCGCCACGACGCGGACGAAGACGACGACGATGCCGAGACGCCGCTCGAGCTCGCGAAAGAGCTCGTCGAGAAAACCGCGCGCGCGGCACTCGAGCGCATCGAAGAGCTCTCGGAGGATCTCGGCACGTACCTCGACAACGCGCGCTATCAGCTGCCGCGCATCAACAAGCTGCGCAACCTGCGCGACGAGACGCGGATCTCGCTCGGCAAATCGCTCGCCGATCAAGCGGCGCGCATCGGCGAGCGCACGTTCTTTCTGTGGCGCGGTCGCGCGTTCACGTATGCCGATGCGAATCGTCGCGTCGATGCGATCGTGCGCGGGCTCGTCGCGTGTGGCGCTCGCCCGGGGACGCGCGTCGGCGTGATGATGAAGTCGCGCCCATCGCATCTTTCGATCGTCGCTGCGTGCAGCCGGCTCGGCGCCGTCGCGGTGTTGCTCTCGCCCGAGACGACCGACGACGTATTGCCGCGCGCGCTCGAGCTCGGCGAGGCGGAGCTACTCATCGTCGATCCGGAGACCGCCGCACGCGCGCGCGCGGCCACATCGATCAAAGTGATGGTGCTCGGAGGCGTCGGCGAGCAAGGTGAATTGCCCGCCGGCATGGAGCGGCCCAAGCGCGTCATTCCGCCCGGCGTGATCGACATGGAGACGATCGATCCGTCGGCGGTCACGCTCCCCGCCTGGTACAAGGCCGACGCTGGTCAGGCGCGCGATCTGGCGATGGTGTTCGTGACGTCGGGCAAGCACGAGCCGCCGCGCGCGACGCGCATCACGAATCGGCGCTGGGCGTTCTCCGCGTACGGTGCTGCGGCGGCGGCCACGCTGACGACCCGCGACACCGTCTACTGTTGCCTGCCGCTGCATCATCCATCGGGCACGCTCGTCGCCGCGCACAGCGCGCTGATCGGCGGCTCGCGGCTCGCGCTCGCATCGCGCTTCGAGCCGACGACGTTTTGGGACGAAGTCCGACGCTACGGCGTCAGCGTTGTCTACTACGCGGGTGAGATGTGCCGGCGGCTCGTCGACGCGGAGCCCGTGCTCGGCGAGAAGAACAATCCGGTGCGCCTGTTCGCGGGCTCCGGCATGCGCACCGACGTGTGGCGCGCGCTGAGCGATCGGTTCGGGCCCGTCGCCGTGCTCGAGCTCTACGCATCGACCGAAGCGAATGCGGTGCTCGCGAACACATCGGGCAAGAAGATCGGCTCGATCGGTCGCCCGCTACCGGGCAGCGCCGAGGTCGCGATCGCGGCGTACGACTTCGCGAAGCAAGATCTCGTGCGCGATGGCAAGGGTCACCTCGTTCGCGCGCGCCTCGACGAGCCCGGCATGCTGATCGCGCGGCTCTCCGAGCGTGCCGGCGCCGACATCGCGCATATCGATCCGAAGCGCCTGCTCCGCGATGCGATCGAGATCGGTGACACGTGGTTTGTCACCGGCGATCTGATGAGCGTCGATACGCTAGGCGACTATTGGTTCTTCGATCGTCCCGCGCAGGTGATCCTGACGCGCATGGGTCCCGTTGCCTCGAAGCGCGTCGAGGATGGGCTCTACGCGTGCCCGTCGATCGCACTTTGCGTCGCTTCGGCAGCGCCCGATCCCGACGACGCGAGCATGCAGGTGCCGATTGCCGCCGTCGAGCTTCACCCGAACACGCCGCTCGATCTCGACGAGCTCGCCGCCGCCGTGCGGGCACTGCCCGAGTACGCGAGGCCGCGCACGGTGCGAGTCATCGCCGAGGTGCCGCTCACCGATGGCTTCCGGCCGATCAAATCGCGCGCGTTTCGCGATGAGCGCGGCGAGCTCTACCGCTGGGATCCACTCACGCAGCGCTACGCCGTCGAGCGCCGCGCGGCGTCGTAAGTTATTTCGTCTCGGCGGTTGCCGGCGCCTGGGCCTGCGCCGCGGTCTCGTTGCGATCGACTTTGCCGTCGAAGTTATCGTCGTAGCTCGTCGAGACGAGCGTGCCGCCGCTGTAGTTCTCCCACTGATCGGGCTTGTTATCGCCGTTGCGATCGCGACGCACGCTCGTGAGCTGACCGCTCGCGTCGTAGACCTCTTTGACATCGAACTTGCCATCGAAGTCGGTGTCGCGCTCGACCTCGACGACGCGCTCGCCGGCGAGAACCTTGAGCATGTCGAACTTGCCGTCGTAGTCGAAGTCCGCCTTCTGATACGTCGCGACGCCTTTGGCGTCGTACGCCTCGAGCCAGTCCTTGCGCCCGTCGTGATCGAAATCGACTTGCTTGCAGGTCATGTGCTCTGGCTTGCCACCGTAGACGCGCCACAGGTCGGGCTTGCCGTCCTTGTTGAGATCGAACTCTTCGACGCGTTTGTCTTTCGTCTCGCACAGCGACGCATCGGCTTTCGATGCATTGTCGGGTGCCTTGGGTGTCGTGTCTCCCTTCGTGTCCCCGCACGCGAGGAGCGCCACCGCGGCAAGGCCGATCAACTTTCTCATGCCGAGGGTATAGCGCGGCTTCGGCGTTCAGTCGCTGCCGCAGCCCTTGATCGCACGTGCGCGTTGACACGGATAGGGCGACCCGGTGCACGACGCGCTTGCCTCGTCGTATTCGATGACGTAACGGCCCGGCACCACACGCGCTTGATAGGTGCCCGCGGTCGCCTCGGCGAGGTCCACGAGCGTGCCGCTCGCCTTCGCCGCGCCGAGGAGCGTGATGCGCGGCAGCGCGTAGCTCGCGGTCGGCAGCGGCTGGCTTGCCAGCGTGATGCGACCCGAGATGCCGATCGTCGCGATGTCGACGTCGAGCGCCCCGGGTGCGATCGTCACAGCCTCGCGCACGATGGCATCTTGTTGACACGGCAACGCGGCACCGACGCAGGTCTCGTTGCTGTACACGAGGTCGTAGGTGCCCGCGAGCAAGCGCGTCGCGTACGCGCCGTCGGTGTCCACCGACAGATCCGCGAGCGTTCCCGTCGAGAGATCCTCGCCGCGTAGCCCGACGACGAGCGTGTCACCGGTGGGCGTCGGCGGCGCGCCATCGAGCGTGATGCGGCCCGTGACGGGAACGGTCTTGATGTCGAGATCGAGAACGCCCGTTGACGTCAGCTGCGCAGCCAATCGGATGATCCGTTTCTGCTGACACGGCCACGGCGTGCCGCACGTTGTCTGCGTGTAAAGAACGTCGTATTGCCCCGCGAGAGCTCGCGTCTGATACGTACCGCTGGTCGCACGCGATACATCGACGAGCACGCCGCTCGATTTACCGACACCGCGCAGCTCGATGACCGGTGCGTACGCGCTCGGCGGCGCGGCACCGTCGAGCGTGATCCGGCCGCTGATGCCGACCGTCTTGATATCGACATCGAGCACGCCGCTCGTCGAGAGCTGGACCGAACGCAGGATCGCGTCGCGTTGACACGGGAATGGCATGCCCGTGCACGAGTACGTCGACTCGTTGTAGACGACCTCGTAGCTGCCGGGAATCACGTGCACCTGATAGCGCCCGTCGGCGTGGTCTTCGAGATCGACGAGCACGCCCTTCGTTTCCTCGCCGCTGCGCAGCTCGAGCTGCGGCATCGGGGACGCCGTCGGTAACGCGACGCCGTCGAGCGTCACGCGGCCCGAGATCGTGACTGTCTTGATGTCGACATCGAGGTTGCCGTCGGTCTGTAGCGCGACAGCCGAGCGAACCGGCGCGTGCAGCTGGCACGGATACGGGCTGCCGGAGCAATAGCTGTCGCTCTCGGCGTAGAGCACGTCGTACGTGCCGGCGATCACGCGCACGTCGAACGTGCCGGTCGGGCTCTCGTCGAGATCGACGAGCGTGCCGCTCGATCGATCGGCGCCGCGCAGCTCGAGCGCCGGCATCGAGTAGCCTGCCGCCGGGGGCGCCGCGCCATCGAGCGTGACGCGACCGGTGACGTGCACCGTGTGCAGATCGAGATCGAGCACGCCCGACTCGCGAATCGCGAACGCGGCGCGGATCACGACGCCGCGTTGACACGGATACGGCGAATCCGCGCAGCTGATGCCGCTCTGGCTGTAGAGCACGTCGTAGACGCCGGGCATGACGCGCACGTCGTATTGCCCGGTCGGGGTTAGATCGAGATCGACGAGCGTTCCCGTCGAGCGGTCCGCGCCGCGCAGCTCGATCTGCGGCAGCGAATACACCGATGTCGGCAGTGGCGCGCCATCGAGCGTGATTCGTCCCGAGACGCGAATGGCCGGCAGATCGAGGTCGAGGCTGCCGGTCTCGGTGAGCGGAATCCCGCACTCCGTGACATCGGGGCCATCGTCATCATCGGCCATGTCCCCGCTGCCACAGGCGATTAGCGTGAGTGCACAACAGATCCGAAACGCCATCATATCGATCGAGGGAGTCCGCGAGCGGCGCCGCGTCGCACGGAATCTGCTAACGTCGCGTCGATGGCGACGAGCTCGAGCGAGCTGTGCCAGGCATTTCTCGACGCGCAGGGCGTCCCCGCCGGGCCCGACGACGCGCTCGGAGTGGCGCTCAGCGCAGCCGTCGAGGCGGGCGTCGCGGCATGGCCCGAGCTCGCGGTCGAACCGACGCGCTTCGCCGCGTTCCTTGGCCATCGCATCCCCTCGGATGTTCCGGCGGCCGAGGCGGTGCGGCGTCGCGCCGTCGCCGAGCTGTATCTGACGCATGCGTGCCTCGCCGGCGCGCCGCGAGCACTCGAGCTCTTCGAGGAGCAGTACCTCAAAGAGCTGCCGAACATGCTCGCGCGAAAGCGCATCGATCGCGAGGTCGCGAACGACACCGTGCAGCAACTCCGCACGAAACTGTTGCTCGGCGAGCGGCCGCTGCTGCTCGCGTATAGCGGCACCGGCGAGCTGCGCGGTTGGTTACGCGTCACGGCGCTGCGCGCCGCGATTCGCGCGCAACGCAAACGCGGAACGGATCGCTCCGAAGATGGCGAGCTCGCCGCCGCCGCGCTCGATGTCGACATTCAGTATCAGCGAAAGCTCTATCAGGAGGAGTTTCGCGGCGCGTTCGCCGACGCGCTCGCGAGCTTGACGGTCCGCCAGCGCAATCTGCTCAAGCACAGCGTGCTGCATGGCGCGACGAGCGATGATCTCGGCGCGTTGTATCAGGTGCATCGCGCGACGGCGGCGCGCTGGCTCGCCGAGGCGCGCGACCGGCTCGCCGCGGAAACCCAACGCCGCATGATCGCGAAGCTCGCGATCGATCGCGCGCAATACGCGAGCATCCTGCGGCTCATCCATAGTCAGCTCGACGTCAGCGTCGAACGGCTATTGCGCACGGATCACGGAACGTAGCGGCCTCCGTCGTTGTAGAAGTTTCCGGACCCATAGCCACCCCAGATGATCATCTCGGTGCCGGTCCACACGGCCGTGGGCTCGACGCGCGCCGCCGGCGCACCGATCGACGAGATGAAGCTCCACTGGCCGTTTGCGTAGAGGCCGCCGTTTGCGATGTAGCCCTCGGTGCCTGCGCCATCGCCGCCCCACACGATCATCGCGGAGCCGGTCCACACGCCCGCGTGACCTTCGCGCGCGCTCGGCGCGCCGATTTCGGTCAGCGGCGTCCACGCGTTCGTGCTCGGCTTGAAGCTGTAACCGCTGCGCACGGGGTCGACGCCGCTGATCTTGCCGCCCCAGATGATCATCTCACTGCCGGTCCACACGGCGCTGTGGCCCGCGCGCGGGCTCGGCGCACCGGGCGGCGAGAACGCGGTCCACGTGTTCGTCGATGGGTTGAAGCGACCGCCGGCGGCGAGGTTGAACCCGCTGCTATCGCTGCCGCCCCACACGATCATCTCGGTGCCGGTCCACACCGCGCTGTGGCCCTGGCGACCGGCCGGCGCGCCCGTCGTCGGCAGCGCGGTCCACGTTCCGGTCGTCGGGTTATATCGCGCGCCGGTGTTGAGCACCGTGTTGCCGTTCACGCCGCCCCACACGATCATCTCGGTGCCGGTCCACACGGCTGTGTGGCCCAAGCGCGGGGTCGGCGCGTTCGTCGTGGACATCGCGCTCCACGTTCCGTTCGTTGGCGAGAAGCGGCCGCCGGTGCCGAGCGCGGTGTTGCCATCCCAACCGCCCCACACGATCATTTCCGTTCCGGTCCACGCAGCCGAGTGGTTGTAACGAGGTGATGGCGCGCCGGTCGTCGGCATTGCGAACCAACCCGCGGTGCATGCAGCCGCGACACAGCCGCCCGGGCAGAACGAGTCGCTATACGAATAACTGCAGGTGCCGGCTGAGCACGTGCCCGGCTTGATAAACGTGCGCAGCGCCGAGCCCACGCACTTTGTTTGCGGTGGCGAATTGCACGTGACGACGGAGCACGCCTCGACGCACGTCATGTTGCGACACAGCTGACCGCTGTCGCAATCAGCGTCGGCGCGACAACCCGCTATGCACTGGTGGCTCGCGCAGATCTGGTCCGCCGAGCAGCTCTCGTCGTCGCGACAGCCCGTGCGGCACATGCGTGCGTCGACATCGCAGTAGCGACCGTTGCCGCAGTCCTCATCGCCCAAGCAGCCATACTGGCAGTGGTTCGTGGAGAGGTCGCAATAGCTCTCGAGGGGACAGGGGCAGCTCTCCGGCAACTGCGGTGGTGCGTCGACCGGGACGCCGCTGTCGATGGTGGAGCTAGGGCCCGAACAAGCAGCGAGAATGAAAAGCCAGCGCAGCGACATGCACCGGGGGGAGTCACGCGGCGCGCCGCCGTCGCACAAAAACGACGTGCCAGAAAATGCAACTGGTTGCGGTGAACGCGCGTGCTAGCGTCCCCGCGCCATGGACGTAGGTTGCCCGAGCGAAGAACGCATGCAAGCGTTCCTCGGTGATTCGCTCGACGCTGCCGCGCGACACGAGATCGAACAGCACCTCGATTCGTGTCCCGAATGCCTCGAGCTGATGACGCTCGCGGCGCAAGGCTCGGTCGCGGGCTCGATCGATACGGGCGATGCGACGGACTACCGCGAGCTCGCCGCCGTCGATCCGAGTCATTACGTGATCGGTCGCGAGATCGCGCGCGGTGGCATGGGCCGCATCATGATCGCGCACGATCGGCGCCTCGGTCGCGATGTCGCGATCAAGCTGCTGCTCGTCGATTCGCCACTGCTGCGACGACGACTGGAGCGCGAGGTCCGGATCAGCGCGCGCCTGCAACATCCGGCGATCGTGAGCGTGCACGAGGCCGGCACGTGGCCGACCGGCGAAATCTTCTACGCGATGAAGCTCGTCACCGGCGAATCACTCGATAAAGCGATCGCGCGCTCCAGTAGCCGCCTCGCGCTGCTGCCGAACGTGATCGCCGCGGTCGACGCGCTCGCCTACGCGCACAGCAAGCGCGTGATCCATCGCGATCTCAAACCGGCGAATGTGCTCGTCGGCGAATTCGGCGAGACGGTGGTGATCGATTGGGGTCTCGCGAAATCGCTCGACGAAGCCGACGTCTCGATCGGCTCGGTCGTCGGCACACCGATGTACATGCCGCCGGAGCAAGCGCGCGGCGAGAGCGTCGACGAGCGCGCGGATGTCTACTCGCTCGGTGCGATGCTGTATCAGCTGCTGTCGGGAACGCCGCCGTATACGGGGGCGACGCCGGATGATGTCCGTGCCGCCGTGGTCGCGGGGCCGCCGGCCGCGTTGCCGGCGTCGGTGCCACGCGATCTCGTCGCGATCGTCGAGAAGGCGATGGCGCGCGACCCCGCGGCGCGATACCCGACGGCCAAGCAGCTCGCCGACGATCTCAAGAAGTTTCAGACCGGCCAGCTCGTCGGCGCGCATCGCTACTCGACGGGCGAGCTCGTGCGGCGATGGATTCGACGCCATCGCACGACCGTCGCGCTGGGTGCGATCGCGATCTTCGCGCTCGGCGTGGTCGCCGTCGTTTCGATGCGCCGGATCGTGCGCGAGCAAGAGCGTGCCGATCGGCAGCGCGTTGCCGCCGAGCGCAGCCGGCACGACGCCGAGGATCTGTTGAGCTTCATGGTCGGTGACGTCAGTGCGAAGGCGCGACCGCTCGGCAAGCTCGATTTGCTCGAGGACGTCGCGAAGAAGGCCACCGCGTATTACGCGAACCGGCGTGATGACGTATCCGTCGTCGAGCTCGGCACGCGGGGCCGCGCGCGTACGAACCTCGGCGAGGTGCTGTTCGAGCAAGGGCACACGGCCGAGGCGCTCGCCGAGTTTCGCGCAGCGCTCGCGATCGCCGATCGTCTCGCGATCCAAGAGCCTGCGAATGCGGCGTGGCGCCGCGATCAGTTCATCAATCGCGTTTCGATCGGTGACGCGGTCATCGCGCAAGGCGACCGAGCGGCGGCGCTCGTCGAGTATCGCGCCGCGCTCGCGATCGGCGAGACGGTCGTCGCGACGACGCGCGCGAACAACGATCGGCGCCAGCTCTCGAACGCCCACGAACGAATCGGCGATGTACTGCTCGCGCAAGGCGATCTTGTCGGTGCGATGGCAGCGCACGAGCGAGCGCGCGCGATCGATATCGAATTAACGCGCGCCGAGCCAGACAACCGCGAGTATCAGCGCGGGCTCGTGGTCGCGCTGAACAAGGTTGGCAATGTGCTTCTCGAGCGCGGCGATGCAACCGGCGCACTCGCGCGCTACCGTGAGTCGCTCGCGATCGCGGAGCGGCTCGTCGCGCGGCATCCGCGCGATGCGGATTCGCAACGCGACGTCGCCGTTGGCCACGATCAGATCGGCAACATCTTCGCACTGCAGGGAGACACGAAGCAGGCGCTCGCAGAGTTCCGGATCGCGCTCAGTATCGCCGACGACATGGCGGCGAAGGATCCGACGAGCGCGCAACGCCGCCGCGATCTGTGGATGGCGCGAACGAAGATTGGCGACGTCTTGTTCGATCGCGGCGAGCTCGACGCCGCTCTCGCGGAATACCGAAGCGCCGGTGCACTCGCTGACGCACTGGTCGCAAACGATCCGACGAGTGCCGCAGCGCTGGAGTACTTGCGAGACAGCCACATGAACCTCGGCGACGTACAGCGCGAGCGCCACGATGCCAAGGCAGCGCTCGCCGAGTACCACGCCGGGCTGCAGATCGCCGAGAAGCTCGCGGCGAGAGACACGACAAACGAGCTCTACGAGATGGAAGTTGGCTCCTTGCACACACAGATTGGCGAGCTGCTGCTGGAGCGGGACGAGCAGGCACGTGCTGAGTTTCAGGCAGCGATGGCGATCTATCAAAAGCTCGCGGCGACGGATCCGACAAACGCGATCAAGCAAAAGGGGCTCGCCACCGGCCACCGCGGGCTCGGCGATGCATTGCGCGCAAGCGGTGATCCGACCGGTGCACTCGCCGAGTACCGCGCGATGCTCGCGATCGCAGAGCAACAGACGGCGCGTAACCCGAGCTCCGAATGGCCGATGTTGCTCGCGGGTGCACACGCGAGAATCGGCGATGCGCTCGTCGCAACGCGCGACATTGCGGGCGCACGCGCGGCGTATGCGAAGGCGCGCGAGATCGCGCAACCTATCGCGAACCGAGATCCGGCGAACGCGGAGGTGCGGCGGTTTCTCGAGCAGCTCGGCGCTCGTCGCGTCGCGCGATCACGATAAGCACTGCGCTCACACACGTGCACGTGATCAGCCAGTGCGAGTAGCGAAAGTCGGGCGCGTTGACGCCGATCGCGAGGCTTAGCTCGTACAGCAAACCGCTGCCCGTGAGCGCGAGCACGAGCATGTCGCGTTTCCAGACCGCCCACGCGAAGAACACTATGCAGAGGACGGCATAGACGAACACGCGATACAGTGGCGTGTGCTCGACGAGCCAGCGGAACGCATCGCCGGCGTGCCGTTGCAGCCATGAATGAAAGTGGTCGTGATGAATAGCGCGCAGTTGGTCTTCGCTGCCCGCGAAGTCTTGACCGACGGGTTCCCACACGCGCGCGTGCGCGACTCCGAGCAGGTCCATCGAGATCGTCATGCGGTGGTGAAGGTACGCCTGGGGATATTTGAGAATCAGCGTGCGCCACGCGCGCATTCGCGCCTGACGATCGATCTTCGTCGGGTGAAAGGCGAACAGCTCGCTGTACGCGTACCAAGGCGGATTGCCGATGACGCCTTTGCCGGCGGGATAACGCTCGCAGAACGCGCGCTGGATGGCTGTCGTTTGTTTGAGCTCGATGCCGTCGAGGAGCTCGAGAATCTCAGCGTCGGAGAGTGGCGGCGCGAAGCAGATCGTGCCGACGATGTCCATGATCGCCGTCGTGCGATACCAGGTGTGGCCAGGCTTCTCCGTCAGCGCGTCGTTGACGACTCGCGCGCTCGCGATCGCGCCGAGCGTGAGTGCGAGCGCGATGCCGAGCGCGGCAAGGCGACCGCGCGATGTCCAGGTCGCCGCGCCGACGAGGCAAAGCAGCGGCAGCGCCGCGCCACCGTTGAAGCGCACGCCCGATGCGATCACGAACAGCGCGACGCCGGCGGCGCGCGCCCACGTCGGTCGCTTGAGCACGAGCGCGGTGCCGGCGACGAGAAACGCACTCATCTGGGCGTCTTTCCAGATCATCGCCATCGGCGTCAGGATCGGTGGGAACAGGAGCAGAGCCGCGCTGGTCCACGCGGACGTGCGCTTGTCGAGTCGAGAGCGCAGCAGGCTGTAGAGCCCCCACGCGAAGAGACTCGTCTGCAAGAGCAGCATCGGGAACGGACCGCAGACGAACACCTCGAGCACGCGCCAGTAGCCACCCATCAGCGGCGGGTGAAAATCGGTGACCGGCCCCTCGCGGATCTCGATCAGCTGCTGCCCGACGTCATAGTTCATGTAGCCGGGAAATGCGTAGACGAGCACCGCGATCCACGCGATGAGCACGATCGTGTGCGGAGCTAGTCGAGGCCAACGAACAAATGACATAGATCACCCGTCGCCACCGAGGACGTGACAGATGACGCGAGGCGCGCGGCCTCGATCAAGATCACAACGAAGAGGAGGCCTCGCTCCCATGCATCGCGCGTGCGAGGCAGGAACGATGAATATCTGGCGAACTTGGGCAAACCGCGGCGGGCGCAGCTACGACATTCGTGTCACCGCGCGATCAAATGCCGGCGACGAGTGCCGCGAGGCGCGCGCGATCGTCGGCGGCGAGGCGCTGTGCGAGTCTGCCGAGCACTTCGGCTTCGACGCGCGAGTGCTCTGCATACGCGGACTCGAAGCGGCGCTGCAGCACCATCACGAGCGAGAGCGCGCCGTCGACCCGTGCGAGCTCGTACATGCGAGCGAGCGCGCCGCAGATCGAATCGTGCGAGGTCTCCATCTCGCGAACGCGCGACTCGAGCGCGGGCACGCGTTCCGTCACGAACGGAAACAGCGCTTCTTCTTCGCGTGCGAAATGGAGAAACAGTAGGTCGCGCAGCCGACCGAGCCGCTTCTCGAGCACGGCCGTGCCGGTCAGCGCGCCTTCGTCGCCGAGTGCCGCGAGCGCGGTCGCCAGATCGAGGACACGGAGGTTGAGCTCGGAGTGATCGTGCGACAGCATCGAGATTGGATCGCGCATGAGACAGTCGACAATTGCGCGCGTCGTGCCACCGGGAATCGCGCACTTGCGCCGCGAGGCCTCCGATTTCCCGCAACGATTGCGTTCGTTGCGGAGCGGAATGCAAACCGCTCGCGTTCTTACGGTGCGATGTGAAACGCCGCGATCGCAGCATCCCACGCGCCAGCTGTTTCGCTCACCGTGGGTACGTACGTGCCGGCCACCATCTCCGTGCGATACCACTCGAGCTGCGTGTACATGCCAGTCGTGCCGGTCATCGCGGTCCATGTCCCAGGCGTCGGCGTGCCGAACGTGTTCGGCACACTGTCGGCGACAGCGAACAACAACAGATCCGGACCGGTCGTGGTAATCGCACCGGCGCTCGCCGGGCTCGTTGCACCAAATGTCGAGCGGGCTGCATCGAGTGCCGCGAGTCCCGACCACTCGCTGACCGACATCCAGATCGGCGACGAGCTGCCGTTCAACGTGATCGTGACGGTTGCACTGCTGCCATCCGTGATGCCGAACCAGATCTCGACGTTCGCATACCTGGTCGAGCTTGTCGCGAGCGTCCACGTTGTGCCGCCACCCGTCACGCTCGTCAGCGCACCACTCACGTTCGCGCCGATCATCACGAGCATGCGGCCGCTCGTCGGTGGCGCAGGCAATGTCGCCGTCAGGCTCGGACCGGTGTCTGCGTAGTTCGTGATCTGCTGGCGCAACAATTCGATCGGGCGACTGTCGATCGCGCCGCCGGTATCGACGAGCGGCATATCGGGCACGCGCGCGTCGACGGCGCGCAACTCACACGTTTGCGTTGCCGGCGAGCATGTCAGGCCCTCAGGACAAACACCGCTCGGGCACGGCGCACCCGCTTGCGGATGCGGCGCAAAGCATCCGCCACAGATTGCGAAGATGAGCCGCACGCTGTGCTCCACCAATTCCATCGTACCGCGGAGCGACGTTCACCGCCCGATGCTGGCGCCCGCTGCGCGCCTACGCCCGCCGTCGGCGTTCAAGCGCTGAGAAATTCGCCGGCGCATGTAGGTACGAGTGCTGCTTTGCAGATCGACCTATGAACGTCATCAAGGTTTTGACAGCCCTTCTGATCTTCACGACGGCGACGTTTGCCGACGGCGATGCGCACAACGCAGCCGTGCAGCGCGCGCGCGATGCAACGACGCGCGTCTGGTATCACGAGATGCAAACGACGATTGCGGATCGTGACATCGCCACCGCGCGCATCATCTCGGAAACAGCGACGACAGCGCGTCGCGAAGCGCTGAGCGAGCACCGCAGTGCCGACGCAGATCGCTGGGCGAAGCGCCTTGCCGAGGCGCAGCGCGATGAACGCGAAGCGCAAGGTCGCGCCGATACGAATCGTCGCGAGCTCTCGCGCGCGCAAAGCGATCTGCAAGCCGCGACAGAAGATGTGCGTAAAACGGAACGCGTCGCGCGACGCCGCTAACTACTGCACGTTCACGACGACAAGCTGTGGACGCTCGGCAGCCGTGCCATGATCGAGCGACGCCATCTGGATCATCGACCCGGTCGGCGCGGCGGGTGCCTCGACGACGAACCCGAAATTCGGGGCGGCGCCGCTGACCCACTGCTGCACCGCAGCGGTCACATCCCATTGCGTGAAGCCCGGCGTTTGCAGCGCGACCGTTTGTTGCGAGAGTGGCGCCGCATCCCACGTCGGTCGAGTCGAGTAGAGGACTGCCGTTGCATCCCACGCCGACGTCACGCGCTCGACGCTGATGTCCAACGTGCCTTGGCCCATCGATGTGAGCTCGTAGAGCTGCAGCGATGCGCTGGTGACCGTCGCACGTGCGGGTATCGTCGAGACGTCGAATTGCAGCAGCGTGACTGCCGCGTTGCCACCCGCGGAGCGGCCGATGAACAGCTGAATATCGGTCTCGTTATGCACGGTGCTGTTCTGGATGATGTACGTGTCGCTCGACGGCGCCAACATGGCAGTGCCCATCACGCCGTCACTGGTTCCACCATCGCCGGCGCCCACGATCCCATCGCCGGTCACCGGCACGAAGCCGATGCGGCCGCAACCGGCGATGAGTAGCCACCACGCGCGCGTCACACGATCGGTCTAGCTCGATTTGGTCATCGAACACCAGCGCATCGTGCTCGCCACGTGCGATGAACCACGCATGGGCGAGGCGACCACGATTCCGGCCGATCATGAAGTGCGGGTGTTTCACATGACGGTCGAGCCGAACGTCACGCGCACGCCCGGCAACGTCATCCTCGCGAACTTCGGCGTCGCCAGCGATGACGCCGATGCCGAGCTAGAGAACATCCTGCGCGATGTCGATAACGCGCTCGCCGAACGCGCGAACGCGACCCTCATTAATCTAAATCGCCGCGTGCGCCTCGACGAGCTGTTCGCGCCAGCTGCGCTCGACACGTTCCGAGCGCCTTCGCCGATCTCTTGGCTGCTTCACGAAGGCACCGTCGGATCGATGATGGCGAGCGAAGGCCGGCGCGCGGCGCTGCTCGCGTTCATGCATCGCGCCGCCGCAGCGGGCGTTCCGCAAGCGGCGTACTTCATCGATCGCTCATCGCCGGCAGTCATCGCATTCGCGCAGGTGATGCAAGGCCTCGACATCCTCTTGCGCCAGCCCGAAGAGGTCGAAGGCGACCTCTCCGTCGCGCTCGAAGTGAAGCGCCCCGACGGTCGCTTCACACTGCTCACGGGTAACGAAATCCCGCTCGAGGGTTTGCCCGAGCGCTTCAAGCCTGGGGAGCTCCGCAGTCTACCGGCCGATGCATTCGCGGCGCGCGTGCGCGAGCTACAGATCGACGAGCACGCGGTCGCGCTGCGCTCACCGCGCTTGCGTCAGCTGATGATCGATCTCGACACGAAGAGCGATCCGCAAGCAATGCAGCTGCTGATCACGCAGCTGTTAACGCGCGGCTTGCCGGTGTTCCTGATGCGCGGCAAAGATCGCGAAGGCATCGCGGTGCGCACGTTCGGTCAGGAGAACGCGCTACCTGCCTACGCCGATCTGTTCGCACTCGACTGGGCGGCCGACGACATGGGCAAAGGGCGCGGCTCGTATCTGCCAGGCGCCGTCGACTTCGGCTCGCTGCTCGTCAACGCGGCCAAGTCGAACGTCGGCGTCGCGGTGTGCACGTATCGCGATCGCAAGACGCCGATGTACGCGATCATTCCCGCGGCGCTCGTCGGCGAGCTCGCGAAGAACTTGGTAGCCAACGTGTGACTTGACGGCTCGCCCGCGTTCGCCTACACCGCGCGGCTATGAAGCTCGTCATCGCGATCGCATGCGCCGGCTGCGGCGCCGCGCAGTCTCAGGAGCAGATGGAACGCAACGGCCTTGCGCGTTCGCCATCGATGCATCATCCAGCAACGGGCAAGCTCGATCCGGTGCCGGCCGATGGCTTCATGGCTTCGTTCCGTCTCGAGTCCTATCGTGCGGGTCGAATCTGTTTTCTCGGCCGCGCCAACATCCCGCCCGAGGTTGCATCGAACGTGGCGTTCCGGATGGAGAGCTATCGAACGCCAGACGAGTACCCCGCGCGCGGCCACGTTGCGACCAGCCGCGAGGTCCAGATCCTCGACAGCCAAGAGGTTGAGCTGCGCTGGAAGAAGATCGAGCTCGCGCAAATTGGCAGCTCGCACGTCTACGACATGCAGGCAACGCAGACGGACCGCTCGATGTTCAACACCGGCATCAACGTCTGCTTCGCGGAGGTCCCGAGCAGCGACGCGCGCTATCTGGTGCTGCAGACGGATCCGAACGATCCTGCGATGCAACACCACCGCGTGGGCGTGAGCTGGCGCCTCGTGCCGTAGTGATATCGGCTTGATGTCGGCTGCCACCGCCGCGCGCGTTAGCGTGACGCAATGAAGAGAATCACGAAGCAGACGCGTACTCGACGGATCGAACCACTGACAAGCGAGAGCCTCAAGACGGTGAGCGGCGGCGGGCTCTCGGGTCCCGATCAGTGCGTGCCAAACTACTACATGAAGTGCATCTCCGAGTACGTGCCGATCACGACGCAGGAAGCCTAAGCTGCGCGGCCGACGCCCGCCTGTTTGAGCGCGTTACGCAGCTGCTCGCTTCGGAAGTTGCGCGACACGACGATGTCGATGCCGAGCGAGCTGTGCGTCTCTCTGCAGACGTCGCCGATCGCGATCACGATGCCGGGCCAGCCCGCTTCGCGGATCGCGCCGAGGAGCAGCACGTCGGCCGATGAAATCTCGTTGGCGTCGATGATGAGATAGTTCGGCCAGGGGGGCGGAATCAGCGTGAGGTTCGCGACCACGTCGGTGAGCGCTTCGACGACGGTGCTCGAAACCGGCTCGCCGAACAGCTCGTGCTCGATCCAACCAAGCACGTTAGGATCGCGCGCGAAGATCAGCACGCGGTCGCGGTCATCTCGATTGCGACGCTGCGCCGTGCGCGCACGATGGGCCGCGATGAACGTGAACCACGCGACGCGTTCGTCAGATCCGACGTCTGCCATCAAGCAACCCTACGCGTGGCATCCGTCGCGATTTGCGTGCGCAACTGATCCTCGATCTGGCGGAACGCTTCCCAGCCCGCGACTGCTCCGTCGAATCCGTTGCCGTTCGCGGTAAGAACCGTTTCGCCAAACTCCACGGTGACGTCGCAGCTGAAGCACACGCGATCCGGCACGATCTCGATCGTCCATCGATCGGCACGATCGAGCGCGCGCTCGACGCGATCGATGCAGTCGCGCACGAACAGGCCAAGCTCGCGGTACTGGCGGGCGGTGGCCTCTTCGTGGAGCCGCAGCTGTACGCGGCTACCGTCACCGAGATTTTTGGCGAACATGAGGCCCGTCTAAGAGCAACCGCGGTGCCACCCGCACAAAGAAATGAAATCCACATTATGGCTGTAGATGTAGGAGTGGCAGCGGCGCGCACCGGGCGCTAACGCACGCGCCCAGCTCGCGCAACGCACTAAATTTACGCAGTCTCACGCCCGCAGGTTGCGCTCCGCATGCGCGATCACTGCGACCAGGTGCTCGAGCAGATCCCCGGCGCCGGGCTGACCGTACGTTCGCTGTACGATCTCCTTGCCGAGCAATGCGACGACGTAGCGCAGCCGAGCACGACCGTCGTCAAACGCGAGGTAATCCTCGTGTCCAGCGTTGACCTGCCACACATCGCCTTCCATCCGACTCCGCCATGATGCACCGGGCGCGTCGATCAAGACGGGTTTAGGGATGCCCGCGCTGCCCCGCTCGCGCTTCTTCGGATCTGCACATCGGACGATGGCAAGCGCACTCGCTGTCTGGTCCCCTTGGCTGACCACCAGCGAAATGACTGCCTCGGCGCCCGGCAGGAGCTCGCCGCCCGCACGCAGCGCGGGTCGCGGGCCATCCCCTGCGAGCGTGAATCCCTCGCCAGCAATCGCCCAGCCGAAGCTCAAGCCGGTGCGCACCACGCGACCGTCGGCATCGACCGGGCGCGCGCTGATCCGACGCTCGCCGCCGGCAGCAATCTCGATCGCCGCTGGCACGATCGCCACGAAGGCGAGTGGACCTGGTGGAAACAGATCGGGCTGGGGATGCTCGTCGGTAGGCTCGACGACAGGCGTCTCCGCTTCGTCGAGCGCGAGGCCAGCCACCGCAGCATCTTCGACTGCCGGCATGCTCCCGCGGACGTCATCCACGCTAGGCAGGTCGTAATGCGGCATTCGCTCGTGAAGCCCGCGCAGGGCCTTGCGGAGGTCGTCGACCAGGTGTCGATCGGACTCGGAGCGACGCCGCTGCTCGTGGATTGCGAGTCCCGCCTCGATCACCGGCTCGATGGTAGCCAACGCGCGACTGAACGCGATCACGGCAGCGTTGGGAACCACGCCGCGCCGTGTCCCGGGCGGCACGTGGAACCCGGGGAAGTCGATTAGCCCGACGAGGTCGCAACCGCGCCATGGCGAATGATCGAACCCGAGCACGTCGAGCTCAGCAATGTCGTCGGCGACCAGCGTGCCCGCGCATGCGAGCTGGATCGCCGGTCGTTCCGTGCCGCGCGCGAGATAGATCTCGACGCGGATCGGCGGATGGCCATCAACCGCGATCTGCGAAGGGACGTCGATCCGAATCCCCTCGAATCGCCGCGGCGTGACGACGAAGCGTTTCTGAGCCGTGCCGCGCACGAGATGGTCGTGGATCTCTATCGCCGCGCCCGACGCCAGAATCGGCCCGCGGAGCTCGGCAGCCAGGTAATCCGCAAGTTTCCGGCCCGAGAGCTGTCGAAGCGCAGCATCGTGAAGCTCGAAGATAACGAGCTCGGTGAAGGTGTCGGCGGCATCGAGCTCGTGCGGCGCTGTTCCGAGCTCAGCGGTCTGCCGATCTTCGACGAGTGTCAGGACCTGCACCCCCGAGCCTGCCACGCGCGAACGCAGCTCCAGCTTCGATCCGATCGCCCAGAAACCGAGCAGGCCGACGCCATATTGCCCGGCGATCACTCGGCTGTGGCGCTCGGCCGGCGACAGCCCGAGCTTGTGCGAGTGGCCGACGTGAGTGCCGAGATAACGCAATGCCTCCTCGCGGCCGAGCGCCGGCAACACACCCTCACCGTCATCCCGGATCACCAGCGCCGGAGCGCCGCGCAAACGCCGTCGCTCGATCCGGATCGTCTTCGCGTGGGCGTCGATCGAGTTCTGCACCAGCTCGGCAACCGCCTTGCGGGCATCGCTCTGAGAGCGTGCCAGCCAGCGGATCAAATCGAATGGATCGGCCGGCTGAAGCTTGAATCGGGTCGCGCCACGAGCCATCGCACGCAGTATCGCTCGCGCCTCTGATCGCATGCGACGTGATGTTCGAAGAACGATCGGGGAGTGAGGGCAGAAGGACTCGAACCCAGGCAGAGAAACAGAGATAGCGCACAGCGACTGACCTCGTGGCTTCTCTCAGTGCTCGAAGGCGCCGACGGAAGGTGCAGTGGTCGAGCGCGCAGTGCCGTCGTAATCGACCATGGGCGCGCCCACCGGCGAGCCGGTGTTGAGCGCGGGTGACCCTGGCTGGAGGTGGAAGTCGCCGGCGGCAGCGTTGACGAACCGGGGATCGGAGCTGAGGTTGTGGTCGTTGATCGACTGCCCGACGTTGAGAGCGCCAGCGCCCATCTCGCCCCAGCACAGGTTGTTGCGGATGACGACGTTGGTGGCCGACGGGTGCGCCAGGCTGATGCCGTACCACCAGGGGTTCGCGACGCTGTTGCCCGAGGTCGTGTTGTTCACGATGGTGATGCTATCCATCGCGGTGCTGCCGTCCGGGTACTGATAGATAACGATGCCGTCGTGCGGCGCGCCGGTGACGACGTTGTTTGAGATCGTCACGTGGTCTATCGTCCCTTGGTGCTCGGAGTCGAGCCGGATGCCGACCCCACTCACCCGGTTGCCGGTGATGACGATGTGGTGGTTGCGGGGCGTCGGGTTCTCCGCCCAGAATCCGCCCCCGTCGAGGTAGATGCCGGGATCGCGCGCCGGGAAGAGGATCTGATTGCCGGCCACCACGCCATTGCTCACGCCCTCCTTGAGATCGATCCCCTCGCCTCCCCTCACGCCGTCAGTGCCGTCTCGTAGCGTGTTGCCGCGGATCTCGAACTGATCGACACCCTGCGCGACGGTGAGGTTCTCGTTGGCGCCGCCGTTGTTGCACAGCTCCAGCGTATTTCCCGTGATGCTGACATTTTGCATGCACTTGAAGGGACCGGCCGGACACACGGCGGGGGAGGCCGGGTTGGTTCCTCCGGGCGACCCCCAAACCCCGATGCACGACCCGTACGCGTCGTGGATCACGTTGTTGCGGATGGCGATGTGTTGTCCCGGACCTTGCACCCGAATTCCCGCGTTAGACGCTTGCACGCGCAGACCATCCACGACGATGTAGCTCTTGCCGTTCGCATAGAAGCTGGCGTGGTCTAGGATCGCCCCCGACTGCGCGAAGAAGCAGATCGGCGCACCATTCGCGCCCGAGTTCGCCACGTACACGTCTTGGTGGTACGTCGCTGGCCGTATGGTGACCTGATCGCCGGCCACGAGCGTGGCCGCTGCCTTCTGTATGGTCGCCCAGGGCGCCGATGCCGTGCCCGCATAGCTGTCGCTGCCGGTCGCTCCGTCGACCACGTACTGCGCGTGCGTGCCGCACCCGTCGAGGGCCGGGTCACCTCCGTCACTCCCCGGGGCGCCCGCATCTAGCGTGCTTGGATCTCCAGCGTCGTTGAAATCGGCCCCGGCGTCCGGGTTGTTATTGGCTCGCCCGCAAGCTAACAAGCTCCACGACGCAAACAGGAACGTCATCGCGTTACAGGAGCTAGTGGCTCGTTTACCTCGGCGTGCCGCCAAGGTGGCGAGTAGCAGTAACAGTGACACCAATCCCGAGCCGCTACCCTGCGAGTCACTGGAGCGACAGCCACAGCCGCGGCCTTGTTCGTCGTCTTCGCCAAGCCCATTCGCACCCGCGTCAGAAACGGCTGCATCACGCGGCCCCGCATCGGGGCCGCTGTTGCCGGTGGTGCAGGTCGAGACATGAGAAACCATCATGCCGCCCAAGCCCGCGCCGCGACAGCCGCTCGACGAGGAACACTGGAACCTAATCTTGATGACGTCGTCCTCCTTCATTCCTTGATAGAGGAACGTGTACATATCCGCCTGGCCATCGAAGACGAAATCGGGATGACCCGCGAGGCTCAGGTTGACATCGTCGCTTCTTGCCTCGAGCCGGACATCGGGATCGTGCTCGCCTCCCGTGTTGTCCGTGATGAGGTTCAAGCAGAACTCGTGCAGCGAGCTCACGTTGATCCTCATTTCATTTACGGTGTTGTTGGCGTTGTCGACATTCGATTCGTCGTAGAAGGTTCCAGAGCGGCCGGTCCTGCCGTCGGGAAGTTTGAACACGGCCCAATTGGAATATCCCCCTCTGGTCTTGGTACCAATCGGGTCGCCCAACGCGTCGTTCGAGAACGTTCGGCCGTCGAACAGATAATGGTGTTTGAAGTTCGCAAAGTCGGGCGTGAGCTCAATGCAGTCGGCGTCGTCGGTTCGTCGCGCTGTCTCCCCCGAAGCTCGACCAAACAACGGCCAGTACTGGAGATGTTGACCCAATCCGGTGAAGTCCGTGATCGACTGTTTGCCGACGTAGGTGATCGATTGCGTGAGACTCTGCGTCACCTGGCCGAGATTCTCATCCGGCTCACTGAGGTCGGTGCACGAAGCGGTTCCTGCGAGCAAACACAGCCAACCTGCTAATGACCGACATGACATTTGCAGACCTGTCTTCATCGTCGGTTCTCCAATCGTCCCCTCGGCTCCGGCTTCAATCGAAGGGCGGCCGCAGTGTCCCGCAACGGTTGCGGGCATGCGTTCGATCTCGCGTCAAAGGTCGTGCTCAAACGCGCCACACCTCCGTCCGTCAGCCAGAGATAGTCATGCCGTCGGCCGAGCCGCCGTTACCAAGCTCGGGCTAGCGGGCGCGACGACGGATCGGAATCCTCGTGGACATCAGGCGCTTTCGCCAGCTGGTTGGAGCCTCGCCAATGTGCCGCCGAAACAGGGTTGCGAGCTGCTGCGGCGACGCGTACCCGAGGTCGACCGCCACCTGCGTGATGCTCGCGCATGAATCGAGGAGCAGCCGCTGCGCGACCCGTACTGTCGCTTGCGCCTGCTGTCGCTGAAACGTCGTGCCTTCGAAAGCAAGCCGGCGCTGAAGGCTGCGCTCGCTCATTCCGAGCGACTTCGCCGCATCGTGCAGGCTCGCTCGCGGTTCGCGTTCGAGCAAGACGCGCATCTCGCGAAGCAGAGTCGTCGGGTCGAGCACCTCCTCGCGCAACCTTTCGACCTCGCCGATCAGCTCCGCATCTTCCTCACGGTCGATCCAGCGCAACGCGTCGAGTGGATCGTCAAAAAACGCTTCTGGCACCGGCGCCGGAGCGATCGCTCGGATTCCTACAAAGGTGGCACCGATGAGACCACCCCCGTGCACCAGCGCGACGCGCGTCGTGTGGCGCACCATTTTCTTGGTTATGTTCGACAGGAGCTGTGAACGAACCGTGAAGACCGACGGCGTGACGCTCTCCACCGCGCGGACGTCGAAGTAGACCGGGTGGGGCTCGGGTGCCTGTCCGTAGCGGGTCGCGATCACCAAACCTAGGTCGGCGATCGCAGGGCCGTCCAAATGCCCCCACAGGACGATCCCCGAGAGGTGGGGACGAAAGAACGCGATCCAGCAACTCGACGCGATGTAGCGATCGATCGCGTTCTGTTGCAGATCGTCGAGCCCGGTCGCCGGCTGCAGTGCGGCTGTTCCTTCCACGTCATCTCGGATTACGCCACGACGCGTGAAGGAAATACAAGCGTGGGTTCGGCCGGGCTTGGCTGTGCAATCTGAGGCTGATGGCGACGGTTACGAAAGACTATTGTTGGCGCAAGACCAACACGCGATCGATATCTTGCTCTCGATTGCTCTCGAGATCCGGACGCGTCCCGCGAGAGGATGAAGTTGCAATGTGCTGCGCTTCGAGCGCGTCTGCGTTTGAGGCACGGTATCCCGTGACCTCGTGCACGAGGAGGTCAACCGCTGATCGCCAGCCACTACATCCATTCTTGGCAGCGAGCGTGACCGTTACGAAAGGAAAGGGACGTGGATATCGCCGCTTAAGCAGTGAGGGCAGAAGGACTCGAACCTTCAACCAGCGGATTAAGAGTGCCGTTGCCGCCGAGCCTCAAGGTGCCGACCTTGCAGCGGAAACTCCGGTTGGTCAAGTAGCAGTGCCACGCCCGTGTCACTAGTTGGACGCGCGACAAGATCATGCGGAGACATCAGATCCACCTCGGCAGCTCGATCTCTGTCTCAGCGACGCCGAGCATGTCGCGCTCGACGCGGTGGAGGTGCTCAATGTACTTGGGCAAGTCAGCAGCGCGCGCGTCATAGATGAAGACGTCCACCGCGCTGCGAAAGCGTGTAATCAGCTCGTCGTGCTCCACGAGATCCCGCTCGATCATCGCGTCGATATCGGTTTGATCATTGGCGTTGAATCGCTTGAGCTTGCTCACCACGACATCGACGACATCAAGCGCGTACAACTCAAGGTTTGTGAGCTTCGCATTCAACGTATCCATTGGGTGCCAGCGGGCGTCCGACGGCAGGAACGGGATACCGTTGCCGACAACGTCCAGGTACAATTTCCATTGGTGATGGAGCGCCGTGCCCGCTCCCGCGAGGCGGACAAGCTGATTCTTAATCTCCGGCGACAGCGCCGCAGTTTCGAGCACGTCGCTGTCCTTGGTCCCGCGCTCGTAGCTCACCTGGAGCATGAGGGCACCGGACCCTATCACCGATAGGCGCACTTTTGCGGCCGCGTCACCGGAGCAGCCTCGGTCGATCGCTTGGAAGAACTCCTCAACGAGCGACAAGGGATGCTTTCAACGCCTCGGTGAAGTCCTCGACCTGCAAGCTCGTCGCGATCCCCCAACGCGTGGACGGTGGCGATGCACGGCGCTGCACGTCCTCTAGCGTGCGCCGACTTCGGATCGTCGCATCGAGCACGTCCGGCGGTGCCACCGGCTCGTGATGTTGTGCGCCGACGAAGTCCAAGAAGAGTTGCAGCGGAACCTCCACACGGCGCCGCACCTTCGGCCACGCTGTACCCTTGGCATCAACCGCAAGCGCCTCTAGCGCCTGCAGCGTGTTTTCGACGACCCACGCAAGACGGCGCTCTCGACCGAGCTTCTCGAGGTCGGCGTAGAGCCGCGACAGATTCAGCCGCGCTCCGTGCGCAACGAGAACGGGCGCGACTGCGGTGACGAGTCGCGGTTCGCCGAGGAGGAGCGCCTCGCGCACGACGTCGTGAACCTGTTGCAGCTGATCGCTCACGAGCACGTCCGTGCTCTCGTGAAGCTGTGCCGCCCCGAGCCTTGCCAACGCGTTCTGGACCTCGAGACCGCGATCAGATCCGCCGGAGACGAACTCCGACGCACCCACGTTGAACAACCGAAGAATGCGAAGGAACTGCTCCGCGCTGAACGATCCATCGCCGCGCTCGATTTCGCTAAGCCGGTTTTGTGACAACCCCAAGAGCCGAGCCAGCTCGGCTTGTGTGAACCCACGGTTGTGTCGCAGCTCGCGAACACGCTCCGCGATCGCTTTACGATCCTGGTCCAGTTGGGGCTCACGCTTTGTCATCGGTTTCTCGATAAATCTATCGACTTTTCGATATACGCGCTACCTATATCTCACAACATCGTTTAATTACTAATTAATTTTGAGTTCAACCGAGCCGAAACGAATACGGCGAGGTCGTGGAAGCGTTAACGGGGTTAGCGCTCGATGCGCCGGAGACCGCGGCATCGCGGTCTTGACGGTGCACGTGCACGTGAGCATGGTTCAGATATTCGGCGCTTCGCGGCTATAGGAGCAGTTATCAGGCATGACGGAATGGGTGTTCGATTTCGACCGGGCGGTCTCGCTGGCAACGATGTTGTTTACTGCCGTGGCCGCGGTTGCTGCGGTCAAGGCGGCTGTTGCCGCCGTCAAGGCGCTCTCAGCTTGGCGCAGCCAGGTCCAGGGCCAGACGCAGCATGACCTCGCGAAGCGCCTCGCCGGCGCCATGTACCAACTTGGCAAGGCACGGAACCAGGCTCGTGTCGACTTGGCGCAACTCGAGCGAGGGTTGCCACTCGACAAGGCCGTCGTACCAGCGCACGCGATCGCGAACGCGCTGTCGCTCGACGCGTTACACACCAACACGGAGCAGCTGGAGATCGACGCTCGCATCGTTTGGGGCAGAGAAGTGGCGTCAGTCATTTCCGCGTTGCGGCAGGGTGCGAACCACATTGGTCAGTACGTCAATGCGACGGCGCAGGGCGACGTATTCGCAAGGATCAGCTACTGCAACCTCGACGGCGTGAGCTACTTGGGCGAGGCGTTTCCACAGCGTATGCAACAGCTCGACGAGTTGCTCCAGGACTGGCTTGGACAACACGTGGGTCGCGTGGGCGCCGAGACGATGTCGGTGCAGCAGCTCGTCCAGCGACAGCGCAACATCGACGATGCCGCCGCGCGCATCCACTCACGTGAGTGGAACGAGCACGAGGCCGAGGCTGCGGAGAACACCGACGAGGCTGAGACCACCTACGCGGAGCATTGCGCGATGGAGCAGGCCGAGCGAGAACGCTTCGACGAAATCGCCCTTCCAAGTCCCGACCCCGTCGGGTTGTCGCAGCCGGGCTCCGACACAAGACCCTCCGCCTAAGCTAGCCCCATGGGAGATTGTGCTCGGCTCGCTGCGACGCAGGATCAGCACGGCGAATGCGGGATCGGCAGCCCGAACGATGTCTCGAACAAACAATGCTAGATCGTTTCCTGTGGAGGGACCGCGATTCTTCTCGCGCGGCAAGCCGCTAGCGTTCAGGGAGGCGGACAGGATACTCGATCAATTCGAATCGCTGCTGAATAGGCATGGCCTGACGATCAGTTGCGGTTCGAAGCTCGAAGACATCTTCTTGTCGACGAAAAAGTACCTCGCACTCAATGCGCGCGAGATGTCACTTCCACCGACGACCGACCTTCGTGACGAGTGGGTTCGCATGTTGGGGCTTGTAGACCTCGCGTTCAAGGTAGTCGCGACAACCGAGACGCGATTCTTCGAGGCGCTAATGCCTCATCTGAAATTGCTCCAATCGAGCACGGTCGACCCCAGCCAGAACGCACCGACCGCGCTGACCGATCAGGCGAACCACAAGCTGTTCGAGCTGCTGATCGCTGCCGCGTGCGCACCCTTCGCCGAGGATTTGCTCGTCGAGCCACCCGACGCAAACACATCTAAGACGCCCGATGTCACCGTTGCAGCGAAGAGGCGACGATGGGGCATCGCGTGCAAGGTTCTACAGACCGACAGCACGGCGCGCTACCGAGACAACGTCTTGAAGGGCATACGACAGATCGACCGCTGCGATGTCGACCGCGGCATCGTCATGATCAACGTGAAAAACCTCGTGCCGTTCGAAACATTTTTGCCGTTCGGCCGCAACCCACAAGAGCCGTACGAGATCTTCGAGAGCGACGCTTGGACCGATCATATCGAGGAGTTCAAGAAACATCTCCGAGCGCGCGTTAGCGCCGAGCGAGCAGACATCGCGAACGCGTTCCGCAGTTCGCGCAAGGCGGGATGGACCTCCGTTGTCTGCCATTACGCGCAGGGCATGGCTTGGGTACGACGCGACGGCGAAGCTCGCATGACACCGTTCGTGCTCGTTGACCCGGTCTTCTTCTCCGTGTTCGAACCCTCGCCAAGGACCCATCGCTTTCTGCGGGCGCTCACCGATGCGCTCCAATGGGGAAACGGATCGGCGGTTACCCAACACGCCAATACCGAACACGCCGAGCACGCTACCCCATGTAGTCGTACCGTTTCATCACGCTCGGCGACGCGCCGATCGCTGCAGCAGCGTATCGATACAATGCGGCTCGCCCGTGTCAGGGACGGCCGCTAGACTCGCCATGTGCCGGTCGGTCAGGTCACAAAAAACTGCCACTACATCTCCCGGACGCTCACGCGGCCATGGGAGGGCGACCAGCGTCGGCTCCACTTCTACGACTTCGACTCCGGCCGCTGGGACCGTGGCAACTCGTACAGCCTGTTCGCCGAAGACGGGTTGCACCCGCAGACCGTGGAAACGTGGCTCGATCGGACCATCGAGGGTCCGCTAAGCCAGTGCCGGCGCAGGCTTACCTCCGGCAATAACAATGCCCTTGAGGACTGGGGCTTCTACCGCGCTGCGACACTCATGCTGTGGCTCCAGGGCATGCGAGTGAAGTCAGTTGGCGAGCATGATGCTCGGCGAAGCCTTGAGCACCTCGCAACGCGAAGTATCGAGGAGACTGATCAGATCGTCCTGGCGATTCGCGAAGAGTACGACCTCGCGCTCATCACAACCGTCGGCAAAGACGGCATGCTCGCGCCGTTGTTCTTTCCGTCGAGCGGGTTGTTCCCGCTCACGTACCCGGACACGGGCTGCTTGTCCGGTCACGCGGTCGCACTTGGGTTACCGCTCGACATGTGGTCGGCGCTGGTGTCGCTTCCCCGCGATGGCGTCGGCGTTCGCGACGTATCACGACTCCCCGGATCGCTGTCGAACTTCTCCGTCGGCATTCATAACGCCCGCAAGGTCGTGGTGCCGCCGCTCCTACTCGACCAGCAGGCCGAGGCCGACGTGCAACGAATCCTCCACGAGCTCCGCGCCGAGAACAGCAAGCTGTTGGACCTCGTCAACGATTCCAAGCGGCTGGTCGCGGAGGCGTTCGCGGTCAGCGGAGTCGAGACACCACGCGACGGCACCGGAAGGCTTCCTCCGCGTGCGTCGCCCATGCGCGTCAAGGACGAGTGACGCCGAAGGCAAATCGCCAAGCCCGTCGCCATCATCGTGCTGTTCTGTAGGACGGTGGGGCCGGGCAAGCTGGTGAACGACGCAGATCCCTAGTGCGTGCCCAACGCCATCGCGCGTGCTAGCTGCACGAGTCTTCTCAATGAAGGTGACGATGAAGATCGAGATGGACTTCGTCGAGGATATCCGACTCGGCATGGAAGCGCAGCTACGCGAATTGGGATACACACCGCGGCCGGCCACGGGCGTGAAGTATCGCGACGCTCATGGCGTCTGCATGGACCATACACATGCGATGGCTCGCAGGATTCCCGCGTCTCGAAGGATTGTCCGAGTATCGGACGAACTCACCCACCGCGAACCATCCCTCCCCGTCGCCATCCGCGGCGGGATCCTGTCGGTCGCTTATGATCTGATGTTCGGGCACGACCTTACGCCCAGGCTGAGTCGAGGTCTGAAGAAGCGCGATGCAAGGGACGAGCTGCTCTGGGATTGGGGCATCCATCACTTGCACCTAGGCGCCCAGCTCCAGAACGACGGCTTCACGGTGCGTACGGATGACCTCCTATTCGTCATGGTGAGGGCCAACGCTGCCTATCTGATCGATGTACGACCTCACGGAGCCTGGGCCGACGAAGAACTCGTCGAGATTGTGCACATGAACTGGCCGCAGGAGATCTCGCGGTTCAGGCTCAGGATCATCCTCGACGGCAACGTCACACCAGAGCAGCGGCAGCTACTGCGGCGCCGTGGTTTGAACTCAGCCTTCCGAACGAAGGACGGAACCACGTACGGGATGATGGGAGGAGGCATCACGAGTTCACGAGAGAGCGCAGGTGCAGTGATCGATAGCGACCGGCTCCTGAGCGAGGCGCAGAACGTTGAGGCGTTTATCCGCGATCGTGCCCAATGGCTCGCCGACCTCGTGATCGAAAACATCGGCTGCGAACCACAGCAAGTTCGGCTCCAACTTCTGGAGCTCGTGCCCGGTCGCGCCGCAGGCATCCTCGTACGGAATGAGGTCAGGGACTTTGCGTTTCGTCTCCCATACGCGGTCCCCGACAACCAGCAGGTCGCTTGGTGATCGACCCGGCGTTGTTGGGCCGCGGTTCGATCGCATGCGAGCCAACGCCTTACCAACGACTCGACACGGCGTGCGGGATCACTGCACGGCTGCGACTTCCGCATGCCGGGATCCGTCAGCGGTGTAACTCCGCGGCAAGGCTCCCGTTTGCGTTGACAAACAGCTCCCAACTTCCGCACACAGCCCAGGGTAGACTGATCGCCAGATCATGCGGAACCGTGGACGGATTCTAAAGATCGACAAGCACAGACGCGCGATCTGGTACGCGTCACGCGGGTATCCGACGACGTTGATTGCTGAGAAGCTCGACGTGTCGCCAAACACGGTGCGCAGCTGGACCGACAACCGTGCGGTAAGACCAAGAACGCTCGCGAGCCTCGCGCGGAAGATCGCGAGTCTGCCGGACGCGCCGAGGCGGCGATTCCTTCGGTGCCTGGCTCAGCAGGTTGCCTGACGATCGGCCGGAGTATTTCCACCGCACGGTGGCTGACCAAATTCTAGAAGACTAAGAAACGAGTCGCTGCAGCTGTTTATGAAATAGTTCAACGGAACGCGGTGCGTGGAGACATTGTCGCTCCTCTATATAGGTGAGCCTAACGGCGCAGCGACGTTGAAAATGAGCAGCTCGTGCACGACGCGAGCAGCATGACGTCAGATCGTTGGCGAGACCGCCTCCGCCGAGCACAGCGTGATCAAGCGCGTGGCTTGAGAAGATCGACTCGCAACGTGGCCAAGCGTGTCGGCAAGCTGCGAACAGCAGCCGAGACGGAGGACCAACGAAGGCTGGCAGCGCAGGAAGCCGAGAATGATCGCTGCGGTGGAACCGGCGTGCTCCAGCTCGTCGTGAAGCTCAGCGTCGGAACGCAGCTCGATGCGAAGAAGCTTCGCGGTTGCAAGTACAGCGTCGGTGCAGGCAAGGTGCTCACGACGACGCGCGACGGCTGGACGATCGTCGCATGGGGTAGCAACCTTGCGGCGGCGTTCAGGACACGCAAGGCACGCGTCGACGGCTCGCTCTTCAGGTCTACAGGAACGGCCACGTATCTCGGCATCAGGCAATTCGATCGTACCGACAGCGGTACTTCCACGGTCGCTACGTTCAAGCTCGACGAGTGATTCGCTGAACGTGTCCAGCCGTTCTCGTCGTTAAGCGACCGACGATCACGCTCGTGCGTGTTGGTCCTGCCGACCGCGGGCGTGAACGTGCGAGGAACGTGCCCACTGCATGGGCGTCATTTAACGCGCACGCCGTGCGCATGGGAGAGACATGTCGATGAAGAAGAACGCGAGCAACCCGAGGATCGTACCGCATCACGCACGCCCTATCGACGAGGCCGAAGACGCGAACGTGCGCCGCGACCGCGACGCTGTTGTCGGCGGTGGATCCACGCAACCACCACGATTGCGCACGCGCAGACGAGGGCGTCGATGACAGCGCACAAACGATGTGCGCGCTACCTCCGCGTCAGCCGTGCGGAGCAGCGCGAGGACCTACAAGCCGACGAAACGATCGAGCTGATCCGTCGGCGTGGCTGGCAACTTGCGCACACGTACACGGATCACGGGGTGTCCGGGACGCGTGAGCGCCGGCCCGGGCTCGACCAGATGCTGGCAGACGCGCGGCGAGGTCGCTTCGACGTTCTCGTCGTCTGGAGAAGCGATCGTCTCTTCCGCAGCGTGCGACATATGGTGAACACGCTAGCCGAGCTGGAAGCGATCAACGTCGGATTCGTTTCGTGCACCGAGGTGTTCGACACGACGACGCCGCAAGGCACGTTCCTCATGCACATCATCGCCGCGTTCGCGCAGCTTGAACGAGCGACGATCGTGGAGCGCGTTCGATCCGGCCTCGCAGCTGCTAGACGCCGCGGCGTGCGCCTCGGTCGTCCACCAGGCGTGCAGCTCGACGTCGTCAAGGCTGCTGAGCTGCGCGCCAGTGGCCTGTCCTACCGCCAGATCTCGGCGCAGCTCGGTGTCGGCCTCGGCCGGCTGCACTCCGCGCTGAACGCGAACGACGGCGTTCAGAATCCTCCGCGCAAGCGACCGGCCAAGTAACTGCAATGTGGAGCGCCGTAGTAGCCGATAACAGGCGTTCAGATCCTCCTGTTTTTTGAACGCGGCCAGAGCGCGTAGAACACGTTTCCTGATTCGAGACCGCGGATGTCCGCCTTTGGATCCGATCGACGCTCTGGCGTGAGCTGGTCGCGTAATGGAGGCCACGCGCTCTCAAACGGCTTGCATGAAAAGTACAGCTGCGAACCACCGGCAAGGCCAGCCGGACCTCGCGAGCTGCTCAGTCACCGCAGAAGAAAGCTGGCGTCGTATGCGCATCCGGTGATGAGCGACACGCCTTGCACCACGTCTGGATCATCTCGCGGCCGGCGTTGTTCCTCATGCCGAAGTCATCAGGCGACTTGTAGAACGCGTGTCGCCCGTGCTGTGCAGAGCAGTTAGGACAGCTCTTGAATTTTCCATCGCCCGTCGTGACGGAGCTCCGCAAGATCTCGTTGCAGTGTGGACACAGCTCGTCATTCGACATCGTGCCGACAATACGCGAGCGGCGACAGCGTGACGAACGCTCGTGGCTATTGTGAAGCATAAATGTATACGCCCGCGCACCGATCCATCGTGTGTGTCGGTCCTCCATGGGCGCGATCTTTTTTTTGCGCCTCTTCGAGTGTCGCCCGAAGATCAGGTGATCCAATGCCACGTTGGTCTCCCAAGCCCACCGTCGAGCTTGCTGCACCAGCGGAGCTGTTGCAGAGCATCGGCGAGCGCTTCCACATGTTGCGCAACGAGGGCCCGACACATCCCGTCTTCAAGATGTCGCCGAAGCAATGGAAGCACGCGATCAAGAAACAGCTACTAGTGGTGATGCGCAGCGGTGGGTTCGCGCGGGACGCAGCGCTGATCGAGTTGTGCAGGCTGGATCCTAGGTTCCTCGGTACAGAGCTGATGATCGCGACGATCCTCGATTGGAAGCTACGGATCATCTGGCACGACATCCGGCTGCCGCATCAAAAAGGCAACCGCCCCCCAGGTATCAACGCTCTCGCCGCCGAGTGGGCTCTCAATCGGTTGGCGCAAGCAGTCTGGTTTACCTCCGGCAGAGGTCAACGGGGTTACCGTCTGAGAACGCATGTCAAACAAGCCTTCGCTCGCTGTCGGAGCGTATTTGCGGAAATCCGTAAGCAGCTCCGCGCGACGTACACGCAACGTCGGGTTCGCGAACTCGCCGAACAATTTGGATTGTCGCAGGATCTCGTGCGCGATCTGAAGGGGGCCCGTCAGCTCGAAGGCAAGGTGGACGAGTATCTCGGCCGCGAGTACGGCCTTTCGCCATCACGCGTTCGAGCGCTGCGCAGCTAGCTCAGTTTGCTTGGCCTGCGGGCCGTTACTGCGATCAGACATACGCACGACATCGCGCTGAACTGAGCATGTGCCGAAGCCTGTTCTTGCATCAGCGTGGCCAACGCAAGGGGAGCTGTATCGTGCGCTAGGAGGCGCGAGGAGTGCGATAACGCGAAACGCGAGCGGAAGGACGGCTCCGACGGCGCTGCGCAGCGTGGCGTTGATGGCAGCGATCGGCGGACAGGATTCCGAGCATCTTAGAGGTGACGTACAGAAGGCGATCGCCTCGGCGTTCTATGCCGATGACTACACAGAGATCTGGTCGGCGTGTTGTCCTGCACTACCGGCTGAATCACGCCTCCTGATCGATCGTGTTCATCTCACCTGTGACGTCCTGCCGGGCCACATTGGCGCGTTCGCGCAACTGGCCCGCGAGGACGCTTTCTGGGCACGCCACGGTGCGTATCGATCGACGTGGACATCCTCGAAGCGTAGAGGCCTCGGTCACATGCTCCGCGTCAGCTACCTTCCGAGGTTCGACGCGAAGCGACCGTATGCTGTCATTTCGTTCGTACCGCCGTACTTGTTTGAGCGGTCATGGCGTCAGCTGATCGGCGTGCAGCTCGTGACGCGCGTGGCGTCGCGGTTGTCGGAGCTTCTCGCGTTAACAGCGTCGGTACGTGTTACCAAGTTGGACATCGCCGTCGACGTCGCGGCGCCGATCTGGTCGCTACAGGTACTGTGCACGCGATCTCGCCGGTTTCGTACGTGGCCATTTGACCGCAATGGCGAGGACGACGACCGCGCTCGCACCGTCCAGTCGGGGTCGCGTCACAGCGATATCTCGCTGAGCACATACGACAAGCGCATCCAGATGCTCCGAGGCTGGCGCCGCGACATCGGTGGCGAGCTGACGCGCATCGAAGCGCGCGTGAAGGTGGATGTGCCGGTTGTTGCCCTGGCGACGCTCCCGAACCCCTTCAATTGGGTCACCGCCCACTACCTGGAGCCGGCTCGCGACTCCGCCGCGGGCTTCAAGCTCGCGGTACGAACAGCGCGGCTGATCGGTCTATCGAAGTTGCGACCCGCGTTGGAGCGTTCGCAGTACGCCGACCTGCTCGCTCAGACCGAGATCGATCCGACGAGTTGGCCTGGTCACCCGCGCCGCGTGTTCGACCGTCACTGGCGGCGCGTCGCGTACGAGCTGCTGCGAAGTCTGGGGGCGACGTGAGGATGTCGACCGGCCACAACACACGCCAGGTGGCCGTGTGACGCGCAACCTGCGACCAGAAGCGCGGGCACGTCTCCTCACCGTGCCTGAGCTGGCCGATCGGCTTCGCATCAGCAAACGCGCCGCCTACCGCGTCGCGCGCCAAATGCTTCACGTCGAGATCGGCGGACGCCTGCTCGTACCCGAACCCGCTATCGACAAGTACGTCGAGGCCAGAATCAAGGAGCCTGAACGATGGGACGTCTCTACAAACGTGGTGAGACCTACTACGCGGACTTCGTCGATCGAAACCGGCGCCGGGTCCAACGATCGCTACGGACGAGCGATCGCGAGGTCGCCAAAGCCCGGCTCCGTGACCTCGAACTCTCGACGACCGATTCAGGTACGCACCCGTCCGAGGCGCTGAGCGATGCGCTCGACTACTTCACGACGACCGTGTGCGCAAGTAAGCCGCCTTCGACGCGCTCGTCGTACGAGCAGAAAGCGCGCCACGTGTCGCGGTTGCTGGGCGAGATGTCGCTCGACGCACTCACGCGAAGCCACGTCGAGCGCTACATCGCGACGCGCATCGAGGAGGGCGCCCACACGCACTCGATCCACAAGGAGCTGGTCGTGTTGCGCGGCGCGCTCACCAGCGGAGAAACGCGGGGCGTGTTCCACGGTGTGGTCGCTAAGGTCGTGCCGAAGTTCCGTGCGAAGTACGTGCCGCGCGAGACGTACCTGACGCCTGAGCAGTTCACGCGGTTGATGATGGTGATCGTCGCGCCACCGCACCCGAAGGCGCGGCCGAAGACGATCGCCAAGATCGAGATGCGGCGCGTACGTCGAACGCTGTACTGCTTGCTGATCGCGCTGGCGTCGCCACGGCGAGGCGAGCTGGAGAAGCTCCAGTGGGAACACGTCGACCTCGACCGCGATACGATACGAGTGCCGAAGGGCAAGACGAAGAGCCGCGTCGTGCCGATCCACCCGCTACTGAGGCCATGGCTCGAAGCGCTCCACCAGCGCACCGGTACCGTGGTCGAGCCGTGGACGAACGATAAAGCCGACCTCGCTCGTGCGTGCAAGCGCGCCGGTGTTCCGCGCGTGACGCCTAACGACCTGCGGCGAACGTTCGCCACCTGGCTCAAGCAAAACGACGTGGACTCGGCGGTGGTCGCCGCGATGATGGGACACAGCTCGACCGCGATGGTCGATCGCGTGTACGGCAAGCTCGACGAGGCAAGCTACCGTCGCGCGATCGCCAAACTGCCTGGAGGAACAATTTCCTCAGCTCCTTCGCACGATCCTGCCTGTCACGCCGGTGTCACGCCGATCGCGAAAAAGCGTGGCGAACATGGCGTGCATGGCACGACCGGCTGTGACGCAGAGATCGCCGATTCCGTCGAGGAATCCGCGATCTGCGGTGGTTGTGGAGTGAGGGCAGAAGGACTCGAACCTTCAACCAGCGGATTAAGAGTCCGATGCTCTACCATTGAGCTATGCCCCCGGTTGGGTGACTACGTTTTCAATTTTCAGTGAGTCCGGGGCGACTCGAACGCCCGACCTACGGGTTCGAAGCCCGGCGCTCTATCCAACTGAGCTACGGACCCTAATGGGGGAGGAGTAAATAGCGGCGACCCCCCATTGCTGTCAAGTCGCGAAGAATCAATGCCTACATTTGTATCCACTGCGGGCCAGCTCACGTTCGCCTACCTCAAGTGCTTGATTCCGGCTGAGTGGCAAAAAGCGTAGGCGTTAGGCGTAGCTACGTAATGTTTGTCCTTCCTTTCTGAACGGCGGTTCATGTATAGCTGGGACGATCGCGCTCGATGAGGAACGCGCGATCGCTGGGAGGACTGCAGTGTTCGTACACCGTCGGCGGATCAGATCGATCATCTCCGTGCTCTTCGTGCTCGCGATGGGCGCGTGCGGAAACTTCGGCAGTTGTGGCGCGTGCGGAGCAACGCAACCACTCCCTGGCGGCAAGCTGCCGACGGATCAAACCGTCGAAGGCGGCG
>Ga0070698_100000075_pt1 | contig 75122 bp, 67 predicted proteins | sample KBSK1502metaG_FD_65477 | JGI IMG/M metagenome (GOLD analysis project Ga0070698, IMG submission 65477) | Corn, switchgrass and miscanthus rhizosphere microbial communities from Kellogg Biological Station, Michigan, USA - KBS K1-50-2 metaG | ecosystem: Host-associated > Plants > Roots >... | reverse complement strand
GATATCGCGGCCTTCCAGCTCCCGATCACCTCGTCGGCCGAGAAGCGGCCGGACCGCAAGTACAGGTCAGACGCCCCGATGACCTCCAGCTGCTTGCTGGTTGTCAACGCCGCGGCTTCGCCGGCCGGCCCGAGGGCCGCGACAATCTCTCCGGGAGCGGTGCCATCAACCACGCAGATGCACTTGTCGCCGGACGCCAGACCGGCTTGCAGGAACGGGATCAGGACCTGATCCCGTTCCATCTCGCCGGAGAACACCCCGCAGAGGTGATCGCCGGGTTCGACTTCGAGCCCTCCGACCCCCAAGGCAACACGGTCCGGCACCGCATCACTACCAATCGCAAGAGACTGTTCGAGCCTAGATCGGCGGTTTCCCGTAGTCAACGAGCTGATCACTCACCTTATCCCGACGTGATTTTCCGCATCAGCTGCTGGTTCTCCGCCGACGCCGGAGCTGTGATCACCTGGCTCCGGCGCAGCCGCGGGCCAGACGTCGCTATACGCGACATGCCAGCGAGCACTGCGGCCGGGCGGCGTGCTCGCCCGCACCTCCGGTCGGTGCCGCAACGCATCGCCGATACTGATGCTGATATCTGCGCCTACTTCGAATTCCCACACAGATCACCCGGTTACGCATGCCCGCGTCCGCGGAGAGCCTGCACAGGAAAAACCTACATAACGAGCCCTCTTTGCTGTTGCTGTCAAGGACTTCGGCGGGTTTTCTTGGATGCCGAGGGCTTCGGCGGCATGTTTCGCCTGGCCGGGGTGGCGGGTCGTAGGGTGGGGCTGGGCTCGGGAGTGGCTTGTCCGAAGAGCCGGCGTTCGGGGTGTGAGCCGGCCGCGCTGGAGTCAGCGTCGTTCCCCGGTTGCCCTCCCGGGCCCTCGGTCCTGGCCGCGGCGGCGGCCCGCCGCGCGTCGGCCACAAGATGGCTGTAGATGGCGTCGCTGATCCGGCGTTTGAGGGACCGTAGCGCCTCTTTGTGCGTCTTGCCCTCGGCTACCTTCTTGTCGTAGTAGGCGCGGCCGTCGCTGTGGGCGTGGCGGATCTGGGTGATCGCGGCCATGTGGATGGCGTGATTGATGCGCCGGTTCCCGCGCAGCGACAGCCGGCAGGTCTTCCGGTCGCCGGAGGACACCTCGATCGGCGCAGTGCCGTTAAAGGCGGCGAAATGATCCCGGCTGGCGAACCGGGCCACGTCGGCGGCGTCGCCGGTCACGGTGGCGGCGATGACCGGTCCGACGCCGAAGATCTCGGTGACCGTGGTGCCCGACGCGCGGACCGCGATGGCCAGCTTCTTCTCCGGCTCGCGGATCTGGGCGTCCAGGCGGCGCATGTCCTCCAGGAGCTCGGCGGCGAGCTCGCCGCGGGCCTGCCCGGCGTCGCCGGACGGCTTGGCTGAGCGGAGGATGCGGGTGGCCTGGGCTGCGGTGATCTCCTCGGGCACGCCGCCGGGGACCAGCTCGCACAGCACGGCGTGGAGCCGGCACGCGACCTGGTTCTTGGCCCGGCCCAGGTCCCGGTGCCGCCGGGACCACACCCGCAGCACCGCCGCGTGGTCATCGGCCGTCACCGGGCGCCGGGTCCTGGAGCGCAGCGCCGCGACCGCCACCGACAGGGCGTCGTTCGGGTCGTTCTTGTTACTGGCCCCGGTGGCCAGCAGCCGCACCCGGGCACCCAGCTTGGGCTGCACATCCAGCACCCGCTCGCCCGCCGCGACCAGCTGCCAGTCCAGCAGATGACCCAGCCCGCCCGCGCCCTCGATAGCCCAGGTCCGCTCCGGCCACGCGGCCGCCCACGCCACCAGCCGCTGCGCCTGGCTGGCCGAGGCCCGGACCCGCAGCTTGCCCAGCGGCTCCTCCGCCGCGCCGATCGCCACCGCGGTGTGCGATCCCTTATGCGGGTCCACGCCGATCATCACTGCCATCATCAGCACACTCCAAGTTCCTCGTTCCGGGGGATGCAGGACCGCGGCGGGCATGCCTAATTACGGTGCTTGGCGCTCGTCCCTCTTTCGAGCCACGCCGCGGTGAGGCCGGCAGGCTGGCACCTCGATATAAAGCCAGACCGCCACTGCTGGCGATCGGCAGGCGGTTAGGGAGCCAGCCCGCCGGGACCTCTCGAACGCTACGGCAAACACCGCAACGTTCTACCTCGGTCTCAATTAGGCGGATATGGTGCCCACGCTGCCCCCTGGTCATCACGGCAGGTGACGGCGCTGACCCACAGGTTGGTTGGCCGTGATGAAGCACCGGATATCAGGGCGTCGTGGCTCCGCCAGGACATCCCGGCCAGCGGTCAGCTGACGCCCGGATGCCCCGTTCAGGGGCTGGGTGGCTCAACCGCCGCAAGAAGGCGGTGCATACCGGAGGATGGGTTATCGTGCGGGAAGACAGTGCTGTTCTGCAAATGGCGCCTGTCAAGTTCGGCCCCCGGCGCGCGGCATCAGCGGTGAGCGGCATGTACTTCGCGGCGTCGAGGCCCTTGTCGCTGGAACCGTCAAGTTGGCGGCGGAGGCGGCGTGCCTCGTTGTTGTCCAGCCATGCTGCTTGATCTTGAAAGTGCAGGATTAGCCAGAGTTCGAAGCACGGGTTGGACACCGCGAGCTTGATATCGTTGGCGCGGGCTTGCTGTATGGCCTCGTTGAGTCCCGGATGGTTCCTTGGCCACTCGACATCAAAGACGCACCAGAACTCATCGATCTCAGCCTCCTCATCGATGGCCCTGCTATGGGCTTCGGTGGCCATCGCCACCAGAGTCCGGGGCACGGAACCGCCTCGCCCGGCCTCTACCCGAAGGTCGACGGCCGCCACGTCCCGTACGGGCGGCTGCCCCTTGAGAGCGTCGAGATACTCCGGCTCGGTCTTCTCGCCTTCGCAGAAGACCACGAGCGTCTTCCGGGGCCTGCGGGTCGCTACCTTCCGTTTGAGCGGACGTCCTGCGGTCTTGCTGCCCCTGCGGGTCATCATGCGTCGCTCGGCACAAGACCCAGGGCGCGGCGGAGTGTGAACTGATCGAGTTCAGGGACAGCGCCGAATCGCCCCTGAAGATAGGCCTTCTCCAGATTCAAGGATCGTCGCACCTTATCCCCGCCGTACTCCGCCAGCGCAGTCAGCGTGGTCGCGCCATTGTCCCCTTTCTCTGTCAGCCATACTTCGTCCCGGTTGAGGTGGTTGAGCAGGCTGGTGTCGTGGGTTGTAAAGATGAGCTGAGCGCCATGAGGGTTCGTCACGGGATCCTGGAACAGTTCGAGCAGGCGCGCTGACAGCTTCGGGTGCAGGCTCGCGTCGATCTCATCGAACAGCAGGATCTGGCCACTGCGCAGGGCAGTGAGCGCTGGCCCGATGAGCGCGAACCATGTCTGCGTCCCTGCCGACTCTTCCGCGAGATCGAAGGGCAGTCCCTGCCCTTCGACGCGATGTATGAGTCGCAGCCGGCGACGTGGCTGTGTCGGCATGCGAGGGTCGTCCTCTTCTGCCTCCACGATCTGCACATCATCGATACCAAGGTCGGCGAACCGGAGCAACGCCAGGGCTGATTCCCGCCCATCGAGCGGAGCAAGGTCAATGTCGTCAAAGAGGGACGGCTGTATCGTCGAGCCTCGACTGTCGAACAGGCGCTCCGTCAGGGACTGACCTGGTGCATAACCAAACCCCGCCGGGAGTCTCCGCCACGCCGCACGGCGCCGGGCGCCAAGGACCCGGATGCCGGCCAGGTAGCGTCCGAAGGGCCGGACTTCCGGGTCATCGAACCTCATGGCCGCCGACAGCGCCAGAGTGGTGGGGGTGAGCAGTTCCCGGGTTCCAGCGAGTGCCCCGAGTCCCCGCCGGAAGTGGATCTCCAGGCCGTCTCGCTCGAACAGCACGCGCCGTCGCCGTTCCGGGTAGCTGTACAGGCCCTCGAACAGCACTGCTGAATCATCGACCTCGACTCGGTACGCGTACCGCACACCCCGGACGACCGTCTCCACCTCATACACCGAGGGCGCTTCCGGTCCCCGACCGAACTTGAACGGCTCACGCGGAATGACCTGATCCCATACCCGAAGCGACCGTCCCACGGCCATCGATAGCCACGCGAGAGCCTCAACGACATTTGATTTCCCTGATGCGTTCGGCCCGTAGATCCCGGCGATCGTGAGCACGCGCTCGGCGAGCAGGTCAAACGCCCGGGTTGACGACCTGTTCTCATCGATGGCGATCATGGACAACTCGACTGGCTCCAAGATCGATCGATAGTTGGCGGCCCCGAATCTGAGGAGCATCAGCCCTCCTCCTAGCTGCTAGGATGCATGCTCACTCGACAATACGTCAAGAACTTACGGATAGTGCAGTCAGCATGTCGCCAGTATGCGTTCTTATTGATACTGTCATCGCAATCAGTCTGCCGGGTCGAGCGCCAAGCGCCGCGCTCGGCTCACGGTCACGCGCCGGGCGAAGAGCCGGTGCCGCAGTTGGCGCAGTCACGGCCCGTGTCATCAGCCGTCGGCCATGATGCGGTCGTAGGTGCGCCGTGCGCGTGCGCTGCGCGCGCTGGCGCCATACCGGCGCAGCATCTGCGGGGGAGGTCCAGCCGTTCAGCTCCATCAAGTCCCCTTCCGCCCCGCCCCGGTCTAGCCAGGTGTGGCTGAAATGATGCCGGAACCTGTGCGGGAACACATCCACCCCGCACTGGCGGCCCCGGCGGGCGATCATCTGGTAGATCCCGTTGGCGGTCAGCGGCCCGCGGTTGTTGACCCCGAGCCACAGCTGCGGCCGCCACGCCTGCCCGTGCCGGGTCCGGGCCCGGACATAGCGGTCGAGGTTGCGGGCAGCGTCATAGCCGATCCGGACGATCCGGGCCTTGCCGCCCTTGCCCCGGATGGTGATCTCACGGTTCCACAGGTCCACGTCACTGCGCCGTGCGTCTTCGGCGTCATAGCGGATCCCAGCCAGCTCCGACACGCGGATGCCGGTCGCCTTGAACACCGCGATGACGGCGGCGTCGCGGCGCTGCGCGAACGTGCGGCCCTGGCAGGCCTTCTCCAGCCGTGATAGTTCTCCGCTGCAGAAAACCGGCACAAGCTTGTCGGTGACCTTCGGCGGACGCAGCCCGGCCATCGGGTCAGGGAGTTGCTCTTCCTCGGCCAGCCACTTGAAGAACTGCTGCAGGGCACGGTACTGGTTGCTGGCGTACGCGTCGCTGTAGCGGCCGAGCAGCCACACCAGCCATCGCTGGATATCCTGCCTGTCCACCTGCTCCCACCTGCTACGGGAGGTCTGCGGGAGCAGGTGCGCGGCGGCGAACCACTGCACCGCCTCGGTGTACATCCGCACCGTCTTAGCCGCCTTGCCCTCCGCGGCCAGGTGCAGCCGGAACGAGCCGATCTCCGCTTGAAACACCCCCGCGGCAAGCGGCTTGCGCGCACAGGAGCGCGGCTGCGCGACGATCATAGTTTTTCTCTCTTCCTGCGGTTCCGCTGAGGCGCATACATCCACGCCTGAGCGTTTCCGCAGGTCAGAGATCTTCATAAGAGGCGCTGACAACGCCACGGGAATCCCTCTCTTCCTGCGTTCTCGCAGGTGAGAGGGCTTGCACTGCCCGGAGAACATGGTGGTCAGGGGCAGGATCGAACTGCCGACCTTCCGCTTTTCAGGCGGACGCTCGTACCAACTGAGCTACCTGACCTTGGCGAGCCCATCGTACCGACCACCAACGCCGTCGGCGGCCCCCCGCGGTCCTGACGGGATTTGAACCCGCGACCTCCACCTTGACAGGGTGGCGAGCACTCCGAGCTGCTCTACAGGACCATGCGCCGCTGGCTGACGCCAGCAGTGCCCCCAACGGGATTCGAACCCGTGCCGCCGCCTTGAAAGGGCGGTGTCCTAGGCCGCTAGACGATGGGGGCTCGACGGTCACCGCCGCCTTGCCCTTGGCGCCCGCCGTCGGGGACCGCCCCAGCATAGGGGACGAAGCGCGCTACCGGCAAAGCGCTTGGTGGCGCGGCCACTGGCGACATCCTGGCTCGCTGAGCGCCGGCCCGTCCTGGCGCCCGGCGGGCCGGCCGCGTCCCGGGGCAATATGCCCAATTCGCTTGCGCAGTCGGCGGACATAAGGAACTCTATGCAATTGCGTAGCAACACAGTGTCACTACTGATTCGACCTCAGCGCCGCCGGGCACCCGGCGGCGACTGCGGCAAGGACCGTAACAAGACCGGCGCCAAGAGAGGGCCGGGCTACCGTTCAGGGCGGCGAACGCTGGAGAGGCACAGATGATCAGCTGCGATGCCACGCCGGGATCCGGGGCTGGCACTGACGCGGACGACTGCGTTCCAGGAAAAGGGCGCAGACCCAAGGGAAGGCGCGCACGCGAGCCAAGGCGCGCCTCGCGGCGAGGGCGCGGAACCCTGGCAGCAAGCGAATCCGGCGCGGTGCGCCCACCGGGACCGGCCAGCGCGCCCTGGCCAGGCGAGTTACCGGACGGCTCACCAGCCTTCGGGGACGCGGCCGACCCGCCGTTACCGGGCGGCTCGCCAGGCCGCTCCCCGGCCGCGGCCGGGCGGCAATGCTCCGGGCGGCACCGCCATCGCGGCGCACAGCGGTCGCCCGACTGCTCGGTCTTCGGCGTCCGCGAGTTCGGCGGGCTGTGGTACGCACAGGTGCTCTCCTCGGCAGGCGACCAGCTGGCCCAGATCGCCGTGGCCGCCGCGGTCTACCAGCGGACCAGGTCCGCGCTCCTCACCGCGCTGGTGTACGCGATGAGCTACCTGCCGCAGGTAGCCGGCGGCCCGCTGCTTGCCGAGGTGGCCAGCCTGGTCCCGCGGCGGACCCTGCTGATCAGCCTGAACCTGACCAGGGCGGCATTCGCGGCCATCATGGCGCTAGCCCAGACGCCGTTCGCCGCCCGCTGCGCCCTGCTGGTCACCTCCGTGCTGCTCGGCGCCTCGTTCTCCGACACCAGGGCGGCGATGCTCCCCGATGTGCTGCCGCCCGGCAAGCTCGCTTCCGGCACGGAGATCAGCAGCGTCAGCGGCCGGACCGGGCAGGTGCTCGGCTTCCTGGCCGGCGGCGCCTTGGTGGCCGTGATCCGGCCGCGCGGCGTCCTGCTGTTTGACGCGGTCACGTTCGCCGCGGGCGCGGCCATAGTGTCGGGATTGCTCATCAGGCGCCCGGTGCCGCAGCGCCGCGCCCAGGGCCGGCCGCTGGCCGTCCCTGTCACCCGCGCGGAGGCCGCCGTCATCCTGCGCCAGCCGCTGCCCCGTACCCTGCTGTTGCTCGGCTGGTTAGCCGGCTTCCCGGTAGTGCCGGCGGCCCTGGCCGCGCCGTATGCGCACGTGCTGCACGGCGGGATGATCACGGCCGGCCTGCTGATGATCGCGATCCCGGCTGGCGCGCTGGCCGGGGCGGCCGCGATCACCTTCCTGGCCGGGCCGCCGGCCCGGCTCCGGGTCATGACCCCGCTCGCGGTCCTGTCCTGCGCCCCGCTGGCCGCCAGCTCGCTGCATCCGCCGCTGTGGGCCGTGCTCGTGCTCTGGCCGCTGGCCGGGGCGGCCAGCGCCTACCAGCTCACCGCGGTCACGGCGTTCGTCCGCACGCTGCCCGCCGGTGACCGGGCCAGCGCGGTGGAGCTGGCCCAGGCCGGGCTGGTCGCGGTGCAGGGCGCGGGACTGCTTGCGGCCGGCGTCGCCGCCCAGCTGATCGGCCCGCAGGCCGCGGTCACCATGACCGGCCTGCTCGGCGTGGCCGTGGCAGCGACGCTGGCCGGGACGTGGCGCCGCCTGCGCAGCCCGGCTAGCCCTGCTTCTTATTGAAGAGGTTCTCGGCGATCGAGGCGTCCTCGCCTTCCTCGGGAAGGATCACCCAAGCCGCCAGGTACGCCAGGATGCCGATGAACCCGATGAACGTGGCCACGATGAAGCCCAGCCGCACCAGGTTCACGTCGACGCCGAAATAGTCCGCGATGCCCGAGCACACGCCGGCCACCATGCGCCCGTCACGGCTGCGGACCAGCCGCTTGCTGCCGTTGCTGTTACTCATATCCGCCATCATGCCCGATTCGCAGGCCGGGCGGCGGACATCGGGAACGCCGCAGCATACGCTGGCGGCGAGGCGACGAGAAAGGACCAGCCGATGCCGCGCAGCACCACTCCCGCAGGTTCTGACCTGCTCCGCGTCGACGACCAGCTGACCGAGGAGGAACGGCTGGTCCGTGACACGGTGCGCGCGTTCGCCAGCGACCGGATCATGCCGCACATCGCGGACTGGTTCGAGGCCGGGACGCTCCCCCGCGAGCTGGTCCCCGAACTCGGCAAGATGGGCCTGCTCGGCATGCACCTGCACGGCTACGGCTGCGCTGGCATGGGCCCGGTCGCCTACGGCCTCACCTGCCGCGAGATGGAGGCGGCCGACTCCGGGCTGCGCAGCCTGGTGTCGGTGCAGGGCTCGCTCTCGATGTTCCCGATCTGGAAGTACGGCTCGGAAGACCAGAAGAACGAGTGGCTGCCGAGGATGGCCGCGGGCGAGGCGATCGGCTGCTTCGGGCTCACCGAGCCCGACCACGGCAGCGACCCGTCCAGCATGAAAACAAGGGCCATTATTAACGGGGGCGACTGGGTACTCTCCGGGTCCAAGATGTGGATCACCAACGGGTCGATTGCCGACATCGCCGTCGTGTGGGCATCGACCCCGGACGGCATCCGCGGCTTCCTCGTGCCGCGCGGGGCGCGCGGGTTCACCTCGCGGAACATCCACAAGAAGATGTCGCTGCGCGCCTCGGTCACCTCCGAGCTGAACTTCGACGAGGTCCGGCTGCCGCAGGACTCCGTACTGCCCGGCGTGACCGGGCTGAAGGGCCCGCTGTCCTGCCTTTCCGAGGCCAGGTTCGGCATCGTGTGGGGCGTCACCGGGGCGGCCAGGGCCTGCTTCGAGGCGGCGGCTGACTACGCCAGGACCCGGGAGCAGTTCGGCCAGAAGATCGGCGGTTTCCAGCTGACCCAGTCCAAGCTGGCCTGGATGCTCGCCGACCTGGCCCGCGCGCAGTTGCTCGCGCTGCACCTCGGCCGGCTGAAGGAGGCCGGGACGATCACGCCGGAGCAGGTGAGCCTCGGCAAGATGGCCAACGTCCGGGTCGCGATCGACATCGCCCGGACGGCCAGGACGGTGCTCGGCGCCAACGGCATCACGCTGGAGTACCCGGTGATCCGGCATGCGAACAACCTGGAGTCGGTGCTGACCTACGAGGGCACCGAGGAGATCCACACGCTGGCCCTCGGCCAGGCCATTACCGGGATCTCTGCCTACCGATAGCCCGGCGCGCGACGGTCCGCCGCCTGCTGCGCCCTGCGCTGCTGCGCCCTGTGCTGCCCGCGGCCTAACCGGCCGTTCGGCCTAGTGCGCCCTGCGCTGCTGCGCCCTGTGCTGCCCGCGGCCTAACCGGCCGTTCGGCGGGCCAGGCCGTGCGCCGCGTCGGGTTGCCGGTCGAACGGGCCGGCGAGCCGGAACACGATCGCGTGCTCCTGCTTCATGCCGTTGCTGCCGACCGCGGCGCGAACCTTGAGTATGACGTCCCACGGCACCTGGGTCGCGATGATCGTGCCGACATGGTGCGCTGCCACGTAATTCCTGATGTCCGTCACCGTGACCGCCGGGCCGACCTGCCCGATGGCAAGGCGTTCCTGCAAGGCGCTCGGCGGCACGCCCTGCGGCGTGCCGCCGAAGAATCCGCCGGACAGCCGGAAGTAGAAGCCGGTTTCGGCCTGCCAGGTCAGCTGCCGGTCGGGATGAACCTCAAGCACCCAGACGATCTCTCCCGGCGTTATGTACCGCTTGTAGGCGCCACTGGCCAGGAACGTGAGGTTTGGCACATGCTGGGCCCAGACGTCGGTCGTGTAGTTCGGCAGGATCGTCAGCGCCGCCAGCAGCACGGGCAGCCAGCCGAGCGGGCGCAGCGAGCGGCGCGGCAGCGGAGTCGGCCGCCAAAGCGGCGACGACGGCGGATACGGGGACGGCTCAGGCGGCGGCTCAGGCGGCCGCGAGGACCGCGCCAGCCACCGCGCCACGATCACCGCGATCACCAGGTGCGCGTAGGTGACCAGGCGTCCCGGCTGGGCGATGTTGAGCACCGGGATGGCGGCGAACAACCGCCAGGGCAGGATCTTCGCGCCGAAGACGGTCAGCTCGTCCCCCAGGCTGACCAGCAGGATGAGGAGCAGCCCGGCGATCAGCATCCGGGTGGCCCGCCGCCGCCACTCGGTGATCGCGAACAGGATGATCACGGCGATCAGCGGGACGCCGAGATACCACGGGTTGTCACCCCAGCGCGTGACGAACATCCCCCAGTGCTCGGTGAAGCGCCCGGGGGTGATGTACCGCAGGAAGTCGCCGGCTCCCTTCGCGCCGTACTGGATGGTCGAGAAGTGAATCGCCTTGATGATGCGCGGCCGGGTGAAGGCGATGCTCAGCAGCGGGATGGCAAGGATTGCAGCGATCGCGTAGGCGCCGGCCGTCGGCGCGATGGCCCGCAGCAACTGCCGCCGCCGCGCGGTCGGTCCTGCCGCGAAGCCGATCAGCGCGCACAGCCCGCCGACCAGGGTCATCGTGGCGAAGATCTCGTCGCCGACATAGAACTGCGCGGCGAGCACGACCCCGAGCAGCTGCATATAGACCAGCGGGTGCATCGATCCTTCGAGCAGCCGGACGACCAGGTATGCGCACAGCGGCACGAGGAAGACCAGGGTGAGGCTCGGATGGCCCTGGCCGACCTCGTCGATCAGCGAGGGCGAGAAACCGAAGAAGAACCCGCCGATCAGCGCGGGGAAGAAGGACCTGGTGAGACGGCGGCACAGCAGGTAAGCGGTCCACGAGGCCAGCGCGGGCGCCGCGAGCTCGGCCACGTTGAACGAGAACATCGGCCCGTAACTGTGCGTGAGTGACTGCAGCGCGAGTGCCGGGGCCGGAATCGTGGTGGCCCAGGCGAGGTTGATGCCGGCCGGCGCCCAGGCGGCATAGGAGTACATCGCGCTGTAGTGGTGGCTGATGGCGAACGGCCACCAGTTGAACGCCCAGAGGAAGAGGGAGCCATCCTGCGGCTGAGCGGACAGGAACCAGGTGGACATCCGGTCCAGGATCCACGGACCGAACAGGCCGAGGGACACGCCGCCGTAGAGGGCGAGCGCGAGCAGGTTCCGTAGCTGGCGGCCGACCGCCCGGAGGCCGTGGGCGGCGCTGGCGCGCCTCGCCGCGTCGAGGTCCGCAGGCGGCCAAGTCGCCAGCTCGGTGACCGGCCCGGTACCAGGCTCGATGACCGTCCGGGCGCCCGGCTCCCCGCCAGGCTCGATGCCGGTCCTAGCGCCCGGCTGCCCGCCAGGCTCGATGCCCGTCCGGGCGCCAGGCTCGAGGACCGTCCGGGTGCCCGGCTGCCCGCCAGGCTCGATGCCCGTCCGGGCGCCAGGCTCGAGGACCGTCCGGGCGCCCGGCTCCCCGCCAGGCTCGATGCCCGTCCGGGCGCCAGGCTCGATGCCCGTCCGGGCGCCAGGCTCGAGGACCGTCCGGGCGCCCGGCTCCCCGCCAGGCTCGATGCCCGTCCGGGCGCCCGGCTCCCCGCCAGGCTCGATGCCCGTCCGAGCGCCAGGCTCGGTATCGCGCTTCGTATCGAACTCCGTGCCGGGTCCGGTGCGGCGGTCCGCTTCCGGCCCGGTTTCCCAGTCAGCATCGGGCCAGGCGCCGAGGCCCGCGTCCCGGTCGATGACGTGCCAACCGTCTACCCTCGTGCCGTCGACGCGCTCGGCTGTATCAGGCAGTTCATCCTCGACCGAGATCCCTGATTCGGGCACGCGCCCGTTCCCCTTCCGCTGCGTGCTGGCAACTGCGCGGAGCGCGGCGGACCGCGGCAGGACTCCTCGCTGGCTCGCATCACCCGAGATGCGTCGTTAATCCGTCTCAAAGTATCTCAGCGTTGCGGAGTGGCCGGCACAGTCTGGAATGCCTGGTGCGACGATGGGGGCGTGACCGAAGCCCCGCAGATCATCGACAACCAGGCCGCCGCGCGCTTCGAGTACGAGGCCGACGGCCAGTTCGCCGAGCTGTCCTACCGGACGCGCGCTGACCGGCTGGTGCTCATGCACACCGAGACGCCCGCCGAGCTCGAAGGGCGCGGGATCGGCGGAGCCCTGGTACGCGCCGCGGTGGACCGGGCGCAGCGAGACGGGCTGACCGTGGTGCCGTTGTGCCCGTTCGCCCGCGCCTGGCTGGAGCAGCATCCGGACGTGGCCAGCCGGGTGAAAATCGACCTCGGCGCATACTAGGCAGTCGGCTGACCCCGGCTGCCCTGCCTAGGCAGCCGGCCTGCCCCGGCTGCCCGGCCTAGGCAGCCGGCCGACGGTCGGCCGCACGGCCGGCCCTGGCCGGCCGCGGACGCCCCGTCACTCCCCGGCCTCGGCCTCGCCATCCAGCGCGAAGCTGAGGTAGCCGTCGGTCGATCCCGGCGGCCCTGGCCATCCGCGGGCGCCCGGTCACTCCCCGGCCTCGGCCTCGCCGTCCAGCGCGAAGCTGAGATAGCCGTCGGCCGATCCCGGCGGCCCTGGCCATCCGCGGGCGCCCGGTCACTCCCCGGCCTCGGCCTCGCCGTCCAGCGCGAAGCTGAGGTAGCGGTCGGCTGAGCGGCGTACCGCGGCCGCGCCGTCGGCTTGCACGATCCGTCGCCACCAGGCACCGTAAATGCGATCGAAGCTATACGGGCCGAGCATGGCCAGTGCCCGGCGGATGGTGCGCGGCCGCTCGGGGATGAGGTTCGGATAGCTGTACATGAAGCTCACGTACCGGCGGTCCTGGACCACGGTCATGATGTCGCCGGAGCAGAGCACGCCGACGCCGCACTGCCCGCCAGCACCGCCCTGCCTGCCAGCACCGCCCTGCCCGCCAGCCCCATCCTGCTCGCCAGCCCAGTGCAGCACCTGGCCGCCGTCGAAGTGCACGCCAGCGTTGATCAGCGTCACGCCGTCACCGATCTCGCGGGTATCACCCTGCCAGTACACGATGGCGTCGTCCGGCCGGGCGGTCCACTGCCGGTCGGCCTCGTGGATGTAGATGGGGGCATCGAAAGCGTGCGCCCATTCGATCATCGAGCCGTAGAAATGCGGGTGGCTGATCGCGATCGCGCTGATGCCGCCTAGCTCGCGCACCTGGGCGATGAGATCGTCGTCGATATAGGTGATCATGTCGAACAGCACGTTGCCGCCCGAGGCGCGGACCAGCAGGGCGCGCTGGCCGATGGCCGTCGGCGGGTCGGTGCCGATGCCGATCACGCCGGGTCCTTCCTCGCGCACCAGGCCGCGGTGGCCGTCTTGGGTCAGCCGGGCGAGCGTCGTCCACTGCTGCCCGTCCCAGCCGACATACTGGCGCTCGTCCAGGCAGATGGGGCAGTCCGCGCGCTCGGCGCCGTACTGCACGCCGCAGGTCCGGCAGATGGGAAGGTCGAGGTCCATGCGGCCATTCTTACCAAGGCGCGCAGCCAGCTCTTGCCAAGGCACGCAGTCACCTCTTGCCAAGGCACGCAGTCACCTCTTGCCAAGGCACGCAGTCACCTCTTGCCAAGGCACGCAGTCAGCTCTTGCCAAGGCACGCAGCCAGCGCACCCTGGGCTGCCCTGAACTCAGCCCTTCATGATCAACTCAGCCCCTCATGATCACGGAAAGTTTTGGGGACCGGCACCCCGGAAAGTTTCCGTGATCATGGATCGTAGGCCTGCCCGCCGCTAGCGCGGGGCAACCAGCAAGGTCTGTACCGCGGTGCCGCAGCGCCCGATCGTGTCCGACAGGGCTGTCTCAGTCAGGCCGGTGCCCTGCGTATTCGTGGTCGTCATCGCCTCAAGCAGCAGCCATTCCCCGGCCGGGTCCCTGGGCAGCACGACCGTGAGGTCCACATTGATGAAGAGGAACCGGGCCGGATCGAGGACGGCGCTCACGCCGCTGCCGGAGTCCGCGACCAGCAACGCCCGGCACATCGGCGTGGCATCCTCGCCTGCTACCAGCGGGATGCGGGGCCGGGTCCACGCCCGGCCCGGGGCAGGCTGGTCGAAGCCGCCGTCGAGGAAGCGCCACTCGATGGCAGCGAGGTACCCGGCCGTGTGCGCGTTCGGCAGCCTGGGCGGAAGCTGCGGGCCAGCCGCGGCCGGTACCGGCGGCGGCGCGGCATCGGCGGGAGTGACCGGGACCGCGCCGGGCGGGGGGCGGGCAATTCGCCAGCCTCTGGCGTGCAGCACCTCCTGGCCGTCCGCCTCGACGACGGCTTCCAGCAGCGACACCCGCCGCCCTGGCCGGACGGTGCGGGTGCGGACAGTGAGCTTCGTGACCGGCACCGGGCGCAGGATGTCAACCGTCACCCGGCCAAGCCGCTGGCCGTCGTCCGGCTCATGGCGTTCGAGCACCCACGCAGCCAGGGCGGACGGCGGTCCGCCGTGCTGCGCGTCCGCGCTCCACGGCCCCGCGGTCGCGGGCGTGGCTACGAAGGCGCCGCCCCCTGCTGGCTCGAAGAACGCCTTGTGCACGAGGCGCGATGTTACCGGAGCACAGCCCGGCGCGACGAGCCAGGAACCGCCATCGCGGGAGCACGGCGGCGGCCGGAGTCGGTACGCTTCGTCCGGTGGACCCGGCCCCGGCTGGCTCCGCGGGGCGTTAGCTCAATGGTAGAGCAGCGGACTTTTAATCCGTGGGTTCAGGGTTCGAGCCCCTGGCGCCCCACCTGCGAAAATGTGGGTCCATCGGTGCCCGGCGTGGAACGAGTCGTGGAACGAACGGCCAATTTTTGGGCTACCGTTGTCCCATGCCACGTACCGGGACTGGTCACTTAGAGCGACTTCCGAGCGGGTCATACCGTGTCCACGTGTACTCGGGGATCGACCCGCTGACCGGCCGACAGCTCCGGCATCGCCAGACCGCGAAGACTGAGGAACAGGCGCTGATCGTCCTGGGCAGGCTGCTGGAGCAGGCTGCATCAGGGCAGCGGCCCGGCTCGGACGTGAAGGTCGCGGATGTTTTCGACCGGTACATGGCAGTCGCTGAGCTGGAACCGTCCACCCGAGAGACTTACGAGGGCTATATCCGACGCACTATCTTGCCGGCGCTCGGGTCGATGGAGCTTCGCAAGGTCCGCGGGCCGGTCCTGGATACCTTCTATGCGCGGCTGCGCAAGTGCGGCGACCTGACGTGTGCCGGCAGGCCGTTCACTGAGCACAGCAGGTTCCCGACGCTGGTGATCAAAGACGGCAGCCGACGGCCCGCATGGCAGCAGATCGCGGACACAATCAAAGATGCGATCGCCTCGGGCCGGCTGGCACCGGGTGAGCAGCTGCCGTCGGTGCGCGAGCTAGCAGCACGGCATGGCGTGCCGGTGGCGACGTTGCAAATCGCCCTGGGAGCGCTGGCCAGCGAGGGAACCATCATTGTCCGGCAGGGACGCCGGTCCGTGGTTTGCGGCGATCCGGGCGAGGCGCCGTCGCGGCGCGCTCGGCCGAATGATGCCGACCATGACTGCGTGCGAGCCGGATGCCAGCAGCATCGATGCCGTCCTATGTCCGCCGCGACGATCCGGCAGATCCACTCGATCCTGTCCGGCGCTTTCGCGGCCGCGGTTCGCTGGGAGTGGATCGACCGGAATCCGACTGGCTCAGCCAAGCTGCCTATGGCCCGGCATCGCGCCCCAACGTCGCCGACGCCAGCTGACGTGGCTGCGATCATCGCGAGCGCGCGGGATCTCCAGCTGGACCTTCTGGCCCTGTACCTGTGGCTGGCGGCCGTGACCGGAGCGCGCCGCGGTGAGCTGTGCGGGCTGCAGTGGGCCGACATCGACCTGGACGCGGGCGTAGTGCACATCGCGTTCAGCTATCTCGTCCGCGCCGGCTACAAGATGCGCAAGGACACCAAGACCCACCAGGTCCGCCACCTGGCCATCGACCCGGTCACCGTCGCCGTGCTCGGCGAGCGCCTCCAGCAGGTCCAGGATCTGCTGGAGAGCGTCGGCCTCAAGCTCTCGCCCACCGCGTACGTCTTCTGCAGCGACCTGCCTGGCACCGCGCCGTGGAACCCGGACTGGGTGACACACAAGGTGGCCGAGGTGGCCGAGACTGCGGGGGTCAGCCTCAACGTCAAGGCACTGCGCCACTACACCGCCAGCCAGCTGCTGGCCGGCGGAATCGACCTGCGCAACACCGCCGCGCGCCTGGGTCACGGTGGCGGCGGCGCGACCACGCTGCGCTACTATGCCGACCCGGTGTCCGAAGTTGACAGGCGCGCCGCCGCCTACCTCGCCCAGCTCACCGCACCCACGGCGAGCCGCACAGCTACGTCGGCCTAGCTGCCGTCCAACGTGTCCGCCCAGCCGAATACACAAGATTGACGCTGGCCTGCGGCGACCGTTGCCCGAGCTAGCGGGAGTGGCGGCTCCCACCCGTCGAGGGCCAAGGCCAGGCGCTGGATGGTGGCGCGTGTACCTAGCCGCCACGCCGACCGTAGCGCAAGCATGGGAGCGGCCGAAGCTGAGATCGGCTCTACGCCAAGCGCAGATACTCCCGCGCGTTCGTCAGGTGCTGCTCCGTCCCATTTCTGACTCACTGCCCGCATCTGTCCAGCAGGACTGCCCGCAGCGCGTTGCCGAACTACGCCGCACTGAGGATCAAGGCGGCGCCTGCGGCGCCGCTGGCCCGGCGTCAGCGCCGGGCTCAGCCTTTCCCGAGGCCCGCCCGGCGCACGCCGGGCCACACCTGCACGGGCCACTGATCAAACAGACTCACACGGTCATGCGCACCGGGGTCCAGCGCACAGCCAGCTTCCTCACGCCCGATTGTCCCAGTCGCGGCCACCGCGTCAATGGCGGCCCTAACGGGCCGTCGCATGCGATCGGCTACGCCGACCATTGACCCAGCGGCCACTCACAAGGGGCAGGCAGCTATGAGGAAGATGGCAGCAAAGAAGGATCTGGCCAGACCCGACCACAGGTAGAAGATGTCGATAGCCAGGACCAGAACGCTCCTTACACAATGGCGGACCAGGCTTTCTCAGTCATGACTACCTCAGACCATGGTCCGCCCGGGCGCCAGAAGACGGCACGCGATGGCAGGGAATGCGAGGCGACGGCCCACAGCCAGTCAACTTCGGGTGGCAGCACCGGCACGCTGGTGGGCAAGGCGCCATCATCTATGGCTGTAAAAGGGCCAAGCTCATCAGCCGTAAGAATGATCACGACGTGTCTTTCATCTGCTTCTGCCCGCCTCAGCTTGGCCAGGACGTCAGCCTGCTTTTCATCCGCTAGGAACTCTTCACAGAACTTCCGGGTGCTCTCACCGTCCCCGACCCACGCCGCAAAGGAATCAGGCCAGACATAGAAGCCAGGGGGATGTTTGGGGGTAGACGCTGATGACCAGCAGGAACCGATGCCCAGATCCAGCATGATAGTAGTTAGAGGGTGCCGGTCAGCCGGGCGAAGCTGGTCAGCCTTAATCTGTTCGAGCTGAACCAGGAGTGCACGTATGCCCTTCGCGTTCTTGTGGATGTTCGTTCCCGGAAAGGCCAATACAATCCAATGCCGGGTCAGCTCACTGCACCGGGTATAACCGCGCTTCCCGGCCGCTCTGGTGAGAGACATACGGGCCTGATCCCGGGTGGAAACTACCTCGGCGGCCCCGGTACGGCCCCCCCGGTAGAGGATCTTTAGGTCATACTCGCTGGTCCCAGCCCGGTCGTCATGCTGGATTACGGGCACACCCAAGGCAAGCTGAATGACCCGCGTCGCCAGGTCCTCGTCCATATCCTTTGTGGACCATCCGGTCATGCATCCAACCTAGAGCCTGTACCCTGACGGACGCTGGCACACGGTCGCCCGCCACGCGGACAGCGGAGCCACCGCGCACGCTGGTCGCCTTCGCAAACTTGTAGACGACAGGTCAGCGGTCCGCGCATCCAGCCTGGAACCGGACCTCACAGCCGTATTCTGACGCCATGGACGACCCACGTACGGCCCGAGCGCGAGTCGCAGTTGAATGCCTCATGTTGTACATCGAACCTGGCGATGCAGCGCGAACAGCCAGCGCGCAACACATTGCCCAGCTTGCAAGCGACCCGGAGGTAGGACTAGAAGCGATCACGGCCGGACTTCTCGACCTGAGCATGTTCCTGTTGTTCAACCTCGCGAAGGCAGAAAACGCGGAAGGTGGAACCGAGGGCATGATTCAAAAAGCCCAAGAGATCTTGCAGACAATCTCGATGCGTAAGTTTCCGGAGGCCGAGTAGCGGAGTCAGCCGAGCCTCACATCGCGTCAGCGGCCACCGGGCTTGGGATAGGTCGTGAGCCGCGCGCCCCTGCGGTGCCCCCGAGTGACCGTCAACAGCCAATGATTACCACCAGGAGCACTATGCAAACACCGACGTAAATGCGGGTCTCGACCTCGCAAGCAACGCGCGGAACAGGCTCGTAATGCGTAGGTCGGCGTGCCCGTCGCGTGCCCGATCGCGCGGCTGTCAGCGGTCAATGCCGGGCACTTACGGGCCATAGCGAACGCGCGCGAGCTGGATGGCCGCACATAACGCGCATCGCCGATAAAACCTGACAAGGAAGAGGTCCGTGGTTCAAGTCTATCCAGGCCCACCACGCATGACCCCCGGTCACCGGCCACATCCGGCGCCTGGTGGCGTCGAAGACGGGCGAAGATTCTTCTTGGCTGATTCTCCTCAGGCTGGAACAACGCCGACCAGGTTGCCTTCCGAGTCCTTGAACCACGCCGCCTCGCCTCCACCCGGCAGCCGGGCGACGCCGTTCTCGGTCCGCGTCTCTGGCGTGTCGTATTCCTCGAACTCCACCCCGCGGCCCCTCATCTCTTCGACGGCAGCACGCACGTCGGTCACATGGATGACGGCCTGCGTGAACTCCCCTGGCGACCTGACCCGCGCGGGATAGACGAAGAGCTGGTTGACCCCATCGCCAACCATGAGGCCCACCTGCCCATCTCTTGCCTTAAGAAATTGGGACTCAAGTGCCTGAAGTCCCACCTTCTCACCGTAGAACGCTTTGGCCCGGCCCAGGTCCTGTGCCGGCAGCGCCGCCGTAATCCCAGACGTCTTCATGACGGGATGGTATGACATCCCGGCGGGCCGCCGCGACGAACGGCCTTCGGCCTGCGCGAACCCGCCAACTTGCAAACCGCCGGTCGTGCCGGACAGCGCAGGTTCTGGTCCGCGCATGGTCCGCAGGCGTTGATCAACCCTCGGATGCTGTCAGACTGAATGGGACCGGCCGGGCCGCATCCTTGGCCACACCAATGCAGGTGAGACGGGCTTTGCCCTGCTCGACGGGGAGCAGGTCGGAGACGCCCCCGACGCGGGAGTCCCTTTTCAAGACCGCTACATGCAGACAGCCGGGCGGACCTATCACTCCTGCCAACTTGGCGGATGACAGCGAGCACCTGGCGACGGCCGCGGAACCGCACCGAGGCAGCGGCCACAGAGGAACGGCACTGGACGGTACGCCTTGCCACGGACCAGATGGTCAAGCTGCATCCACGAAAGCCCGGCCGTGCCCGCCGCGTGCCCGTCAGCAGGGTCGATCACGGTGATTCACGGTCACTCATGGCGCAACCGATAACGCACTTGACCTGTGCAGCCGCAGGTCCGCCGGTCATGGCCACTACCTTTGCAAGCAGGTGATCATCTGACACCAAGCGGCAGGATGGCCTGGCCCGGACGCTTCCCGGGCTCCAAGGCGTACTTTAGGCGGATGAGCCAAGGCAGCAACGCTCCGACGCTGGATCCAGAACTGACTGCCGTCCGCCGAGCCTTCGACGCCGCGTTCCAACGAATGTGCGAAGTAACCGACCGTGATGAATTGCGTGACGAGCTAAGCAACCTCCTTCACCATCTCTATCGCCTAGGGGAGCTACGCAGCCGAAGATGGGGAACTAATGGTCAAAAGCTCGCGGAAGGTGATTTTAATGCACGCGTGACGCAGGTTCCTGGCGTCTTGGGCGCTCTCTGGATTCGCAGTTATGATACACATGAGATAGCGACAGTATCGAAGTTCAAGGATGTATATTCAGGCTTTTATACAAAGATGTATGGTGTTCTGGTCTGGCAATGCATCGGATACATGCCATTCGTCAAGTTGCCGAAGCCTGCTGATAGATATGTGGATTATCAGTCGAATCTCGAAAATAAGCCAGTCTTGGATACGCTTCGGTCCGCGTTCGATGGTCTGGCCGCACTAACCTAGCTTCACTGGATCGAGGTCGGCAAGGCCCGCCGCGTGCGTGTTAACTACGACCCGATTGGCCATCGGTCGCTGTAATAGATATCGCCTAGCAGCCCAGCCGGGCAATCGAACCCATAAGATACAAAAGAGCCGCCTTCACTGTCGTCGATAATCTGCCCCCATGCGCGATCGCTGGTCACGTCCAGGCCGAACTCATCTTTGATCGTTGCCGCAAAGGCCTCCGGTTCACTGCCTTCGTAGTAGATGTGCCTGCCGTTTGGCCAGTAGTTCTCGGCCCAAGCAATTACATCTGCTAGTGGCTCGTTAACTCGAAGATGACCTACGAACTCCTGGCCAGCGTCGGTTAGCTGGTACTCGTCGTTCGTGAAGATTGATCCGCCGCCTATGACTGGGAAGAGCTTGGGCTTGATCTCTAGCAGGCCGTCCTTTACCAAGTATCCAAGAAGCAGTTGCAGGCCGCCAGGAAGAAAGATAGTGTCACGCTGAGGGTTATCCACGAAGAACTCGATCACGCGGCGTTCTAGATCGCTGTACCGGCTCGACACTACAGACAGGTTGGCCTTGTACTGGCGCATTGATTGCCTGTCGATTTGTCCAGTATCAAAGCGCGTATGACACGTCGGGCATAGGGCTATCAGGTTCTCGATACTGTTATTTTGAGTCTTTGCGTACGGCACGATGTGTGCGATCTCCACGGGTATCTGCCTACACGTGGGGATGGCACATCTATGCCCGGCTTCAACCAGAACGGCTCGCTTCACTGTGGCCGGAATGTGCTCACGACCTTCGGGCATGGCCGCACACTAGCGAGCGGCTCGCGTCAGGACAAGCGCGCAGTAGCAAGCAAGACGCGATGGCCGAAGACTGCGTGGCGGCTACAGGGCCCAGGTGAGCGAGCTTGCGCGGCCAGAGTAGATTACGACGTGCCACATACGTGCCACAGGCCAAGGTGACCAGCGGTAAGCCACAGTGACTCACGGGCAGAGCAGCCGCCTGACCTGCACCGAGGTTTCCGCTGGTCACCTGGTGTGGCGTGCTACCGATCTTCCAAGCTGGTGGTGCGTCCTCCTCACTCCCCATGATGCGGATGGGCAGCAAGTAAGATGCGCAAAATTCCGCTCTTTCTTTCCGGGCCTGCCAGGCTGGTAGCCGACGTAGGCATGCCGCGCGGTTCTCAGACCTCCGCTCGCTCCGCGATCGAGGCGAGCCATTCAGCCGTGTACTCCTTGAGGTCCGCCTTGGCACTGGTGCCACCCCGCGTAGCTAGCTCCTCGATTGGCGCCCGCGGAAAGCGCCGCATCTTCTGCCGTGTCCCGCGGCTAACCACGACGCATGGCAGCTCGCCGGCATCGGCCTTACGGATCACGGTCATCCGCGACATCCCCATCAGAGCCGCAGTCTGTTTCACCGTCAGCATCGGCGACGGGCCTGCATCCTGCCCAGCGGCTGGGGTGGGCTGTGGGGCCAGGAGGGCCATGAGCACTTGGACAACGGCCTCCAACGCGTCCGGCGTGGCCATCTCAACGCCAGCGCTCGCGGGCAGTCTCAGCGGAATAGCTGTGTTGCGCATCGGACCCCCATCCCTGCTCATAGGGCGCTGGCCAGGGATCCAGGCGGAGGGTGCGGACATCGGGCCCGCAGGCTGTTTGCATCTGCGGTGCGCGACCACTCGATCTTGTGTTCCCGGGCTTTGGTCAAGGTTCGGCCTCCCGGTCTTCGAGCCGCGGATCTGCCGCGAGCGCGGAACCTTGCCTGTCCCTGGATTGGTGGATCTCGGCCAGGGAGGCGCCGTTGCGCTGGATTCGGTCGCGAAGTTGCTCGTTCACCCAGGTCACGATGACGTATTCCGGGGGTCGGTACCCGGCTAGTGGGTGATCGGCATTGTCATTCTCTGGCTGTTTCATGTCGATCATGTCCTTTCGTTCGCCTGTTGTGGTGCAGGGCTGTGACGAGCAACCTGCGGTGGGAGATGAACAGCGGGAGGCCTGCTGGTCCGGTCGGCTGGCCTCATAGGTGCCGGGCCAGAGCCGGGCTCCGATAGAGCGGTCGGTGATGTGCGAGGTCATGACGCCATCCGCATGGCGCTGGGCAGGGTCTGGGTGCCGATTGCGGCTGTGGCTGGCGGCCATGACGCCTGGGTTCATGCCTTCGGTGAGCCGACACCAGGTGGCGCTGCCCGTCTCGCAGCGTTCTATACCCCACTCGTCGGCGAGTGCGGCGACGATGCGGAGCCCTCTGCCGTGCTCGTTGCTGGGAACCGGAGCGGCCAGGACGGGGACAGCTGATCCGCCGGCGTCGCGCACGCGGATGAATACGGCTGGTGGCTGAGCTGACAACTCGACGGCGACAGTAACTATGCCGTTAGGCTGGCCTGACCGGGTGTGCGCGACGGCGTTGCTGACCAGCTCGGAGACGATCAGCATGGCGTCGGCGGCGGACGGGTGGTTATCGCCGAGGATCTGGCGGACCAGCGCCCGGGCGGTAGCTGCGGATTCCGGGCGGCCGGGTAGCTCGGCGGATGCCGCGGGGGTCATGCGATCTCCCTGGCGTTCGGTGGCTCGGCTGCCGGGCGGAAGTCACCGGCGATGCCTGTGCCGTCTGCGGCCCGGTAGCGGCAGAACGGCCGGTAGCCAGCATCGTCCAGCTGGTCTTCGTCCAGGCCTGCTGCCGCAGGCCAGCTGTTGCGTTCGGCTCGTCGCCGGGCTGTGCTGGCGGCCCTGCGCTCGTTGCGGGTCGTTTCGGGCGGCCGCTTGTCCCACCATGCGTTCCAGAGCTGGCAGGCCAGCTCGCGGAACTCGGGACTGACGGTGGCGGTGTCGCCGCGGACGAGTTTCTGGATGGTTTTCGGCCGGACGTTCAGGGCTCGGGCGATCCGGGTGGAGTCGTGGCCCATGGCGATGAGCGAGCGGAGCCGCCATGTCGTCCCGCCGGCGTCCAGCTGCGTGCTGGTGCTGACGACAGAAAGTGTGGTCATTGCTGATGCCTCCGGGTCGATGCCGTGGTGTCGTTCAGTGCGGCGCGATGCCGTTCGCGAATCGCGGTCGGCGCGTGGGCTGTCGGGTAGCCCGGACTGGCTGCCGGCGGCCGGGTGTGACCAGCGCGAGCCGTCACGGCCGCCCGCAGCCGCCGTGACGGCGCGGGCGGTCATTGCGTCCCCTCGCGCTCGGCTTGGTGCTCAAAGAGCGCTGGCTGCGGCGTTGCGCGGAGCTGATGGTCCGGGCGATCTCCCCGCCGGCAAGCCCTGTTGCCGCTGCTGCCTGGGCAAGCTCGTCCAGGACGGCGGGCTGGCCGGCTTCGACGGCGCGGCAGGCGGCCCAGTACAGGCCCGCGTTGCGGTTGCCTTCCTGGAGGCGCTCGACCCAAGCGGCCAGGTGGCTGAGGTCGCCGGGTGCCGCGGCCTTCGTCTGGACAGGCCGGATCTGTTCGGGGTCGAGCAGGCTGGTCACGGCGGCCCAGTCCAGGCCCCCGGCGTGCGTCCGGTGCCCGATGAGCCGGTAGGGCCTGCCGTCGATCTGGGATGGCGGGGCGAGGACGTACCCGCCGCCGGAACGGAAGTCCAGGTGCTGGCGCGGCAGCCGCCCGGATGGCTGGTCGCTGCCGGTGAAGTAGGCGTGCAGCCCGCCGCTGGGCGTGGCGACGATCGCGCTGACGGCCTCCAGCAGGCCCTCGTGCTTGAGCTGGCGGAGGGCCGCGAAGCCGTTGCCCGCGTCGCCGTGCTGGTCGACGTCCAGGACATCCGGGCCGGGCCGGCCGGTGGCGATCGCGAGGTTGGCGGCGGGCTGGCGCCGCCACCAGGACCTGATCTTGTCCGGGCTGGTTGTGGCGTCGTGGAAGCCGTGCCTGGTCGCGGGTTCCTTGCCGCCGGGCTGGCAGGGGAACACGGGCCATCCGTGGCTGGCGTAGGCCAGCGCCCGCCGGACCGTGTTCTCGGGCTCCGTGGTCATGACGCGGTTCTCCGGTCCGGGACTGGCGGAATTGCCCTCGCGGCCGGCCCCCGCAGCAAGGTCGGCCGACGCCGTGCTTGAGGTGCGGCCGCTCATGGCCGACTCCGGTCAGCGGCCGGGCCGCGCTGGCGGGCTGCGGCGTGCTCGCACTGGCTGGTCTCGCGGGTCATCTGCTCGGCCGCGGCGGTCAGCAGGCGGGTCTGCCACTCGGCCTGGCCGGCGAGGGTCCCGGTGGTGCGCCGGGGCTGGAGGTAGAGCACGGACCACAGCTCGCTGAGCCAGTCCAGGGTGTACAGGCACAGCGGGTGCTGCTCCCAGCAGCCACCCAGCGTCGCGGACAGGTGCCCGTAGCCAGGCAGGTAGACCTGCTCGACCCAGGCCCACAGCTTCGCGATGGCTTCCTGGCGGGCTTCGCCGTCGAGCTTCCAGAAACGTGGCGGCACGACCGGCTGATAGGCGGCCAGCTCCCCGTCATCACCGGGAGCGATCTCCTCCAGCCGGGCGGCCAGGCCCGCGACCTGCACGTCCAGGCCTGTCAGCCCGGCCAGGATCTCGGCCTGGCCGTCGAGGGTGCCCTTCATGCCGTTCGCGAGCGTGGTCAGTGTCGCGAGCCGGTCACCGATCTCGGCGGCATGACCGGCCTCGCGGTGGTCCAGGGCGGACAGCTTCTCCGCGTGCGCGGACAGCACCAGCAAGGCCGCGGCCAGTCCCTCGGGTTCTGCCATGGCCGTCAGCTCCACGGGTAGGCGCCGTCGTCGAAATCAGCCAGGCTGTCGGCCGCCTCATGGTCCGGGACGATCGTCAGCCGGGGCGCCTGGGCACCGGCGGGCCTGGTGGCGGGCGTCTCGCCCTGCGCCGCAGGGGCCGGTGTCAGTGCTGCCACGGCGGCGCCGCGCCGCCGGGCGGTCTTGTAGGCGCGGTCCTTCCACGCGGCGCCGAGGCGGGCCACGACCGGCGCGTAGCCGCCGCGGACGATCAGTGCGTGGCCGGCCGGGAGCTGGCGGATCATGTCCGGCGTCATCGCCTCGTGCCGGGTGTGATGATCCTGGCCGCGTTCCCTGAGCGCTGCCTGGCCGCACAGGTCACTGGCCATCCGAAGCGTGCCGGTGTCGGAGATGCCGGGCAGCCAGACCTTGACCCCGCAGGTGTCGAGGACGACCTGCGCCCCGTCCTTGTGCCAGCGGGAGCGGAGCTGCGCCTCGCCGTGGGTCACGGGATCAGCTGGATGCCCTTGCCGCCGGAGTCAGCGAGCCAGGCCGGCAGCGGGACCGGACAGGTTTGCACGATCTCGTCCAGCGCCATCAGCAGTGGTGGATCCAATCGCCTGCCACGCGACGCTTGACCGAGCTGCGCGGCGACGTGGTGCGCCTCGCCGGCCATCGCGGCGAACAGCGGCGCGATCGGGCTGTCGTCGTGCTCGGACTCGGCGATCAGGTACAGCGTCCCCGAATGGTGCAAGAACGCCTCGATGTCGAATCCGCCGCCGTCGTCGGGCAGCACGGACTGCGCCAGCGCCGGGTCCGTCATGAACGCGAGCGCGCGGGAGACCACCATCTTGACCGTGGCGGCTGTTTTCTGCGCCTCGCCGCGCAGCTCGGCCAGCTCGGCCGCCCACTGATCGGCGCCCGCGTGCTGCAGGATCTGCTCGGCGCCCTGGGCGCTGCCCAGCGCCCACCGGGCGACCAGCCGCATATCACCGCCGGACAGCGCCGCGGCGTGGAACAGGGCACGTAGGTAGCTACTGGCCTTGCTGGTCCAGAACGACGGATCCTCGGTCCCGGACATGCTGACCGCGTTCGCGAACCCGTCCGCCCGCCGGATCGCCACCGCCTCATCAGCACAGCCATCCACCGGATTCCACCGGAACGTGGAGGCCACCCCGCCGATCGACTGCGGGTTGAACACCAGCACCGGGCCGCGCCAGGACCGGATCCCCGAGGTCAGCGCGAACACGTCCGCCTTGGTCGTCGTGGACACCACCGGCCCGGGATAGCGCAGGATCAGCCCGGCCAGCAGCCCCGTCTTACCCGTCCGCGGTGGCGCCATGACCAGCACATGCTCATCAACCGGAACCCGCAGCCCATGCCGGTACTGAGCCCTGCCCAGGAACACCGAATGCAGGCCCGGATGGCGCAGCCGCCGCCACGCGGGCAGTGACCAGCGGGACCGGGCGGACCGGCGGAACGCCGCCAGCCGCCCCCACCGCAGCCACAACTCCCCCGCGGTCGCGTGCCCACGGCCCGGGTGCAGCCGCAGCCGCAGCCGGATCCGCATGTACCGGACCCGGAACCGCGGCAGCCGGCCGTGCGGCAACAGGGCCCAGCGCAGTCCGGCCAGGACCAGTAAGCACACCGCCAGGACGATGAAGTCGCTCATGACGCGCTCCCGTTCCGGGCGGCCTGGACATGACGGCGCAGCGCAGTACGGGCCGCGCCCAGGTTGAGGTCCGCCTCGGGCGCAAGCTCCGAGCAGACCCTGGACACGCTCCCCAGCGGGAACTCCGCCAGCGGGCCATAACGCCCGGCCACCAGCGCCAGGAACCGCTCCGTCTTGGTCCCGGCCCGCGGACCCGACCAGGACTGGCGGAGAGCCGGGCTGCCGCCGATCGCCCGGCGATTCTTCAGCCCGATCCCCGCGCCCCGCTCTCGCGTGGCGACTGCCCGGCGCCCGGGTGCGACCGGGCACTCATCCAGCACCCAACGGCGGAGGCCCGACAGAGTAGATGCGGGCGCCAGTACGAGGCGCAGAACCCAGAGCAGGAAGCCACCGACAATCGCCAGCGGCGTGGCCTCCGCGTTGTCCAGCACCTCATTCAGTGCCTTCTGCCGGGCGACCGTCCAGGCCCGGACCACGCCGATCGCGGTGTCGGACGCCAGCGCATACGCGATCGGCGGCATCGTCCAGATCGCCAGGTCCCGCCACCCATGACCGGCGGCCAGCACGTTCATCGCCACCGACGTACCGACCGCGCCCACATTCAGGACCCGAGCCCGGACCGCCCGCCTGCCATTCAACGCCAGCGCAATCCCCAGGCTCGCGAAGGTCAGCGCTGCCACATCCGGAATGCCCGCCTCCAGCGCAGCGACAGGTACGACGTCCTTGGCCGCGAGCACCATCCGGTACTGAGCCGCGTAGCTCACCACCGCAGACGCACCAGCCAGGACGCCCAGAGCGACCATCGACGCGGTCAGCCACCGCACAGGACGGTCGCGTTCCCTGCCGCCGTGCAAGCGGAGACTGGCGACCCTTGCGCCATCACTACTGGCAGGCACACCCGCGATGCGCTCTTCAGATACACCGAGGGGGTTCCAGTAGTCGTAGCTGGCCGCCATCTCCGCGCTCCCAACACTGTCGTGGTGTGATGGTGTGATGTATACCATCATAAGCAGGAACCAGCAGGACAGCAAGCCGTCGGGCTGACAGCCTGGCCAGAGGCATCAGGTCTGCGGAGGAGTCGGCCGCTGTCGCGGAATTGACCGCGAACAGTGCAGCCGACTAGTGCAGGCTGCCCGGCGGCAACGCCATGTCACCGGAGCAACCTCGGAGAAGCGGCAGGCTAGCGGTTCGGCTCGCCCTGACCACCAGATCGTCACCGCGTTGACCTGGGCCCTGAATCTGCCGGCTCGTGGCCGTGAGTGACCGACGTAGACCGTCCTTGACCGTGCGGGCATCCCGTTATCGCACGCGGAACCACGGATCAGTAGATGATCTTGGATGAGCGAACCCAGGAACCTGCCCACGCTCCACTGACCGGCCTGGCCCATGAGGCCGACGCGATCTTGGACGCACGCTGCACCCGCGCAGTCCCCCGCTATGCGGCAGAATGCAGTCCATGAGCACTGATCTAGCCCAGCTGCTAGGAAGACAGGAGAGTGCCGCTCTAGAGTTCAAGGAGTCTGCCGGAAACCGCGACGTGGTTGGTCAGAACATCTGCGCATTTGCAAACGATCTGGCAGCCGTAGGTGGAGGCGACTTGCTTATTGGCGTGGCTGATCGCGGCGCGCCTGTTCAGGGAGTCAACACTTCGGATCGAGAACTTCTGGCGCTCACCGACTTCCGGGATAATGGGCTGATCCTAGACCGTCCGTCCATGACGGTGGCGAGGGCTCAGTACGACGGCGCCACAGTCATCCGCATCCGGGTAGAGGCTTCGGCTACCCCACCTGTCCGCTACAGAGGGGTGGTGTGGGTTCGTCCAGGACCAACGACGCGCCAGGCAACCCGTGACGATGAGCGTGTCCTCAGCGAGCGGCGCAGGACGGCGGATGCGCCCTACGACAGTCGCCCTGTGCCAGGCACCTCTCTAGATGATCTTGACCTTGAGCTATGCAGATCTACTTATCTGCCATCTGTTGTAGCCCCGGAAGTTATTGAGGAAAACGAGCGTCCCCTGGCACAGCAGCTAGCATCGGTCGTACTCACGGATCTAACCCAAACCCCTACAGTTCTCGGCCTTCTTACGGTGGGATTTGATCCAAGTAAGTACGTGCCAGGCGCGTACATCCAGTTTATTCAGTATCAAGGCTATGGCCTCGATTCTCCGATTGCTGATGACCAAGAAATACGTGAAAACGTTATAGATTCCGCTACGCGCCTGGAGGCTGTTCTCCGTGGGCATTTGCACACTCAACTCATAGACACGGGCTCGTTCCACGAAAGCAAGCTTCCAAATTATCCGTTTCAGGCACTTCGTGAGACTTGCATGAATGCTATCATGCATCGAAATTACGAAACCTCCTACGCTCCAGTACGTATCGCCTGGTTCGAGGATAGAGTTGAGATATCGAATCCCGGCGGCCCGTTTGGCCAAGTTCGACAAGACAATTTTGATAAAGTAAATGACTACCGGAATCCGTCGCTAGCCGCAGCTATGAAGTCCCTGGGGTATGTCAACCGCTTTGGGCGCGGAATTGGCAGGATACGTGCCACTCTAGAGCATAACGGGAATCCAGAGCCAGAATTTATTGTCGACGACTCCTCGTGGTCCGTTATCCTCAGGAGGGTCACTTGATCTCGGTTGCGCTTTTTAACAACAAAGGCGGGGTCGGCAAAACAACGCTGACATATCACTTGGCTCATATGATGCAGCGGCTCGGGCGGCGAGTCCTAGCTGTTGATTTCGATCCACAGTCAAATCTGACCAGTGCATTTCTTGACGAAGATGACTTGCAAGTTCTTTGGGACGAACCGGAGAGTCCGGCTTGGTATGAGCCGCAAACAAAGATGTTCGGTGTGCCACGCTACGTTCCTAGGCATTCTGGTACAGTGGCCAGCGCTATACAGCCAATAATGGAAGGGGTTGGCGATGTTAGGCACTTTGATCCTGTCGAGATTGTGGATGGGCTATGGCTCGTCCCAGGGGATCTGGACCTAAGTGCTTTTGAGGATAGGCTGTCTGATGCGTGGCCCCGAGGGTTCACTGGGACCGACATCGCGGCGATAAGAACTACTACCGCTTTTCACCGAATCGTTGTCCGCGCCGCCGAGCAGGTTAATGCGGACATAGTCCTCATAGATGTTGGCCCAAACTTGGGAGCTATAAATCGGGCAGCGCTGCTCGCTGCTGACGCGGTCCTTATGCCTTTGGCGGCAGATCTTTTTTCTCTACGCGGTTTGCGTAACCTTGGCCCGACCCTGCGAGAATGGCGAACAAACTGGCAGCAGCTTGTGCTACCCAAGGTGCCGAACGAAATCTCTGCGCCAAACGGAATTATGACACCTCTAGGCTATGTAATCATGCAGCCCACGATGCGCCTTGATAGACCGGTTAAGGCGTATCAGCGGTGGCTTGATCGAATTCCGAGCGTTTTCGCGACCGCAGTGCTCGGACAAGAATTTTTTGATCCTTCCGATCGCTCTTACGAAATTGCGACTCTTAAAAATTACCAGAGTCTCATGCCGCTTGCCCATGATGCACGGAAGCCGATGTTCGATTTGCGATCTGCTGATGGTGCGCTGGGAAGCACGCAGACCTATGTTCAGAGATGCTACCAAGACTTTAAGGCCCTGAGCCAAAATATTCTGAAGCGGCTAGCTGAAATACTTAAGGCAAGCGAAGAGACTTACGACTAAAGCAGTTCGGCCTTTGCTCCTTGGGATCGACTAGTTTAAGCATCGCCCTCTCTGGAAGGTCCGCTCTCCACCCGTGCTCGGCCGGAAGGCTTGAATCGCGGCGCGCTCGCCGATGTCGACAGGCAGCCACGGAGCGCTCGCAGCGACCCAACTCGCCCGCGGCGTCCGGTAGCCGCACAGAGGTGGGCATGTCGTGCGTGACCATGTGTCATGGTGTCATGCGCTGCTGGGTTCAGGCCGTCCAGGTGGGCGCACTCCGGGCGCGGAGACTAGCGCCTGGCGGAAGATGACTATGCCCCACGCGCCGCCTGCATGGATGTCCCGGCCGTTGCCAAGGAACTGGAATTGGCAAGTGCGTGGATTGATGATCTCCTGGTTCCCGTCGGCGCCGGTGCCGGCCAGCGATCTGTGTCCCAGCGAGCGCTCAGAGCACCGCCGTCATGCTCACCTTTCGTAGCGGAGCATCATGCGCACCGATAGCCGCCGCTGCGCGAGTCGCCATAACCTCGCCGACACGCTGAGATGAAAGATTTTCGCGGGCGCCCGGGCGGGCAATGTGAACGGCCCGATCGATCGTCCTGCAGGTCGTGTGCTGCAGGCCGGAGCATAATGGTGTGCATCACACTTGGTGGTGGGCGACGGGACGGGTGCTGGGCATGGTTGAGGGTGATGTCGGGAGCTTTGACACCCGGTATGAGCGCCTGACCGGGTATTACCGGGACTTGATCACGCGCGGGGAGCTGAAGGCGGGGGATCGGTTTCCGTCGGCTCGGGAGCTGAGTGAGAAGCACGGAGTGGGCAGGACGACGTCAGGGCGGGTGCACGGGACGCTGATCTCGGTGGGGCTGATCGAGCACCGGCCGGGGGTTGGGACGTTCGTACTCGGGCCGCCGCCGGATGGGGAGCAGGAGGTTCCGGCGCTGGCGGTGGCGGCGCAGAAGGTCGTGGATGCGTTCGACGGGTGGCGGGCCCGGGCCAAGCCGCAGGCGCTTTCTGATGCCGTGAGCGAGTTGCGGGACGCGCTGCGCTGATTCGGTGTGGTCAGTCGGCGAGACGGATGCGGCCGGTGTCGATCATCTGCTGCAGGTAGGGCGGCCAGTCGGCGGTGAGCGTGCTGGCGATGGCTTGGCGTACGCGCTGGCGCTCGGCGTCGGTGGCTTCCTCCTCGCCGTCGGGCCCAGCGAGGAGGAGCCGTGTCGCGGGGTTGCAGATGAAGATGTGGGCCCGCTCGGAGATCGTTAAGAGCAGCGCCGGGAATGGCCCGTCCTGAAGTTCTTGGAGTGCGGTTTCCCAGTCGACGCCGAGCTCGGCCCAGGACGTCCCGCCGGTGGTGAACATCCGGGTCAGGTCGGAGAAGAAGACGACAGGCGATCCGTGTTTGCGGGCGTACAGGTCGGCGCAGCCGAGGATCTGGAAAGCGTCGCGGCTGAGCGAGTCGCGGGCGATCATGGCCGGTGCGATCGCTGCGGCGGCTTCGGCGAGGTCGCTGTCGCTTTGCCACGGCAGTCCGTAGACGAGCCAGTAGGAAGGGTGCATCAGCTCGTCGGCGGCGCCGGCGTCGTCAGGCTGCGGGTCTGGTTGCATGGCGGTCTCTTTCTGTCCAGCCTCCGAACTCATCATGTGCCAGCCTGCCGACATCAGCCGGCTGCCTCTCGTTCCGGATATGTCTGAGCGGCCCTCTCGGCGACTGCGGGTGCGGGCTGCATCTGGGGCTTGGGCGGCTGGAGGATCGCGTCGCGGTCACGGTCGGTCCAGGCTGGCCAAGCCTCGCCTTCGTGTTCATAGTCGGGGTCCTGGCTGGGCACCTGGACTCCCTTGCGCTCATCCAGCCGTTCCCTGACCGCACGGCGCTCGCCGGCGAGCCGGGTGACCCATTCGGGTGTCTCGTACGACTCCGCGCCGGAGGTGAGGATCAGCTGTTCCCGTTCCTGATCCGTCAGGACTGGTTCCTCGGACCGGAGCGGCTCGAACCGCTGCCCGGGATGACGGCGGCGTAGTTCAGAGTCGGCGGCGACGGCCAGGTGCCGGGCTTGCTCGGTCGCGTGCTCCCAGTCCCGCCGGGCCTGCATCGTCTGTTCCAGCTCGGTTTCCTGGGCGCGGTAGAAGGCCTCCATGGCCGCGCAAGAGCGGGCCAGTACGCCATGCCGCCCGGCCCGCTCCTGCTGGCCGCGCTCGCGGGCGATGCGTTCCTCGGCCTGGGCCCGGATCGCGGCCAGGTTCGCGTCGTCCGCACTGACCCTGATCCGTTGCAGCTCGCGGCCGACGTGCCGGGGCGCCCATGCGGTCTCCGCGGCGTAGGTGCCGCGCATGTGCACCAGCGACCCATCAGGCAGGCCGCGCAGGCCGGCCCCGTCGACCGGGCCGAGCGCGGCGAACGCGCAGTGCCAGGCAGCGCGTTTCTCGGGACTGTCTCCGGCCGGTTCCGGGCCGATCGGCTCGGTCGGATGGTCGTAGGCGTACAGCTCCCGGTAGGCGCCGACGTCAGCTGCCCGGCGCTCCCATTCAAGCCGGCCCAGCGGGTCGTCGGGTACCGGGCCCAGAGCACGGACGGCCCATCCCGGCGCATGCTCAGCTGCGTGCTCGCCGATCCGTTCCTTGCGGGCGTCCATCGCGGCGGCAAGATCAGCGAGGAATCGCCTGCGCTCTGGGTCCGCCACCTCGGGCACTTGTTCAGACCAGGACCGCTGCGGCTGCGGGACCAGCGGATCCACCCGGCGGCGGATCCGGGCGTCGAGGACGCTTGCCACGTCCCTAGACCCGGCGAGCGACCGGGAGTCAATCGCCTGCCGCGCCACGTCCCCGGCATTCAGCCCGGCGGCTTCCGCGGCCCGGAGCGTCCGCCATAGCCAGGTGGCCTGAGGGGAGGTCAGCCCGTCGGCCGTGTACTGCGCGGGCAGCGCATCCAGCACGATCCGCCGGTACCGTTCCCTCTCGTGCCCGGCCGTCTCGCCTTGCCACATCGCGTTCAGGACCGCCAGGTGGTCGGCGTTGGCCAGCGCCCGGCTCTGGGTCTCCAGCGCTGATTCCTGCGAGCCGTCGTGTTCCAGGATGTCGGCCGCGACCGCGATCGCCTCACGCGGCTCCGGATTGCCGCCGGCCTCGGCCGGCCCGGCCAGATAGCCGTCACGCTCGCGCTCAATCCGCTGATGGCGCTCCAGTTCCGGCGCGGGCCTGGTCCCTGCTTCCGCGTCGGCGATTCTCGCCGCGCGGGTGAACGCGATCATGGTGTTCGCGTCGGCCCCCCTGGTCATTGCCACATACAGCCACTGGCGTTCCTCGGTCCCGGTCACCAGCGGGATGCCGACCCGGACCGTGCGGCCCTGCGCGGAGTGCCCGGTGACGGCGTAGGCCAGGTCCGCGGTGTGGTAGCCGGCGTAAGCGAAGACGTGATCGGCCCACCGCCGGGCGCCGGTGTCCGGGTCGCAGCCCAGCGCCCGCCGGACCATGACCGCGCCGTCGTCGCGGATCGACTCGATCCGCAGCGTGTCGCCGTTGGCCAGCGTCCGCCGCAGCTCCCCGGTCTCCAGATCGTGATCGTTCTGCCGGCAGATGATCAGGTCCCCGGCCGACGCCCGCGCGCCGTCGGCCAGCTCGATCTCCCGGCCGCCGTCGACGACGCCGAGGTGGATCAGGTCTTCGCGGATCCGCCGCGATGCTTCCCGGCACCGCTCACGGTCGCAGATCATCAGCAGCGTGTCCCGGCCCGCCAGATAGTGGGCCACGTACCTGCGGACGGCGTCGTCCATCGCCTGCTCGGGGCCGGCGCCGCGGATCCGGCCGTGCTCCTGGTAGTCATCCAGGACCGAGGTGTCGCCGGTGCGCAGCCGCAGCGACGCATCCCGCTCCCACTGCGCGGTGAACCGGACGGCCTCGGCGAGCTGGACGTAGCCGAGCCGGCGGGCGAGCAGCATCATGCCGCCGCCGGACTCGACCGCGGCGAGCTGCTCGTGATCCCCCGCGATGATCACCTTCGCGCCGCGGCGGGCCGCATGCCGGACGATCTCCAGCAGGTCCGGCATGGACATCATCGACGCCTCGTCGATCACCAGCAGCGTGCCCGGCCCGATGTCCCGGATGCCGCGGGCGCCCCGGCGGCCGGGCAGGTGCCCCAGGAACACGGAGCTGTTCTCCGCCGCGCGCACGCCAGCCGACGCCAGGACGTTGCGCGCGGCCTGCGCGGTGGCGATGCCGAGCACCTGGCCCATGCCCGCCTCGAGCCACGCACGCGAGGCCTCGGCCAGGGTCCGCGTCTTGCCGCTGCCCGCCGGGCCCGCGATCACTTCCACCGTCCGCGCCGAAGTCAGCACGTGAAACAGAGCCGCGCCCTGGTCCAGGCGCAGCCCCGAGTCCGTGAGCCGGGCGCGGGACTCCTGCGCCCGCTCGCGCAGCTGCGCCTCCAGCGCGCCCGCGTCCGCGCCCAGCAGCGCCGCGGCCCGGTCGCGGGTCAGGTGCGGCCCGCTCTGCCGCTGGGCTTCCTGCAGCAGCTGCTCCTCCATGGCGAGCTGCACCCTGGTGGCATAACGAGTCGTCCCCGGCCGGGTATACACGCTGCGGCCATCAAGCTCACGGCGAAGGCAGGGCGGCAGCGGCGGCCACTCCGGCGCCTCCAGGCAAACCACCTGCTCCACCGAGCCGGCTAACGCGTCGTCGCCCAGCTGATGCAGCAGCGCTACCGCCTCCTCCGGCGCCATCCGCCGCGTCCAGGCCGGCAGGACCAGCGCGAGCTGCTTGAGGAAGTCCGCCCGCGTCCACGTCGACCGCGCCGACTGGACAAGCATCAGCGCCCGCTGCACCGCGTGCGCCAGTTCCGCTCGCGCGGGTCCTGCGTCTGGCCCTGCGTGACCCAGCGTCGCGTGCGCTGCGTCCCCGCGGCCGCGCAGATCCGATACACGCAGCGCGACTGACGCCAGCTCACCGCCGAGCTGCGCATCCCACCGGGCGGTTAGCGCGTCCCAGTCGAGCGCGCCGTCCTCCTTGCCGTGCCGCGACGCCAGCGTGACCTCCTGCCGGATGTACAGCAGCTCGCGTTTGTTCGGCACCCGCCCGTACTTGGCCGTCCATGACGCCACGGCGGCGGGCATCTGGTCCGTGATCGCCACCGTGCGCGAGGAGTACGCGTCCATCTGCTCCTGCGTGATGCCCGCGATCTCATTGCCGTTGCCGTCCGCGCGTGCCACCCAGGTCACGCCGAACTCGCGGGTCAGGCCGCACTCGGCGTGGGTCGCGACGACGGCCTGGACCGCGCCCAGGACCTGGCGCAAGCACACGGTGTCCAGCGCCCGGTGCTTCCCATCCCGCACCGTCTTCACCAGCCGGGCGATCTGGTTGTGGATGTGATCCTGCGGATCGCCGTCCCGGCTGGTGCCCTGCAGCCAGGACGACACCGTGATCAGCGCCTCCTCGAACCGGCCCGGTTCCTGGCCGTCCACCCGCGCCCCGTGGTAACCGGTCCGGGTCATCCCGGCCCATTCCTGGACGTATTCCAGGCCTGCGCGGTTGGCAGCCTGCAGTACCTCCTGGTATTGGTGCTCAATCCTGGCCCACCACGCCGCCGTCGACTCGTCCTCGGTCAGGCGCGCCCGGCGCTCGTTCTCTCGGATCGAGGCATGGAATACCGAGATCGACTTCGACATCGACACCGTCATGTCGGTGTACGCCGGCGCTTGCCGGGTCGCCTGCGCCGCCTCCCGCTCCAGCTCCAGCAGCCGCTCGGTGGTGGCATGCGGCTCAGCGGCCTGGAGCCGTGCCAGGTGGTCGGAGAACTTCGCGTAGTTGCCCCGCGACCGGCCCAGCTTCTCCCCGGTCTGCGGATTTATCTGGCGGTAGACCAGCTCGTAGGGCTCTCGCTCCACAATCTGGCCAGTGCTGAACCCCAGCGCCTCGGCGCCAGGGCCCCACCACTGGCCTGGCGGCTCGCCCGCCTGAGCCGCATTGATGTAGTAACCGCCAGCCGAACGCTCAGGCTCCACATGCCCGGCCTGGTTCTTCCAGACATAGCCAAGGTCAAAGCCAGACGCGGCAGTAACGACGACAGCCACACGGACCTCCGCGATGCCCGATCTTGATCTCTTGCAATTGATCTTGAACTGACCATGATCATTCGTAATGCAATGGTCTGTTCGGGTTGAAGATCTAGATCGAGGATGACATCGGGCAGCAGGATCGTGCTGACAGCAAGATCATCAACAGGTCGTGCGGACGGCTGCATGAAAGCACGTAATGTCGGATCGGAGGGACAGGGACAACGGGCGAGCAAACGCACCGCGGGGTCAGTTGCCAACCCGACTTCAGTGGACTCCTGTGCCTCACGGCTGCCGAACCCGAGCGGCCCGGCGATGTCGAACGCAACGATCATCACCGGAGATCGGCCCGTTGCGTTGCGGGCAGCCGGAGCGTCGCGACGCTGCCTACCGGCCGAAGTGCGGAGCGCGATGCCGGTGCCAGCGATGAAGACCAGCAGCACCCCGGCGGGGACAGCCAGGAGAGCCAGGCCCTAGAGGAGTAGCAGGTAGGCGATGCCGGAGGCGGTGATCGCGATGGTCAGCACGATCCCGGACTCGCCGAGCGGGGCGGGCGTACGTGGTGCCATAAAGATCCCGGAAGACTGCCGCTCGGATCAGGGCTGTGCTGGACACGCAAGCGCTGCTATGGAGCGCTCGTACCCTGGCTCACCAGCGCGCTGGAGACATGAACTCGGTCAGAAAGGCGGGGGCGTGATCAGCCATGCGCCGGCGAATATACCGCGCGGCTAATCACCACTTCCCGCAGTGTTATGGGATGTATCCGTCAGATTGGCCAAAAGACCGGGCTACCGTTCGGCGCACGAGCACGGGGCTTCCCGGGCGCGGCGTAGCTCAACCGGGAGACAACTCGTGCAATCATGCGAGCGTGTCGCCTCTTGGCCGTCGCCGCTGTTGCGTGTTGCTCAGCGGGGGTGTCGACAGCGCGCTCGTTGCATCACTCCTTCAGCGCGACGGGTGGCTCGTACAAGCCCTGTGGGTTGACTACGGCCAGCCGGCAGGCGCCGCCGAGCGCATCGCAAGCCGAGCACTCGGAGCGCACTACGGGCTCGCGTGGCAGGAGGCTGTCGCGGGCGGCCTAATGGTTCCTGCCGAAGGGGAGATAGCGGCCCGAAACGATCTCCTCGTGGCGGCTGCACGGGCATGCGTGCCCGGGAGGTCTGTTGCGATCGGTGTGCATGCTGGGACGTCCTATCTGGATTGCTCCCGCGAGTGGCTGCGCGCTTGGCAGCTGCTGCTCGACGTCCAGCATGGTGGTGTCGTCGCCCTCCTGGCGCCACTTGCTGGACTGCAGAAACCAGAGGTGCTCGCGCTGGCCCACGAGCATCAGGTGCCCATGAAACTGACCCACAGCTGCGAAAGAGGGTCATCCCCATGCGGTCGGTGCCTTTCGTGTCGCGATCGCCACGATGCTCATGTTGGCGCGTAGCCGCGCTCTGCGGCTAACCCAATCGGGCCTGCCTGGCCCACTGCTCATCCCGTCCGTTTCCAGCAAGGGTTTCCTCTTGGTCGACGGCCTGTCTGAGGCGGGCACGGTCCTGCCGCTCGTCATCGACGACATGGCCGAGAGCCTGCTCATCTCCGCCTACGACGTGCACCACGGCTTGCTCCCCGACCACGAACGGCTGATGGGGAACGAGCGCGCCGAGACGATGTACGACGTCCCCGCGCTCCTCGTGCTGGACAGCGGCGGCTACGAGCTCTCGGAAACGTTCGCGAGCGGTGAGCGCAACCGTGGGCCAGGTGATATCCGAGATTTCGACCGACGGCAGTACGAGCTCGTTGTGCACCAACTGTCGCGCGACCGGAACCTGCTAGTAGTCACGTACGACGAGCCGGACGCGCGGCGGCCCTCGTATCGGGGGCAGCGCGAAGGTGCGCAGCTGTTCGCGGCTGAGCGCCCGGAGCTGAAGATTGATTTTCTTCTCAAGCCCCCGGCAGGTGACGCGTTCATCGTGCCGACGAAACTTGCGGCCGAGGCTAGCGCTCTCGCTCGGTTCGACGTGGTGGGTGTCACCGAGAAGGAGCTTGGGGAGACGCTGCTCGATCGCATGTTGTGCCTGGCACGTCTCCGACGCCTTCTCGATTCATCTGGGAGCGCCGCCGTCCCCTTGCATGTCTTTGGTGCCCTCGACCCAGTGATGACGCCGCTGTACTTCATGGCTGGAGCCGAGGTGTTCGACGGACTCAGCTGGTTGCGTTACGCGTATTACGACGACACAGCCGTGCACCCGGACGAACTCGCCGTCATCACGGGCAGTTTCGGTGCCGACCGGATTCTCCGGGATGCAGAGCGCTACTTGTCGAACCTTCGTCAACTCGGCCGCCTCAGAGAGCGGCTGATGCGGTGGGCGAGCGAACCCGAGCGGTACGAGCTCCTCGGTCGTCATTATCAGAGGCTTCGCGAGGGTTACGAGACGATGCAGGACCAACTCAGGAGGGATGGGTAGCGCGTGGGCGGGAGTGGTGGCGGCGGCGAGTACCGCTCGTCGAGCGAAGACATTCAGGCGGTGCGCGAAGAAGCGCTGCGCAGCCTGCGCGAGCAGGAACGCGATGTCGCGGTCAATGAGGTGCTTTCCGAGGCGCTGCGCCGCTTCAATGATCGTGATGCTGAGCTCACCCGCGATCGGCTGGAGGTGATTCAGGAAGCACTCGGACCGCTGGCCGTAGATCTCGACCGGTTGCTGTTCGGTGGCAGTGTCGCCAAGCACACCTACGTCGACGGACTGAGCGACGTCGACGCGCTCGTAGTCATTGACGCAGCTGACGCCAGCCCCGACAGGCTCGTCGAGCGGTTGCGCACGTCGCTCGCGCGGCGGCTCAACTTGAGCGACGTGGTGGACATCTCCGCCGGGAGCTTGGCTGTGACGGTTCGGTACAGCGACGGAACCGAGATCCAGTTGCTGCCGGCGGTTGAGCGGGATGGCCGGACCTCGATCGCATCCGAGGACGGCAGGAGCTGGCGGCAGATCCGGCCCCACAAGTTTGCAGAGAAGCTCACGCAGGTGAACCAGGCGAATGGCCAACAGGTCGTCCCGACGATCAAGCTGGCGAAGGCGGTCCTGCAGAACCTGCCGGAGGCGCATCAGCTGTCCGGGTACCACGTCGAGGCGATCGCTGTGGACGCCTTTCGGTCCTACGATGGTCGTCGCGACCGAGCATCGATGCTCGTCCACCTCATCCGGCATGCTGAGCACGCAGTGCTACGGCCGACAGGTGACATCACAGGCCAGTCCGTCCATATCGACCAGCACCTCGGTCCCCCAGACAGCGGGACTCGGCAGGACGTGAGCGCCGCGCTGGGGCGCATGGCATCACAACTGGCAAACGGAAGCGCTGACGACTATTGGCGGTTGCTCAATGACTGACCCGCAGGAAGACGAACATGCGGCGCGGCGCGCTCTGGAGGAACTCAGGCGGCAGCGACGGCTGGTCGACCAAGGGCTGACGATGCAGTCCCGACTCCGGGACCGAGACCGCCTGATGGGAACCTCGCTGCTCTGCGCGATTCTCATTCTGTCCGTAGTCGGGGTCGCATTCGCGTTCGCGGGTCCCGATCACGCGGTGACGCTGGCCGGTCTGACCGCCGCCAGGACCACATGGCTCGGTTGGCTCGCGGTCGGGACACTGGCACTTGTCTTGGTCGAACTCGTCGTGGACAGGCGCGGTGCCGCGCAACGGCGCGCCGACGCGGTCCGGGTACTCGGTGCGCTGAAGGCTGAGTACCGCGTGCCACCGGCGGCTGAGGAAGAGGTCACGACCGCGGCCCGGATGAGTGAGCGGTACGCGCAGGCGATGGAGACCATACCCGCGGTGCCGGAGCGGTCGTTCAACCGGTTGAAGGCGGCGCACTTGCGCAAGGTCGAGATCAGCAAACTGCTCTCGGAGCACCCTGGGATGTCCTATCGCCAGGCACGCGCCGGGGCAGCACGGCGCCAAAAAGGCATCCGCTCATGAATGGCCGGGCGCCAAGCACTGAAGAGCTTGTCCGTCTCTACCTGGCCGCGAAGAGCGTTGTCATCGAGCGCGGGTTCGCCCAGGAGATCGTCTGGCAATCCTCCGTTGCACTGGCTGAGGCGACGCCGACTGCATTCGTGCGTGAGGCCGCCTGGGTAGTGCTGTCGGCCGGCATGAGCGAGTCGGTGGTGCGGAGCCGCTTCAGCCGCCTCAGCGGCGCGATGTACGGCTTTGACCCAGCCGCGCTATCCCGGAACCGGGAGCGCGCACGCGTCACGGCGATCGCCGCCTTCGCACACGAGAGGAAGATCGACGCGGTTCTCGACATTGCTGCGACCGTCTACCGCATCGGCCCGGACGGCCTGCGCGCCGCGCTCATGAATGATCCAGAGCAGTTTCTCCGATCCCTGCCGTACATCGGACCGGTCACCTGGCGCCACCTGGCCAAGAACTTGGGTCTCCCGGTCGCCAAGGCAGATCGGCACCTCACGCGGCTTGCCTTTGCGGCGGCCCGGTCGTCGGTGGACGGTCTCTGCGACGAAATCGCCAAGTGGCTCGGGGAGCCGGTGGCGGTCGTCGACCTCGTGCTGTGGCGCTGGTCCGTCCTGCACGCTCGCGAGTGCCGCCGACCATGGAACCCGATGTTCCATGGTTCCTCGCCTGGCAACACCGACGGCAGCGCAGGGGAGGTTTCTTGCGGACGATGCTCGTCCTCCGCCTTGGTCACAAGAGCGTGATCAGCCGAAATGCGAAACTGGTGAGTACAACTCACCGATCGATCTCGTTGCTAAGCCAGACCAGCTGGTGCGGCGATGACCCTTACTGCACTGCGCCCTCACATTCGGGGGAGGTTGGCGCAGGCGTACGGCCGTTGGCACGGCCAGTGGGATCGACCGAAGTTGGCGTGGCTCGAACGCCAGGAATGACACCCATCCGGCTCCGTTGGCTAGATGGAACCAGATGCCCCTATTCCCTGGGCGTGTTGGTTGGGTACGCCGAACGGCTGTTTACCCAGCCGTTGACCGAGATCGAAATGTTCCCGGGAAACTGCCGTTTTGTCTCATCGCATGTGGCTCACAGCCGTTTCAGGCTGTCGAGGACCCGGCGCAGGAGATCGAGGTCGGCGGGCGGGTAGATCGTCCTGGCAGGCGTGGCCTGGAGCGGGACGCCGCCAATCCGCTGAGGCAGAGGCGGTGCGGCGGGAGCGGGGTCACCGCGAGCCGGTGGATCGGCCTGGGCGGTGACCGTGTTCTCGCCGGGCGTTATCGCTTCGCTCGAAGGGCTGGTCATGCTGTTGGTGTCAGCTGGCGGCGGCAGCCGGACGGCCTTGGCCGCTCGTCGTGCTGGGCTGCCGGGGCGTTGCGCATGGGCGATGTCTTTGTGGCGACGTTCGCAGGCCGCGCCCGCCCCGGCTGATGCCGTCCCGCTCGCTCTGTGGCACAGGGGCGCGGCCAGGCGAGAACTGCGGCGGCGGCACGCTAGGCCACTGCTCGCGGCCAGCAGCCGGTGTGGTCCTGGCGTCTGCCGAGGTCATGCCCCCGGCTGCGCGGGCGCACGGTGGCGCGGAGGCCAGGACGCGGCCCAGCAGGCTGGCCAGTTCCTGCGCTGAGGGGGCAGTCACCAGCTCTCCGCCTGCCAGTGCCCACCATTGCAAGGTGCAGCGGCCAAACCAGGCCGGGACGTCAGTGAACCGGCTGGCCAGTCCGGCCTGGTCGTCACCGATCGCGGCCTCATACCGGTCCTGGGGTGACGCGGGGGCCGCGGCGTCCGCGTCACCCCAGGGGATATCGGCCCACACCAGGCGGCCGCGGTGATCGCCGCACACTCCGGTGCGGACGGACAAGCCCTGCACTAACAGCAACCCTCGGCCGCTTTCGCCCGCAGGGTCATCGATCACCCGCGGTTCGCCGGGGGAGCCGCAGTCCGCTACCGCGACCCGGACTGCCGGCTGGTGCCAGGTGACTTCGACGGCGAACCAGCCGCCTTGCCCGCTCGCGGTGTGCCGGATCGCGTTGGTGCCCAGTTCGGTCGCGACACTGGCCACGTCACCACGAGCCGCGCAATCCGGCAGGAGCGACTCCAGCCACCGCCGTAGCACGTTCAACTGGCGCTCCTCGCCAGGGAACACCCGGCGCCACCGCATCCCCGACATGGACGCCGCTGGTACTCCTGACGGGCCCGTGCCCTGGTCCCGAGATCCACTGGCGGTGGTCATTACTTCCTCCATCGCGGAAACCTTGCGATAACCAAGATCACCGCCGCCACAGCGCGGCACTCAGCCGGTGGTCAGGTGCTCCGCGACCTGTCATGCGCGCGGTGGAGCCGCGCACCGTTGGGCCGGCTGAAGCGCTATGCCATCGGGAGCTTTACCTCCGGGAGCCGGACGGCGACCGTTTGCTGTCCGCTACCATAGACATGTCATACATCAATGTGCAATATAACATGCAAAATTGCTGATCGTAGTTCGGCTCATAGTGAGGGAGGCGGCCGATGTCGGCGCGGAAGATCCCCACGGTGCCGCAGCGGGCCCTGGCTGGAGCGCTGGAACGGCGCCGGGAGGCGGCCGGGCTCAGCGCCAGGGATGTCGCGGCACGGCTGGAATGGTCGGAGACGAAGGTCTGGCGGATCGAGACTGCCCGCGTCACCGTGTCCCCAGGTGACGTGCGGGAGCTGGCCAGGCTGTACGGCATCGACGATGCCGGTACCGAGGCGCTGGTGCAGCTGGCCCGGCAGGCGAAGCGGCCCGGCTGGTGGAAGGGCATGAGCCAGGTCCTTCCCGAGGGCTTCTCGGTTCACCTTGAGCTGGAGTCCACCGCCACGGCGATCCGCACCTACGAGGCCCAGTGGGTGCCCGGCCTGTGGCAGACCGAGGACTATGCCCGCGCGGTGCTCAGCGCCAACAGTCTCACCCGAACCCCTGAGCAGGTCGAGCGCCAGGTCCTGACGCGGATGCTCCGCCAGCAGATCCTGGACAGGTCCGACCCGCCGCCGCCGGTCATGTGGGCCATCCTAGACGAAGCCGTCATCCGCCGCATGGTCGGCGGCCGCGAGGTCATGCGCGGCCAGCTCGAACGGCTCCGTGAGATGTCCAGCAGGCCGGATACGACCCTTCAGATCCTCCCCTTCACCGTGGGCGCACATATGGCCGACTACGGGTCGTTCGCCCTGTTCGACCCGAGCGACCCGGCCTTCCCTGTCACCGCAAGCACCGACCGCCCGGCCGGTAACCTGATAGAAGACGATCCCGAGGACATCCACCGGTACACGATGATGTTCGATCACCTCCGGGCCTCATCCTTGAGCCCGGCCGCATCACGAGCCCTCATCGACGAAGCGATGAGCCTGCTGTAAAGGAGGCACTCCTGATGCACCTCTCCAGCGACTGGGCCACGAGCAGCTATTCGACCTCCAACGGGGGCAACTGCGTCCAGGCCCGCGATACCGGGCATGCCGTTCAGGTCCGCGACAGCAAGGACCCTGACGGCCCTGTCCTGACCTTCGCCAGGGCCCAGTGGGCTGCTTTCACGACGGAGATCAAGAACGGCCAGCACGCGGCCTAGCCCCGCCGGCCGGCGCGTCTCTCCGGGCCAGTGTCGACTGCGCGAGCTCGCTGGCCCTGGGGTGGCGGTCGAGCGGCCGCCAGCCCGCGACGCATTGTCAAGAGCGCGGATACTCGTGTCACATGCACTCGGGCTCCGGCTTGCGGGCCACGCCCGCGAGGAACCAGAACTGCTCCGGATGCCTGGGAACGTCCGCTGGCGAGCCGGGGCGCCACAGCGGGGCGTACACCAGCCCCGGCTCGGCCAGTTCCCAGTCCCCGAAGAATCTCAGGATCTCCGCGTGGGACCGGGCCTGGCCGTTGGCCGCGCCAGCGTTGTACACCTTCTCGGCTGCGGCGGCGAGCCTGGGGTTGTCCTCGTTGGTGACATGGGATACGACCAGGTAACTGCCAGGCGCCGCGGCGTTTCTGAGGTATTCCACGGTGCCCTGCGGCTGCTCGGCCTCCAGCAGGAAGTGCAGCACCGCGACGAGGATGAATCCGACCGGCTCCGCGAGGTCAAACAACCTGCCTGCCTCGGGATGGGACAAGATCGCGGTCGGATCGCGCAGGTCAGCCTGGATGACAGTGGCCAGGTGGTTGCCTGCCAGCAGTTTGCGGCCCTCGGCCACGGCGACGGGATCGCGGTCAGCGTACAGCACCCGCGCGTCCGGCGCGGCCCGCTGGGCGACCTCGTGCACGTTGCCAGCGGTCGGGATGCCGGAGCCGATGTCGATGAACTGGCGGATGCGCGCCTGCTCCGCGAGGAACCGTACCGCCCGGCCCAGGAAAGCCCGGTTGGCCTTGCACGCAGCCGGAATCCGCGGGTCCAGCGTCTCCATCCGTCGGCCCAGCTCGCGGTCGGCCGCCAGATTGTGCGTCCCGCCCAGCCAGTAGTCATAGACCCGCGCGATGCTCGGCTTGGTCGGATCTACCCCGGCCTCCCGCCAGCCCGCGAACCGGCCCGGGCCAGCCATGTCCTGGCTCGGCTGTGAAGTCATAGCGGGTCAGATCACGCCGTCGTCGCACAGCTGCCGCAAAGCGCGCTCGCCGGCTCCGACGACAACACGGTCTCGTCCGCCAGCTCCGTGATCCGCCAGTGCGGGCGCGTGGCGCCCGACGGCATCGTGACCGGCGTCAATGGACAGGACGAACCCGGCTGCTCCGCGCGGGTCGTCAGCGGGATGCATACGGTTATCTCCGAGACGGTAGTGCCGGCCATCTGTCGTGACGATGCGGTGTCGGCCCGCGCCGACGACATGTAGCTCAGGGTTGCCTGGCTTGGATGGGTGAGCTGGCCCGCGGCCGTGGCTGCGCAGCGTCAGGGCGTGCCTGCCGACCAGCACCGACTCGATGCCCTGGGCAGCCAGTGCATCCTGAAGCCGGATCAGCACGGCTTTGCGGCGGTCCACCTCATCACCCTCCAGGGCTGTCCGGCGCGATGCCTGCCCGGCAAGATCGTCCTGCATGCCCGCATATCCCCTCTCCAGCTCATGACAGACGACGGCCTCAGGCCACGCCAGGCCAGCCGCCTCCGCCCGCTCTGCGCAGTTGCCTTTCCCGCCGAGGCCTGGGGCTAATGGCCGTATTGTGTCACAGCACGTCATGCTGTGTCAGCGCGCGCTGTACTAGTTAGGCGCCTGTCACCGTTGGGTAACGTCCGCTGCATGATCAGCCGCGAGGGATCTGTGCCACCCTGGGCGCAGGTCAGGGACATACTTCGCGAGAAGATCCTGTCCGGGGAACTGCCACCCGGAGCGACCGTGCCGTCGCTCGTGACCCTGCACCAGGAGTACGGGATCGCGAAAACGACCGCCCGCAAGGTCATCGCCGCCTTGCGGGCCGAAGGCCTGGTCACCACCACGCCGGGCTGGGGAACGCACGTCGCCGAGCACCGCTAGTGTCCTGAGTCATTGATTCGTCGGCAGTAGGCAGCGAGGGTGTCAAGGATCTCGTCGGCGGTCTTGGTTCAGATGGAGGCGATCGCCGCCACGCTCGCGCCAATCCCGATGACCGACTCTCTGTTCAAGGTCAGGTACACGGCCGAGCCCTGGGCATGAGCCGCTGGTGCTGAGCACGCAGGAGCAGCAGGCCAGGCTGAGCGAAGCCGGAAGACCCGCCCTTTTCAGTTCACCAGAGCGTGCGCACGACCACGCACAGTATGGCCACTGCCACGGCCAGGGCGGTGAGGGCGCGGACAAGCCGCACGCATGAGCGGACAAGCCGGGATGCTGCATCGATCACGTCCGCAGCTGCGCGCTGCAGGGCAACCAGACGGCACGGCTCCGGCTTCCCGCTGCCCCCAGGCCGCATACTGACTGCCCGTCGATCCATCACATAGCTGATGGTGTCGCCATCATGCGAAGGAATCCACCCTCAGTTACAATCTGATGGTGGACATGGTCGAGATAGAGAAGCATCTGCCCTCCGGGACAGTGCTGTTTCCTGCGTACAGAACGCTCCCGCAGGACACCCACTACATCACTGTGCGGTTCGAGAACCCAGCCAACCCGTACCCCAGGGTAAGAGGCCCGCTCGACTGGCTGCAGATCACCACACCGCTGCACAGCTCCTTCGCTGCCGAGTGGCCGATCCCGGTTGACATTCCTCTCGCGCTGAGGGGGTTCCGGCACGCGCTCGGGCTCAGCCAAGCGAAGTTCGCCGACCGCGTTGGACAAGGCCGCCTGAACGTCGAGCGATGGGAAACGGGCAAGAGCCGGCCATTCCGGGGTCACACGCTCTCTCTGCTCAGCCTGCTCCGGCCGCTGGCGCAGGGGCCTCTCGCCGCCGGCCAGCTGCTGAACTTTGCCGCTGCCGTCGTTTGCCCCCTCCTGACACGGCCCGCCGCAACCTACCGGGGGCACGAGCTTGCCCTCCTTCTTGCTGATGGGCATCTCGATCACGCTGACCTTGCGCCCGCGCTGCTGAGCGCGCTTGTCTCCAGTGAGGTGCTCGTCCCGCTCGACGACATCAACGAAGACCTCAACATGCGCTACGTCCCGCTGGTCGGTGTGCGCATCCTCGATCACGAGATCGAGCCGTGGGAGCCCGAAGTGGTCGCACTAGCCCGGCGGCTGGATCCCAGCGACCGAGATCTGTGGATCACCCTGGGAAAGCGCTTTGAACAGGCCTCCACCTCACACAGCGGGCCCAGCGAACCGGTGGGCTAGCGACATCGCGCTGCCTGGACGCTGACCAGCGGGCATGCCGGGAAGCTCCGCACAGCCCCGGCATCACGCCGGCGAGTTGCCCCGCCTGCCGTCCGGGCTGCACACGGGACCGGCCGAAACCGGGATCTTCTGCCAGCCGGTATGCAGACTCGGCTCATGGTAGCGGGAGTCGATGCTGGGGCTCGTATCTCATTCTTACGATGATGGCCGGGCAGTTGACCGGCTGCTTGTGCTGCAATGAACCGGAGCGGTTTGCTGCCGGGATCTTGCCTCTGACGTTATTGCCCGGCTTCCCACGCGGCGTCAAGCGCGGCGGACTCGGCGTCCCGTGCGGCGATCGTCGCGGCGAGCCGCGCACAGCCATCGGCATGGCCGCGCTCGTCGTCGGCGGGCCCGTTGCACAGCCCGTGATCGCTGATCAGCCCATCGCATGACGCGCAGGTCCACGAGAACGACCGGCCGTATCGCCATGCTGTCTCGGTGTCAGGGCTCCCGGTTGCGTAGGAGTAGGCCGCCTCGGCGGCCGTGCCGCTTGCGATGCCGGCTTCTCCGCCAGGGGTGAGGTCTAACGCCGTGCCGATCTGCTGCCAGGTGTGTCCGGCCTCGCGCGCGTCGCGGACGTAGCTCCGGGCGTTGTAGCGGGCGCCGAGCTCGACCTCGCGGGCCGCCCGCAGCCCAGCGAGGGGCTCGACGTCCTGGATGGTCGACTGGGCGCCGCGGAACGCAGGGCGGCTGATGACTTGCGCGCCTTGGTCGCGTGCGAGGTCGATTGCGGCGCGGCGGGCCGCCCGCCGGGCGTCGCTGACCGCTTTCTCCCGTGCTTCGCGGCTCTTCTCTGGGACGTCCATTTTCAGTTCCTCCTTCTCGGCCGGATTTCTGGCTTCTATGCGGCCTCGATCTCCCGGCCGGGTACTGGCTGGGTGGCGGGTTCGGCTTCCTTGAGCGCCTGCCGGCTGGGCTCGGTGATCATGTCCGTGGCTCTCTGGGCTGCGGCCGCGGCAGAGACGACCATCCGGGGGTCGCCCTTGATCGTCTGGAGCCAGGAGCCGATGTAGGCGGCGGAGTTCTGGAAGATCTCGTCGGTGTCGATGCCGGTCTCGGCGCAGAGGATGCTGGCGGTCATTTGCGCCACGAGCTCTTCCTTGCCGTACTCGTGGCTGCCGAATGTCGCGTCCTGGCTGGTGATACGGTCCGGTTCAGCCGGGAGGCGTGGCCGGTGCTGTGGGCTGCCTCGTGGTAGGCGGTCGCGTAGTAGTGCTCCGGGCTGCGGTGGCCGGTCATCGGCGGCAGGCGGATCTCATCGACCGCCAGGTTGTAGTACGCCTGGCCTTGCACGTCGTGGCGCAGCTGCGGGGCGCCTGGCTGGCTGACGTAGGCGTCGAGCACGGCCTGCGGCGCGGCGATCGGGCGTTCCTCGCCGGGCTCGGGGTGGAACCGGCCGGGCAGCCCGTCCGCCTGGTCTGCGTTGAACACGGGGAACTTCCGCAGCATCGGGACGGCCCGGGTGGTGACCTCGCCCGTCCCCGGGTCGCGTTCCTGTTTCTCCAGCGTCTTCCAGAAGGTCACCAGGGTGGCCTTCTCGCCCTTGCGGACCTGGCCACCTTGCTCCTGAATCTGCCGGTACGTGCCAAACCACGGGCTTCGCCACCCGTGCTCGCGGGAGGCCACCGCCAGCAACCAGGTGTTGACGCCGCGGTAAGCGCTGCCGGTGGACATGGACCGGGGGCGGCCGGTCAGGGTCCACGGCGTGCGCCACGGGACCACGCCCCGCTCCAGAGCCTGGACCATGCGGTCGGTCACGGCCTGGTAGATCTCGTCTGCGCTCAACGGGCACCTCCGGGTGAACCGGCTTTCCAGAGCACCGCTGGCAATGCCATCTCTCTGGTCTTCCGACGTTCCGCATTCTATAATGCCGTGATGGTGTGATGCTCGCCATGCCGGTCACGAGACGCTGAGACTGCGGACGGCAAGGCTGCGGGACCGAGGAGGGCTAGGGGGTCGCGCCGCGTCGCGGGGCGGAGGCCGCGCCGGTCAATGGCGGCCCGCGCTAGGGGCCGCGGGGGCGAACAGCGAGGGGTGCTGATGCCCAAGACCGGGCAGACGATTCGCGGCGCTGCCGTGGCCTGGGGCTGGTCACTGCCGGATAAGCGCGGCTACCCGCTGACGGCACAGGGCCAGGAAGGCCGGCGACTCGACCGCGGCGCTGCGCTCATCCAGGCGGATCTTCTCGGCGCGTTCCCGCAGAGCCGGGAGGCCCTTGATCAGCAAGGTGACGGCGACGCTGCCGCCTAGATCTTCGTCGCTCGCCATGTCGCCGGCCTCGACGGCGCCGTAGAGCGCGGCGACCGTCTCGTCGAACGTCAGGGGGCATTCGATGCGGAGCACGACGGGCCTGTTCTCCGTCTCGAACCAGCGGGCGCCTCTGATGACAGGTAAGCCGGCCGCCGGCTTGCCCCGGAGGCGGTCAGGCTGGTTGTCCATCGGGCTCGCCTCCTCACGACGGGGACGCGAGGAATCCCGGCGGCCGCGGTCGCCGGGAGCCGTCCTGCCGCTGAAGCGTCAGGGGCCGTGCTGCCCGGGTCATGGCTGCCCCTAGATCGCGCTGGCGGCCTTGGACAGGGCGCCGGCAACCTGGGACAGCAGCCCCGCGCCCAAGCGCGCCAGGTGCGCGGCGCCGACCGGGTTCTTGATGAGGAACAGGACTAAGACGACCAGGACGAGGTACCAGCCGAACCTGCGGGGCTGTGGGAACATCGGGCGCACCTCCGTACGATGGATGCTGGCGGGCTATGGGTGTCACAGCTCACAACGGTCCGTCATAGACCAGGCGCGTCGGAAGAATGCCGGGGGGTGACGTTCATCTGTCACCCCTGAGCACCCTTCACGGGACCGCGCGGGCGGCCGGACACTGAGATCGGGCGACCTCAGCGGAAGGGCGGAGTCCTGTGGATGACAGGCCAGCGTGGGCGCGGCGGATCACGACAGAGCGCGAAGCGCGTGGCTGGAACAAGCCCCAGTTCATCGAGGCGCTGCGCGGCCACTCATCAAAGGAGCTGCCCGGCAAGGAGTCCCTGCTGCGCAGGGTCCACTCCTGGGAAAGCGGCGCTACCTGCCCTGACGACTTCTACAAGCCGCTGATCGCCAAGACGTTCGGCACGGTTACCGCGGCGATTTGGCCGGTTCCTGGCAGCAGGGACGCGGACGCCGAGCTGATCGCCGGCACGGGCATGGACACCCTCGAAGTCCTCACCAGGCTCCGCGCGTCATCGGTGAACTCGTCCACTCTGGATGGTCTCCGCATCACCGTGGACAGGCTGTGCAGCGAGTACCCCCACCTCCCGGCCCAGCAGCTTCTGCTCGAAGGCCGCTCATGGCTCCGCAGGATCACCACGATGCTGGATCGCCAGCTCACCCTCAGCCAGCACCGGGAGCTGCTGTCGCTGGCGGGCTGGCTGGCCGGGCTAATCGGCTGCGTCGAGTACGACTCCACCAACCGCGCTGTCGCCGAAGCCACCCGGCAGGCAGCATGGAGCCTCGGCGAGGAATCCGGCAACACCGAGGTCATGGCCTGGGCACAGGAAATGCGGGCCTGGTTCGCCCTTACCCGGGGTGACTACCGCGGCGTGCTGGCCGCAGCCGCCACCGGTCACGAGGTGGCGCCGAACGGGCCGGCAGCCGTGCAGCTGCACGCCCAGAAAGCCAAAGCATGGGCCCGGATCGGCGACCGCCGCCAGGTCGAAGTCGCACTCGACCAGGGCCGGACGCTGCTGGAGCGGATGCCGTACCCGGACAACCTCGACAACCACTTCGCCGTCGACCCCGCGAAATGGGACTTCTACTCAATGGACTGCTACCGGCTCCTGGGCGCCGGCCACGACGCGAGCAGCACCGAGAACAAGCTCGCCGAGTCCTACGCCGCCGAAGTCATCCGGCTCGGCACCGGCGCCACCGGAACCGAGCTGTCGCCCATGCGCAACGCCGAAGCACGGGTGACCCTCGGCGTCGTCGCCGCCCGCCAGGGCGAACTCGAACGCGCCCTCGACTACGGACACCGCGCCCTGTCCGGGGACCGGCTCTCGGTGCCGAGCCTGCTCATGGTCTCCGGCGAACTGGGTGCCGTCATCCGGGAACGCTACGGCTCCGACACAGATGCCGCCGACTATCTGGACCAGCTCAGGCACCTGCGCGACACGGCCGTCTGACAGCGTTCCAGTGGCACCGGGCGGTGGCGGCGAACGTGGTTGAACGACAGAAGGAAGTGCCGACGGCTGGCCGCCGGGAGGAAAGGCGGGATCATGCGTGGCCTGGAAATACCAGGGCATTTAGAGCTGCTGCTGACCGGCGAGCCGGTGCTGGACATCTATGCGGCCGGCCCGTGGCGGGTTCCGGACGGCCTGGTCGGCGAGGTGTTCGGGCGGGCCAGGGAGCTTGCGGCCAGCGATGAGGCAAGGTCGGTCCGGGCGCGGCTGCCGGAGGCCTACCTCCCGGACGCGACAGTGGTCGCGCTCGAATTGCTGGCGCTGGCCGATTTCCTGTGCGGTTCAGCGGCTGTGCGCGGCGGCACTTACGCATCCCTCTCTTCGGAACTGACCGGGGGTTTCCGAGCGGAGCCGCGCACCTTTCCCCGGGATCCGCTGCAGTGGGAAGCGCCGGCCGGCTGGTGGCGACCACCCGGAACCTGGCTGTTTATCGGGAAGACACCGCGGCAGACCTCGATGACGCTCGCGGTGCGATGCCTGGAAGTGCTGGAGGGCATCGCGCCGTTCGAGGAACGCCGCCGCGCGCTGCTGGAGTTGTACCGGCAGCGGCAGGCCGACCCGGAACTCACGGCGCAGGACGCGACAGCTCCCCTGGCCGACCTTGAGCGCCTGTGGTCCGAGTCGGCCGGGCCGGACATCCTGGCCATCTTGCCGGAGCTTCCCGGGCCGGATGGGTATCTCGGCTGGGCGTGCGAAGGCTTCGCTGCCGCACATGAACGGCTGGAGTCGGCCGTACCTGGCATCCCGCCCGTGCTGGACACCGTTGCCGGCCTGGTGCTGCAGGCCGGGCTGGAGCACGCGCCGGCCGGGCTGGCGTCAGTGGCCGGGACGAGCGGCTACCTGGCCGTGCAGGACCGGATCACTGCCGCCGGGAAGTTCGACCCGCGCGCGTGGGCGGCACAGACCCGAGAGTGGCTGGGCCGCGGGCTGGCCGCCGGGCAGATCGACGCATGCCGCGGCTGGCTGGACATGGGCGTGCGGATCACCGGGATCCTGCAGGGGTTGCCGGCCTACCCGGGCCGGCCGGATCCGTGCTGGCTGCCGGTCAGCGCTTTCCAGCACGACGTCCGGACGCTGGGCCGACCCCGGCGGAGCGCCAACCCGCTGGCCACCACCCTGGCGCTGCTGCCGGCCACAGCACCCGCGGCCCGGCCGGGTAGCCAGCCAGAAATCCGGCCAGGTGAAAGTGAGACCACCCGGCCTGCGGGCAAGGGCCCTGCGCCGGCCGAGCGCGGCGGGCAGGCGCCGGCCGGCCCGGATGACCCGCTGGCCGATCTGGCCGCGTTGCCCGGGCTGGACGCAGTGAAGGCAGGCATCGCCGGGCTGATCGCCGCGGTACGGGCCGAACGGGCCCGGCAAGAGGCCGAGATGGCCGTCCGGCCGGCCTGGAAGAACCTGGTGCTGGCCGGCGGACCGGGCACCGGGAAGTCCCGGGTTGCCGCGATTGTGGCTCGCGCTTACCGGGACCTCGGCATGCTGACCTCCGGGCACCTGGTCGAGGTGGCCCGCGTGGACCTGATCGGCGAATACGCACGGGACAGCGGCCCGCTTGTGCAAGCGGCGGTCAACCGGGCCATCGGCGGCGTGCTGCTGATCAGCGACGCACATGACAGCGGCGGGGCATCGGCGGCCCGGGACCGCGCGGCCACCAAGGCCCTGCAGGAACTCGTCACCGAGTACCACGGCGGGAACCTGGTAGTGATCCTCGCCGGGCCCGGGATCCCGGTGCGCGAGTTCCTGCTGGACAACCCCGGCTTGGCCGCCCGGTTCCCGGTAACCATCGAATTCCCTGGTTATACCGGCGAGGAACTGGCCGCCATCTTCGCCGCTCGGGCGCACCAGGCCGGGTTCACGCTCGCTGTCGGGGCCAGCGGTAAGGCCCGTGCCGTGCTCGTGAAGAACAGCAGCCAGCCAGGCGGCGGCAGCGCCCGGGTGGCGATCGGGCTGCTTGACCAGGCGGCCGCCCGGCAGGCTCGCCGTGTCATGACCGGCACCACGCGCGTTCCTGTCGCTGCGCTGCGCGAACTGCTCGCCGCCGACATTCCTGCCGGGCTGACGCCAGCCAGGTCACCGCAGGCAGTCGGGGACCCGTTCGCCGAGCTGGAGCAGATGACCGGCCTGGCACCGGTCAAGCACCAGGTCCGGCTGCTGGCAGCCGAGGCCAGGGCCGAGCAGCTACGCCGCAACGCCGGCCTGCCCGCGGCCACGCCCACGCGGCACATGATCTTCACCGGGCCGCCCGGGACCGCCAAGACCACCGTCGCCCGGCTGATCGCCGCCATCTACGCCCAGCTGGGCCTGCTGTCCTCCGGGCACCTGACCGAGGCAACCCGCGCCGACCTCATCGGCCGCTACGTCGGCCAGACCGCACCGCTCGTCACCCAGGCCGTCGCCGCCGCGCTCGGCGGCATCCTATTCATCGACGAGGCTTACACCCTGGCCCTCAGCGACTCACCGAACGACTACGGCCCCGAGGCCATTGCCACCTTGCTCAAGCTCATGGAAGACCACCGCGGCGACCTGGTCGTCATCGCCGCCGGATACGAACACGAAATGCACGCGCTCGTCCTGGCCAACCCCGGCCTGGCGTCCCGCTTCCCGCGAACCTTGCACTTCCCCGGCTACACCGACGAGGAGCTGGCCGCCATCTTCGCTGCCATGGCCCGCAGCGCGGGCCTCCAGCTCGCCGACGGCACGACCGCAAAACTGCGGGCGATCCTCGCTGTCACCCCCCGCGGGAAAAGCTTCGGCAACGCCCGCCAAGTCCGGAACCTGCTCGAACAGGCCATTTCCGCTCAGGCCTTGCGGATCACCAGGCCCCGCGCCGACCCCGCCGAGATCCGAATCCTGCGCGCCGAGGACCTGCCCGAGCCCCCAGCACTCGCCCCCGACCACGCCCCAGGCCAGTACCTGTAACCGGCAGCCGACGGTGACTGACTGCAAGATGAACCGGCACCACCTCGTCGCGGCCGGCCAAGCCGGCGGCGCGTTCGCCAGCGAAGCATTAAGGCTAGAGGCACATTCTGGCGTAAAACGGCACCACGGCAACCATTGCGATCAGCCACTCCTCACCCGGCCATGCACTTCAGATGATGCCTGGGTGTGAAGCGGAACGGATCATGGTTCAAGAGTGGCAGGACGAGGGGTCAAGATCAGGAGCCAAGGATCAGCTGGGGCATACAGAGAGCGGACGGAGGGAGATGCCACTAAAGGACGGTCGCAAGCGACCGCTCGGCAGCGGATGGCCGTGTCGACTCGGAGCCGTCACGGTCGATCCGTCGGCGAGTTTGAGTTGGGTTGGGCGGCGCCGGCAGACGGGGCGGCTAGCTCCGGCCACGCTCGGTAGGCTGGCGGCACCACGGTCCGCCTAGGGGGTTCTATGTCACCATCGATCACACAGCTCCAGATCGATACGCTCCTGGCAGTCATTCGTCTGGGCGATGCCGACCGACTGGGATGGTGGCGCTCGCACTCGGTGGACGAAACCGGTGAGTACCTACTCGCTCACATGTTCCCGAATACGTGGATGGCCACGGGAGTGGAGCTAGCGATGGAGTCCTCCCGCATCCGCCACAACATGGCGCTTAACCGTCCGACGGCGGTTCATTTGTTCTCCGACTATCTGCCGTTTCATCGGGAACTGAGGGCGTGGTTGATACAACGAAAGCTGGACAAAGACTTCGAGCCTCTGACTTGGCTGCCTGACGCGTCCGTGGATCAGCTGAGGACGAATCTTGGTGCCCCGGCTGCTGGCGAGCGGCGTGGTGATGGTATTTACCTCGGCGACATCCCTCGAAGTTCCCTTGACGACAACGCTGCGCTACAGGAGTGCCTTGCGCGGCTAGCTTCGGCCTATGCTGCCCTCGACGTTCGATTTGCCGCCCCGTACCTGGACCTCGCTTGATGGAGATCACGACTCGGATTATCAAGGGCGGCGCGTTACTGGAGGACTCGCGCAGGTTCGTCGACGAGTGGGACGTGCGCCGCGGGCCCGAGGAGAACCTCGAGGAGTTCCGTTCAAGGAATGTGCTAGGCAAACGATCGAGGTCTCGTGCCGAGGATGCACTGGCGATCCTTCGCCAGCGGTTCGTTCAGCCTGGCCCTGAGGTAATCAGGGCTCTGAAGGTACTGACAGTGTTCCCAGACGCCTTCCGCGCGGCGTGCTACTACGAAGCGGCACGCAACGACGACCTGCTCGCCTTTACAGCGGGTGAAATCTTGTATGCGTCACGTCAGCGGGGTTGGATAAGAGTCGCTGTCGAAGATGTCGAGCGGGCGTTGTTGGAGGCCCCCCTGGGTCCTGCCGTGAAGGAGTGGGGGGAGAGCACTCGTCGCCGAGTGGTTCATGGCCTACTTTCAGCGCTCCGTGACTTTGAAGTGCTCGAAGGGCGCGCTACCAAGCACCTTGCCCAACCCCATATGTCGTTCGTCGGCTTTGTTTATGTCCTGGGGAGGCTCCGCGCGAGGCTTGCCTCTTCCCACGAGATAGTTACGAGCAGTGCCTGGCGGTGGTGGCTGCTGGACGACCACCACGTTCGCAGCCTGTTTCTAGACGCCGACCGTGAGGGTCTGCTCCGCTTCTCCGAAGCGGGCACGACAGTCCGAATCGACTGGCGAACAGGTGGGTTGGAGGAGATGGTCCGTGGCGTTGCCTGACCCACTCCAGCAGATCGCGGAGGAGATCCTGGGCTACCTCGGGGATCGGACCGACAGCCCCCCTTACCTGTTGTACGTGCATGACCCCGAGGCGGAGCTGGCAGTCCGCAAGGAGATGCGCGACCTCGTCGCCTATCTGAATACGCATGGTGCAGACGTTGCGGCAGTCTCGCTCGCGGAGCTGTTCTGGGAGACGGTCGACGACTCCGGGTTCTACGAGCAGGTGGTCAAGTTGGAAGAGGACAACCCAGGCGATCCCTGGGCACTGGAGATGGTCCAAGAGACGCTTCATGAGATCTTGGTGTCGCCGCCATCACTGGCCGACCGAGTGATCGCTGCAGTACATGACGCACCTGAGCGATGCGCGGTGATCCTCCACCGAGCTGGTTCGCTCTACCCGGTCTTCCGGACCTCCGCATTACTTGACGACCTGCGCGACAGGCTGAGGCGGCCGGTGCTGTTGCTTTACCCCGGACACGTCGTCGATCCATATGGGCTGAAGTTCATGGGGCGTTGCGAGCCCATCCACGGCTACCGCGCGAAGATCTTCCAGAGGAGCTCGCTATGAAGATCGCCGAGATCTTCCGCCACGATCTCGCCCGCGAGATCAAAGAGGTCATCAAGGTCGACGACGCAGACATCGCGGCGGTGACCGATGAGCTGCGCGAGTATGTCGTCACTGATCATATTCACGACGAATTCGGCGACTTGCTCGAGCAGTACCAGGACTCGATCAACAAGCCCAGCGAGATAGTCAATGCTTGGGTGTCGGGCTTCTTCGGGTCGGGCAAGTCGTCCTTCGCCAAGGTTTTGGGTTACATCCTGGCCAATCCGGCCCTTGGCAAGTCCACCGCCGCAGACCTGTTCACCTCGAAACTGCCCACCTTGCAGGTCAAGGCTCTGCTGAACACAATCCACAGTCAAGCGCCCACGCTGTCGATCTTCGTGGACCTATCGGCATCTCGCAACGTCGCGAAGGAAGGCGAAGCGGTCGTTCTGCCGCTCTACCGGGAACTCCTTACCCAGCTCGACTACGCCCGTAACAGGGAGCTGGCTGAACTGGAGATCACGCTTGAGGACGATGGTCGACTCGAGGCGTTTATCGAGGCGTTCGAGAGGGCGACGGGCTACAAGTGGCACGACCGCCGAGACAAGCCTGTCGCGCTCAATGAAGCTTCCCGGGCGCTCCACGAGCTCGACCCTGCTACCTATCCGGCAGCCGACAGCTATGCCAGGACAAGGCCCGCCGTCGAAGTCACCAACAACTGGTTCGCCAAGCGGGCCTTGGAGTTGCTTGCTAGCCGTCGGCCAAACGCTGTGCGCATTGTGTTCGTGGTGGATGAGGCGGGCCAGTACGTGTCCCGCAGTGTCCACCGCATGCTCGACCTGCAGGGTCTCGCGCAAGCTTTCCAGAAGGAAAGGGGCCGGCTGTGGCTGGTAGCCACCGGACAGGAGACGCTGGAGGACGTGGTCGGCGCGCTCGGGGACAAGCGCGTCGAGCTCGCCCGTGTTCGGGACCGGTTCCAGCTGACCATCGATCTCGTCCCAAGCGACATCGAGGAGGTCGTCAGCAAGCGCGTGCTCGACAAGAATGAGCCCGGTGCTCAAGCAGTGCGTACCATCTACGACCGCTACCAGAACCAGCTCCGCGCCAACGTCACGCTCGACAGCCCGACCCGCGGGGGTGAGTTCACTGGCGAGGAGTTCACCCGTGTCTACCCGCTGTTGCCTTACCAGATCCAACTGTTCATCGACGCCGTGTCGGGCCTGCGAGCCCATGGTGGGGCTGGTCCCATGGTGGGGGGCGCGAACCGGACGTTGATCCGCCTAGCGCACCAGCTACTCAGGACTGCATTGGCCGACCTCGAGGTTGGGGCGCTGACCACGGTCCCGATGGCTTACGACCTGATGGACTCGATGATCCCAACGTCGTGGCGAGGTGAGATCGACCAGGTGGCGAGCCGTTACGGTGCGCGCAGTGCCGCTAGCGAGGTCGCCAAGACCATCGCGCTGACCTCGAATGTGCGCGCCCTGAAGCTCGATGCGCACAACATCGCGGTCCTGATTCATCCAGCGGCTGCCGCCGAGAAGCGCATAACCGAGGTGACGGAGACGCTTCAGAAGCTCGTCGCAGAGGAAACCCTTCGCGAAGGCGAGGACGGCTACCGGCTGCAGTCGCCCCAGGAGAAGGCCTGGGAGAAGACGCGTCACAGCCGTGAGCTGAAGACCGGCGACTTCAACCGCCTGTTACGGCAGCGGCACCTCCGCGACCTGCTCCAGGGCCTGACCGCCGCCGCGGGCACCGTTTTCAAGCGCCAGTTCAAGGTCGAGGTCCTCTACGACGATGACAAACTCCTCGACGGCGACGTGACGTTGCGCATCTACGAAGGCGGCGGCGACCAGGTACAACGCGCCGTTCAGCGCTCCCGGGAGTCCGCGCACGAAAATGATGTCTTCCTCGTGTTCAGCCGCTCAGACAAAACCTGGAGGCACGCGGAAGAGGTCTTCCGCTCCGAGGAGATCATCAAGGACGCCGAAGCACGCTCGCTGGAGGAACGCGAGACGGAACTGCTGCACGAAGAGCGCAAACGGTACGACCGGTACATCCGTCACTTTCAGCGTTCCCTAGCTGACGACCTACTCAACGGCAGCATTATGTTCCGCGGGACCACGAGCGCACTGGAGGGGCGCGACATTCGCTCGGCGCTCGGCGCGGCGCTCGAAGCGCATCTCAGCGAGATCTACACACGTCTGGACGAGTTCACCGCCCCGGTGAAAAGGGGCGATGCTGTGTCCCTGATCCGAGCTGACGACCTATCAGGCCTGCCGGAATACCTCGGTCCCGACGGACTGCAGGCCATCAAGATCGAATCCGACGGCTACAAGATCGACGAGACCGGCCCCGTCGCAGAGTTCCTGTCGGTCGTTCGAGCACGGATGGAGTACGGCAGCGAGGCCACCGGCAAGTACCTCGAAAGCTACTTCCAGAGCTCACCGTTCGGTGCCGAGCTCGACGTTGTCATGGTGGTGGCCGCTGCCGCGATCCGGGCAGGGTTCGTGACGGTGGGACAGGGCGGGAGCTGGCTCACCTCACGCACGGACGCCCGCCTGGACCAACTGTTCAGCACTGTTCCCAAGTTCCGTGCTGCGGCATTCCGTACTCGCGAAGAACTCGATGTAAACGTCCGTGCACGCGTGGCCAGGCTGCTCCACGAGGACCTCGTCGGGCAACGGCCAGGACTCGGAACCGAGGAACTCGCCGCGTTCGCGCGCGAACACCTCGGAAAGGATCGCGAGAACGCCGAAAGTGTCGTTGCCACGCTGACGGGCCTCGGCCTAGGGACGCCCGACACGATCGACCACGCTCACCAGATTCTCACACGCATGCGGGGCGAAGACGATGAGACGCTGGTGAGGTCGCTCGACGCGGGTCGCGGGGACCTCAAGGACGGGATCTTGGCTACTCGTGACCTCCACGAGCTGTTGGAGGATAAGGATCGCCTGGAAACCCTGCGGCAAGCCCGAGACATCCTAGGCAGGGACGGCGCAGACCTCAGCGAGCCAGGACGCCAGGCGCTCGATACTGGCCGTGAGATCCTACGGACTCGCGTATTCGTCGCGCGCTTCGCCGAGCTACGAGGCGCCATCGAGATTGTGCGTGCTGATCGGGAGGCGGCGTGGGAGGAAGCGCGCGATCAGCTGCAATCGGTCATCGCCCAGGTCCGGGAGCAGACCGCGCCATTGCTTGATCTGCTCACCGAAGCGCAGCAGGCTGAGTTGACACAGCACCTCGAGGCAGTGAGCATCCCCGCCGATGCGACCCTCGAAGCCGGACCGGGTATCGAAACCATCCGAGTCCGTACGGCACAGCTTCCCGCTCTCATCGACGAGCTTCGAGCTGCGATCGGGCGCAACCAAGGCAAGACTGTGCGGCGCGTAGCGGCGCGGGACCTATTCAGCGAACCGGTCCGCAGCGAAGACGATCTCGAGGCCCTCCTCATGCGCATTCGCGAAGCCGCAGAGGAGGCTCTGAAAGACGACGAGTACTTTCTGCTGACCTGATGGGCCCAAACATGACACTGTCGAAGCCAGACCGCGACGCCATCGCGCGCGCCGTTCAACGTCTGCGGGCGCTGTTCGAGGAGGAATTCACCCGGCAGGCAACCGGCCGGTTCGGTCTCCACACCGACCGCCGTGGCGCCCCAAGTTCCAATGGCGACGCGCCGTCCCCCGAGGATCCCGAGGCAGCGCTCCGACCCTGGGTGGAACCAGTCGAAGCTCTCTCGCTGACACCCACCCAGGTCGTTCAGCGCGCTGAACTGGTGGGAGCGATCGCCTACCTGTGCCGCGAGGGCATGGACGGCGGGGCCGCGGTGACACGGCTTATCCGCGAAGCCACCTTCACCGCAACCAACCAGCTGCTCGCGGTCCGGGTCGCCGAGGCCGTTGGTGTCTTGGCCCAGGTCACGGCCCAGGGTCGCAGATCCTCCGGCTACCGCGAAATTGTACGTGACCTCTTCCCGCTGCTCGCCCAGGACAGCGACGAAGGACTATGGACATGCATCCAGGTCTGGGGAGACGAGCTCGGCGCCACGGTGCCGCTCCTGTTCGATAGGCGCATCCCGACCGCCGCCTTCGCCCCCGACCGAACGTGCGTCGACGACGCGATCGCAATCATCAACGATCCGGCGGTGGCGGTGGCCTGGGGGGAACCAGAAGCGCTCGGTTGGGCGTACCAGTTCTTCAATAAGAAGGATGAGCGTGATCAGATGCGCGAGGAGTCGGCCGCTCCTCGTGACTCGCGAGAGCTTGCGGTCCGCAACCAGTTCTTCACCCCGCGGTACGTCGTCGACTGGCTCGTGCAGAACACGCTGGGCCGTCGGCTGCGCCAAGCTGGCTACGATTTGGACCTCCCCCTCCTGATCGGCGAAGTCGGCGGCAGGATCCCGCTGGCGCTCGAAGACATCCGGGTCCTTGATCCAGCCGTCGGATCCGGACACTTCCTTCTCGGCTGCTACGACCTGCTTGAGCAAGCCTGGAAGACCCAGCGAGTCTCGCCAGCCGACGCCGCTCCGTACATCCTGCGAAGTCTCCATGGAATCGAAATCGATCCGCGTGCCAGCCAGGTCGCTCAAGCCGTCCTCGTTCTCAGAGCCCGACGAGCCGCACCCCACGCTGATCTCGAACCACCGGCCATCGCAACCGCCCGCCCACTGCCAGCCGCTCCAAACGTTCGCCGGGAAGTTTTTGGGAAGCTGTCAGCGAATGCTCGCGACGTCGCCGACGAACTCAACGACGCCCTAGAGCAAGCCGCGACGCTTGGCAGCCTACTCAAGGTCGAACAACGACTCGATGCCGCATTCCGCCGTGCACTCCATACCCCAAGCTTGACGAGCAGGATGTCACCGCCGACAGACTCGAGAGAGACCTTGTCGACGCCACCGATGAGATCACTCAGCGAGCCGATGCCAGCCCCGCTGACCGGTTGTTCGCCGCCGATGCCCGCGACGCAATGCGGTTCGTGGAGCTGTGCCAACAGTGCTACGACGTAGTCCTAATGAACCCGCCGTTCGGCGAGCCGGTTCCTGAGACCAAGGGCTACCTCGAAGCCACGTACAAGACGTCCGCCGTTGACATGTACGCGGCATTCGTTTCTCGCGGCCTCGAAATGCTCAACGAGCACGGCTATCTCGGAGCCATTACTTCGCGTACCGGGTTCTTCCTGACCACGTTCACGGGATGGCGAAGCCAGCTCGTGATGCCGCGCACTCTGGCGCTCATCGACCTCGGAGTCGGCGTCATGCATGACGCGATGGTGGAGGCCGCTGCCTATGTCCTCGCTGCTCAACCCCATCATGGCCAAGCGACCTTCCGTCGACTTCTAGACCACCCGAACAAGGCCGCGGCTGTCTATGAGAGGGATGACCCACTATTCATTCGGCGACCAGACGACTTCGCGCACATCCCGGAGTCACCTACCGCATACTGGCTCAGCTCGGAATTGCTGCGACTCTTCACCACTCGCCCCCCGCTTGATGGTACTCACGGAGTAGATGTACGTCGCGGTGCATACACAGGCGACGATTTCAGGTATCTCAGGTGCTGGTGGGAGATGCCGACGAGCGGCGGTCTTGGCCAGAGTCCGCGATGGGTCAGCTTCGCTAAAGGTGGCGAGTATTCTCCTTACTATTCGCACGTGCATTTGGTCGTAGATTGGGACTACCAGCGAGGGACTTTCAAGGATTTCTACGGACGCAGGGGACGACCGAGCCCGCTACCCGAGAACCGCAACTACTTCGGAAGGCCGGGCCTGACTTGGACCCATCGCAGTCAAAAAGGTATCTCAGTTCGACCGCTTCCAGCCGGGAGTATCTTTGGTCATGTGGGGCCTGCGCTATTTGTTCGCTCGGATGATCTCCATGAGCTAGATAGTATTATGGCCTATATGAACAGCCGTTCCGGCGCTTGCCTGATCGAAGCGATGGTCGCCTTTGGCGTGTACCAGCTGGGAACAATTCAGCGACTTCCTTACATCCAGACGGGCGGAGAGGCAGCGTCTCTTGCTAGAAGGCTGACAAGAATTCGCATGCGTGAAGCGGAGCGTGTCGAGACCAACCATCTGTTTGTATCGCCGTGGGGCACTGACAGCGTCAATTCGAAGACTGCGTTGAAGGCATCGCGTCTGCTTGACGAGGCCGTTGCCTCTGCGATCGGCCTGGAGCATTGGGACGAGCCAATGTCAGGCACTTACCCGACGCGGTGGTTTGAGAGTGATTATGACCCGCTAGGCGTCCCGACGATACACCAAGAACTCTCGTACTTGCTTGGGGCTGCATTTGGACGCTGGGATATCAGATTCGCATCTGGGGAGCTCGAGCCCCCGCCAATGCCTGATCCTTACGATCCTCTTCCTCCAGCATCGCGCGGCATGCTTGTCGGCAAGGATGAGCTAGATGAGCTGTCTGTGCGCCAACCACCCCCCGGCTATCCCCTCAACATCCCAGCCGGATGCCTGCTGCACGATGAACCCGGCCATCCCAGCGATGTAGTTACAGCAATTGAAAACACCATCGAGGTCCTAGAAGCGGCTTCAGAGTCACCAGAGCTAGCGCTGCGTCGAGAGGTAAAAGATCTTCGCCGCCGTCTTCGTGGCCGGTTTTTTCCTGACCATGTAAAGGACTACTCGGCTTCGCGTCGCTACGCACCGATCTACTGGTACCTCGCGGTTCCCTCACCCGAATGGGGTCTGTGGTTGTACGCGCCTGAATTGTCGCGCGAGATGCTGTTCGCCATCGCGGGATCAGCGCGCGAAAAGCTACAGCGCCTACTGGAGCAGGCCCGACAGCTCCGCAACCGTCACCTAGATACAGCCGATCGGGCCGTTGTCGAGCGGATCGAGCAGATCGAGAGCCTCGCAGGTGAAATTGAGCAGTTCGCCGAACACGCTGAGAAGGTTGCGCAGAGTGGATGGAGGCCAGATCTCAACGATGGCCTGATTCTCTGCGCTGCGCCGCTGGAACGGCTTTTCGCCGATGACGCCTGGCGTAAACACATAGCCCCGTATCGCAAGGATCTGGAAACGAAAAAATATCCGTGGGCGACCGTGCAGCGCGAGTTCTTCGGGGGTGGATCGTGATCCGGCTTCGCGAGGTCCTAAAGGAGCAGCTGGTCCGGAACCTCGACCGGCACCGGGTGGTGGCGTGGGCCGATCCGCACGGTGAATACCGGGAAACGGCAGCCGATCTTGCACCGGAGGATGCAACGTTCGAGCCCTACCGAGGCAGCTGGTATGAGCTGCGCCGCCGGGCCGAACCCGAGCTTTCCCGCCTTGAGCCACGCCTCATCGTCTATGTGGACGCAGACGAGCCTGAGGAGGATCCACTTGCCGAGCTTCGCGCCCTGGGTACGACCTACACGCGGAGGCTTGGCACGCTCTTGCGGCAGACTGCGAAGGGGGAGCTTGCGGCCGCCAAACTAGACGAGATCGCCGACGCCGCAGCAAACCTGGAGGAGGCCGAGGCCCTCCTGGAAGGAAGTGCCATGGGTAGCCCCGCCAGGCTGCTCAAGGTACTAGGTCCCCACGAACCGAACGAGCTCGTACTGAAGCTTGCTAGCTCGGGTCAGGCAGTTGTTGCTGACGACTCTGGCCTGTTCGGTGAGGTGGTTCAGTTCCTCGACACCTATTTGGGAGTACGGCCCGATCGTCCCAACGATCTTAGGGGGGCGATTGCGCGCCACTTGGTGTTGGCCGAGCTGGCTTCGGCTCTCGGGGAGCTCCCGCAAGGGCTGCGGCATGCCTACCACGTGGTCAACGTCAACGCAGAACAGCAACGTCGGTGCGAGGCCGTGCTGCACCGCTGGAAGAACGACCAGCGGCTGGTCAGGTCGTTCGACGAAGCGATGTCGCAGGCGGGCCACGACCTTGCCCTGTCCGCCCAGTTGGACTGGCACGACGCATTGACCGATATCGACACCGTCCCGGCTTATGACGACTTGGCGCTCGATGAGTACATGACACAACTTGGGCAGGGATGGTTTCGCGGCGCGGAGGATCTCGCGGCGGCCCGCCTCGTTACGCGGTGGGTGAAGAACGACCAGACTCAGGAGAAGCCTCAGGGCTGGCGAGTCGCGCATGCCGCGGCTCAGCTGCAACGTCTGATCCACACAGGAACCCAGACGCCTGGCAGGTCGGTTTCTTCTATCCTCCGTGATTACGCCAAGCGGACATGGCAGATCGACCGGGCCCACCGTCGGCTGGAATCAGCTCTGCTGGCCCTTACTGACCGTAGACGGATTGAGCCCGTTGTCCGCGATGCACGGCAGGCGTACGACCAATGGCTGGACGACTACCTCAGGCACTTCACGGCAGCGGCCGATGATGACGGCCTGGCGACCGGCGACATGCTCCTTCAGAGCCACGTCCATGCAAACGTCGTGGTCCCCTATGTCGCAGCTGGTCCTGTCGGTTACTTCATGGTCGACGCATTGCGCTATGAACTGGCTCACGATCTCTTGGACGCACTCCGTCGACAGTTCGGAGGGGGGGACATCCAACTCCAGCCAGCGGTGGGCCTAGTGCCGTCAATTACATCGGTCGGAATGGCAAACCTGTGTCCTGGAGCGGAGGAGGGTCTGATTATCGCCCTCACAGAGGGCAATAGGCTCGTCGTCAACATAAACGGCCAGGAGGTCATGACCCCCGCTGATCGGGTTGCACGACTGCGGGCCGCAGACGGGCGGGTCGCCGATCTCCGCCTCGATGACATCGTTCGGCTCAGCGAGCGCGAACTCACCGATCAGCTTGAGAGTGCCAACCTTGTCCTGGTGCGCTCCCAGGAGATTGACGAGCAAGGTGAGACCGGCAAGCTCAACGTCGGACTCAGCGGCTTCGACGCTACTGTGCAGCAACTCTCGCGCGCGGTGGCTCGCCTTGCCCGTCATGGGATCACGAAGTTCGTTATCAGCGCCGACCACGGGTTCCTGGCACTGACCCGCGATGTGGGCAAACACATGATCATCCCCAAGCCAGGCGCAAAGGGCACCGTTCATCGACGAGCGTTCATCGGCAGGGGCGGCATGACCGATGCCGCTTTGCTGCGCTTGCCGATGAGCAAGCTTGGACTCCCGGGAGACCTTGACGTGGTTGTTCCGCGAGGCCTCGCCCTGATCGCTGCCGGGGGGGCGCGAGGCTTCTTCCACGGCGGATTGTCTCCACAAGAGGTGCTGGTCCCGGTGCTCACGGTCGAGGTCCAGCCTTTCCCCGGCAGCGCGGTGCTGACCGTTGAGGCCCGTATCGCATCGACGATCACGAGCCACATCTTTACCGGCACGCTTGTGCTACCCGACGACCTCCTGAGCGAGCCGGTAACATTGCGGCCCGTCGCAGTACGGACCTCTGACGAGCGGGAGGTCGGCGTGCTCGTCACCGCTGGTGGTGCTGAGCAGGGCGAAGGTCTGGTTCGGCTCGAGCCCGGGGACGAGGTCACACTGGGCTTCCGCGTAACAACCAGCCTCTCGCGGGGCGACAAGGTCGCGCTACGCGCCTTCGATGCCCGCACTGACCGCATGCTGGGAGAATCAACCAAACCGGCTGCGGTCGCTCGCAGGCTTGAGGTGGACGATGAATTCGCTTGACGCGCTCGACCGCCTCGCCAACGATGCCTTTCCTGGCCGCGTGGTCCGCAAGGACCTCGTGCGCCGAACCAAGGTTGGCGCGAACGTTCCTGTGTACGTGCTGGAGTATCTGCTCGGCAAGTACTGCGCCTCCGATGACCCCGAAGCCATCGAGGTTGGCTTGGCGGAGGTCAACCGGCAGCTAACCGAGCACTTCGTGTGGCCGGACGAGGCTGGCAAGATCCAAGCCAAGGTCAAGCAGAAGGGCAAGTACCGGGTCATCGACAAGGTCAAGGCCCGCTTGGTGGAGAGCGAGAACAAGATTTGGGCGGAGCTGGTCAACTTCAACAGTCGCTACGTCCACATTCCTGAGGTGGTCTGGCAAAGGTTCGACCGCCTGTTCGAGAGCGGGGTCTGGGCGCAAGTTGATCTCATCTACAACGAGACTGACGACGAGCCTGCAGGAGCACGCCACCCCTTCTGGATCGAGTCGTTCCGGCCGATCCAGGTGGCAGCGTTCGATCTCGATGAGTACCGGGAATCCCGCTCTCGCATCGATCGGGATGCCTGGATCGACCTGCTGATCCGCTCCATGGGCTACGAACCCAACGGCCTCGACACCCGGCTCAAGCTGGACTACCTTACCCGCTTGATCCCGTTCTGCGAACGTAACTTCAACCTCATCGAACTCGGACCGCGGGGGACCGGCAAGTCATTCGTCTACCGCGAGCTATCACCGAACTCGATCCTGGTCTCTGGCGGCAAGACAACCATGCCGCAGCTGTTCGGCTATCTCGACAGGCGACGCAACCCAGGCCTCATCCCGGTATGGGACGTCGTGGCCTTCGATGAGGTCGCGGGGCTCGAGATATCCGATCCCACAGCCATCCAGATGCTCAAGGATTACATGGAGTCCGGCTCGTTCTCCCGCGGCAAGGACGAAACACCTGCCGATGCGTCGATGATCTACCTTGGCAATACCAATCTCCCACCGGAGGTGCTGGTTAAGTCGTCGCATTTGTTTGCTGACCTGCCTACCACGATGGTGGACACCGCGTTCTTGGATCGGCTCCACTTCTACCTGCCCGGCTGGGAGATCCCGAAGATGGAGCAGCGCTACTTCACCAGCCACTATGGGCTCGTGTCCGACTATCTCTCGGAGGCACTGCGAGAACTCCGCAGGCACAGCAACGCCGACGCCATCACGCACGAGTTCACTTTCGGACCGCACCTGAACACACGTGACGAGAAGGCCGTCCGCAAGACGCTCTCTGGTCTGCTCAAGCTCCTGCACCCTGACGAGCGATGGACACACGCCAACTTGCGCGAGTATCTTGAGCTGGCCATGGAAGGACGTCTACGCGTCAAAGAACAACTCAAGGTGCTCGCACCGCACGAGTACGCCAAGACGTCGTTCAGCTATGTCGAGGTCGATACCGGCCGAGAGATCTTTGTCGAGACACAGGAAAAGCCACAGGATGTTGTGCTCACCAACCCGGACAAACTCGAAGCACAGGAGGAGCGGGTTCTCGAGCATGCGAACGAGCTGCCTATCGCGGAGCTCGCCAAGATGCCGGAGAGCCAAACCCTCGAGTTCAAATCGTCCCTGCGCTATGACTTCAAGACCGGCGGTGTGAACAAGACGCTCGAGCAAGTGATTGTCAAGTCCGTCGCAGGCTTGACGAACGCCCGCGGCGGCGTGCTCCTCATTGGCGTGGCCGACGATGGCGAGATCGTGGGCATTGAGAAGGACGTCCAGATGCTTCCCAACCGGCAAGACATCGACGGGTACGAGAATCACCTGACTACGTTGCTGGAGAACGGCCTCGGTTCAGCAGCCACCGCCAACGTCAGTGCTCAGTTCGAGCAGGTCGATGGGCACACGGTTTGTCGCGTCACCGTGCAGCCCAGCTCGTCACCTGTATGGACCAAGCTCAAAGGTCAGGAGGATGCGCTCTACGTCCGGCTAGGCAACTCCACCCGACCGTTTGGACCACGCGACGCCTACGAATACATCAGCCACCACTTCCGTTAAGCAGTTCGGGCATTACACGCGTGGGCCATTGGCCTTTCTTCAACTCCGGTCCGCAGGTTGAGTGTGGTCACCTGAAGTGGCCCCGGCTGGGACGTTGGTCTGCACGAATTCGGGTTCTGACCCACATTTCGTGATCACAACTGGCCCGTGCAGGCGAATCGGCGTCGGCAGCATGGACTGAGTTGAGCTGTGTTGTCCGTGATCGGCGTGTTGCCGTAGGTGATGAGGGACTCCTGGTAGATCGGCGGTTGTCAACGCCAGCCGGCTAGCCAGGAGTCCGAGGTGTCATTGTCCCCGAGCGGGTGCTGCTTGTCATGCGGGTCAGCCTGTGGCCTGGAGCTGCTGTTGCCCCATCTCGCCGGGGTGGAGGTGGAGCGGGCTGGCCAGCTGCCGGGCCTGGTGTGCATCTGGGTGCGCGCTCGCAGCGCCTGCGGGACATGCCCGCGGTGCGGGGTGGCGTCGTCAAGGGCGGGACAATCGTTAAGTATGAGCGAGATAACGCCCGAGGAACGGAAGCTCGAGGACCGACTGGAGACGTTGGACCTGATCAACACCGAAGTGACTGCGACCCTAACTCAGCTAGCTGAAGGCTCGGCGAAGCTCGAAACCAAGGCCATGACTCTCGTGGGATACGCTGGAGCGCTGTCGGCGTTCCTTGCCACCCGGCACCCCCAGCCTGCGTTAGCAGCCCTCGCATACCTCGCCTACGCCGTTGCAGCTGGCTTCGGGATCATGGCCTTCATGGCCGGTCCTGGGTTGAGGATGGTCGGGGCGCCTGAGCCTAGAACTCTCTCTCGTCCCTTCGTGCTCGCACCATCCCCTGGCTGGGGACCCTCTCGATGCGGACCACTGGCAGCGTGGCCGAGTCATTATGAGTGCTTTCGTTTAGATTAGGGTTACTTGACTAAAGTAAAGTCAGAGCGGCCAGCCTTTTCTCGTTAAGACTGACCGCTCTGATTTGTTTGAGTTATATTGCGAGTATGGGCCTATTAAGTGCTAAGGAGATCGTCGAACTCGCCGTTTTTGGCGTCATCGAGAAATGCGTCCCATTCTTGAAGCGTGTAGGAGAGAACGGGTCCGCCAGGATGCTTTGAATCGGCGAGCATGATCACGTCCTGGCGCCGCGCCACTTGGACGCAGTTGCTGCCGCCACTCTTAAGAGCGGTCCGCCAGAGCGAGTCTGCCGGCGAAGACTCGGTGTGAGGCATAGGTGACTTCCTTTCAGATGGAATGCAATGCTTCCGAAGAGCCTACAATGGCTGTTCGAAGCGTTCGTTTTCCTCTTGAACGTATTTAGTGGACCTAGGTGAGCTGAACGCGCATGCCCTGAGATGTTCTAGAACTTCCCGATACCGCATGATTTCGTGCTCACGTTCGAGATAGAAAGTGCCCGCTAGGTTCTCGACATACACAACCGGAGACTGAACCGGGCTATCGAACTCCAACAGCGTAAACGTGTTGTCCAATCCCGGATGAGCACCCGCTTCGAACGGAACGATCTGCATCGTAACGTTCGGCATTGCTGCTACCTCAACTATCTTGGACAGCTGCTCTCGCATCACTCGGTTGCCCCCGACAAGTCGGCGAAGCGCGGATTCATCGATCAACGACCACAGGTGGGGTGGGTTTGCGCTTTTCAAAAGCTCTTGTCGAGTCATCCTTGCGGTTATTCGTTCCTCCAAGATCCGGTCTTCGATACGGGGGAGAGTACCCTTAATGACGGTGCGGGCATATCGCTCAGTTTGGAATGCCCAGGGCACGATGCAGGATTCATACATGCTTATCTGCACAGCCTCGATTTCGAGGCCGATCAGCGAGCCGACAGCCAAGTCATCGAACCTGTGCCACCAGCACCGCTGCTTGGCCTCACGCGCGATGATCATCAGACGATCCTGCTCGGCTGGGTCGACGCCGTATAGGTTGCAGAGATCGCGAACGTCACGAAGAAGGGGAGAACGAGCTCCGGTCTCGATACGGCTGATCTTCGCTGATGAGCAAATCAGCGCGGTGGCGGCATCGTCCACGGTCAGCCCAGCTTGCGTCCGCAGTTCACGAAGTCGGGTAGCTAGTTCCCGGCGGCGAAGCGTTGGACTAATTTCAGGCACTTACGCCAGCTTTCTCGAAAAAGTATCGAACTAAACGAAGCCTGTTGGTACTAGTCTACCGTCAAGGCATGTATGGCAATTACCAAATGTGCATTGTCTGACGTCTCGGACAGAGAGACACTGCCAAGTCTAAGCCACCATTGTCAAGAAACACGCTGATCTTTGAGGCTGGTGTTTTTGATGTGTTATCTAATGCTCAGGCTGCCTGAAGAGGCGAAGGAGCCGCTGGGCAGTCCACGCTTAGGCTGACTGTGGGTCATGTGGGTCCGCAGTCACGGGCGGATCATCACGTCTGCATTCCGTGAACCACAAATGTTGGCAGAGCGTAGCAGATCGTGGGCATGGATCCGGCATTGATCACCCGAATCAGCCCTGAACACCGCCGCAGGACCTAGGAGGATTTCATGGGCCTCGAGGCCAACCCGTAGCGCTCCGAATTCTACACCCGAACTAGCGGCAATGCTGGCCGGTGTCCAAGGCAGCCGTGAATCACTGCTGATCATCGCCTGATCGGGCACGACAGAACCGGAGAGGTCGACGGCCTGTCGGCCGAGGGGCGTCAGGGTGGGATGTCTTGATCATTGGGCCAGGCAGCTGGCTTCGTGGTGGAGTCATGGGAATGATAGCCCTCAAGGGTGCCACTGACGCGACTCGGTGGGCGGCGTACGATATCGAGAGTTACCAGATGTGTGCGTTGAGTGTCGAAGTAGATTCCTATGTCCTGAGCCCAGCAGGCCGCTGTAAGGACGGCCCGGGCGGAGACGAAGCCCTCAACGCTGGTGCCTGCTCTGCACCACAGGAACACCCGTTCGCCGAACGCTTGATGAGATGTCCACAAGATGATGGGAATCTTTCCGCGGCTGGAGTAGACCAAGCCTTCGGCGCAGCCCACGCGAACTCGATGCGGCATAACAATGCACCAGGCTCGATCGACTGCCCACTGCCGCGCGGATGGCCAGTACAAGACCGTCAGGGCCACGATTAGGACCGAAGTGATCGTCGGTACAGCACCGAAGGAGATGACCGCAACGGCGAAGCCAACCGCGAATCCTGGCATCAGGATGATCTCGTAGCGCCATCGCCAGCCGACAACCAGTGGGTTCGGCGGGACTCTAGTAACAAGTGCGCGCTGGATCTCGGTTCTCGCCTGGTTGTCGTGATGCCACTGAGGCGGAGGGCTCATTGCCGCCCTCCTCCTGGCCAGGAAGCGTCGGTCGCGTTAAGTGCGATGCGGCCAGTCCCGCTGCACTCAGAGCAGATGACGCCGGAGGGGTTACAGCCATGGCCACCACATGCAGTGCAAGCAATGAAGTAGTTGAAGCGTGGATCCCGATAGCTTCGGCCGAGGCCGTGGCGACCCGAAGTGATCTGCCAGCCCAGATCGCGCGCCCGCCGGTCGTCTGCATCAAAGATCTTGCTGCCGATGGCTCTGAGTGCGCATAGGAGCAGGTCACGGGGAGTCTTGCGGTTGACGAGCTTGGTGGTATGTTCCTTCATGTCGGTACACCTATGTGTGTGCTTGCTGGGCCGGACGTTGCAGCGTCCGGCCCAACCGTTTATGGGTGATGGCTCCTTCCTCCACTCCGCTCTTCGCCGTGTCATCTTCTAGGTAGGTGGACCTCGTGATCAGCGCGAGGTTGACGGCTGCCTCAAGGTTGTCGAGCTGAAGCTGCAACCGGCGCAGCTGTGGTTCGACGTCTGCTGAGATCTCATGGCGCATGTAGCGGACGCCGAGTCCGCCGCCGGTGAGTATGCCGAGCAATACGCCGACGATGAAGATCATCAGGAACATGTCCCACCCCCCGGGGGGTAGTGAGCCTGTTTTCAGTATTGCATGACTAGGTCAGTTTGCAACCTGTCACTTTGACAAGATTAGGCTGCGCTGATCATTCATCCCTCGTCAGATATGACGTGATCATCGTCGTCGCTGGGCGGTAGGCAGCCGCAGTCGGCCTGGGGCGAAGGAGGACGAGTCAGGAGGGGGCGCGCGCTGGGCCGCCTCCTGCGGAACCACAGCCGCGCCGGAGAAGGTCAACTACTCCGGTTCGTTGCTGGGGCTGCAATGACAGCCCCAAGATCCTTGATAGCGCAGCCGAGGCTGCGCGGCCCGCTGACCTGGGGGCAGTATGACGCTATGGCGACCATTACCGCACCGCGAGCGGCTGGAGCCTGGAGGTCATTGAGCGGGCTGGGACCGTCGGCCCTGGCCGCTATGTGCTGCGATCCAGGTCGTATTGGTGTGCGGTTAGTCGTAAGTGACCGCGACAACCCACGGCTGACCGCCAGTTCGGGCACTCACGATGCGGGACGACGCCCTGCGATCGGGATCATCGTGATGGCCGAGGAGTCGCCGCACTGGCCTGGGCAGGGCAGACCACCAGGTTCCTCACAACCGGGCGTGTTGCACCTGACCTTGACGTGTCCGCCGCGTGGCTCGGCCGGGCGGACAGTTGCATGGTTCCCAGGTGATCTCGACTGTGCTCGGTCGCAACAGATAGTGAAGGCCGCACTCAGCGGATCAGGATGCAGCGGCCATCTAGATGGTAGAACGTAGATTCGAAATGCGGTTGAGATCACAGTGAGGGGAGGTCGAGCTTCGCCTCACGAACATGTGCCAGGAACGCGGTCCACGCCGGGGCGGAAGTCGTCAGTACAGGGCCGTCTGCTCTCTTTGAATCTCGGATCAGTACAGATCCCAAGACGAAGGCAACCTCTACGCAGCTACCGCTATTGGACTTTGAGCTCTTCTTCCAGACTATGGTCGGTCCCTCGTCCTCGGCCACAGCCACCCCTCTCCCTTGCGAACGGCAAGGCCCACATGAGCACCAACAGCCACTACACGGCGGATCGTGCATCGGCTGTAGGCATCTGAGGCTTCAGATCCTACTGAGCGTGGTGTGACTCCACGGACTGCCGACTTAACGTGAGACCCTGCCCAAAGGGCAGTCTAAACGAGACCCAGGCGGTTCGGCCACTGCCAACAGGTGTGCTCCACACGGAATACAGAGCGCGGGAACCAGATTAGCGTCACTTCATTTCCGCTGAAATTTCCTTGAGGCACGCTAGGGAATCCTGCCCGGTGAGGGCAAGCTTTCTGAGCTGTCCGAATATCTCACGATAACGGAGCGTCTCCTCCGGGTCATCACTGACGATATCAGTCCGAGGGCTTTCCAGAAAGACAACGTCGGCCATGGCATCAGCGAACTCTACTACCTCGAACGGTCCGCCCGTCCCGGGATGCATGCCAGCCTTGAATGGAACTATCTCTATTGCTATGTTAGGCTTCTTTGCGGCCTCAATTAGGCGTTGAATCTGGGTGACCATGACCAAATTTCCGCCAACTACGCGACGGACCACAGCCTCGTCCAGGATGAAAGTAAAGCGTGGGGAGTTCTTCCGATCGAGGAGTTCTTCTCGCCTTACTCTGAGATCGACCAGCTTACCCACTACCCGCTCAGATGATAGCTTGTCGGTGTAATAATCCTGGAGAACGGCTCGTGCATAGTCCTGGGTCTGGAGAATACCAGGAACGAGCATATTCTCAAATTGCAGGACGGCAGATGCAGCTGATTCATATTCGATTAGCTGGATCAGCGTCGGAGGGGCGACGTCGCGGTATGCACTCCACCATGAACGTTCCCGCGAGGCCCGCGCAAGCGCAGTAAGCTGATCCGTCCGAACCGAGTCCGTGATTTTGTAGAGATTGAGCAGCGCCTTCAGGTCATTGGCACTTACGCCAGTAGATCCACCCTCGATCCGGATTATTTTGGACAGCGACCATTCCATGTCACTGGCTACTTGCTCCTGAGTCAGACCCATCTCCAGGCGCGCCCGCCGGAGCTCGGCTTTTAGACGCCTACGCTGCACCAACGGGCTCACCCCGTCTGCCATGGTCCGTCCCCTTCACTGCCGACTATGACTGCTCACCTATCAATCGTCTATCTGCCGTTAGCAGATGGACAGCTCGCATGTTAGCCCGAGCCATCACCCGACGGCCCCTCTTGGGCTCGGGTTAGCTCGCGCGTGTCGGGTTCCGCGCCGCGTTTCTGCCGAGATGTGGAACAGAACGTACCAGCCAACCCCGAAGAACAGCAACGTATCACAGTGACCCGAGCATAGTGACAGGTTGCTTCTGCCGTGGCCCGCGATCGATCTAACCCGGCCGTGCCATATCGACGTGGCCGCGGTGCTAGATCGACAAGCACCTGACCGGCAACCGACTGTCGCCTCCAGCTGCAGGTCGCCCACACTGGACCGGTCCGAGGTTGGTCTCTGACCATGTTGATCGACATCACGCTGAGTTACAGCAGGAGGCCAGTGAGAATGCTCGCCGAGCCGCCTTACCTGTATCGGGTGATGACGCAAGGTTGGTTCGGCCTGGGCATTGCGGGCCCGTGAGGTGCTCTGTCTGGGCGTAGCTGAGTTGGCTCCCTGTCCCTGATAGCTGCCGGGCCTGCGACCGGGCGGGCGGGTCAAGGACCCGGGCGGGAGCCCGGCCGGCGCAGCCAAGGCCACGAAGTTAAGGCTTCCGGCGCTCTGTCAAGGGGGTCTCTGGCGCATGTCGCCAGCCCCCGTGTCCCGACTTGTTCGGTTCCGCCGGACGCCAACGGCAGCACACGAGCTGTCGTCGCGCCCGATTTGCCCGTGTTGACAAGCGGGTCGGAGCCTTAACTACGCGGCCTTGCATGCGCAGGTGGTGCTGCGTCCCACGCTGCCGCGTCACGCCAGGTGAACTCACCAACCGTCAGCCCGCCACTGACCCGTTCAGCGCGACGTCGCATCAGTTCCGCAGCCGCAGCCGCCGCATCAAGATCAACTAGCCGTCCATGCCGCCGATTATCACCCCAGCCCTCAACTCTGCCGGGACGCTCGAGCCAGGATTCATGACGACAAGGGGGGCCAGATCACTGGATCTGACCCACATTTCGTGATGGTCTCGACCCCTCCGGTCAGGTTGCCAGGAGCACGCGCTTGCAGAGCAGGACGAAGCCGGCGCGGCCGTACATCTGGCGTTTGATCATCTTGAT
>Ga0070698_100000074_pt1 | contig 75511 bp, 70 predicted proteins | sample KBSK1502metaG_FD_65477 | JGI IMG/M metagenome (GOLD analysis project Ga0070698, IMG submission 65477) | Corn, switchgrass and miscanthus rhizosphere microbial communities from Kellogg Biological Station, Michigan, USA - KBS K1-50-2 metaG | ecosystem: Host-associated > Plants > Roots >... | reverse complement strand
TGCCACCGCACTCCAAATGGATCGATTCATTGCCACAACTCCATTCTTCGCGGCTGAGCACCGCACTCTAGCTGAGCGCGTTGCCGACCTGGCCGAGCGCGAAGTCGAAGTGCGCGCTGGTGATGACGAGCAGGACGTCGACGAAGCTGTTCGCAGTTACGTCATGCTTTTGTTTGAAGCCGATCTGTTGCGCTATGCCGTCGCGACGCCGGGTCAGTCATTTGATCTGCGCAGTTTCTGCATCATTCGGGAGACGCTCTCTTATTCATCGTCGCTCGCCGATCTGGCTTTCGTGATGCAGGGCCTGGGCACTTATGCGATCAGCCTGGCGGCCAACGAGCATGTGCGCGACTTCTGGCTGGCGCGCGCGGCGAATGCGAAAGCCATCGGCGCTTTTGCTTTGACTGAACCTGACGCCGGGTCCGACGTGGCCGCGCTGAAGACCACGGCGCGGCGCGAAGACGATGCCTACATCATCGATGGCCAAAAGCGCTTTATCTCAAACGCCGGCGTCGCCGACTTCTACACGGTGTTTGCGCGCACTGGAACGCGCGACGATGGACGCGCTGAGATTTCCGCGTTCGTGATCTCGGCGCGCATGCCGGGGTTCAGCGTGAGCGAACGAACCGAAATGATGGCGCCACACCCGATCGGCGAGCTGGAATTCAGAGGTTGCAAAGTTCCGGCGGAAGACATGATTGGGAAGCAGGGCGACGGCCTGCGGCTGGCTCTGCAAACGCTGGACATGTTTCGCGCCAGCGTCGGCGCCGCCGCGTGCGGCATGGCGCGGCGCGCGCTTGATGAAAGCCTTCTGCACGCCAAGTCACGCGAGCAATTCGGCCGCCCGCTTTCTGGACATCAGTTGATTCAACAGAAGCTGGCGGACATGTCGACCGAACTCGACGCTGCTCGCCTGTTGGTCTATCGCGCGGCGTACCTGAAAGACGCCGGCGCCGAAAGCTCGACCCGGGAAGCGAGCCAGGCCAAGTTGTTTGCTACGGAAGCAGCAGGACGCATCATCGATCAAGCCGTGCAGATTCACGGCGGCACCGGCCTGGTGCGAGGTACTGTCGTCGAGCGGCTCTATCGCGACGTGCGCGCGTTGCGAATTTATGAAGGCACTTCTGAAATTCAGAAACTGGTGATCGCGAATCAGCTTTTGAAAGAGTAGACTGTGTTTTCGATTGATATGAAAACCCTTTCGTCAGATACAACTCCGGAAGCGGAAGCTGTTCTGCTGGAACTGCTCCGCCAGGCCCCCGTTTGGAAGCGTCTGCAAATGGTGGATCAAATGCACGAGACCCTGCGCTCTCTTACCCTTGCGGATCTGCGCCGCTGTTACCCGACCGCCACGGAGGACGAAATTAATCGCCGCCTTGCAGCCAGAGTTCTCAGCCGGACTGATGTCATTGCCGCCTATGGTTGGGATCCAGCGATCGAAGGTTATTAGTTCGTCCATAAGAGCTCATGACAACCCCAACTGAGGTTTTGATTGAAGTAGCTCGCGTCCTCGAAGACCTGCAAATTCCGTATTTGGTAGTTGGCTCGTTCGCAAGTTCCGCTCGCGGCGTGCGGCGAGCCACCGTCGACGCTGACATCGTCGCGCAAGTTACTTCTGATCACGTAAATAGGATCGTTGAGAAGCTCTCGTCGCGGGACTTCTATGTTGACGAGCTAGCTGTGCAACGGGCAATTTCCCTGGGTCGGGCGTTTAATGCAATCCACCGCGAGTCGATGTTTAAGGTCGACGTTTACGTTTCACACGACGACTTTTCTAAAGAGGAAATGGATAGGAAGCTGGCAGAGAAGATTCTGCCAAATTCGGACATCATTATTTACATTGCAACATCGGAAGATACAGTTGTCGCAAAGCTGGCTTGGTTTCGAAAAGGTGGGGAAGTCTCCGACCGCCAGTGGTCTGACGTTTTGGGCGTCCTAAAAGTGCAGCAGGCCAGGTTGGACTATAAATATATGACAGAATGGGCCGACCGGCTTGGCATCCGCGATCTCCTCGATAAGGCGATGGCTGAAGCGTTTTGATCGAGACCAGTTCGATTGCATCGGAAAATTCGCTTGCATACCACTCTACCGAAGGACCATTCCCAGGATTTATCACTCGCGCGCCGTCTCGGTCTCTTCGACGCCACGATGATCGTGATGGGCGGGATCATCGGCGCGGGTATCTTCACCAATCCTTATGTGGTCGCGCAGCAGGTACACACGCCTCTGCTGATTCTGGGCGCTTGGGCGGTGGGCGGTTTGATTGCGCTGGCCGGCGCTTTCGTCTACGCGGAACTTTCATCGCAGAGTTCAGAGTCGGGCGGCCAGTACGTTTACCTGCGCGACGCGCTTCATCCTTTGGTGGCTTTCGGCTATGGCTGGAGTTTGCTGTTTGTAATTCAGACCGGCGGCATGGCCGCGGTCGCGCTCATCTTTGCGAATCACGTTTTAGAGTTAGCCGGCGTGCGGGTGACAGATTTGCGTGCGGCTATTTTGGCTTCCGCGGCTTTGGCCCTGCTGACGATCATAAACTGTATCGGCGTGCGCGCGGGCAGCGTGACCCAGAATATTTTTATGGTGCTGAAGCTGATCGCGATCGGCGCCCTGGTTGTATTTGGTTTAATGGTTAGCGCGCCGGCCCAGAGCGCAGCAGCTACAGCCCCGGCCGCATCAACAACCACTTTACAATTGCTGATCGCCTTTGGCGCAGCGCTGATTCCGGCCCAATTTGCTTATGGCGGTTGGCAAACGGCGTGCTTTGTCGCAGGCGAAGTGCGCGAGCCACGGCGGAATTTGCCGCGCGGCTTGCTGTACGGCGTGCTGGGCGTGATCGTGGTTTATCTTTCCGTGAACTATGTCTGCGTGCACGCGTTAGGAGCGCAGGGACTGGCGCAAACCAGGACGCCGGCATCGGCGGTGATGCGTCTGGCGTTGGGCGAAAGAGGCGGACGCTTTTTGGCCGCCGGCATCGCCATCTCGACAATCGGATTCTTGAGTCAGAGCATGCTGACCGCGCCGCGAGTTTATTTCGCAATGGCCGACGACGGACTGTTCTTCAAACAACTCGCCTGGCTTAATCGAGCCAGAGTCCCGGCGATCGCGATCGCGTTGCAAGGCGGGCTGGCAATTGTGATCGTGCTGGTGGCCAGCCGCTTCGAACAGATACTTAACTACGTCGTGTCGGTTGATGTGATTTTCTTTGGACTGACGGCGGTCTGCGTCTTTGTATTTCGCCGGCGCAATCGGGGAAAACCTCGCGGAGATTTCTTTCACATTCCGGGACATCCGCTGACGACCCTTTTCTTCATCGCGGCGTGTTGCGTGATTACCTTTAGCGTTGTCTATAAAGAGCCTGTGAATACTGCGATCAGTCTGGGGATCATGCTGTTGGGGCTGCCGGCATACTTTGTTTGGGCCTGGCTGCGACGGCGGCGCGCGAGATAACAGGCGTTAGAGTACCGACTTCAGTCGGGTTTTTCGTTCATGCACAAGAGCCCGACTGGAGTTGATACTAAGATCGGTGATAAAGGTTCATCATCATGTACGATTTTCGCAAGATGACGCCCGCACAAAGACGAGAAGCTGTTGAGTATCGTCGCTTGCGAGAGCGTCCCTGGCACTCACCGCCGCATTGGGAATTCCAAGGACTTCTTCAATTCATGATCTCAGGCGCGGTTTACGAGCACAATCATATAATTGGGATTGCGCCTGAAAGAATGACCGAATTTGAAAGCGCATTACTGGAGTTGTGTGCCCTGTTTGGAACAAACATTTATGCTTGGTGTGTATTGCCAAATCATTATCATTTATTAGTGCAGACTGGTCGGCTTAAGGAACTCCGTGCCGAACTGGGAAAACTTCACGGCCGCACGTCATTCAAGTGGAATGGAGAGGATAATCGGCGGGGACGTCAAGTCTGGCACAACTGCCTCGATCGTGGAATTAAATCACATCGTCACTTTTGGGCGAGCGTGAACTATATTCACCATAATCCAGTGCACCATGGTTATGTGAAGAAGTGGCACGATTGGCCCTGGTCCAGCGCTGCGGATTTCGTTGAACGCGTGGGACGCGAAACTTCTTTTAAGATTTGGCGTGAGTACCCGATTCTTGATTATGGGAAGACATGGGACTTTGATTAGCTGTGTATAGAGTACCGACTTCAGTCGGGCATTTTCGCGAACAAAAACCCGACTAAAGTCGGTACTCTGTACACCTGTACTCAATATGAAAACTCAATCCACATACATGCATTGGGCCAAGACGCGCCCCAAGGTTAAATACGATCTGGCGCTAAGCGGCATCCTGAATCTTCCCTTCGCCGAGTTGGGGGCGAAGATCGAAGATCTGGATCTGAATGGTGATAACAGTTACGGCTACGGGCCGCTGGTCGAGGCGCTGGCCGCGCATAGCCAGGTCCCGGCTGAATCCGTCGTGACGATTTCCGGCGGCACTTCGATGGCGAATCACCTGGCGCTGGCCGCGGCGCTTGAGCCCGGCGATGAAGTTTTAATAGAGAAGCCTACCTATGAACCACTGCTCGCGGCCGCGGAATATTTTGGAGCCCTTATCAAACGCTTCGCGCGATCTTTTGAAAACCATTATCGGATCGATGTTGAGGATCTCGCCAAACAAATTACACCGCACACGCGGCTAATCATCATAACGAACCTGCACAATCCGAGCAGCATGCTGGTGACCGAAGACGTGCTGCGACAAATTGGTGAGTTGGCCAGAGGTGCAGGTGCGCGCGTGCTGGTCGATGAAGTTTACCTGGAAGCAATGTTCGAAGCCGCGCCAAAATCATCCGTGCATCTGGGGCCTGAATTCATCGCGACGACCAGCCTGACAAAAGGTTACGGTCTAAGTGGGCTGCGTTGCGGATGGATTCTGGCTGAGCCTGAAATGGCGCAACGGATGCGGCTGCTGCACGATGTGTTTGGAGCGGTCGGGCCGCAGCCATCTGAACGGCTCAGCGTCGTCGCGCTAAACAAGCTGCCGAAGTTTGTGGCTCGGGCAAAAAGGATTCTGGAAACAAATCGCGCTGTGCTTACGGACTTTCTTGACTCGCGTGAGGATCTGCAAGTTGTCAGGACTGACTCAGGGACGACGTCGTTTCCACGCCTGCTGAAAGGAAGCGTAGAGGATCTTTACGACTCGCTTCACCAAGAGTACGACACGGCAATTGTGCCGGGACGCTTCTTTGAATCACCACAGCACTTCCGCATAGGCATGTGTGCCGAGCCGGAGTTCTTTAATGAAGGTGTGAAGAGGTTGGGCGCGGCGTTGGATGAGTTGGGTTAGTGGCACGGAACCGCTTGCGGTAGCAAGCGGGTTTATTAGGGGCGCCAACCCGCTGGCTACCGCAAGCGGTTCTGTGCCTATCTCGCAATGAAAATCAACATCATCGGTGGCGGGCCGGCGGGAATGTACTTCGCCATCCTTATGAAGAGCGCTCGTCCCGCGCACGAAATCACTATCTACGAACGCAATGGTCCTGACGATACGTTTGGTTGGGGCGTGGTATTTTCCGGGAAGACGCTGGCGAACTTGCGCGCCGCTGATGAACCATGCCATGGCGCCATCACGCGGAGCTTTGCAGCCTGGGACAACGTCGACGTAGTCCATCGTGCTGAAAAAATTTCGATTCACGGAAACAGCTTCTCGGGAATAGCGCGTCTGCGCCTGCTCAAGATTCTGCAACAGCGCTGTGAAGAGTTGGGGGTCGAGATCAAGTTTCGCACAGAAGCGGCGGACTTTGATTCATTACGAGCGGACTGTGACTTACTGGTGGCGGCGGACGGGGTCAACAGCTTCGTCAGACAACACTTCCAGGATCAGTTCCGTCCCGAACTCAGCGCCCGGCCGAACAAATACATCTGGTACGGCACGAATCAATTGTTTCATGGCTTGACGCTGACGTTCCGCGAAACTCAAGCCGGTGTTTTCGCGGCCCACTCGTACAAGTTCGATCCGACGACCAGCACTTTCATCGTCGAATGCGACCCGCAAACCTGGGACCAAGCCGGTTTTGGCAAAATGTCTGATGAAGAAACCCGTGCCTATCTCGCGGCAGTATTCGAACCGGACTTGAGCCCACAGCCACTACTCTCAAACAACTCCAAGTGGATCAACTTCCTGCTGGTAAAGAACGGGCGTTGGAGTTTTGAAAACGTCGTGTTGCTGGGCGACGCGCTGCATACAGCGCATTTCTCAATCGGATCGGGCACTAAACTGGCGATGGAAGATGCGATCTCGCTTAAGGAGTGTTTCGATGAAACGCCGGATGTCAGAGCAGCGTTACAACGATTCGAGTCGGTTCGCCGGCCGGTGATTGAGGAATATCAGGCGGCAGCATACGAAAGCATGGTGTGGTTTGAGAACGCGAGAGAGTACATGCATCTGGCGCCGATTGAACTCGCATACGTGTTGATGACGCGGAGTGGAAAAGTTGATCGAGAGAGTTTGCGGCGGCGCGATCCTGAGTTTGTGAGAGCGTATGAAGATCTATCCGCAGATTACGCAGATTCCACAGATTAAGAAACTACCCGGTAAGCAGGATGAGTTGAGTCGCCGTTTTCCTGATTGTGATTTCTCTTCTGCGTAATCTGTGTAATCTGCGGATTATCTCTTCCATTTCGGCGGCAAGAGTCGCCTGCGACCATCGATCGCCAAACTGATTCCCGGTTCATCCAGTTCCTTCCGATCCCAAAGCTTGCAGGTGACCTGTCGATGCGCCTGATCCAGCGCTTCGCAATAGTTCGTATAGGTGCAGCGCCGGATTTCATCACCTCGACCGAGCCTCACCTTGATAAACCAATCAGGATCCGCCAGAGCCTGCCGCGCGAGGCCGGCGATGTCGGCATCGCCGCTTTGAAGAATTGTCTCGGCTTGCTCGAAGGTTGTAATGCCGCCGGTCGCGACAACCGGTGTGTTGAATCCGGCCGTGTTGACCGCGTGTTTGATCTGCGCCACCAAAGGCACGGCCCGGCCGAAGGGTCCGCGTTGATCTGAAAGCGTCGTGGGCATGCATTCGTAGCCACTCTGCCCGGTGTAAGGATAGACAGCCTGGCCGACCTTTGGCTGCTCAGCATCCTCGAACTTCCCGCCCTTCGAGATCGAAAGATAGTCCATCCCGGCTTTGGCGAATTCAACTCCGAAAAAAACTGCGTCATCGATCCGGTTGCCGCCCCGGATGACTTCATCGCCGAGGAATCGCGTGCCCACAACGTAATCGTTACCCACCGTGCTACGCACCGCACGAAAAACTTCCAGCGGCAGGCGCGCGCGATTTTCACGCGGCCCACCATAACCGTCGTTACGATCGTTGAGCGCGCTCAGAAAACCTGCCATGGTGTAGGCATGCGCGTAATGCAACTCGACGCCATCGAATCCAACTTCCCGGGCCCGGCGCGCGGCTTCGGAAAAAATTGAAGGCAGTACATGAGGAAGGTCGCGAACGTGCGGCAGATGCAAGTCAGTAACGCGCTCGCGATAACCAAAGCGGAGGGATTCAAGCTCACGCTCGTCGAGGACGCTTTCGACGATCGCCTCCGGTGCGTCGTTGAGAAATGCGCGCACGGTGCTTTCGTCGGCGCTGATCCATTTCGAATCTTCCGTCACTGCCGCAATTGCCTGACCGTGCCGTGCGGTGATCTCAAGAAAGCGCTGAAAGTATTTTCCGCGGTCAGGCCGGCGCTTCACCGCCAGGAAATCAATGATCTGAATGAAGAGTTTGGTGCGGCCCTGGCTCGCCGCGCGAACCGTTTCGACCAGTTGGCGCAAGCCAGGAAGGAAACGGTCGTGGCTAATCCGTAGGAGTGGACCGCTGGGAATATCGCGAATGCCGGTGGCTTCGACAACGATGGCGCCGGGCTGACCTTGAGCGAATCGTCGATACCAATCGAGGTTGTCCGGCGTCACAAAACCATCTTCAGTGGCGCGCCAGGGCACCATCGCAGGCACCCAGGTGCGGCTGGACAACTCGAGCGAACCGATCTTAATAGGTTGGAAGAGGAGAGAGTTCGCGGCCTCTGTCTCTGTCGGCCAGCGCGTGTCGGGAATTTGATGCTTGATTGGATTGGCAAACTTCCACATTGCGATCACTTTATCATGGAGTGCCTTTTTTGGATTGCGGTAGCAAAGCGACCGGCGACACCGCTTTGGATTGTTTTGGAATTCCGCCTCTAGCAGCTCTCATTATGAGAAGACAAAACTCCGCCTGAAGGCGGAACTCCTAACCAAAGCGCCGTCGCCGCTCCGCTCTGCCGGCGCACTCCAAATTGTTATTGTGGTAAATTAACGCGGTCACCGAATGGAGAACCTCTCTTGGCTGATGATCTTCTCAAATGGCGCCGCGAGTTTCCGATACTCGACAGAGCGGTCTATCTGATTTCCCACAGTCTCGGCGCGATGCCGCGGGCTACCTACGAACGGTTGCATGAGTACGCTGACATCTGGGCCACGCGCGGGGTGCGCGCGTGGGCTGAGGGCTGGTGGGACATGCCCCTGACGATTGGCAATGAAGTCGCTCGCATCATCGGCGCCGACACGGGCACAGTCGTCATGCATCAGAACGTTTCGATTTGCCAATCTTTAATCCTCTCCTGCTTTCTGCCGCTTCTGGAAAATTCGAAACGCCGCAAAGTTGTTTATTCCGAACTCAATTTCCCTTCGGTGATGTACGTGTATGAAGCGCACGCGCGCGAACATGGACTGCGCATCGAAACTGTAAAGTCCGACGATGGCATCACGGTGCCACTTGATAGACTGCTCTCAGCGATCGATGAAGAGACGCTGTTGGTGCCCATCTCGCACGTTCTATTCAAGAGCGCCTTTCTGCAAGACGCGCAAGCGATCACTGAGCGCGCGCACGAGGTCGGCGCCACGGTGGTTCTTGATACCTATCAATCGGCGGGCACGGTGCCTTTCAGTGTAAAAGACTTGCAGGTTGATTTCGCGACCGGTGGTTCGGTGAAGTGGCTGTGCGGCGGGCCCGGCGCAGGTTACCTCTACGTGCGACCGGATTTGATTGATAAGCTTGAGCCGAAGACGACCGGTTGGATGGCTCATGAACATCCTTTCGCGTTTGAGAGTGAGTTGCATTACGCTCCGAACATCACGCGCTTTCTGCATGGCTCGCCCGCGATACCGGCTTTGTATGCAGCCCAGTCCGGCTATGAAGTCATCAACAGGATCGGAGTGGCCGCGATTCGGGAAAAGAGCGTGCGGCAAACTCGGCATCTGATCGAATTGGCCCAGGAAGCTGGTTTTACTGTGACCAGTCCAAAGGATCCGGCGCAGCGTGGCGGCACGATCGCGGTTTGGGATGACAACGCTGCGGCTATTACCAAAGAACTGGTGCGGCGTGAATTCATTGTTGACTACCGGCCGGGCGCGGGCGTGCGCATCTCGCCGCACTTTTACACGAAGGACGAGGAGTTGGATCTGGTTATCGCCGAGATGAAAAAAATTCGTGACGAGAAGTCGTTTGCCACGAGTGAGAAAGTCGGCGCAGCTTTTTAGTTTGGAGTTCCGCCTTTAGGCGGAGTGTCTTGAGGAAAAACGTTCGCCGCCTGAAGGCGGAACTCCAAACCTCACATTCGCCGCACTCAAAAGGAAAGTCCATGAACGAATTCCTTGGCTCAGCAAATCTTTTGCAAACGATCGTTGGGGAGGCCGAAAGGAACAATGAGGCGGCGCGCGAATTGGTCTCCGGTCTCAGCCCGGCTCAACTCAACTGGAAACCCGCCCCGGAAAAATGGAGCATCGCACAGTGTCTGGATCATCTGACGGTTGCTTCCCGCAATTTCGATGCGTACTTCTCTGCTTCACTTGTGCGTGGACGGAAAAAATGGCCGGTGAGTACTGGCCCCGCCTATCGACCGAGTTTCATGGGAGGTTGGCTTATCAAACTAGTTAACCCGGAAAGCGGGAGAAATTTGACGGCGCCAAAAGTATTTCGCCCTTCCGAATCAAGCATTGATCAGCCGCTGGAGAAGTTTCTTAAACAGCAAGAGAGGTTCATTCAGTTTGTCCAAAAGACCAAAGGCGTCGACTACAATAGAATGAGAATAAGATCGCCCGTGACGCCGCTAATACGGTACAGTCTGGCCGACGCTTTTGTAGTTACTGTGGTTCACGGCCGGCGGCATCTGGCGCAAGCGCGCCGGGTGCTGGAGGCGTCGGACTTTCCTGACTAGAGAAGACTTATGTCGAACGAGTACGGTAAAGAAGCACCGCTCTCTTACAATAAATACCTGCGCGTGCCAGAGCTGATCGAATTGCAGTCGTGCCTGTCGACGCCGGCTCAGCACGACGAACTGCTTTTCATCACCGTCCACCAGGCCTACGAACTTTGGTTCAAGCAAATCCTGCACGAGATCGACGCGTCCATTGCTTTGATGAAGGATGACCGCGCAGCCGAAGCAGCGCAGGCGTTGCGCCGGACTGTAGAGATTGAAAAACTGCTGATCGCTCAGATTCATATTCTGGAAACGATGAAGCCGATCCGCTTTCTCGCGTTTCGCGACGAGCTGAATCCGGCCAGTGGTTTTCAGTCGATGCAATTTCGCGAGATCGAATTCTCGTCCGGTTTGAAAGACGAGAAAGTTTTGCGAGCATTCGCGGGCGATGATTTCGCTTATCAGCGTTTGGAGGCGCGAATGAAAGCGCCCTCGCTGTCCGAAGCATTCTTTGCGCTGCTGCGCCGTCACGGGCTCGACACCCCAGCCATTGATTCGCCGCGCGATGAGAAGGAACGACGCAGCAATTACGGCAAGCGCCAGCGCGCACTGGTCGAAATCCTTACGCATGAGGATAAGTTCTTTAAAGAGGCTCAACTTGCGGAGGCCTTGATCGAACACGACGAATACTTTTCGCTCTGGCGTTCGCACCATATCAAAATGGTTGAGCGGATGGTCGGCGCCAAACCGGGCACCGGTGGTTCCGAGGGGGTCGGATATCTGCAAAAGACTTTGGACAAAAAATTCTTTCCTGAGCTGTGGGAAGCCCGCACCTACCTCAGCAGCAAACATGAATTTGAAGGTTGTCCGTTTGCGAAGACTTAGGAAGCAGTGTCTGTTACGAGCACGCACGTCTGGCAGCCGGCGCCTTGAATGAGAGGGCGGCTGGTCACTGCCTCAGGCCGCTTCATCCCCGACCTCTTGCAATCCAAATCAAGAAGCCTCACCCTGATTTGAGTTAAAAAGTTCAGAGTTCAACCTTTAGGTTGTTCAGGAGTTCGGAACACAAGCTAAAGCTTGAACTCTAAACCAGGCGTGAAACCTTCCCCTGACGCCGTTCGTTATACCTGGCGGTATTCATGAACGATTCAATCAACATTCCTGAAGAGCGCTCGCGCGCCGGAGAACTGCTACAAAAGCGTTCGGTGCGAGTGGGCTTGATGTTGTCCGTTTGGACCATCATGGCTTTTTTCTTCGCGACCCAGGTTTACATGCTTTACTACCGCGAGGAAAAGCCGGTCCCTTTCAAGCGGGCCCTCTTCGTTGAAGGGTTGGGATGTTTTCTCTGGGCTGTATCGACGCCGCTGGTGCTCTGGCTGGCTCGCCGGTTTCGCATTGGCAGAAACAACTGGCGCCGCCGAGTCCCGCTTCACTTTCTAATCGGCCTGGGCCTGGTCAGCACTCTGTTGACTATTGACTATGTGGTTTATATGTCTGGCACCGGCCGCTCTACGACTCTCACGCCGCTCCGCGTTCTGCAATTCATCATTTATAACGTCGATCGTTGGCTGTTAACTTACTGGGTGATTGTGTTGAGCAGCCATGCTTTCAACTATTACAAGAGTTACCGCCAGGGAGAGCTAAATGCCGCACAGTTGCGAACACAGCTCGCCCAATCCCAGTTGGAAGCCCTGAAGATGCAGTTACAGCCGCACTTTCTTTTCAACACGCTGCATTCAATTTCGGCGCTCCTGAACAAAGATGTCGACGCAGCGCGCACGATGATCTCGCGTCTGGGCGACTTTCTGCGCCTGACTCTGGAAAATTCCGGCACGCAGGAGGTACCGCTTCATCAGGAGATCGAGTTCCTCAATGGATATCTCGAGATTGAGCGAATCCGTTTTCAGGATCGGCTGACAACCAGGGTTGATATTGATTCGAGCGTTCTGGACGTGCAGGTACCCAATCTCATCTTGCAGCCAATAGTCGAGAACGCGATGCGTCATGCCATCGCCACGAACTCCAAGGTGGGCCGGATTGAAATTATTGCCGCTCCGAGAAACGGAATGCTGCGCATCGAAGTTAAAGACAATGGCCCGGGACTACCTCAGACTTCATCCAACGGCAATCTGAAGCAGGGAGTGGGCCTGGCAAACACCAGGGCCCGCCTCGAACGGTTGTATGGATCGAATCACCGATTTGATCTGGCGAACGAGGCAGCGGGTGGCTGTGTCGTGACGCTTGAGATTCCGCGGGTAGCGGAAGGGCCGCGTCTCAAGAGTTCAGAGTTCAAGCTTTAGGAAGCTGAGTAAGATCGGGTTTCGAAAGCATCAGCCAAAAAACCGTATCGCGGACATCCTGTCCGCCAGTGGGCGAAGCCCGCTCCAGACTTGCTGAACGAATCTTTTGGGGACGTTATTCGCGCGGTGCGCTCAGGCGGACAAGATGTCCGCGATCCGTTTCTGAAGATCGGAGAACCTTTTCAGAGCTTCCTTTAGTTTGCCTGCGAAGCGGCACAGCCTAAAGGCTGAACTCTGAACTCATGCCCTCGTCCTAATTGAAAGCGGAACAACCTGCGAGACCGCGCGTGGAATCACAGCGTCCAGTGACGATATCTGCGGAGCCCATTCATTCTTTCGTAAGCGAAAACATTTTTTCGTATATCGGGCAGAGCATTTCGGAAACCTTTCGTTAGACCAACTCGTAACGAGTGGTCAGACATGCGCTGAATCAAAAGCTCTTATTTCAACACCGATCGTGAAAATGCGGTTCCGGTACTTATGAATAGAAGAGTCCAGCGAAGCACCAAACCATCCTTTGTTTTGCCGGGCTTGAAGTTTGGAGCGCAGATGATCGAGTCAAACCGGATTCGAGTGCTGGTTGTTGACGACGAGCCTCTGGCTCGCGGAATGGTCCGCGAGATGCTCGCAGCTGATCCGGAAGCCGAGATTGTGGGCGAGTGTTCAAATGGACGCGATGCCATCAGCGCGATCAAATCGCTGTCTCCTGATCTGATTTTTCTGGATGTGCAGATGCCTGAGTTGGGTGGCTTCGACGTCCTCGAGGCTTTCCAGGATCAGCATCTGCCGCGAATCATCTTTGTGACCGCATATGATCAGTATGCGGTGCGCGCATTCGACGTACACGCTCTGGATTACCTGCTCAAGCCATTTGATCGCGAACGGTTCATGACGGCCTGGGAGCGGGCCAAAATTCACATCGACAAGGAGCAGTTAGATCGCCGCGACCGGCGCCTGATGGCCCTGCTCGAGGAGTTAAAGGCGCGACCCACGTATATCGAACGCCTGGTGGTGAAAACCGCGGGCCGAGTTTTCTTCCTCGATGTTTCTGACATTGATTGTATCGAGGCGGAAGGCAACTATGTCCGCGTTCACAATGGGCCCAAGTCTTATCTGCTGCGCGAGACTATCAGTGGCCTGGCGTCCCAATTGGATCCCAAAAAATTTCTGCGCATTCATCGCTCGGCGATTGTCAGGCTCGACCGGATCAAAGAACTTCAGCCGTGGTTTCACGGCGAGTATCATGTCATCCTCGAGAGTGGCAAGCAGCTTACTCTGAGCCGGAATTATCGAGCGAATCTACAGGAAGCAGTTGGCAACTCTCTTTAAGACAGGTTTGCGACCCTGACCCCAGCCGCTCTGTCCCCCGTTTTGTCCCACTCGTCACAAAGCTTACGTAGACAGTTCCAGATATTCGTATATTGGTGTGCGTTAAGTGTCAGAAGCTCGACTGTGAGGGAGGGCCTCTTAGGTTTGGTGCCCTCCCTCACGGTCGGGCCTCTGACACGGCCGGTGATTCCCCAGACTGCGCCCAAGCAGGTAGAGAAAATTTGGCTTAGCCGAGGAGGACGAAGAGATGAGTACACAAATCGCCTGGGGACCCCGTGTGTTGCCGGCGGCCGAAGTCAGTTCGCGCAATGAAGTGGTTTTGGACAATAGGCTCAGCGCACTCAGGGAAGTTGCGCTCACCCTCTTGCGCGAAGTCGAGTCGCTGCGGATTAGCGAACCGGTCAACCTGAGCCGCAAGGTTCGCCTCTCTGATGAGGTACAGCGCTTCGAGGTCGACCTGATCAGCAGCGCGCTCACCCGCACGGCGGGAAACCAAACCCGCGCGGCACGGCTGCTGGGCGTGAACCTCACTACGCTGAATAGCAAGATCAAGCGATACAAGATTCCGGTCGATGGTCGTCAGGCGGATCGCGAAAAGACAGAAGGTCAGGAGAGCGCTGCCTGAGCGTTGATTGAGTCTTGATTCGCACCAGCCCGGGGAGTCGCCGCCCCGGGCTTTTTTGTGGCACGGACTTAAGTCTGTGGTCTGGTGGCCGGATCCACAGACTGAAGTCTGTGCCACGCTTGGTTCATGTTAGAATACGCCGGAGAGGACAATAGTCAGATGTCAAGAAATGTTCAGTATGTAACCGATGCAAACGGTGAGCGGACGGCAGTGATACTTCCGCTTGAGGAGTACGAGGAGCTACTCGAAGACTTGCACGTAATTCGAGTAGCCGAAGAAACGAAAGACGAACCGCGCATACCATGGGAACAGGTGAAAGCCGAGCTGGTATCAGAAGGTAAGCTCGATGCCGACGCCTGAACGCTACGCCGTAACTCTAAGCTTGCGAGCGCGCCGCGAAACGCGCAGGCTTGACCGTCAGATTTTGGCTCGCATCGCGAAAGCGATCGACAGTTTAATCGAAAATCCTCGCCCTTCCGGATGTCTTAAAGTAAAAAACAAAGAGAACTTGTGGCGTATACGCGTGGGCGACTGGCGAATTGGCTATGAGATTGACGATTCAGCGCGCACCGTCACAATCATAACTGCCGGTCATCGACGTGAATTCTATGATTGAGGAAATACATGACTTATTTTTCGCAGCCCGAGGAAGAGCGTTTGTTCATTGAACGACATTCGAAGTTCCTTGAACTACTTCCCAGTTAACAAGGCTGATATGATCGACTTCCCCGAACGCTTCAACATGGCCGACTACTTCCTCTATCACAACCTGGAGGAAGGCCGGGAGAACAAGGTTTGTCTTTACTTCAAAGATCAAACTTACACCTACGGCGAGACAGCGCGGATGTCGAATCGTACCGGCAATGCTCTGCGCGAAGCGGGCGTCGAGATGGAAGATCGAGTTTTGATTGTCCTGCCTGACTGTCCAGAATTCGTGTGGTCATGGTTTGGCGCGGCGCGGATTGGCGCGGTGATCACAATGGTGAATCCACTGCTGCCCGCTGATGACTATCGCTATTATCTGGAATACACACGCGCCCGCGCAGCGATCGTTCACGAGTCTTTCAGCAAACCGTTTGCCGAGGCTGCCCGTGACGCGAGTTATCTGCGGGCCACGCTGGTCGTACAGAACGAGGGTGTGGACGAAGAACCCATCGAACCGAAACACGACGGGGTCAAGTTTCTGTCGTTCAAGGAAAGTGTCTCGTCGCAGCCAGTCGTTTGCCGTGCGGCTGATACTTATCGCGACGACATCGCTATCTGGTTGTTCACTTCCGGCTCAACCGGACATCCGAAGGGCGCGGTGCACCTGCAACACGATTTGCCTTACAACACCGAAGTTTTCGCCAAACGCACGATGGGTGTTAAAGAAAACGACTTGACGGTTTCCGTTCCCAAACTCTTTTTCGGTTATGCCACCGGCACCAATCTGTTGTTTCCTTTTTCGGTAGGCGGCGCCACGGCGCTGTTTGCCGAACGCTCGACACGGGAGCGGATGTTCGAAGTGATCGAACGATATCGTCCAACGATCCTTACGACGGTGCCGACGATGATCAATTCGATGCTCAACGCCGAAGACGCGAAAGCGCATGACCTGTCGAGCATTCGGTTTTGTTATTCAGCAGGCGAGGCCCTTCCCATTGAGCTCTATCATCGTTGGAAGGAAATGTTCGACGTGGAAATTTGCGACGGCATTGGTTCGGCAGAGATGTTTCATATCTACATCACGAACCGGCCCGGCGATGTGAAGCCGGGAACACTGGGCCGAATTGTTGAAGGCTATGAAGCCAGGGTCGTCGACGCGCAAGGAAACGAAGTGGGCGCAGGAGAAATGGGCACGTTGAGGATTAAAGGCGACTCAGCCGCGCTCTGCTATTGGAACGCCCACGAGAAATCGAAAGAGACGTTTGCCGGAGATTGGTGCACCAGTGGCGATCAGTTTCATATCGACGCCGACGGTTATTATTGGTATCACGGCCGCACCGATGACATGTTGAAAGTGAGCGGTGTGTTTGTGGCGCCCGCGGAAATTGAAAACTGTCTGCTGCAACACGAAGCGGTGATCGAGTGCGCAGTCGTCGGCCACGATGGTGGTGATGGACTGGTAAAGCCGAAAGCTTTCGTCGTGCTTCGTGAAGGCCACGAACCAACCGAAGAGACAGCGGACGCGATCAAACAGTTCGTGAAATCAAGAATCGCCCTCTACAAATATCCTCGCTGGATCGAGTTTGCTGAGACTCTGCCGAAGAACGATCGTGGGAAGATAGATCGCAAGCTGCTCAAGAGCTAGTGTCAGAAGCCCACGCGTAAGCAAGGGCGATGCTCGCATCCGAGTGCGCCCTCCCTCACGGTCGCTTCTGACACATACTTGATCCCGAACCTGCCTTAGTCCCCGGAAAATGTGCCCGAAACGCCCACCTTTTATGGAAATGTATACCTACTAACCATTTCCTCTAAGCGAGAGGCTGGAGACAGTCTCACGAGGGAGAATATATTTCGTGCAAAAGCTAATCCTATTGTTTGCGGCGGTGATCTTAATCGGTTTGCCCACGGTGGCCGCGGCCGACACCATAACTTTTCAGGCGCCGGCAACCGGTGCGAACCAGGGCTCGGGTGGAGCAAATCAATTCAACCTGGACCATCACGATGCTTATACGTGGCGCATCGGCGGAGTGAATCTTGCGGGCAAGAGCATCACCAGCGCAACGCTTACCTTCAAAAACATCAGCAACTGGGACACGAACAAGAACATGTTGTTCATCCACCTGCTCGATACCGCGCGGAATGCCGGGGTGGCTTCGTTCCAGGATGCGCCTGCTAGCCAGGTTCCGGTAATCGACATCAACGACGATTTCGCCGGAGCGCGTTACGCAAACAATCCGCTGGTTGCTCCAGGCACGGCAAATACATTTCTGACGCAGCAGTCATTCACAACTACTGGCCGCGATTTCGTCTATACGTTTACCGCGGACCAATTGAAAGTTTTGAGTGCGTACTTTTTGAATGGCAGCGACATTGCCTTTGGTTTCGATCCTGACTGTCACTTCTGGAACGACGGCATTGCCTTCTCGTTTACTACTGCTCCGACTGCAACTCCAGAGCCGGCGACAATGGTCCTGCTCGGCACCGGGTTGGCTGGACTTTACTATCGACGCAAGCGCCAGCAGCAAAAGGCGCGCGTGATTAGCTAACAACACACCGCGATTTGTCACATAGAAAAGCCGCAGGCAGTGATGTCTGCGGCATTCTTGTTTTTGGTGGCACAGACTTTAGTCTGTGATTCTGTGAGAGGCATCCACGCTTCGGGAACGGAGAGTTATGTCATTCAACAAATGTTTAGCCCGAGCCGCCACAGTGAACCAGTCATCGATTAGTGCTGCGTGTCCCAGTTAGTGTTCCCATGCATGGTCGGTGCTTGGATCGTAGGCCGGCTCCGCCATAGGCTCCACCGCAACACCTAAGGTTCCTCGAACTGAGTTCAAGATTTGAACTATTTCCTCGCAGTGTAAACAACCGGAAGCAGTGTGAATCCAAATCTCTCTAAGTCTCGTCACGTTGAGCGCGGCGAGCTCTGCGTCGCTAAACTCATCCAACTGGCGGATGTCCAAGAGGCCGTTTTGTAGTTGGCCATCACAGGCATTGTACAAATCAAATATGTCGCCATCTTCGCTATCGTGAAACTGGTTAGTCACGGTTTGTTCAGCCACTTTTCATCTCCCGCTGTTACGGCGCCGATCCTGCTGGCCACGTTGTACATAAAAAAACTCCGAAGGTTTCTTTCTAAAGCCTCGGAATTCTGTTTCAGGTTAACGACGGCACTCAGATGCTTATCTTGGCGCCGTCAGCCACGCTTGTGTCCCGATTTTGATATCAGAACCTTACCTCACGACAGACTGCTTGTGACAAACTCTTTAATTCTTGACAGACTCTATCACTCGCACCTCTCCCATTCGAAAGCTGACGTTTTCCAAACTCTTCAGCACGAGATCTTGAAATCCTTCCATCAGTTCCGATTCACTCTTCAGAAGTTCCTGAACCGGAATGTTCTCGCCGTCCTGCTGAGTCTTCACGATTGAGTTAACGATCACCTTTTGAACCTTCTTCTGATGTTTGCCAACGGTGGAGATCGGAATTCCGGTTAACTTCGAAATCACTCTCAATTTCAGATCTTCTCCCCACATGTACATGATCATTACATCCTCGGGCGGGAACGACATAATCACCTCATGTACAAGGTGGCAGAATTCGCCTAGTTCCACCAATTTTTCCGTAACGAGCGGACCCTCTGCTGAGGGAATTTCCTTAGCTTTTTCTCCGTTGTTATCCGCAGGAGGGGGAGCTTCAAACTTGCGCAGCCGCCTCACAATGTTCAGAGCGTGATGGACGCACACGATCTTGCACCACCCCGCAAGGCAGACCTGCCATGAGCGGAAGTTCTTATTTTCTATCGATGTGATTTTTTCAATGACGGTATCCAATGTGAGGTCCCGAAGTTCTGCGGGCTCGATTTTGTATTTTTTGAATTGTGTCGCGGTACGATTGGAAATGTTGTCGAGAAGCCTAGTAAACCAGAGGCAGAATACCACTCTCCTTTTTGCTATTTCGTCTCCGGCGATGGCAGGCGGAATGAGTTCTTCAAGATCATATTCGCTGAGGACTTCAAGATCATATTCAATAATGTCCGGGTCTTGCATGGCCTTTCTCCCATCCCTTGTCAGGATTCAATCCCTGAGCATTACAGCCTGCGTCTGAGAGACGATGATCAGGCGTCAAGGAGCACTTTTTGTTGATAGGACTAGGTGGGAACCAATTTAGCGAGGTGGTTCCCACCTAGTTGAATTCTCGGACGTTAATCCAATACTTGGACGCCTAAGGGGAGCAGCGAGTCGAACTATTTTCAGCGAGTCAGCTTAAGCTATTCAGACCGAGCAGGCCGAGATCGACGTTGGTCCGTGTTAAAGCGTCTGGTGTCAGTAAGCCCTGAAGAGTTGTCAGCCGCAGAGCATGGTTCGCTTGCCTTGCTGACAAGAGCCGGAGATCCAAACCGGACTGCACCTGCGTCAATTCCAGGCCGACCAGCAGAAGTTTCGATTGCGCGTCAGTGCCCCGCTCATGCAAAGCAACTGCAACCAGTCCCTTTTGCAGATGAGTTGGGTTTGTGGCCGCCTTGATGCTGCGGATGCCGATAACAAGAATGATCCCAAGGATCAAGATGATGGTCGCGATTCCGATGAGTTTCTTAGTCATTTTCTTCCTCCACTAAAGATTTTTTCCTACCTTCTGAACTGAAGAGGACTGAGACGAGGGCAATTTCTCATTCAAGCTTAAAATTTTTGAGGACTTCGACCCAAAGAATAAGTGGCGGCATTACAGTGGATTGACATGAGGCACTTAATCGCAAAAAAGACGAGGGCCGTTACAGAGCCCTCGCCTCACGCAAACCAATAAGGTGTCGCCGTTGCCGGCGAGTCTCAGATCAGGTGAGAATTTCCGTCGGCCTACGAAATCGAATCAATGACATTCGTGTCCACCCCTTTAATCTGTCCAAAACTATCTTCAGTGTCTGCCCTCAGAGTTCCACGAACAGAATTAAGAATCTGGACAATTTCTTGACACGTTGAACAGCCGGTAGACGTATGCGCCCAAATTTCTTTCAGCCTCACAACATTCAACGCTTCAGCTTCTTCCTGGCTGAGTGCATCCAGCTCGCGGATATCCAGCAGGCCATCGTCGCGCACAATACCGTTGCAGGCGTTGTATAGGTCGTAGATATCTTCGGACTCGCTGTCGTGAAACGAGTTGTTGCAGGTTTCTTCAGCCACAGTTCTCCTCCTTACGGGTAGGGTTGTCGGCATTGCGGCCGACGGGTTTAGCACCCGTGAATCATGAAAAAACCCCGGGTGGTCGGCGCCGGGGTTTGAAGATTCAGAGATTCCACTCAATGCCAGAGGCGACACTGCCGAAAGCCGCCCATCAAGGGCGTGCTTGGACAGAAGATGCCCTTCAAAGCCATTTACGGTCGCCAGCGCACGTGGGTTAACTTCGCCTCTTTCGTAAGCTAGTTGCCAAAAATGATCAAGGGACTCATCGGGCGGCAGATCTACATTTTGTTCAAGAAATTTTTTTCGCATGACTTTTGACTCCAGGCCGTATGACGGCCTTCTCAATCTCCTTAATGCATCTGTTTACTTTTTGAATCGGAACGCCTGTCTCGATCTTGATCTGCCTAAGGTTTTTCCCGTGGTTCCAGGCTTGAATTATCTGCACTCGTTTTTGGCCGATAATAGGACCTCCGTCGTTGATATCGCTGGTATTTGCCATTTCTCCCACCTCCGTGGAGTTACTAAGTTCAACTCTTGAGTTTCAGGTCAGCGGGCCAAGCGAGGCATCGGCAACTGATGCCATAGCGGTCCTACATCGAACTAGACACGAGAGAGTAACTGCAAGTTACGAGCTGGCGTTTACCCTCCGAGATGTTCCCGGTTAATGCGCCCGGCAGTCTTCGGGCTCCCTGGGGAACCCGAGTGATCGCCAGTCTATTATGCTAGACATTCAGCAAGTTTGCTGAGCCGTCCAACAATTCAAGTGCATTAACGTCCAACGTACGACCGTTCAGGGCTACATCACCGTTCAACCGATTCGGAACGAGTCTCTTGGCCTCGAGGTTATCAAGGCGGCCCAAACGACCTGGAAGAGTTGTTGACGTAGCGGCTCGATTGAGACCGCGGCTTGCTGTCAACGATTCAGCTTTAATGATGTCCAGACCGAGGCCGGCGATGATGGCGAGAATTGCCAATAGGATTATAGCTAGGATGGTGTTCTTGGTTGTCATTGTTCTACTCCTCTTCAAATATTTGCGTACGCCAGTATGACACTTGGCCCAGACGATTTTTCTCACGCGGAAAATAATTTCTTGATTTCACATATAAGAGTCACCGATGGTCGCCACCGATTTTCCGGCGCTTCGCACAAAGACACGCCGGACGCGACGGATTTCCGCACAGGAGAATCCATTGGGATCGCTTTCCGGTACGCGGCGAGATCGAGAATTGGATTGTTATTACGTTCCAAGAAGGCGACTCAAAGGAATAAGAACGTCTGAAAAGCGGGGCGGGCGAAAAGAGGCCGACGTCAAGTGTCCTACGGGTGACACCGTTACATAGGAGGCACACCTCAATGAAATTCGACAGAGATGAACAAATTACGTGGTACCTGTTGACTCTCATTTATGTTTCAGCGTTCTTGCTGTTTCTCTATGCTCTGATCGAGCAAGCGTACAACATGGATGTGAACCTGGCGGTTTTGAGTCGTTTGTGGGGTTACAACGTTTGAGAGTCAACCGTACCAGCGCCCAATGAAGCCAGCCCTCAATACTGAGTTGCTATGGGAGGCAGTAACTCAAGTGGGAATAGGACCGGTGAGGACCTCAGTCCTTGCCGGTTCTGTTTGTTTCAAGTGAGGTTGTCAACCTCGATCTCCGCGCAGGAACATGGCGCTTAACAAAAAGCGTATAAGATCGGATTGTAGTTATGAAACCAGATGTAAGAAGGCTGCGGATAAATGCCAGAGACGGTAAATTGCTCTAACTACAGGAGTGCTTATCCCATGGCTGGCGCTATGGGCTACAGATCTTTCGCCGCTCCGCGCCTATCGCAGACGACTTTCGAGATTGTAATCACGCAAGCGGCGATAGAGTGTCGACGGCGAGATGCCCAGCATCTCAGCGGCTTTCCCGCGGTGCCATCCCGTCTGTTCCAACGCGTTGATGATTTGTTGCCTCTCGACATCACGCAACGAGCCGGTCCCCGAAAGAGAGCCAGTGTCGCCCGTGCCCGCCGGCGCTGATAAATTGCCTGTGACGACCGGCGCGGCGGGGAAGGGCGCGGCCCCGTTCGTATTGCGGGCAACTTCCGGCGGCAACTCGTGCGCGGTGATTCGCCCTTCGTTCGACAGCAGGATGGCGCGCTCCAGACAATTGCGCAGTTGGCGAACGTTGCCCGGCCAGGCATACGACCGCATTCTGGCCAGCGCATCGGCGGTGACCTCGGGCGGGTTAGCGCCTCCGAGTTGCTTCAGGATGTAGTGCATCAACGGTTCGACATCTTCCGGTCGTTCACGCAACGGCGCCAGGTGAATCTGAAAACTGTTGATGCGATAAAGCAGATCCGCGCGAAATGTTCCTTCTCCCACGACCGCATCAAGATTGCGATTTGTTGCGGCTACGATCCGCACGTTGACTTCGACTTTGCGTACACCGCCGACGCGGAAGAAGGTTCGCGTCTCGATCGCTCGCAACAGTTTTGCCTGTAGGCTGGCCGGCAATTCAGTCACTTCATCCAGGAAGAGCGTGCCGCCGTCGGCCAACTCAATCAACCCCAGCTTGCGCGCCTTGGCGCCGGAAAACGCGCCGGCTTCGTAGCCGAACAATTCCGACTCGAGCAGCGTCTCCTGGAAGGCCGCGCAGTTCAAATCGATGAACGATCCTTTAGCGCGATTCGAGAGACGATGAATGGCGTGGGCGATCAATTCTTTGCCGGTACCGGATTCGCCGGTGATCAGGACTGATGCTTCGGAAGGGGCAACGCGCTCAACCAAACGAATGGCTTCGTTCATCGCCTGCGACTGGCTCACGATCTCCGGCATGGCGGATTGCCGATCGAGTTGTGCCCTCAGCCTGACATTGTCGACACGAAGATTGCGTTTTTCCGCCGCCTGCCGTACGCGCACATCAAGCTCGCTGATGCTGTAGGGCTTGGTCAAATAATCATAGGCGCCATTCTTCATTGCCTCGACGGCAGTTTCGATCGTGCCCTGACCGGTGAGCATGATTACTTCAGGCGGGTTGGGCCGTTCGTGCACGCGCCGTAAAAGCTCCATGCCGTCCATGCGGGGCATGTTGATGTCGCACAGCAGTACGTCGACATTGCTTTCCTCCAGCTTGCGCAGAGCTGCCTCACCATCAGACGCAGCCTGAACGCGATAGCCCAGGCGTTGCAGTTCCTTCTGCAAAACCAATCGCAGGTTGGCCTCGTCTTCGGCTATCAATAATCTGGCGTCACGCTGTTCGTTCACCGCTTATGCTCCGCACTAAGGTAGGTAAGTTCATCGTCCGCGATTGGCAACGTAATCGTAAAGGTCGTGCCGGCGCCCACGGTGGACCGCACCTCCAGCCGTCCACCATGATCAGATAAAATACCATAACAGACGGCCAGCCCCAGCCCCGTGCCGCGGCCGACGTCCTTGGTGGTAAAGAAGGGATCGAAGATCTTGTTCATGTTCTCAGGTGCTATCCCTATCCCGGTATCAAGAACCTGGACCAGGACGCGGGAATTCGAAGTGGTCGCTCGCAGCGTCAGAGTTCCGCCGTCGGGCATTGCATCGATCGCGTTGGTAGCCAGCGCGACTACCGCTTGTTGTAACTGACCCACGTCGCCGGCAACCCTCGGAAGGCCTGCGGCGGCTTCGATCACGATCTGAATATCGGCGCCTCTTTGTTGATGCGTCACCAAACGCGCGGTGGCCTTAATTATCTCAGTCATGTCAACGGGGACTCGTTGGCCGGCGCGCAGTCGGCTGAAATCGAGCAGGCCGTTGGTGATAGTCTTGCAGCGAAACGCTTCGTCGCGGATCAGGCCGAGGTATTCGCGAAGGTCTTCGGTGTCAGGCGAATCGTTAAAGGCGCCTTCTTCGATCCGCTTCTCCAGCGATTCGGCGCAGGCTGCGATGGTCGCCAGCGGATTGTTGATTTCGTGCACGACGCCCGCGGCCAGGCGTCCGACTGCGGCCAACTTCTCGGCCCGCGCCACGGCCGCGTGGGCTTTGACGCGCGACGTAATGTCTTCGCCGACAGTGATCACATGCGTGACCTCGTCGCCTTCATCGGCGCGCATGGGAATCTTGCTAATCAACCAATGTTTCGTTTCACCTGACTCTGTCACACTTTCCTGTTCGACGCGATGAATCTCGCCGGTGGCAAAGACGCGCCCGAATTCTCGTTCCAGAAGTTCACGATTCTGTTTGGTAAGAACATCAAAAATGTTTTGTCCCAGGGCTTCGCCCCGGGGCAGTCCGAGTTCGCCCAGTTCGCGATTCCGGTTCCAGGCGACGATTTCGTAGTTCCGATCAATTGCGTAGAGAGACAGGGGCAGGGTATCGATGATCGCTTCAGTGAAACGCTGCTGCATTTCTGATTCGGCGGTGCGAAGATCGACTTCACGTGCCAGGGTGGCGGCCGACTCGCGCGCGCCGAGGTAAAGCGTCGAGATGTTTGCGGCTAGTGCTGCTTGTTGCGCGGCGGCGTTGATCAGGCGGCATTCATCTTCGGTGCAATCTGCGGCGGTGGCGAAAGCCACTACCATCGCGCCAAAGATTTTCTCGCCGGAGCGAATGGGAACCAGATATTCGGTTTCATGTTGAGCGTCGCGCAGCAGAAACTCACGGGAGTTAGTCAGCCAGGCCGGCGAACCCGAACGTGAAGAAGCCAACCACTTCTCCAGCCGATCCATGTTTATTAGAGCAGAACTGCCGGCGCTTCCTTCTCGATCAAAAACGCAAACGGCGAGTCCATGGCCGTTGTTGTTCACGGCACAGGCGCTCTGCGAAGCGTTTGTCCCTTCGTAGATGGCTCCGGCGACGCGGCTGGCAACTTGCTCCGGAACGATCGTGCGCAGCAAGCCGCGCCCGAGATCGGCAAGGAAACTAAGTTCGCGATTGCTGCCGACTAGTTCTGATTCGCGCTGTGCATAGTTCAGATGTGAATTGACGCGCGAAAGCAATTCGCCGGGTGTCGAAGGCTTAACGATGTAGTCATCCGCGCCGGCGGTAAAGGCCTCGACTTTGCGGTGCTCGCTATCGTCAGCGGAAAAAATCACGACGGGTAACTGTGTCAGGGCGGGCTGGGCGCGCAGCAGACGGCAAAGCGCCAGGCCGTCGACTTCGGGAAGATCGACATCGAGCACGACCAGGTCGCATGTCTGTTTGTGCAGCAAGCGGAGCGCTGAAGGAGCGTCGGGCGCACTGATCGTGCGATGTCCGCCGCTTTCAAAAACGCTGCGCAGACCTTCGCGCGCCGATCGATCGTCGTCGACAATTAAGAGGGTGGCGCTGGAGGTTTGTGGAGTGGGTGAAACTTGCATTCTTCGTTGCACGTGTTTGTGGTAGTCCTTCGCTTTGCGAGGTAGTTCCCTGGAGATGAGGAGGCGTAATTAGAGAATCGCTTGCATTGGCGAGCGTTCAAGAGCCTGGGACAAAGGCGCTGGATTCAGTCGGCCAGTCAGGACGCCGGCCGGTTCGCGGGTTAAGACAGAACGTGGACCCGCGCACCACTCTTCCAATTTGACGGCTGGGGGCCGAGTTGTCAAGAGATTATTAGGATTTCTTTAGGAAAAACCGGGGATCGAGGCGCCGTTTGGGACACTAGCCGGAAGGACAGCTTTCAGAAGAGCTAGAGAACACCTTAGCAACTTGAGCTATAAACATTAGGCCGCTCTGCGGCCAACTCACTTTTAGTGTTGAGAATTGTAGAGACTGGATTTAGTTGATTGCGGTAGTGACGAGGGTTCCATCGGGATGTTCGGCCGCGGCCTTGAGGGTCGTGGACTGCCGCCGGGCGGCGCGAAACGGGCCGGTTTTGTGTGTTGCTTTAGTGCGATACATCGCTTGATCGGCGGCCACCAGGAGTTGATCGAGAGTCTCGCCGTCTACTCCGAAGACTGACGAGCCCACGCTGATTCCAACTCGGGCGCGCCCCTGACCGCGCACCTCAATCGAAAAGTTCGCGACGGTCTTTTCGATACGTTCGCGAAGTTCCTCTACCTGCTGGACCGTCGCATCATTTACGATCGCGACGAACTCGTCTCCCGCATAGCGGGCCAGAAAATCGTATTCACGCAATTGAGCCTGGACCAAACCGGCGACTTCACGCAACATCCGGTCGCCGAGCTTGTGCCCGAACGTGTCGTTGACCAATTTGAAGTCGTCGAGATCGAGCATGATTACCTGGAATGGGTGGCCGGTACGCCTGGCGCGCGACACTTCTTCTTCGAACCGAACGTGCAATCGGCGCGCGTTCGGCAGTGCAGTAAGCGAATCCGTCAGCGCGTTTGATTCGGCCCGAGCGTGATTCACGGCGTTAGCCAGCGCGTCGGACGCGAGCCGGGTCACTGTTTCCAACAGACGGATCTGATCGTCGCTGTAATCCTTGAGGCTCATCGAATACACCGACAGCGCTCCCAGCAACAGATCGTCTTTGAACAATGGCAGGGAAGCCATTGAGCGATAGCCTTCGCCGGCAGGCAACGGCACACTCGCAAAGTCAACGCTCGGGTGAATTCGATTAACCGCTCGCCGGTTTGACAGAGCGAACCCCGTGGCGCCTTCACCGGGAGCAACGCATCGCGCGTGCAGTAGATCGGCATTCTGCCCCACGGCGAGCGCGGCAGTGGCGTAACCTTTTACTTCGTCATGGAGATAAACCACGCAGGTATCGAAAGGAACAATCTGTCCTACCTTATCGACCAGTACCGATAGGGTGTTCTTAACTTCCAATGAAGATCCAAACGTGCGCGCGATCTCATAGAGCGCATAGACCTCACGGTGCGCGTTGCGAATCTGATCATAGGCGGCGAACGATGTATTTTCACGAGCTTGGGCCACCTGTTCTTCCGCGCGAGCAATTGGACTGCCGGGCATGCTGATATGAATCTGATCTGTCAGGCCGCGGGCTGCGATCTCGGCTTCGAAGCGGGGCAGATGCTCGATAAAGAGTTCGACAATCTTGGGATCGAATTGCGTGCCTGAGTCGGCGCGCAGCAATTGGATTGCGTCCTCCCGCGACATGCCGGGCCGAAACGGGCGCACCTCGCGCACTGAATCAAAGCAATCGATCACCGACATGATCCGCGCGGTGATCGGAATCTCTTCTTCCTTCAAACCGTCCGGATAACCTTCGCCGTCCCAACGCTCGTGATGATGACGAACTATGGGCAGAACCGGGTAAGGGAAGTTGACCCGGCCCAGAATTTCGGCCCCGACGACCGTGTGAATTTTGGTCTTTTCGAATTCAGCCGGCGTTAGAGTTCCGGGTTTGTTCAGGATGTGATCCGGCACCGCGAGCTTGCCTACGTCATGCAAAAGGGCGCCGGCGTTGAGCGCTTTGATTTCGGCGTCTGATAGATGCAGCAGCTTGCCCAGGCCTTCGGCGTAAATCTGCACGCGGCGCACATGGAAGTGCGTTGTTTGATCCTTGGCATCAATCGCGGTCGCCAGGGCTTCGACAGTTGCGAGATGAAGGCGGCTTAGCTCTTCAGCTTCCCGGGTCTTGGCGTTGACTCGCTCAAAATAGATTTTGTAAGTCGAGAAAGTAACCGCGATGATCGGTATACCCAGAATCACATAGGCCCAACCCAGATGCGTCACGGCCGAGTAGATTATTGCCGTGGCGAGCGCCGAGCCGAGGAATGACCAGCACGTCCAAAGATAACCATCACGCCACGACCTTAGAATTGGCCGCTGTGTTCTTAATGCGTAAATTGTGGAAATCGTAAAACCATTAATGAAGTATTGCACCATTCCCAGAAACGCGAGTCCACCAATCAGGTAGTCCAGACGAATCGGAGTCGAGCCCAGCGGTTGCTGCGAGACATGAGCATAATGCCCCAGCGCGAAATAAAAAGACCTACCGGCAATAAATGCCGTCACGGCCATCATCGCGGGAGCGGCGATCCGGCTGGCGGCGCGCTTTGAAGTTCTGCGGCAGCTTACGAACGCATCGATCACACCGATCACGATTGCGGCGGGGACGCCGAGGAACAAGACGCCGAGGAATATGAATACATCACCCGCGGTGAAACTCGACTTGGTATTGGGAATGCGGATCGGATATGAACCCGCAAGAATCACCAGAGCAATCAGGCCTGCGAACACTGCGCACTGGGTTTGAGAGAGGCTGAAACATCGCAGAACCGCCCATGTGAATACACCACCGCCGGCAAGGACCATGACTGTCCAGTAGGTCCTGGCAGGGCGATTGTAGTCGGACATTTCAATCAGTTTCATGTTTTTCTTATCGGTGAGTGATTTGCGATTGTGCACTTGGTGGACCGGCGCGGCGGTGATGCTAGTTCGACTTACTCATTTCATTTCCTTTCTACTCGTCGCGGAGGAAAGAGTGTCTGCGCCGAAAGCGAAGGCCCGGCAACTGGGTCTTTCGCTTCCGGCGCATGACGGGCAAGTTGGCGAAGGCTGCACGGCGTCCGCCACCTGGGGTGTTTGAAGTCTTTGATTCTCTAAGCCATCAGCACTCTTTTCCGAAATGATTTACGCGGCTAGTGGGCCCAGTGCGGTGGGCCCGGTCAGCGGTTAAGCTACCTAGCCGCGATTTATGACTTACAAGGCCTGTGCCGGGCGCCAAACACAAATGAAACATCGGAAACACGAGAATTAATGAGGTTTTCCACGGTACGTAAAGTGACTATCTGTTACCCGCGTTCCCCAACATCAATGTGACAGGTCAAAGTGAAGACTCGGTCAAGACTGTTCTCATTAGCACCTTACTTCAGCAGGTGTTCCGGTGATGAGACGAGAATTTCGACGTGCGCGTCACCTCGCTAAAACGAGGTGCTAATGAGACGAGAACAAACCCCATCGAAGCTGATTTGAAAGTTGACAAGCCGCTTTTCCAAAGTGCACCTTCAGTCGTCAATTGTGAGTAAATCGATCAAACCCAGACGCGAACCTTCGTCCAATGCCGGCTACATGGAATTGCTGCGCGGCAATCGTAGCTTTCGGTTCCTCTGGCTGGGCCAGGTGGTCAGTCAGATGGGCGATTGGTTCGACACCATCGCGGTCTATACGGTCGTGTTGCGACTCACCGGCTCAACTCGTTCGGTGGCTTTGATCATGGTCGCGCGTTTTCTTCCCAGCGTCGTCATGGGGCCACTGTCAGGAGTTGTTGCCGATAGATTCAGCCGCCGCACGATCATGATCACGGCAGATCTCCTGCGGGCCGTAGTCGTCCTCGGATTCCTATTTGTTCGGCGGCCCGATCAGATGTGGCTGGTGTATGTCCTGACAGTCATGCAGTTGGCTTTCTCGACGTTTTTTGAGCCGGCCAAGACCGCCGCCATTCCCTCGATCGTGTCTGACCGCGAGTTATTGCCGGCCAACGCCATCGCGTCTGTTACCTGGTCGGCGATGCTGACCCTGGGAGCGGCGATCGGCGGATTCGTCGCTGGCGCGTTTGGAACTAACGTGGCATTCGCGCTCGACTCGTTGACCTTCGTTGCTTCGGCGCTGCTAATCATGAGCGTCAAGCTCCCGAAGCGTCCGCGGCGCGTCAAAGCGAAGCTTACCGTGGGCAAAGCCCTCGGGATCTCCGACACAATCGAGGGTGCGCGCTACGTCAAACATCGCCCGCGAGTGCTGGCCTACTTGATGGTGAAAACCTCCTGGGGAATGGGCGGCGGCATTCTGACTTTGCTGGCGGTGTTCGGCGAAAGAGTTTTTCCCATTGCGGGGAAGACTGCGACGGGCATCGGTGTTTTGTTTACCGCGCGCGGGATCGGCACTGCCGTTGGACCAATGTTCGCACGGCGTTGGGCGGGCGAGACACGCAAGCAGATGCAAAACGCAATCGGTATCGCGTTCTTGATTGGCGGAGTCTTCTACATCGCCTTTGGCATCTCTCGCAGTTTTGTCTTGGCGTTGCTGTTTCTGGCCATAGCGCACTGTGGCGGCAGTATCCTCTGGGTCTTCTCGACTGTCTTGCTGCAACGCGAGGTCGAGGATAAATTTCGGGGACGCGTCTTTGCGGCCGAGATGGCGCTGGTGACGCTGACGATGGCTGCTTCGAATTACGTCGTGGGCGAATTAATGGATCGTTTCGGTTTTTCGCCGCGAGTAGTGACGGCCGGCGTGGGCACATTCTTTCTGCTGCCCGGCTTGATTTGGTTTCTGACAGAGAAGTGGTGGGATCGAAAAAGCCCAACGGTCGAGCCGTCCCAAGTTGCAACCGATGTCTCGACAATTCGCGAGACAGAGCACTTTGAAGTTTAGGTTCAGAGAGCGGGATGGCAGACCTCCTGGATGTTTAGCGGCGGGCTACTGCCCGCCGATTCGCAACGACAAACGTGGCCGGCAGTAGCCCGCCTCTAAACGACAGGTTGTGCTGATATGAAGATCAAAGTCGGAATAATGGGATCGGCTGAGGCGAAGCCGGAACTGCGCGATAAAGCAATTGCCCTCGGCAGGGCGATCGCCAGTCGTGATGTGATTCTTCTCACTGGCGCAACTACGGGGTTGATTTATGAAACCGGCAAGGCGGCAAGCGACGCCGGCGCTCTTCACATCGGTATCTCTCCGGCCAGCGCTAAACGCGAACACGTTGAGCGATACCGGCTGCCGCTCGACGCGTGCAGTGTGATGATCTATACCGGCTTTGGCTTGAAGGGCCGCAACGTGGTGCTGGTGCGATCGTGCGATGTGGTGCTGCTCATCGCCGGCTCGATGGGATCACTAAACGAATTCACAATTGCTTACGATGAAGGCAAAGTCATCGGATGTTTGACCGGCACCGGTGGCGTGGCAGATGAAGTCGAGCGACTGGTCCGGACTTTTCAGCAAGAGACAAAGGCGCAGACTCTTTACGATGATGATCCGGAGAAGCTAATCGACAGGTGCCTTGCTGAAGTCCGATAGGGTCGAAAAATTTATAGACCGCAACCTTCCTTATCCCATATGTAGGCTGCGAAACTGCGGACTTGAACTATAACCTTCGCCATACTGCGTCGCTCGCTGCCGCTCACGGAAAGGAATTCAGTTTTGAGGTACAATCACAACCGAGTTCAGAGTACCGATTTCAGTCGGGTCTTTTCGGATTGAGAACAAGAACTCAACCAACGTTGGTACTCTTAACGATCTACTTGCTATTGAATACAGAGGAGACAATCGATGAAGAGTAAATCCGCATCCGCCAGGGTTCTGATCTTAGCAGCTATGATTTTTACCCTGGCCGGGCTTTCCGCATCCCCGGCTTCGGCAAACACTCCCAGGATAGGTCTCGCGCCCGTGCTGGAGCTTAATGGAATTCAACCCATCAGCGCGCGGCCGATCACTGCCATGCTGGTGGATGATCCCGAGGCGATCTATGAAGGCGCACGAATAGTTCACAACGTCACCGTTGACGGCGAGAAAGGTATGCGAGTTCATGCCAAGTTCCGCGTCCGCTACGGCAAGGGTGTTCCCAGCATGATGATCGCGTATTTCTTCTATGACGACGCGGACAACACGCCCCTGAAAACCGACGATCCAAATTATCGGGACAAGAAGGGCGGTGTGTCTTGTCATGTGAATTTCACGCCGGCCTACGATCCTGCGTTGTATGACGACTTGACGCTCTTCATGCCTTATGAAGCTCTCAATATGGAAAGCGGCGAAGTCTATGACCTGAAATTCTATCTTGCCCTGTACGACAAAGAGGGTGGCAGGTTCTTTGGCAAATCCGGCTGGTACAAATTCAAGCTGACCATGCCTTAAGGACGCCTGACTTGAAGAGGAAGCTACTCCACAGCTTTGTCGATTTCTGAGTGGTGAGGTCAGTACCGGGAGCGGAAGCGACCGGGTGACAGTCCTGGCGGCGCGACCGTCGCGTAGTCTGAGACCCGGTCGCTACCGCTCCCGGTACTGACCAACGATCGTCATCGATTCTGCTATGGCGCGCGGTTGGGAAAGCAAGTCAGTCGAGGATCAGATCGGCGACGCCCAGGCCGAAAAGGACGCGCGCTCAAAACCTTTCCTGACCCCTGCCGAACGTGAGCGACAGACACTCAAACAGTCGTTGCTGCTATCGCAGTCACAAATTCTCAGTCGTTTGAAAGTAGTGCGGAATGCGCGTTATCGCGCGCAGCTCGAGGCTGCCCTGAAGCATGTCGAGGGGCAATTGAGAGAATTCGAATAGCCGCGACTGGTGGACTCGACTGATTCTTACCTGATAAAGCCTGGTGTCAGATTCCGCCTTCCGTCTTTCTTCCACTTCAACCTACCCGTATAGTCTTGCGCGCGTCCCGACCCGTGATTATTCGCACCACATAGGTCCCCACGAATTGCGCTACGCTGTAACCCTTCCAAAGCTCTGCCGATGTCTTATCCAGTCCCTTATAACGTTCAGCGATCGCAGGAAAGCCACTGAGATCTGCGCGAATGATTTGAAGATCTGACAGCGCGTCGAACGCGAGACATCTATCCAAACATTTAACCAGATCGTGGCCAATCTCATCTTTAGCCATCTCCTCAGTTAAGCCTACCTTCAGGGCAAGGAAAGCTTTCAAAAACATCTCAGTGGCCATTCTCGCCGCCTCCGACGCCTTCGGATTTGGGTTGTCTTCATGGAGAAGAGTTACAGTCGCGTTCAGTTGTTGGTCGCCACTTCTAAGAAGCTCCTGCCAAAAGACACTAACACCACTGTTCTTATCTGCTTCTTCGATCCCCATGCCATAGTCGAGGCAATCAGCCCATAAGGCGGCAAAATTAATAAACGCGTTTCGATCTCGCGTAAGACGCAATTTGATTGAGTCAGGCATTGTGCCCAGAGATTTGACTGCGTCAAGCTTAACCTGTCCGCATACGACCGGAATACGGATAGGCCAAAAACAGGCGTCGTAATAAAACGATCCTGTATACACAGGTCCGATGTACTGGGCGCCAGCCTTTGAGTTCTTTTCAAACCAATCAAAAATCTTTTTGACGTCTTCGTCACCCAGCGACGTTGAAACGCCTGCATATTTTGACCAAGCCATCCAAGCCTGCCACGGCCTCTGCTTATGAGGCACATCTTGATTGCTGAGTTCTTTGTTGGTTTGCTCAAGCCAATCATCGGTTGGCTCGTAGCTTTCTCTCGTTATCACTGTTCAACTCTCCCTCCGAAGTCGGCAGGATATTTTTTGCGCCGTAAAGCTTGAATCCATCGGGCTTTTCATTATAGGATTAGCGACAGTTCGGTGCGATCTTTGAAAACTGAATAGTCAGGACCACTGGCAAAGCATTCGGAGGAAATTCCAGTGGTGGAGCTTTTTCTTTTGGTACTCGCGGGCGTTTGGCAGGGTGTACTCGTAAGCGTTGTGGCAGCGACGATCACCGCAATAGCCAAGGCACTAGGATCACACCTTCTGAATCTTGGTCGTGAACGATGGAATTCACGAAAAGACAAAGAAGAATCACCAAACAATTCAGAATTTCAAGACAAAGAATAGCTCTCAATCCTAATAAGATTGAAGATCAGCCGAAGCTTCAGTATGAAAATGCTTCTGGAGCCATTTTTGAGCCACGTCGGTCAACCACTTTCGCGTAGTGTGGCTTGAGTGCAACCTTACGGTTGCAGCTAGGAGTTGACCAGTTAAAGAATCCCTTTCATAAATCTCAGAGATCGCACAAATTCTGCCGGTAGTCCTGCTATTCCAACCAGAAATTCTTTTTTCCAATCTTTGCTAGAAGCTTTCTACACTTGTGACTAAGGCTTTGCAGGTACCGCCGGCATCTTGAACTTCGAATCATCCACCGGCGGGTTGAGTTTGATCTCGGTGTAGTTGCGGGTTGAGACCAGGCCCGGCTCCACCGAAGAGACCTTCACCGTGAAGGGAACTTTCAGGCCGTCAACGTCGCGATAATCTTCAAAGTCAATCTGGTTCGGAATCACGCCGATGGGTGTTTCTATGTAAGAGAGGCGGCGCAAGAGCAATCCCGTCTCGGCGTCAAAGTAGAGACGCTCGCGATGATTGTCCGCAGTTTGGCCCTCGATCACCAGAACATTGCGGTCTCCTATCTTATCGCGGCCACGAAAACGTAACCGCGTGAACTGTTCCTTGAGTTTGATGTTGCGGTAAAACAGGAAGGTCGACTTCAGATCATCAAGTACGGGATTCCCGAGTTCTGTAGCTCCCTGCGGATTTTTCTGCCAACCAGCCTTGCCGTCAAAACCTCGTTCGACAATTCCTTGCTGCGTCGTTACGTTGATGTAGAACTTATCGGGTGCGGCGAGATCGACTTCGTAAGGCAGCGCCGTGCCGTTGAAGCCGGCGAAGGTGCCTTTCATTACCAGGGTTTTCATCTTGTCGATGGCTGCCTGTCCGCCGAGGGCGTCGATGTACTTCGCCAAAAGTTGATCCGGTGCCGGCGGCGCCGGAGTCGGCGTACCCACGGGTTGACCGGGCGTTCCCGACGGAGTCTGCGGACGCGGCGGAGGTGTCGGGAGCGGGAACGACGGAATTCCCTGGGGCGTACTGCGGCCGCGATGACAGGTGTAGCAGCTTACCGCCGGGCTGCCGCGGAAGTTGTCTTTGTTAATGGCCAGGACCATCTGCATCATCTTGCGGCCCGTCAGCTTCTCTTCCTTTTCGTCAGATTCCCAGTTCCAAGTCCCACCTTTATTCACGTGACAGAAATCGCATCGGCGGCCCATTGAGACAGCGACGAAATTCATCACGGTGCCGAGCTGTGAATCGGGCAGGCCCTTGAGCACCTGGATGTTCTTGCGCGTTTGATCGACGGTCTTCTCTTGCGGTGCAGCGGGAACTGCCGGCGTTTGCGATGGTGCGGCCATTCCCAAATTCGAAAGCGAGACCGCAACAAATCCGGATTGAATCGGCGATGATTTTTGCGCGCGCACATTGGTGATCACAACAACGGCGCTGGCACATGCCAGGGCGACGACGAGAAGTCTGAGAATGTTCAGTTTCATTATTTGCTCCGGTGAAGTGTTCCGATGGCAGAGTTTAGAGTTCAAGCTTTAGCTTGCTGCTTAACTAGCCGCAACCTAAAAGTTGAACTCTGACCCACTGCCAGTGTCTGGGAAGACCAACTTAACGGCACGCTGTTATAGACCGAAATGTTCAGTTGATGCAAATAGCCGCTGGAAGAGTGGCACCGAATTTAATCTGTGATCTAAGGTGGCGAAGAACCGAATCACAGACTGAAGGTCTATGCTACTAAAAACAAAACACCCGGCATGAGCGCCGGGTGTTTACGAAATTGCAACTCACTCTTTTCGCTTACTGTTTCTTCCGCGGGTGATTTTCCTTTGGCTTCATCAAGGTATCCAGCGACTGGTAGATCTGTAAATAAATTTGCGTTTCACGCGGAATCAGTGTGCGCCAAGCGCCCCCAGCGCGCCGGATGTAACCGGGCAGTTTCGCCGCGTTTGAGTTGTAGCCGGCGGCCAGGAGTTCAGTGGTCGTGGCTTGTCTGGCGCTCAACGCTGATTGAATGTCTTCGTTCGCGGACAGATCGTTCCAGGTGTCCTGCATGTAGAGGAGCATTGCTTCGAGTGCGTTCCCGTGATTGCGCATGCCGGCCACGAAATCCGGATTCAGTCCGACGCCAGGGTGACGCGTGCGCATGAGCGCGTACGTCCACGGAATCATCTGCACCATGCCGCCTGCGCCGGCCGAGCTGACTGAATAACGATAAGTGTCGAGCTCGTTCAGCGCGTACAGTGTGTAAATTTCTTCGAACAGCGCGATGCGATTTTCATTTCGAAAACGCTCGTGGTCGACGTGTTCGACGATGCAAAGGTGCTTGGCAACGTCGATCAGGTTGGGAGCGATGCTGACGCCTCTCTCGCGCAAGCGTTTCGCCGCCAGATCAACCATTGAGTTAACGTAAACCTGGCCCGACTTCATCAGCTCAACCGACAACAGACCGGGATGAGCGGACGTGTAATAAGCCATTTCGTGAAACACGCCGCGGCGTTCGATTGGAAACTCAACCGCCAGGGGCAACAAAGACCGGTTCTTCTCGTCAAAAACGGTCACGGCGGTGTTGACGCCATTGGCGCGCACAATCCGCACCTGTACTGGTAAACCCAGCGAAGTGGTTGCCGGAATTTCAGATCCTTTTTTCAGGAAGTTTTGCTTGGCGATACGGATTAAATGAATCTGCGAAGTCTCTGGCAGCAGGGCGGCCAGCGTTACATACTCCAGTGAAGGCGTCATCGCCGTCGACATTGGCCTGATCTTCATCAAGCTCTTGGCTTCGCTGATTCTGGACCGAACGCGGTGGGTTGAAAGACGACGCAGAGAAGCGCTGGATTCTTCGCGCGTTGACGGACGCGATTCTTCCGGCTGCTGTTTGCCAGCCGAGGCGGTTTTGTCGGCTGAACGGTTTCCGGTTTCTGCCGGGCGTTGAGGTGTCTGCTGTTGGTCCTGAAATTTTGCTTTCGCAGGTTTCGCGGCTTTTGATACTGACACGACACGTGGACGTGTCATCGATTCAATCGGCCTTGATGATTGCGCCTGAGAGCCGGCGGCAACTGAGAGTACTAGAGTAAGAAGAATAAACATGGAAGGCTTTTTCATGATGTTTGCTTTCTGAGGGAAGGACTTCGCGGTGTGCGAAGTTGGACCTCAGATTCTCGTAAACATCACTCGTTGTCAATCACTTTTTTTCTGGAAGATCATACATTCAATTCCACTTTTTTTCTGGAAGATCAGCGATTGAATTCCAGTTTCATTTCTGGACGATCTTACGTGTACTTCCAGTTTTCTCCAAGTCCGGAAAACCGAGTAAACTTGCTTCAAATTCTTCTGGGAGTGAATCAACGCCTCTTCTCTGTGAGATGGACTTCAGTAAGCGGGAGCTGGAGTGCTCGTATCTTGGTCGTCCCGATCTCTCGTTGTTAGGAGCGTTGCGACCCGGTCGCCATAGTAGCTCGGTACTGATCTCATCACGCGAAGACGCGACAAGTCACTCTTTTTCATCGAGCAAACGACGTTCCAATTCCTTAACGCGCTCAGTTAGCTCTTTCAATTCCTGACGCACGTGAGGCAAACGGCTAATATGCGCATTCAGGCGCTTATATTCATCCAAAGGCTGAATTGGAATGCCCCACCAAACACCAGGCCGGACGATCTTCCCCGGCAAAATGCCCGCCTTTGATCCGATTATCGCACCGCTTTGCACGCGGATGTGATCGCCAAAGCCAACCTGTCCGCCGATGACACAGTCATCTTCAATCGTGACGCTGCCGCTGATACCCGTCTGTGCGGCGATTACCACTCGTTCTCCAATGTCACAGTTGTGTCCGACGTGGACCATATTATCAATCTTGGTGCCGCGGCCGATTCGAGTGCGACCGAGCGCCGCGCGATCGACACAAGTGTTAGCTCCCAATTCGACGCCGTCTTCGATTATCACTGTCCCGATCTGCGGAAATTTGTGATAACCCATTTCGCCTCGAACATAACCAAAGCCGTCCGCGCCAATCACCACACCCGCATGAAGGATGACGCTATTGCCTACGGTTACGCCATCTTCAAGAAAAACGTTCGGATGAATTACGCTGTCACTGCCGACCCTGACGTCGTCACCGATTTTTGCGCCGGCGCGAATCTGGGTCCGATCACCTACGATTGAATTCTCGCCGATGCAAACAAACGCGCCAATGAAAACGTCTCTGCCGATTTTCGCTGCGGGCGAAATGACAGCCGTGTGATGTATTTCGGGGCGCCGCTGCTGCGGTGGATGCAAGACTTCTGCGATCAAAGCGAACGCTAGTTTTGGGTTCTTTACTTCAATCCGGCAGGGAACTTTCACGTCCGCTCTCTTGGGAGTGATCACACACGACGCTCTTGTTTTGGTCGCGGCAGCAAAGAATTTCTCTTCCTCGACATAGGCTATGTCTCCCTCGCCGGCGGAATCCAGGCTCGCCAGCCCCTTGACCCTGACGTCGCCGTTGCCAACAACGAGGCCCCCTACATGCGCCGCGAGTTCAGAAACTGTTTTAGCGGTCAGGCTCATGATTTATCCCGGTTAGTGAAGCCGATAGTACAACGCGGTCAATCAAATGGCGAACTCGGATTTGGTCAAAGCACCGAAAACATTGAGCTTTATCGCCGTACCAACAGTTTCGGAGACTTTTGGTCTTGCCTTTGACTGTCCCGGCAAATTATCATGGCTGGCGCTGCTGACTATTCTGTTCTTCTTTTTGGACCGCAGTGCGAATAAGTTTCTTAAGCTTTTGATAGTTGGGGCGCGTCTCAAATTTGAAAAGCGCCACCCGAGGAGAGCAATAATTGTTTAGCGATCAATTCCGCCGAGGCGAGACAGACAAGAGTAAGTTGACTGGAGTCAAGAGCTCTAAAATTGTCTCGACTCTATCTGACGTTGCCTGGAAAGCATTTCAGTCCGTCAACCGACGCCTGCCCGAAGGCGAGGCAATTCGTCCGAAGTGGGCGCCTGGCCCGCTGCTGAAATCGTACGAAAGAACTTCACCACCATTAGGTTTTCCCAGAGAGACAGATTCGCTTTGTCCGCGCTGTGTCAAAGAAGTGCGCGACGCCGTCATCAGCGGCGAAACTACGCTCGAGTCTCTGATGAATGAACACCCGGGCGAAATCAAAGCTCAGATAGTTGAAGAGAACGGCCAGGTTGTCATGCGTAAGACGTGCCCGAAGCATGGGCTATTTGTCGACGTGATGGCCACGGACCCCGCGTTTCTCGAGCGCATTGAATCGCTATTTTTCGGACGCGACTTTAAAGCTGCCGAAGACAAGCATGTTCACAAGCACGGAACTTCCAACATCAAGTTCGGCCGGGGCGCCGTGTTGACGGTCGACCTGACCAACCGCTGCAACATGATGTGCAATCCGTGCTTCATGGATGCGAACCAGGTTGGCTATGTTCACGAGCCGACGTTTGAAGATACGAAGGCAATTTTGGATCGCGCGGTCTCGTTCAAGCCAAAGCGACAGGTCATCATTCTTTTCTCAGGCGGCGAGCCGACGCTTTCTCCTTACTATCTCGAGGCGGTCGCTTATGCAAAGAAGGTCGGCTTCTATCGCATCCTGGCGGCGACCAACGGCATCCGTTTTGCCGAAGACATCGAGTTTTGCAAAGCAGCGAAAGCAGCCGGCCAACATGGCGTCTATCTACAGTTCGACGGCGTGAGCGAAGAGAAAAACGCGCATCGTGGTGTCGGTAACCTGTTTGACGTAAAGCAGCAGGCGATCGAGAACCTGGCGAGTGTCGGCATCAAAGTCACGCTGGTCACGACGATTGTCAACACCATTAATAACGACGGCATCGGCGCGATCGTCGAGTTCGCGGCAAAGAACATCGACAAAGTACAGACGATTGCTTTTCAGCCCGTGTCCTTTACCGGACGCGACGAAGATGTGCCCGATGCGGTGCGCATCAAGCAGCGTTACACGCTGGCCGGCATGACGCATGATTTGAAGGATCAGCTTGGCGGACGGCTGCAGCCTTTGCGTGATTGGTACCCGCTCTCTTCCTATTCAGCGTTCACGAGCGTGATGGACATGTTGCAGGGCGCGGATGCTCCTTGGGGCTGGTCCTCGTGCAATTGTCATCCGAATTGCGGCATCTTTACTTTGATAGTCGTTAACAAGAATACCGGCCACTACTCGTCGCTGTTCGACTTTTTCAACTACGAACAGTTCATGAAAGACGTCGCGGTGATCACCGACACCGCGCGGGGGAAAAAGCTTTCCTACGCCCAACTGGGCATGGCCATCATGCGTAACTTTGACGCCGGCCGCGCGCCCGAGGGCTTTCCGATTTCGCAGATCATCAATCTCTTCAAGCCTTCGTCGACCAACTCCAGTTCGGATCGCAACGACCGGATGAAAACTAAGGTTGCCGATGAGTCAAACGACAATTGGCGCGTATTGTGTGTCGAAGGCATGTGGTTCCAGGATCTTTTCAATTATGACTTCCGCCGCACAGAGATGTGCGTGATTCCTTACGGCACCCAGGAAGGCGAGATTTCATTCTGCGCTTACAACACCGGCGTGGGTTGGCGGCAGATAATCGAGAACATGCACAAGACCGCAAACCTGGCTGAATGGTACGAGCAGAACGAGCGTCACCCCGTGTACGCCGCCGGTCACAACGTGCCGGGCATTTCCAAGAAGCACTCGCTGAGTCTGCCGATCGTGAACGCAATTATCGATGAAGATCATGCGTCTGTTCCAGCGGTGACGCCTTATCTCATCGAGGAGCGCGAAGAAGAAAACGTCGTCACTGTCTAATTGCAATCCGATCGTTTTGCGAAGCCCGAAAAAGTTGTCTCAGCATAAGCAACCGGGATCACTTCTCTCCTCCCTAATTGAAAGGAACACTGTGAAGTCACTCACACGAATTGCCGTACTCGTTGCGGTTACGTTGATCTGTTCGGCCCCCGTCTTTCCCCAGGAGAAATCAAAGAAGGCCGAGCAAGCCCAAGCCCCAGCACAGACTACTCCCGCAACCCCGAGGCCCCCGCTTGCTTTTGGCTTGACCGAAGACACGCCGGTAAAAATAAGACTAACGCGAACCATGTCTTCCAAGGACGCCAAGGCGAATGAGAAAGTAGACTTCGAGGTCCTGGAAGACGTTAAGGTCGGCGACACAATCATAGTCCAGCATGGAGGAATGGCGATCGGCACGGTTACCGAAGCGCAGCCAAAGCGGCGGATGGGCCGCGCGGGAAAGCTGAACATCAACATCGACTACGTTCAGCTTGTTGACGGAGAGAAGGTGCCTTTGCGCGCTGTGAAAGGCGGCAGCGGCGGGAGCCATACAGGCGCCATGACCGGGGCCATCGTGGCCAGCAGCATTCTGTTTTTCCCCGCCGCCCCGTTTTTTCTTTTCATGCACGGCAAGGACATAACTATTCCGAAGGGGACCGAGATTACGGCGTACGTGTCGGCAGATACGCCACTCGATCCCGCAAACTTCAATAAGCAGTCGGCTGCGGGCGGGTCAGCATTTGCGAAAACAGAAACGGTCGCGTCGGCTCTGTCTTCAGTAATAGTTAAATCCACTCCCGACGGAGCTGAGATCATGGTCGACGACAAGTTTCTCGGCACGACGCCCTCGACTGTTCAACTGACTCCGGGAGAGCACAAAATTGTCATCATGAAGTCAGGGTTCAAGTCTTGGGAGCGAACCATGACCATTAACCCAGGCGGCAGCGTCAACCTCGACGTGAGTTTGGATAAAATTCCATAGCGCTTTCCTGGAATTTGTAGTAGTACTTGATTGAAGAACACGAAGCACAGACCGCCACGGTCTCAGCAGCCAACAGCTTTGTAGCTTTCCCAAAGTAGATCCGCAGGGCTGGCAAACGCGCCAGGCTCGTTTCTCTCCTCCGCTTTATTTCTCTCCTCGGTTCAATTAGAAAGGGAGAAATCCATGAATTCAGTCATGCGTATTACCGCACTGCTCGGGTTCTGTTTGACCTGTTCGACTGCTGCGCTGGCACAGCAGCAGACGACCGCGAAAGATAAGCAGATCGGGCAACCACAGATTTCGGCTCCGACTCAGGTGACCAGTCCTCCCCTCGCGTTCGGCCTGGCTGAGGACACGCCGGTCAGGATCCGACTAGCCCGCACGATCTCTTCGAAGGAAGCAAGGGTCGACGAGCGAGTTGACTTTGAAGTGCTTGAGGACGTGAAGGTCGGAAATGTAATCGTGATTCAACGCGGGGCGATGGTCATTGCTACAGTCACCGAAGCGCATCCAAAACGCCGAATGGGACGCTCGGGAAAGCTGAATATGAATATCGACTATGTTCAGCTTGTCAGTGGAGAGAAGGTGCCACTCCGCGCGGTGAAAGGCGGAAACGGTGGCAACCATGTCGCTGCAATGACGGGTGCGATGGTGGCCACCAGTATCGTGTTCTTTCCGGCAGCTCCGTTGTTTCTTTTCATGCACGGCAAAGACATAACGATACCCAAGGGAACTGAGATCACGGCGTATGTTGCCGCGGACACGCCCCTGGATCCTGCGAAGTTCAACAAGCAATCAGTCGCGGCGGCCAGGGATCGCAAGGGCACGATCACTCTGTCTCCAGTTTCGCTTCAGTAACAGGTGAATCCTTTTCGGGTGGGATGGTGGTTTAGCTAAAGACCGTTCTACTCTAAACTTCAAAGAAAATGCGTGACCAAACAAGGCCACGCATTTTTCTTTTCTCGGCTACTGGCTCAGAGTTCAACCTTTCGGTTGCTGTCTACAGGAGCAAGCTAAAGCTTGAACTCTGAACTCTTTCTTGTACTTACTTCTTTTCGTCGTCTTCGATTTTCTTTTTCAGGTATTTGGCCAGCTTCTCTGCCGTGCTTCTTTCGCCGCGGTTAGCGGTCGTTCGGTGCGATGAATCCGCATAGACGACAACTTTTGTTTTCAGATTCACTACCTGCATGCTGGCAGTTGCCGAAGGCTGAGGACTAACAAAGATCGTTTTGGCCCAGCCCGCCTCTTTCTTTTCGTGGGTGCCGGTAATCTCAAAATCAGCCTGGTCACGATCCGTGACCATCACCAGCGGAACCCCCTTCTTGCGCATTGCCGCTGCCAGGTAAATCTCAAAACCATCCATCGGAGCGATGTAGACCTTCGAGTTTCGTGGTATCAGCGTGTCGTTTCGGTGTTGACTGTTTTGGTCCTGCGCCAGCGCGGCAAATGCACAGAGCAGCGCAATTGCCAGGACAACCAGATTCATTTTGATCTTCATGGGATCCTTTCCCGGGTCGGTGTTGATTTTGCTTCCGGGGAGAATTGCGTCGAAGACTTGCTCGATGGACGATAAGATAGTCGGCGCGATGAAGACCAGTCAAGTAGATTATTTCTGAGACTCGGCCCCGATCTCTTTTTTGATTAGCTGTGGAAGCTGAAGCAGAAATGTTTCGATGCGTTTGAGGCGTTCTTCAAAACCGATCAGGCGCTTCTCGATTCTCATGATCTGCTCGTCGCTCTTGCGTTGCCATTCCTCTGTGTTGCGCTGCCCCTCTTCGATCTTATGCTGATGTTGGCGACTCTTCAGATCCTGTTCGTCGCCGCGGCGCTGGAGCGCCAGCCTTTCCTGATCGTTTCGGGCAATCTGCTCGACGAACGCAGCCTGGTTGCGAATGAGCAGGGCCATTGCTTCCGCAAAGTCGTCTCGACCGGACATTCTCGCTAGTTTATCACCGCTGGCAAGCACATTCCGGCGGACCCTTCACCATCATAAAACGAAAAGACTTGGCTGCTTTTGCCAAAATATTTCTACGGCACCGGGCTTGCGCTGCAAAAGCATGTCCGATTCCTTAACAAGGAGAATTTTCACTCTTGAGAAAACCGATTTCACTAGTATTAGTAGCCTTCCTTTTGCCCGCGACGATTCTGGCCCAGAGCGCGGTCGGTGAGACCAGCGCAACAAAATCAATCCAGGAGGCGCAGCCGATTGCCGACACCAGCGCGCCGGTGAAACCAGCACGGCGCGAGCTGAAAATTCCTGCCGGCACAACTCTCGAGATCGAAGTCGCCTACACCGTGTTATCGAGCAACGTGCGGAAGTATGATTTCCTGAGCTTTCGCGTGCTCATCCCGGTCAAGGTCGACGGCGTCACCCTCATCGAGAAAGACGCCCTTGTTACGGGCCGGGTGGTTGAAGCAAAGCGTGGAGGAAGATGGGGCAAGTCGGGGAAGCTTTCCTGGGTCATGCTGGACGTGGTGGCTGTTGATCTGTCACGGGTGCCGGTGCAACCAAATCAGGAGTTGCCGGGAGGTTCTGATCGGATCAGCGGTATTAGTCACGGCGGCGAGGTAGCCGCGAGAGCCGCCATCATGAGCGCCATCTTCTTTCCGCTGGCCCCTGTAGCAATAATTAGTGGCGCCTTCAAACGTGGCGAAGATGCCATCTTGCCGCAAGGCAAGCGCTTTGTGGTTTATGTGCAGAAGGAAACCGTGGTGAGTCTACCTGCGAACGATGACTAGACCAGGACAGCGTCTGTTTTGAATAAGTTGGTCGGCGTCCAGCTCTGCGACGGTCCGCTGGCAAGCGGCGTCACTCAATCCTGCCAACCGAATCCAGCGTACCTCTTTCACTCTGGACAAAAAAACGGCGTGGCCCTTTTAAGGCCACGCCGGCGAGTACAAGAGGGACCGTTGTCGGTTAACGAATCGGAGTTGGTGGCGGAGTGCCTTCGGGCACAACCCATAGTTCAACGAGCCAACCCTCTCTTTGTGGACCGATGGTAATGACCACGCGATGAGTATCGATGCCTCGCGAATTAACCAGGTAGTCCGAGATGCGCTGGGCGCGTGCCTGTGCATCGTTCGCACCTGCGCGACGCGACGGATAGACGATGACATAGCCCTGCGATCCGGGTTCGCCCTGCAACTGAATTGCGAAGTTATCGAGCCGGGCCTTTTCGTCATTGCGCGCGATGTCATAGTACTCGTCGAACTTCCGCGGCTTGTTCACGATCGGAATCGAAACCGCACAGGTGGCCGGGCAAGGCGTGCCAAAGCCGGTAATGTCGACACTGGCGCGCACCGTCTGGCCGCTGAGGCCGGCGGTATCGACCGTGATGCTCGGCGTTCCCTGGCCACTGATGATGCGACCAGCCGTGATGGTCCAGTTGTAGCCAGGCGTGATGTTCGGTGTCCCACCATTGAGCTTGGCCGTGAATGTCACCGGCGCATTTTCGTTCCCAGCTTCCGGACAAGAGACGCTCACGTTCGGACAGACCGGGGGGATGACTATCGGCGGGCAATCGGTAACGACGATCGAAATTGATGAAAATGCTACGCAGTTAAGATCACGTCCGTCGTCGACTTCAACCCATGCCTGATAGACACCGGGCGTGGCTCCTGCCAAATCCCAGGTAGTGTTTGCTCCCTCGCCGCTGCGCCTGCCGCCTTGCGTGGTCCACTTATAACGGAGCGGAGCCCCATCAGCGGAACGCGCCGTGGCGACCAGGTGAACGCGGGCTGATTCGTCATTGCAGGCTTTGATCACTGCGGGATCAGCCGACAGGGAGAGCGACGGTGCGCCAGACACGCGGCGGTCCCGGTCACCGGTCTTTTTCTTTTTAGGCTTTGCGTCCGCGGACGCAAACACCAACATGCCGACGACCATCGCGAAGACGAGGCCAAACCAAAGGCTCTTTCGAGACATCATTATTTACCCTTTCGTATGGCGTGACCGGGCAATGAGCCACGCCTTGTGCGATTTTCGAGGAGTTTAGCCCTCCAGCACTCTGAAATCCAGAGACAACTATCAAGTAAAACTGCCAATGAGTGAAGGTTTCCAATCAAATAGTGTCGGAAGCCCGACCGTCAGGGAGGGGTAGTCACCGTTACAAGGCCCTCCTTGACGGTCGGGCTTCTGACACTTGCGCTTGACCCGCCCGGCACCATTCGCTGTAAAGTCTAGCCATGCCACTGGTCTCAGTTCGCTTACCGGCGCGAAAAAGAAATTACGAAATCAAGATTGGCTCAGGCCTGCTTTCAGAGTTGGGCGGCGAAGTTCGGGCGGTGCTTGGGCCACAATCGCGTCGGGCCGCGCTAATTTCAAATCCGACGGTGTTCAAGCATTACGGAAAGCAGGCTCAGCAAAGTCTCGAGTCGGCGGACTTCAAAACCACATCATGGTTGATGCCTGAAGGCGAGCGACACAAATCGCTCAGATCATTCCGGCACGCCCTCGAGTTCTTGACCGAATCTGCGATCGAGAGATCTGACGTGGTGTTGGCGCTCGGTGGCGGAGTAGTTGGCGACCTCGCGGGTTTTGCCGCCGCGACTTATCTGCGCGGCATTGCTTTCGTGCAAGTGCCGACGACCCTGCTCGCGCAAATCGACGCGTCGGTCGGCGGAAAGACCGGTGTGAACCTGCCAGCCGGCAAGAATCTTCTCGGCGCTTTTCATCAACCACGTCTGGTTTTGATCGACACTCAAGCTTTGCAAACTCTGCCCGAACGGGAATTGACCTCGGGATGGTGCGAGGCGGTTAAGCAGGGAGCAGTCGGCAGTCGTAAGTTGTTCGATCAAACGAATCGTTTGCTCAGTGGCACAGCCTTCAGTCTGTGTCTTGATCAGGAGGCATCACAGACTGAAGTCTGTGCCACCATCGCCGCGCACTGTCGTTTCAAGGCTGCGATCGTGGCCGGAGACGAGCGCGAAGAACTTGGGCGCGCCGATCATCGGTCGCGGCGAATTCTCAATTTTGGTCACACTACCGCCCACGCGCTCGAAAAATTGACGAATTACCGGCGCTTTCGCCATGGCGAGGCCGTCGGGTATGGAATGCTGGTCGCCGGCGAAATATCAAAAAATATAGGCATGCTCGCCTCTGACGAGTTAGAATCGTTACGTGAGGCAGTGCGGCGCTGCGGGCCGCTGCCTCTGGCCTCTGATCTTTCAATTGATGAAATTGCCGCAGCGATGAAGGGCGATAAGAAGTCTGTCGCCGGCGTCACTCTTTGGATTCTGCTTGAGCGAATCGGACGCGCGCGCATCGTTGAGGGAAACCAAATCGACCAGCGAGTGCTGCGATCCTCGCTGCGCGCTGGTTTGCGAAGACTTTCGTAAGACCGGCGGCAGTAGATCTCTTTCTATCTTGTTTAGACGGCGGACTTGTTCGCCGCGAGATGGCCGGACAAGTCCAGCCTCTAAACTGCTTCGCCTCATGTCAAGGATGAATTGATATATGCGAGTGACAAGTAGCGAGCGCGGCGGCGCGCGATTGAAATTCATAATCGCCATGACGATCTTCGCCGTGGTGGTTTATGTAGGCTATCTCTATATCCCGGTCGCGGTCGATGCTTACTATTTTAAAGACGCAATGCAAACCAAGGTCAATCAGGCGGCGGTCCAGGGTTATGAAACGACCTGGATCACTGAGCAGCTCGAGAAAAGCAAACCGGAGTTCCACGTTCCGCCCGAAGCGATCATCACCCCTGCCCGCAGCGACAATCAGATGACTGTGCGCGTGCAATTCACCCGCCCGATTTCCTTTCCGGGATATACCTACAACTACGAATTCGATTACACGGCGAAGAGCACTTCGTTTTTGACAATTAAGTAAGCAGAACGGCTTTCGCGGATGGATGAGTGGCGAACGCCTGCAATTGTACGAGCGCGGCCGGCGCCTCGCCCAGCCAGGTGGTCGGGCAAACTCCGCAGCGGGTGCATTGATTTACGGAAGGACACGGTGCGGTTGAGCGAGCATCATGGGCGCGCTCGTCTTCCTGCTGCATGAACTCACGAGAGAGGCCTGAATTCACGATCTCCCAGGGAAGAATTTCGTCGTAACTGCGGCGCCGGCTGGTATGGAACGCGGCATCGATCTGCGTTTCGCGGATGGCTGCACCCAGATCGCCTTTCAAGCGAGCAGTAGCTTCGATTACCCGCGCGATGCTGCGATCGCCGGAAGAGAACAGCGCCTGTTCATGCGCGATGCGCGCCGACATTGCGCGCACTTCGACGTTGGGAATGCGCGACAGGTTCTTCGAAACCCATTTCAAGCGACGTTTCAATTCCTTTTCGCTGCAAATCGGTTCCCACTGGAACGGCGTGTTCGGTTTCGGCACCAGCCCGTTAAGCGAAGGAATGATCTTGCCGGCCCGGCCGAAGCGTTTGCCGGCCTCAAGCATTCGATCTTTGATTCGCTCAACCAGCGTAATCATCTCAGCCAGATCTTCATCGGTCTCTGTCGGCAAGCCGACCATCATGTAGAGCTTGATAGTCAGCATCCCGCGATCGAAGACCGCGCCGCAGATGTCGACAATCTCGTCATTCGTCAAGTTCTTGTTGATGACGCGACGCAGGCGATCCGATCCCGTCTCCGGCGCGACCGCGATTTGCTGATCGCGTGATTCAACCAGCGCGTCCAATAACTCGTCCGAAATCTGATCGAGCCGCAAAGAAGAAACCGAAATGCGATAGTCCATCGCGCGCAGGCCCTGAAGTATCTCGCTAATCTCCGGGTGATCGCAGACCGCAGTTGAAACCAAACCAATCTTGTCGGTCTTGCCGCGCCATTCAGCGGCCTTGGCCAGAATGTCGCGTGCCGGTACCACGCGCGGCGGCCAATAGTTATAACCGGCCCAGCAGAAACGGCAACCCTGTGAACAGCCCCGCGAGATCTCGATCAAGAATCGATCACCCATCTCGGCTGCGGGCGCCCAGATAGTTGTGGAAGGCGCGAAAACTTCATCGCGCTTCAACTGGGCAACAATATCTTTTTGCCCACGCCGGATGGCGCGCCTCAGGCTGCCTTCCTTGGGACTCTCTGCGGAGACTGCGCGGCCGACCCGCGCAGGAACGCCGTCTTCGGTTGGCGTGTAGGCCTCAAGGGTGCCGTCGTCTTTGTAGCTGACGTGATAGAGCGAGGGCACATAGAAACCACGGCCCTGGCGAGCCAACGCCAAAAGCGTTTCTTCCTTCGTTTCATTTTCCAGCAGGACGTCGATCAGTTTCGGTCCGAGGATTTCGCCTTCGCCGACCCCGATGATGTCGGTGAACTCGGCGATAGGCTCCGGATTAAGAAACGAAGCGGCGCCGCCCATAACAATCAAGGGATCGTGTTTAGTTCGGTCTTTCGACCAAACCGGCACGCCGCTCATTTGCAGCATGCGCGCCAGGTTCACGTAATCCGTTTCAAAAGAGATCGAGAACGCGATCACGTCAAAATCGCGCAGCTTTGTTTGTGATTCAAGCGAAAGCAGGGGAGTGCGCGTGCGCTCGTACTCCTCCATCTCATCAATGGTTTCAGCAGCCCGACCGTTAGGGAGGGCCTGATGGTTAAGCGAGCCCTTGCTGCGGACACCTTTATCCTCATAACCCGAGCCCTGGCCGCCTCGCTGGCTCTTAATACTATCCGGCAAAAACGCTCGCTCGCACGACACCTCGGGAATGTTATTGAAGATTTCATACATCGCCTGAAAGCCAAGGTTGGCCATGCCGATGCTGTAGACGTTGGGATAGCAGAGCGCGATGCGTAATTGCGCCCCGTGCTTTAGCACCCAGCCTTCTTCGCCGGCCAGCTTCCGCTTGTAGCTTTCGATGATTCTTCTCATTACCAGGCAGATGGTCGAGGCACAACTTCACTCTCGGCCATTGAAACCTTTGACCTCTCTGTTAGTCAGATTATTTTTTGCGGCCGCCAAAACTTCGGCGCCTTCACTACTTCACGAAGGAGCAGCGGTTAACCAGTTCGCAGGGGAAAGTGCCTTCGCCTATCTTAACAAAGTCTCTCGTCTCGTCGCCCTGATCGTTCTCACAGTAAACGATGCTGCGGTTTTCTCTGTGCTGGTAGATGAAAGCATGACACTTCTTCTTCTTCCTCACTTCGACAACGATGATGATGAGCAAGAGTACCAACACCACCACCTTGATCACGAGCAGCCATATCTCGATGTTGACCTGAATCTTGAGCATCTCCAGGATCAGGAGAATGAGCACAAGAATGAAGATCAAGATCTTTACGACGATTTCTTTCATTGTTCTCCTCCGTTGGTGAGCGTTTTCCTGGCAACGTCGTAACGGCGTTGCCTACGGTGCGAGGTCCTGCTTACCCGTGCTGTACGGTCTCCAAAAATGCCTTCAACTTCCGCGATCGCGAGGGATGACGCAGCTTGCGCAGCGCCTTAGCCTCGATTTGACGGATGCGTTCGCGGGTCACGGCAAAGTGTTGTCCGACTTCCTCGAGCGTGTGTTCAGAGCCGGTAGTGCCCAAACCAAAACGCATCTTGATCACTTTTTCTTCGCGGGGCGTTAACGTGGCGAGAACTTCGTCGGTGATTTCGCGGAGGTTCGAAGCGACCACCGCATCCGAAGGATTCAGAATCGACTTGTCTTCGATGAAATCGCCGAGGTGCGAATCTTCCTCTTCACCGATCGGAGTCTCCAGCGAAATCGGTTCCTGCGCGATCTTCAAAACCTTGCGCACTTTCGAGACCGGAATGTCCATCTTCTTGGCAATCTCTTCGCTGGTCGGTTCGCGGCCCAACTCCTGCACCAGCGCGCGCGAAGTACGGATCAGCTTATTGATCGTTTCGATCATGTGCACCGGGATGCGAATCGTCCGGGCCTGATCTGCGATCGCGCGGGTGATGGCCTGGCGAATCCACCAGGTTGCATAGGTCGAAAACTTATAGCCACGCCGCCATTCAAACTTGTCGACGGCTTTCATCAAACCGATGTTGCCTTCCTGAATCAAGTCCAGGAACTGCAAGCCACGGTTCGTATATTTCTTGGCGATGGAAACGACCAGGCGCAGGTTAGCTTCGACCAGTTCGCGCTTGGCCTGGCCGGTCTGATGTTCGCCCGTAACGATTGACTGAAGAGCGCGTTTGATTTCGACCGGCGAGATGTGATGTTCCTGCTCGACCAGCTGCAAACGTTTCTTGCCGTTGGAAACATGCTTCTTGTACGCCTTGATGTCGTCTGCTTTAAGCCGTTTCTTTGTCAACCGATCGGAGTAAGTATCGACCTCTCGTTCGGCTGAACGAACTTCCTTCTGCACGTTGCGAATCGAGTTGATCAAGCGCTGCCGCGACCGCTCAGTCATGTTCAAGCGGCCGATTTCGTCGGCAATCTCGATGCGCAACCGGGCAACTTTACGGCGCAGGCGGAGCAGCTTTTTCGTTTTCTTGCCGCGGGTGATCTTTTGTTCCGCCCGCAGCTTGGCCCACTCTTTCAGAGCGTTCTTGAACAGGCGACGAATGTTCTCGATCCCTTCGATCGTCCACTCGCGATACTCTTCAGCTTTGTCTTCTTCGCCGGCGAGTTCGGCCTGTTCAGAAAAATTCACGACCTCGCGGATGTTGATTGTATGGGCGGCCAGCTCGTCGCCAATCTTCAGCAGCTCGCCCACTGCTATCGGCGAGCGCGCGATGGATTTCTGAGTTTTGATTTGGCCGCGCTCGATGCGTTTGGCAATTGCTACTTCACCTTCGCGGGTCAGGAGCGGAACCACGCCCATCTCGCGGAGGTAAAGCCGCACCGGGTCGTTGGTCTTCTCGAGCGCGCCGGCCGACAGATCCAGCTCGAGGTCTTCGTCGCCGGAGTCTTCATCATCGGTGGCGATGGCCGCTGCTTGCTCGATCAGGCGTTCATCGGAATCGGCTACGTGAATGTTCGAGGCGTCGAGCTTTTGCAGGACATCTTCGATATCGTCAGGCGAGACCACGTTCTCCGGCAATTCGCGATTCAAATCATCGTATGAGAGAAATTTTTTGTCCCCACCCAATTGCAGCAATCGATCCATCACGTCATCCCTGTCTTTTTCTTCAATGGCCACGATTATTTTTCCTGAGTTAACGCGTTTGCTTCGACGTCTCTGCTATCAAACTCTAAGTTCTCGGTTGTGCCTGCATCAAGTAATCGCCACGCTGCTTGGAAAACTCTAAAAGCTCGAGCGCCAGGCGATCGCGCAATTCCGCATCGCCGGCGCGTTCGGCTTCAGCCAGTTCGGAACTCAGTTCGTCAATGTGCCGATCGAGTTTCATCAAGCGCAAAGCGTTCAAGCAACTATCGGCAGCAGCCAACGACTCGTCGAAAGATTCCAGGCTCTCGGTCATCATCAAACGTGCCAGCAATTCATTCGCCGCGGGGTCTTCCGCCGTGGCCGAGCTCAATGAATCAAATCCGACTTCCTGGTCCGCTTCATCCAAACTTACCAGCGCACGAAAAATCGTCCCCGATGCCAGGCTGTCGTAATCCGTTGTCTCCAGTCGCGGCAGCACAATCTTGCGCAACTCTTTATTGGCCAGGAGCAGACCGAGCAGTCTTTGTTCGGCCACAGTAGGCCGGCTCATCGGACTGCGCTTGACCAGTTCTTGAACGGACGCTGCGTCGGTGCTGGCGCCGCTTCTAATCCGCTGCCAAAGTTCGCGGCGCTGATCAGGGTGCACGCGCAAAGCATCCATCGTGATGTCAAAATATTCGCGCTTCTGAATCCGGCTGCGGACAGCGCGAACAAACGGGAGCGCTTCCTCAACTGCCGCAGCCTTGTCAGCCGGGCTGTGAAGGTTACGATCCCGTACTGCCTGATCGATTACAAATTGTATATGGGGCTGTGCCTCGCCGCGGCGCTTCTGGTACTCGGTTGCGCCGTGTTTTCTGATGAAATCATCAGGATCGGCGTTATCCGGGAGAACTAAAACCTTAACTTCCAAATCTTCTGCCAGAATTGTCTCGATCGCCCGCTTCGCTGCCTGCACGCCCGCGCGATCACCATCATAGTTCACCACCACCTTACGCGCAAATCTGGCGATCAGTTTCACCTGCTCGGGCGTCAAAGCCGTGCCCAAACTCGCCACGACGTTTCGTACCCCGATTTGATACGGCACGATCAGATCCAGATAGCCTTCGACCAGGATCGCGAAACCCTGACGGCGAATTTCGTCACGCGTCAGATTGAGCCCGTACAAATGCCTGCCCTTCGTATAGGCCGCTGTTTCCGGTGAGTTCATGTACTTCGGCTCGCCATCCGGATCCAGAGTCCGCCCGCCGAAAGCAATCGGGCGACCCTGTGGATCGATTACCGGAAACATCAAACGGCCACGAAAACGATCGTACGAGCCGCCTTCGTCTTTCTTTACGACCAGTCCGCTCTTTTCGAGTTGTTCTTTGGTCGCGCCTTTTTGCCGCAGATGAGTTGACAGGGCGTCCCAGCGATCAGGAGCAAAGCCGAGTCGAAAAGTTTTCTGCGTCTCGTCAGTGATGCCACGCTGTTCCAGATATTCGCGGACGGCCCGCGCGGGTGGCGAGTTGCCGTTGAGTTGGTCCTCCCACCAGGTCATTGCCCACTGGTTCAGTTCAATCACCTGATCGGATTCGCGCTTATGCGCTTCAAAGCGGCTGTCCTCCACCATTTTTGGCAGCGGCACACCCGATTTCTCGGCGACGATCTTGATCGCTTCAGGAAAATCAACGCGCTCGATCTCCATCACGAAGTTGAAAACCGTGCCGCCTTTGTGACAGCCGAAACAATAAAACATTTCCTTGGCCGGGCTGACTGAGAATGAAGGTTTGGTTTCCTTGTGAAACGGACAAGGGGCGACCCAGTTCGCGCCGGTCTTTTTCAGTGAGACATAATCCTGCACGATGCGAACTATGTCCGCCTGGCGCTTGAGGTCGTCGATGAAGGTTTGTGGAAAACGCACGGGTGTTAAGTCGGTTGCGATTCGAGCTGCTTGAGGAAATCCGTCGGAGAAAGGACAGGCAGCGTAGCGTTCTTGTAATCATCTATGTCGCGAGTAACGATTGTATCGAGACCGCTAGCCGCAGCGCTGGCGTGCTGAACAGCGTCCTCGTAATCTCCAAAACGGAGCTTGTACGCATCGTCAAGTACGGCGTGGCTCAAAGGACAAACCGCTAGAGACATGAGGAGTAGTTCCACAGCAAGCCGCGCCGCGTCAGCGCCTTTCAATTTCCGTGTAATATAGAAAACATTGATCGGAGTGATGGCAGCGATGTAGGCGTCAATCTTTCCTTGCTCATGCAGCTTGAAGAGTTGAGCCGATTTTTGAGCGAATGGTTCGCGAGCCAATACAACGTCAAGAACCACATCAGTATCAAGCAGGATGCGCATTAGGAGTACTTCTCTGTAAGATAACGGATGTAATCTGCCTTCAACTCTTCATCCGAAGGCATCGGACCATCCGGCTTAGCAATTCCATATAGCCGATCCACAATTGAAACTCTCGTCTCCGTGGCCTGCACCTCTTCTCGAATGCTCTGCCGGATCTGTTCAACCAACGCCTCTCTGTCGGGAACAGTTAGTTCGCGGATTTGTTGAATCAGTTCTGCATGACGCGGCGACCGCTTCAACTTCGCGTCAAAGCCCAAGTCCTGCTTAATCAACATTAGGTCAGTGAGAAGGCTGTCGACATTTGGATAGCGCTCATCTCGATTTTCGCGCAGCGCTTTGCTGACGATTTCCTGCAACTGCTGAGGCACGTCGGGCGCAAACTTTATCGCCGAAAGCCGTTTAAGCCCCAACAAATCCCTTGCATTCGCCGAAGGAACGAAAAAGGGCACTTTGCCAGCAAGCATTTCGTAAATCACCACGCCCAGACTAAAGATGTCGCTTCGTGCATCCGCCTTGCCGCTGGCTTGCTCCGGCGACATGTAAGCGACGGTTCCCGCCGGCGTCCGCAACCACGCTGAGTCTCCTGAGGCACTTGCGTCCAAGAGTTTTGCGATCCCGAAATCCATCACTTTTACCGTACCGTCCTCGCGCAACATGATGTTTTCGGGCTTGATGTCTCGATGAACAATTCCTGCCGCGTGCACAGCTGCCAAAGCGCTTGCGACTTGAATCGAAACATCTAGCACCTCGCCAAGCTGCATCTTCACTCGTTGCATGTGTTGGCGCAACGATTCGCCACCGAAGTATTCCATCGTGACGAAATGCATGGCGGCCGCGGACGACTCTTGAGGTGCTTTGATGATTCCATAGATGTCAATGATGTTAACGTGATTCAGGGACGCAACGGCCTTCACCTCTTGTTCAAACCGCCTCATGCGGTTGCGAGTGGCAACGACTACATCCGGAAGAACCATCAGCGCGACCTTGCGACGACGTTTTGTGTCCAGCGCGAGATACACTTCACCCATCCCGCCCACTCCAAGCCGCGATTTGATTACGTAATGAGCCAGAACCGAGCCCGGCGCCAGTGCGTTCTGAGGAAGTGGGGAAGGTGAGAGTGTGGAATCTTCTAGGGGATTAGTTGGTCTTGTCATATTTCCCCTTTCTCGTACGCCACTGCTACTCGAACGTCTTGTTCAGTTAGCGGTGGGAAGTGCTTTGTTACTTCCTTCGGCGATAGCCCCTCTGCCAACGAATCCGAAATGACCGCGACATTGATCCGTGTACCCTGGATACACGGCTCGCCGCCACACACGTTTGGCTTCACCACAACGCGCTTGAGAAGTTTTCTGTATGCGCTATCAGTCATTTTTCCTCGAACTCCGGCGTGCCCGTGCACTGCAATTCTACCGCATTCAACCGATGGTGACGATTGTCGAAGTGACCGTCACTGTTCTTTCTCGGAAGCAAGCTTAATGAACACCCGGGGATCAGCGGGAGTGGCGAACAGCGGAGCATAAGTTATGTCTGACTCTGCCCGCTTTTCATAAGGCATAAAAGCGTTCAATGCTTCGCCGCCGGAATGTTCCAGCATGATCTGAATCGCATCGGTCTTTTCCAGCTTGCCGGGAACCTGTACGCGCACGTCAACACACAACGCCGTAGAGGCAAAGTTGCCATCTCCCGCTGCCTGGCGAAAAGCCTCGAGGTACATCTCTACGATCTCCTCGGTCTCGAGATGCGAGGGATCGCCTGCGCCGCCCGCGAGTTGCACTTCGCCTTCTCTGGTAATGAAAGCCCCAAACGGGATAAGCGAGCCGAGGTCTTTCAGCATAGCCTGTGCGATCGGAATGACCGCACTGAGCAGCTTGTCAAAGTCAGGATTAATCATGCTCAATTACTGCTTCAACTCCGCAACAGTCGCCCCCGCACCACCTTGATCCTGCGGCGCGGGTTTGAAGCGCGCGACGTGTGGATGGCCGGTCAGTAAATCCGCGATCGCGCGGCGCAGCGCGCCGGTGCCGTGGCCGTGGATTATGCGTACTTCGTTGCGGCCGTTCAAGAAACATTCGTCGAGAAACTTGTCCGTCAGCTCAACTGCTTCATCGGACTTTTTGCCGATTAGATTGAGTTCGGCGCTCATCGAGTCATCGGCGCCAGAGGCTCTTGAACGCAGGTGAACCTCAGTTGTCTGGGCCGCACGTCGAAGCGCGTCGCGAGTCTTAGCGGAGCCCTCCCTCACGGTCGGGCTACTGCCCCGGCTACCACGATCCGTTCTTGATCCCGCGTCATCGACCAGTTCGAGGTTCTTAAGCTTCTCGCGCAGATGCAGCGAGCCTACGCGCACTTGGGCCTCGTCGTCCTTAATTCGATCGATGATTCCGATTGAACCAAACGAAAGCAGCCGAACCCGATCGCCAACCCTGGGTCCGCGAGCCGGAGCGAGATATGGAGCGCGGACATCCTGTCCGCCAGCGGGCGCAGCCCACTCATCAATTGTGGATTCAGAGCTTCTGGACGAATCGCTAACCACCTCTCCATCGCGAACCACGCGGACTCCGCGAAGTTGCGGGGGCAGGCCCCCTTCCTGACCTTGAGGCATTCCAGAATCCATCGACATCTTTGATCGAGCGGCTTTCGCAGCGGCTTGCGCCGCGCGTTGGGCTTCGCGTTTTAACTCCGCGGTGCGCCGCTCAGTCTCGCGCTCGACTTTCGCGCGCGTCGCGCGATCCTCGATCTTCGCCAACAGTTCACGGCTCAGTTTTTCAAATTCAGTTATCGAATTGGAGAGCTGCTGTGCAAACTGGACCTGACGCTCACGTTCATTTCTTTCGGCTTCTTTGTCGAGAGAGGCAAACTTTTGGGCGACGGCCTGCCGCTCTTCTTCCAGCGCCCGGCGCAAGGCTTCGGCTGCTTCGGCTTCGCGTTTGATACGCCGCAGGTACTCGATCGAATCGCGTGAAGACTTCTTAACCTGTGCGGACGCATTGCTGATCACTTCGCTGGGAATGCCAAAGCGCTGTGCAATCCCCAGGCCTGACGATGCGCCAGCCACTCCGACCAAAAGACGATAGGTTGGCCGCAGAGTCTGCTCGTCAAACTCTACGCTGGCGTTCAGCACTTCCGGCTTGCTCGCTGCGTACATTTTCAATCCTGAATAATGCGTCGTCGCGAGCACGTGCGCGCCACTTTGTTTGAAATGATCGACGACCGCGACTCCCAGAGCCGAACCTTCTTCAGGATCAGTACCAGTGCCGACTTCGTCGAGCAGCACCAGCGCCGGTGTTCTGCATGATTCAATCATCGTGCCGATATTCGCCACGTGCGAAGTGAATGTCGAAAGATTTGCCGCCAGCGATTGATGGTCGCCGATGTCCGCCAGGACAGATCGATAGCAAGGGACGCGCGCGAGTTTCGCGGGGACCGGCAAGCCCGAGAGCGCCATCAGCGAAAGGAGACCCGCGGTTTTGAGCACGACAGTCTTGCCGCCGGCGTTCGGGCCTGAAATAACCATCGTCGTGTTTTCAGCGTCCAGCTTGAATGAAACCGGAACGACCGCGGCGCCCGTGGCACGTAAAGACGCTTCGAGTAAAGGATGTCGCGCTTCAATGAATTCGAGAGTGGCACAGACTTCAGTCTGTGATTCGTCATCAACACAGACTGAAGTCTGTGCCACTTCAGGAACTACGCACTCGAATCCTTCCGCAAACGCAGCTTTCGCGTTGATGAAATCGAGTTCGGTGATCGCCTCAGCGGCACGCTCAATGGCCGGCAACTCGCGGCGCAACTCTTCCGAAAGCGCAAACAGAATTTCGGCAATCTCGCGCTGTTCAGCTTCACGCAGCGATTGCAGTTCGTTGTTGGCTTCAATCGTTTCAAGCGGCTCAACAAAGATCGTTTGGCCAGACGAAGATGAGCCATGCGCGACTCCGTTGATACGCGCGCGATGATCGGCGCGCACGGGAATCACAAAGCGATCGTGGCGCACTGTGACCAGCTCTTCCTGGATCGCCTCGCTTGAGCGGCGCATTACGCTCTCCAGCGAACGCGTGATTCGCGAGCGGGCACTCGTGAGCTCGCGCCGAATCTTTGCCAGCTCAGGACTGGCGCGGTCGTCAAGTTCGCCGCCCGGCAAAATCTTTTTCGTTAAGAGCGCGGCGAGTTTTCTCAGTTCACTGGGAACGCCGGCGACGATCTGGAACAAGGTCGGCGCCGCGTCACGTTCCGGGAGGATGGCCGCGCGTGCGTCCATGGCTTGCTCGCAAAGCCGGGCCAGGTCGAGCAGGGCCAAAGGCTCAAGCGCCGTTCCTTCGATCTTCAAACGCGAAAGCGAATCAGTGGTATCCGCAATTCCATCGAATGAGAAGCGAGTCCCACGGCTGCGCAACTCAATGCTCTCCCCGATCGCGTTGAGCGCCTGCTGCAAGTGCGATAGATCGGCTGACGGTTCCAGCGCGTCGATCCGGGCTCGGCCCGTCGCGGTTTGCGCGCCGCGGCGCACCAACGCGCGCAACGCATCAAATTCCAGGATATCGAAAGCTTGCGGGTTCATCGGAGTGGCAATCTTAGCATTACGGTTACATGAGGTCAGTACCGGGAGCGATAGCGACCGGGTCGCACTGTACCGATCATGGTCGGGGGCCAGCTTGAGACCCGGTCGCTATCGCTCCCGGTACTGACCTCATAACGACGACAACGGTCCGGCAACGTCGTCCCCGCTTTGCTCACCTCCGCCTTTTGAACTATATTCGTCAACTTCTCAAACCGAAGCTTTACAAAGAAAGAGGCACTGACGAATGCAAACCGTACCTATCACCGTCGCTCATGGCGACGGCATTGGCCCCGAAATCATGGAAGCGACACTGCACATCCTGAAAGAAGCGGGCGCCAAACTCCAGATACAGAAGATCGATATTGGCGAGAAAGTTTACCTGGCCGGAAATTCTTCCGGAATTGAGCCGAGCGCCTGGGAGTCTCTGCGCGAGACTCGCGTCTTTCTGAAGGCGCCCATCACTACTCCGCAGGGTGGAGGTTATAAAAGCCTGAACGTGACCGTGCGCAAGACCCTCGGTCTGTATGCGAACGTGCGTCCCTGCGTTTCTTATCATCCGTTCGTCGAGACGAAACATCCCAACATGGATATAGTGATTGTTCGCGAGAACGAAGAGGACCTTTACGCGGGCATTGAATATCGCCAGACGGATCAGGTGATGGAGTGTTTGAAACTGATATCGCGGCCCGGCTCGGAAAAAATTGTTCGTTACGCATTCGAATACGCCCGTCGTCATAACCGCAAAAAAGTCACCTGCTTCACCAAAGACAACATCATGAAATTGACCGACGGTCTGTTTCATAAAGTCTTCAATGAACTGGCCGCCGAATACCCTGACATCGAAAACGAGCACTGGATCGTCGACATCGGCGCCGCCAAAATGGCCGACACGCCGAACGTTTTTGACGTGATTGTCATGCCCAATCTTTACGGCGACATTCTTTCGGATGTGGCTGCACAGATTGCCGGATCGGTCGGTTTGGCCGGCTCGGCAAACATCGGCGAGAACGTCGCGATGTTCGAAGCGATTCATGGATCGGCGCCGCGCCGCGCCGGACAGAACCTCGCCAATCCTACCGGATTATTACTCGGCGCGGTCATGATGCTGGTGCATATCGGCCAGACCAGCGTCGCCGAAAAAGTTCACAACGCCTGGCTGCGCACGATTGAAGACGGCGTGCATACCTATGACATTTACGACGAAGGTTTGAGCAAGCAAAAAGTCGGGACTAAAGAATTTGCGCAGGCGGTGGTCGATCGTCTGGGCAAGAAGCCTCAGACACTGCGAGCAGTTGCTTATAAGCAAGACGATGCGGCGGAAGTTTACGGCGAGACGATTGTCAAAGAGCGATCAGATACCAGGAAAGAATTGGTTGGCGTCGATGTGTATCTCGACTGGTTGAAGGGATCGCCCGACGATCTGGGATCAGCGCTCCGCAACGTCGCTCCCGAAGGTCTCGAACTGGTAATGATCAGCAACCGCGGCGTAAAGGTTTGGCCTGCCGGCAAATCCGAAACGTTCTGTTCCGACCACTGGCGCTGCCGGTTCATGGCGAAACCCAAGGGTGCGACCATAACTCATCAACAGATTGTCGATTTGCTCGGCCGCGTCGCCGGCGCCGGCTTTGATTTCGTGCAGACGGAGAGTCTCTGCAATTTCGACGGCGAGCGTGGATACTCATTAGATCAAGGGGAATAGGCGAGCCTCACTAACCCATCACCGCAATCGTGGAGGATCAAAGACGACGAATGACAAAGCAACACCCCTCAAAAAACTCCAAATCCAGAACTCGCAATCCGAAATCCCTGGTGGGCGTCGTCATGGGTAGTAAGTCCGACTGGGAGACGATGCGGGCGACGTCCGAGACGCTCGAGCGGTTTGGCGTGGCGCACGAATGTCACGTCATGTCCGCGCATCGCTCACCGGCGCTGGCTTCGGAATTTGCCGCCACCGCGGAAGCGCGGGGGCTCGAGGTAATCATCGCGGCGGCTGGCGGCGCGGCCCACCTCGCCGGCGTGATCGCAGCCCACACTATCCTGCCGGTTCTCGGCGTGCCGATGAAAAGCGACGCGCTGAACGGATTGGACTCTTTGCTTTCAACGGTACAGATGCCGGCGGGAATTCCGGTAGCGACGTTGGCGATTGGAAAAGCGGGGGCAACCAACGCGGCGCTGTTGGCAGTCGCGATCCTCGCGAACAGTCGGCCGGAACTCAAGAAAAAACTGCGCGAGTTTCGCGCCGAGCAGGAAAAGAAGATTCGCGCGACGACGTTGGATTGAGGAATACCCAGTGATTCGGGAGAACTGCCTAATCCTTCATAATGTGGATTATGAAAGTCGGCAAGCCCACAATTATGCAGACGAGACTAAGAATAACTCCTCGCGTAGAGTATTGATTAGATTGAATCATCGAACCAGCGGCGGTTAAGCCAACACCGAAGATGATTCCACCAATCCCGCCAAGGACCTTCTGCCACTTCTGAGGTTTTCCAGACGCCAGGTGTTCACTGGCTTGATCAACATAAGCTGGTGAAACGGAATCGGATTGATGCCGCTTCGCAACCTTCACGGATTCAACGGTCAACTCTCCGATATACTCGTTGATGCGCTCTGTGAGACGTTGAAATCCCTCTGGCGAGAACATACCTGGATGAATTTGCCGAAGTTCTACTTCCGCGGTTTTGATAATGCGCTCTAACTCACGGGAGGCGAGAGGATCAGTCATGGGGAGTGGGGGGCTTGAGTGGATTCAAGGCGCTCTGCTCGAGCGCTGACAAGTAGATTCCTCCCAAACGGCGCTTGAGGAGAATTACCTCACGGTTCGTGTACCTGATAAAGCTCGCGACACCAACGATGATAAGTACAAACAGGGAGATGCCGAGTCCAAAGTAGATGGAAGTTTGATCGCTGGAAACAGTATTCGATACCGGAGATTTAGACTTGGAAACGTAAAACGAAAGGGCCGTCGCAACCAGAGTCAAAGCAATGCCGATTAAGCTCGTCGCCAGGAAACTGCGCAACTCTTGTCGCTCAACCTCATTAAACTCGTTTCGGGCCGATTCCGTTATACGTTTTGCCTTTCGCATGGCGCTCATATCCTTCTGATGCTTATATCACCCGCGAGGAGGTAGCGCAATGAAGGAATTCTTGCTATTCCGATCCGCCCGCATCGCGCGCCAGCAGAGCCGATCCGATCGCCACTCCATCCGCTCCCAATTCAGCCGCCACGATTGTCGTCGCTTCAAAACAGGGTTGGAATGAACGCTGGCGGGCCTCTTCGATGATGGGTTGCAGGATTAGATCGCCGGCTTCCATGATCGCGCCGCCAAGGATAATCCGCTCGATGCTCAAGAGGTTGATCATGCTGGCGACTGCCGTGCCGATCGATTTGCCGGTGCGCTCGATCATCATGACCGAAAAATCATCGCCGCTGTTTGCTTCGCGGGCCAAGTCCGCGGCGGTAAAACTCGATTCCAGGCCCAGCTTCGAAAGCGATGAAGTTGAATCCTGGTACAGTCGTTCGCGCGCGCGCCGCACAATGTTCGGACCCGAAGCAACTGTTTCCAGGCAGCCCGTATTTCCACAGACGCATTCAGCACCGTCGGTGTCAATGGTGATGTGACCGATTTCTCCGGCGCAGCCGGAAGCACCGAGCCAGAGTTTGCCGTCCAGAATGATTGCGCCGCCGATCGCCTCGCCGATCCCGATGTAGAAAATGTCGCGCGCCCCGCGACCTGCGCCCGCCTTGTATTCGCCGTAAGCGGCGGCGTTGGCATCATTCTCGAGTTCAAACCGCACACCGGCTGCTTTCATCAATTCAGCATGGATGTCGTCTCTGGCGGCTGATGGAAGGCCGGTTGAGATCAGCACCCGGTCTGTCTCGCGATTTACCAATCCCGGGATGCCCAAACCTACAGACTTAATCGGGCCCACTTCACGCAAGCTGGTCACCAGGTTGGTGATTTCTCCAATCAGATCCTCAGGTTGGTAGGCCGTGTCACGGCGCGAGATGACGTCGCCGGCAGCCGAAATCACGACGCCACGCATCGTGTTTGACGCCACTTCAATCCCGGCAAAGTTAGGTTCCGAAGTTTCTGGCATGGGCGAGCGGCCTTTCACATGCGCTTCGCGATCAGGGCAGGGATTTCGAGGTCATCTTATTAAAGGGCTGAGGGGCTGTCAAACCGCGCGTTGTCCGTGTAGAATGCCGTTTCAATCGAGCCCATGCCGGATACACCTGAAAAATCGCGGGCGGCAGCAGTGCAACTGCGAAAGCTTTTGTTGCCAACCGATTTCAGTGGTTGCGCGAACTATGCGCTGCCATATGCGGCTGCGATCGCGCGCGCGACCGGAGCCACGATCATTTGCGTTCATGTCGTCGAGCCGATTGTGCCGGCCGTCGGATACTCGGGTTTAGCAGATCCAATGCCGATCGCCGATATCAGCGATCAGTTGGAAGATTCAGCGGAGCGCGAATTGCCCGAACTTGCGGACTGCGATGAATTCAACGGCCTTGAGGTCGAAGAAGTTATCGTGCATGGGGACCCGGCTGCCGAGATCGTGCGCGTGGCCTCGGAACGCGAGGTCGATCTGATTGTTGTTTCGTCGCATGGCCGCACGGGCCTGGGCCGAATTATCTTTGGCTCCACCGCAGAAGCGGTGGTGCGTCACGCGAGTTGCCCCGTCCTGGTCGTAAAACCTCCACCCCCGGAAGAGGAGTCGGACGAATGATCAGTGGGCGCTGAGCAGTGGGCATTGAGCAGTCGAAAATTCTTCGACGTTTGCTGCGCCACTTTGGAATTAACCACTGCCCACTGCCCACCGCCCACTACCCACTGATTATGAACAGCCTCCAGTTTTTATCTCATCTGATCGAGTTGTACGGCCTCTACGCCGTATTCTTTCTGACGATGATCGAAGGCGACATCACCCTGCTGCTGGCAGGAGTGCTGGCTCATAACGATTTTTTCGGGAACTATAGTTTCGCGCGGGTGCTGCTGTGGGGCACGCTGGGAGGATTTGCGAGCGACAACGTGGCCTATGGGGTCGGACGCGCTTGCGGCAAGACTGTCCGTGACTTTCGCTTCTATCGTCACGCCCAGGTTCGCATGGAGCGGCTGACCAATCACTTTGGCACGCTTTCAATTTTTGTTTCGAAATATATTTATGGATTGCGCTGGGCGTCTTGTACTTTCTACGGCGTCGCGGGCATGCGCTATCTTCGTTTTATTCCGCTCTCGCTGGCCAGTTGTTTCTTGTGGGTTTCCATTCTGGGCGGCGTGGGCTACTTTTTCAGCAGCGCAGTGATGGGCTTGATTGGCGATTTTCGCCACGTGGGAAAGATCCTGTTGGTGATTGTCGTGGGCGGCGTGCTGGGGTTCTATTTGATTAAGCGTCTTTGGCTTTCGAAAAAAGTTGAAGAGGTCCAGCCGGAACGCCTCCAGGAAATCGAGCACGCGGCGATCGAAGGCATCAAGGAATTATCAGGTGAGATTCAGGAAAAAATTCATTTAAAATCAGCGCGCCGGCGAGAAAACTCAAGTTCGTCAAAACGAAAAACAGGCGACTGAGCAGATCGGCTTAGGAATGACCTCCTGGCCTGAAAGAGTTAAGCTTTCAATTTCAAATTTCAGATCTCAAATCTCAGATAGTTTAGATCTCGGATCTCAAATCCACCATCAATCGAATTGGAATAATCAAAGTGATCATAGAATCTTCTGCCCCAACCCGTGCCGATCTTGCCGGCGGCACCGTCGACATCTGGCCCCTTTATCTGTTTCATCCGGGCGCGATGACTGTTAACTTTGCTTTGTCGTTGCGCGCGCATGTCAGGATTGAAACACGCGACGACGATCGCCTGATTCTGGAATCACGCGATCGCGGTATTCGTTTTGAAACGACTCTGGGTCGAATGGATGAATTGGCGCGCGACGAAAAGCTGGAACTGGTTTCAAAGATAGTCCATTTTTTCCGGCCTGAAATTGGATTTCATCTCACGGCGCACAGTGAAGCCCCCGCCGGAGCGGGCATCTCAGGATCGTCGGCCCTGGCCATCGCGCTGATCGGGGCGCTGAATGGCCTGGTGGGAAATCGTTATGAACGTCGGCAATTCATCGGGATCGCTGCGAACATCGAGACCACTGTGATCAAAGTGCCGGCCGGTTTGCAGGACTACTATCCCGCGTTCTACGGATCAACTTCCTGTATCCATCTCGATCTCGATGGAGTCGATCGCGAACATCTGGCGATCGACGAAAAAGAGATCGAGCGTCGCTTTGTGATCTGCTATACCGGCGAACCGCGTCATTCGGGAATTAACAATTGGGAAGTGTTCAAGCGGCACATTGACGGCGACCAGGATGTGTTTACGATTTTCGAAAGCATTCGCGACGCCGCGGTGCAGATGCGAGCCGCATTATTGGCCAACGACTGGCATGCGGTCGCCGAAACCATGCGCGCCGCTTATCCAAACCGCAAGCGCCTGGCGCCTGGAATCACGACGCCGCATATGGACCTGTTGGTTGAGCGAGCTCTGGCCAACGGCGCGGAAGCAGCCAAAGTGTGTGGCGCCGGAGGCGGCGGCTGTATTGCGTTTCTGTGCGCCGCAGGACGCAAGCAGGATGTCGAACGCACTTTGACGGAAGAGGGCGGGGAGATCTTGAATTGGGAAGTTTCGCGGGAGGGGTTGTTGGTGAAGGAGAGCTGAACGCCCTAACGCAAAGGAACGCAGAGGGTTCCCCAAAGATAGACAGAGGAAAAGCCTTTGCGTTTCTCTCGAACGCGACCGGTTCACTTTACTATTACGATCACAATTGGGAATTACGCTAAGAGTCATTTAAGGCGAGACTACAAAGCGGGCTACGACCGTCTTGCCGATTATCAGTGCCTTGCGATCGTCGAACGTCAGGTAGTAGGTTCCGGGCGGCAACGTGAGAGCTGGAGTATCCGACGTGATGTAATCCGTGTTGTAGTAAGCGTGATAGTAGCCGCCATTACTATAAGCTGGGAATTCACCCTCACTCATGATGGCTACTGCGATGTCGTTCTTGCCCCCGTACGCTTGAAACTGTCCAGTCACGCGAGAAGTCCGCGCCAAGGTAAACCGAAAAGGCACAAAACGTCCGGCGGGAACCACGAACTGCCGATTCACGATTGTAAAACTACTGGGTTGGGTAGTCGGTTCGGTTGTCGGAATATCGACTTTCGGCGTGGTCTCTGTTTGTTGGCGCTCTACCTGCGCAGGCAGTTGCTCAGGTTGGGTTGGTGAAGCCCGTATAGCATTGACGCGTTGCGTCGGCGTAGTCAGCGCACTCAGTCGTTTGGTGCCAGGTGAGTCATTCGCAGTTTGGTTTGCCTTCTGAATCAGGGCGGAAGCGATCAGGCCGCCTATAATCATCAAAACAATTGCCGCTAAGAGTGATAGCGCAACTATGACTGGCCAATTGCGTGACCTCGGTGATTCATAAGAGGCGGTGTCAGACTTCCGCACGCCTTGACTTGAAAAAATTGTAGCGTCCACGCTCACCGTAGTTGGTCGTGGTGTGCGAGGGGGCTGTACCCACGTCGTCTCGTCAGGCTCGCCGAGGTATTGCCCACAGTGCAAACAGAACCTTACATCATCGGGACAGGCAGATTTGCATGAGGGGCATTGCATCGGGAGTTACCCGCCTTTTCGGATTGACGCAACCGCGTTGCGGTTGGGTTAATTATCTTGATCTAACCCAACGTAGCCGCAGCGGCAACGTTGGGCTGGAGGGCGCTTCGCGGTTCTGATGAACCTACGCGGAACCAAGACTTCTCAATCTTTTGATAGAAGACCATACCCGTTACCCGCCTGCTTCCGACTGCTGCTTCGCCGCCGCGGCGAGTTTTGTCAGCCGCTCGATCTTCTGTTCGTGAGTCTCACCCGGTACTGGTCCCGTATCGACAAAACCCGCATAGGTCGATCTTCTGAACAAAGTCCGATCAGGTTCGCCACTGGCTGCGTGCGATGTAGTTGGCGTGGGCGTCGTGGCCGGCGCGACGGTGTCAGGCGCTAATTCATCGGGAGTCTCAGCGCCAGCTACGGGCGATGCATTTGCTGCTGCGGCACTCAGCGGCGCGGCTGAAGCAGCTCCGGTCTCGGCCTGAGCTTCGGCGGCCGGTCTATGCGCGTCCGCGGCCGGCGATGAATCGACCACGGTGACTGCGGCCGTGTGATCGGCTCCACCTTCTTCCGATCTCTGCTTTGCAGCCGCGGCCAGTCTTGTCAGGCGTTCAATCTTTTGTTCTTTGGTTTCACCCGGAACGGGTCCGGTGTCGACGAAGCCGGCGTAACTTGTGCGGCGGTTCAACTGGCGATTGGGTTGAGCTTCCGGTTTTGGACCAGCGGGCGCTGCGGACGCTTTTTCAACGACAGCCGTCGCTTGCGCGGCTGCTGGAGTCGGTTTGGCAGGAACCGCGGCCGGAGTTGCAGCGGCGGGTTTTGCGGTCGGCTGAGTGTGGCCGTGTGCGCCGCCATCCGGTTCGACGATTACATAAACGCCTTTTTCGTTTTTTTGGATGACCGGCAGCGTCCCGCCTGCTGCCTGCAGCAGAGCCGAGAGTTCAGCTTCGACAAAGCGACTCTGCTTCTCCGGATCGCGAACATGACCGAGCGGCGGACCCATATAAAGAGTGCCGCATAAATGACACTTGAACAGCACATCGTCGCCGCGCAAATGCACTTCGGATGCTTCGCCCGCAGTGCGCAATTGCTTCAAGTGACCGTTGCACAGTTTGTTCTTCTCGTTCCGTTCGTTACAGACGGTCTGCGCATTGGTGATGCGCTTCGGCACGGGCGCTGCCGCCGGCGTCGCGTCTGATTTAGCTTCTGCGATGTTAGCTGACATGATTCGCTTTCGCGTACCCGATTGATTTGTTTCTTCCGCCGGATTCCGGAATAACGTTTGACCGAATATTAACTACGAACACAAACGCGGTCAATCGCCAGTGGAAATTGGGGCTTCGATTTTCTTTGCGCCTCAGTTGTTTCCTTTGCGCCTTTGCGTGAACTTCAAACCCTGATCCTGGTTTCGCGCAAAGGTGCCAAGAAGGTCGGAAGGCGCAAAGGGAAGTCAGTCGGATGGGGGCGTGTTATCCTTCCTCCTCAATGTTCATAGAATTTCTTGGCGCGGTTTGGCGGCATCTGCCCCCATTTGGACGGCGTCGTCTGGTGCGGATGGGCCAGAGGCGCTTCACCGTCACGGCCGGCGCGATGATCTTTGACGAGCAGGGCCGGATCCTGCTGCTCGATCATGTCTTTCGTCCCGACAGCGGTTGGGGAATTCCCGGTGGTTTCTTAAGCAAAGGGGAGCAACCGGAAGCAGCTCTGCGACGCGAACTGCGCGAAGAGATTGGCATCGAAGTTGAGAATGTCGAGATGCTCTTTGCGCGCACTCTTCCCCGCACACGCCAGATCGAAATTTACTTTCGCGCCGACGCGATCGGACGCCCCGAGCCTTGCAGCTTTGAAATCAGGAGCGCGAATTGGTTTTCGCTCGACGATCTGCCGCCCGATCTTTCAAATGATCAGCGGCGCCTGATCCGACGCGCGCTTGGGAGTTAGTTTAAAAGCGGAACCCGAGACCTCAACGCGCGCCTGGTCGAAGTGAAAACTCTTATCAATGATGTTATGCTACGCGCCGCAAATCCGAAGTCAACAACAAATGAATCGCTGAGGAGAAGCAATGGCAGCAGCACCAGGCGTCCAACTGATTCCATCGCCCGAAGAAGTAATGCAAATCCTGAAACGCACCGGCGCGTTTCGCGAAGGTCACTTTGTCTATCCAAACGGCAAACACACGGCGCACTATTTCCAGATGCCTTTGGCGTTTCGCTGGTACGATACGGCGCGCGTGCTGGCAGTTGCGCTCAGCCGCAAATTCCGGGTCGATCGCGACATCGCCAGTCAATTACCAAAGGTTTCCATCATCAGTCCCAGTTCGGGCGGCATCCCGGTGGCTTTCGGAGTGCGCGACGCGCTCAGCGCGCAACAGATTTACTGGGCCGAGCAGGAGAACGGTAAGCGCATGTTTCGCCAGTACGTCAATCAGGGCGACATTAATCCCTGCATCATCGTCGACGACATCATTCGCAGCGGCCACGCCATCGAAGAAACTGTCGAGCTGGTGCGCAGTCTGGGCGCGCCCATCATCGGCTGTGGTGCGATCGTGCGCTTTAAATCCGCGCCCGACATGGTTGAAGGCGTGCCCATCAAGTCTCTGGTTGAGTTTGATGAGAAGTTCTATGACTCAGCGGAAGAATGCGACGAGTGTACGAAGGGCGTGCCTGAGGAGCATGTCAGGTTCTGATTCTCTTTTTGTCTGTTGCTTTCGCCTCTCGCTCAGTGAGCCAGTTCACGACGAATGCGACGTAGTCAGGATAGTATTCCGGCGTATCCAACTCCGCTCGGGTGATGCCTGACGTCTTTAGCATTGGTGAGAGTTCTTTCTGAAACAAAACGTAATGGTCCCAAATAGCCTTGCCTCCGGGGATTGTTTTTCGCCCTGAGCCCGCGTTGAGCCAACTGCGTACCTTATCGATGGCTATTCGTGGATCATTCTTGTGCACCTTAATGTCCTGACCAGCAATATCACTTAAGGTAGCACGGTATCGATATTCCTCACGGTCCAAAACTAGAATGCGTTTCCTCTTTTCCCCGTACTTAAAGCACCCCCAAAACAGGCCGCATTCAAAAGGCATATTGAATCGAGGTAACTTGGTCTTGCCGCTGCTCTCAGTTCGAGAGATATCGTGGATACCGTATTTGCACTCAGCGATAATGGAGATCAGCCTCGCGAGGCGAGTCTGACCGGAATCGATTACTTCTAAACTGCAGCGGGCGCAGAAGCCGGCATCATGAATGGCAAACACAATGGCATTCAGAATAGGCTTGTATTGCTTGTCGAACGGGCAATTTATGAAAACGTTATCTTCGTATGACGGGGTCTTAGCCATTTGACCTGTCTAATATAACTTCTCAGAAGTTGTCAGGTCTCCTCTACTTAGCCACTTCCTAACTATCGTGTGAATACGCTGCTTGCCGAGGCGTGGTTTGACCGGAGATGACTTGATGACTCGACCGGTCTTCGCTGCTACGAACTTTACTGTCGTAGAGCTACCCGCATGACCTCTACGAGCACCATTTTGGCTCCTGGGGCTCGCCGCTTTTGTTGTTCTGCGCGCCCGCTCCGATAACTTGGACCCTGTCGCTTTCGACACTCTTGACTTGGAGGTCTTGGCTTTAGTTTTGCTCATTGCGTTCCTCAACGCCATTATAGATCGTTTCGATCAAGACGCAATCTCATTATACTGTCAAATCGCTTTCTTCGCGCTCACATTTCGTGTCGGTTACTCAGCGCCTTATCCATCGTTACTTCATCGACGTATTCCAGGTCGCTTCCCACCGGCATACCCATCGCCAGACGCGTCACGCGCAGGCCCAGAGGTTTTAGCAGGCGGCTGATGTAGTTCGCGGTGGCTTCGCCTTCGGTGTTGGGGTTCGTGGCGAGAATTACTTCCTGCACCTCGACGCCTTCGTTGTTCTCAGGCTTCAAACGCGGCAGCAGATTGTCGAGCCGCAAATCGCTCGGCCGCATCCCGCGAATCGGTGAGAGGCTTCCATGCAAAACGTGATACAAGCCTTTATAGCTTCGTGTCTTTTCAACGGCTATCAGGTCGTAAGGCTGTTCGACAATGCAGAGCAGGGAATGATCGCGCGATGGTTGGGAGCAGTAGCGGCACGGATTAACATCGGTGAGGTTATTACAAATCGAGCATTCGGTAATGCGTTGCTTTACTTCACGTAAGGCTTCGATCAGGCGTTCGACCTCGGCCGCGGGCGTGCGCAAGATGTGAAACGCCAGCCGTTGTGCAGACCTCTGTCCGATGCTGGGCAGCCGTTTGAATTCGTCGATTAGTTTGGTGACAGGTTCGGCGTAATCTAACATTTTCGATTTCCAATTGCCGATTGCCGATTTCGGTTTGAGGTGAGTTGCCAATTGGCAATCTCAAATCGGCAATTAGAATAGGTTCCCCAGTCCGGGTGGCAGCATCGAACCCAGTTTGCTCTTCATCGCTTCATTAACTTTGCGATTGGCTTCGTTGAGGGCGGCGACGATCATGTCCTGAAGCATCTCGACGTCTCCCTCTTTGACGATCTCCGGATCGACTTTGAGGGAGATGATTTCGTGATCACCTTTCATCTCGACTGTTACGACTCCACCGCCGGCCGAGGCTGAAACCCGCAGCTCTTCCATTTCGCGCGCCATCTTCTCCTGCATCTGCTGCGCCTGCTTCATCATTCCCTGAATGTTGAGTCCTCCGGGAAATTTCATGGTGCTATCCTCGCTTCCGGTTTTGGTAAAAGTATTGAATCGAGCAACGCGAGCATCGTAACTGCCAATCGGCACGAATGCAAAGCTGGAATTAGTGGCACGAACATCAAGAGACTCTTATCAAGTCTTGACTTCGATCATTGCCCCTTCTCGCCCCTTAGAGGCGAAATGTTTATGGCCCGGACTGTGTTTCATAACGCTGCTCCGTAGGAGCGGAACGTTTCTCGGTCGCGCTCCCACGGAGCGCAGGAAACAAATCACTCTGCAGGAGTTATAAACATTTTGGCTCCTACGGAGCCTCGCAAACGATCGTTAGCGGAAGTATCGAAGGGCCTCGGCTTATTCAGGGCATCGAATAGTTTGTGTCCTCTTCGATTACAGAACGAAGGCTGCGAATCCGTTCGCTTCTCTGACCGTGGCGTGCTATAAGCCTCCTCGAGTCAATGCAAACTGAAAGCCCGACACACCATCCCACGACAGAGCGCTCGCTCTCCACCGAAATCAAACTCTATTACGATCTCCACGTGGCACAGCCTGCGCCCGCGCCGCTCTTGATCGCGCTGCATGGTTATGGCGCGAGTAAACGGCAGATGATGCGCGAAGCGCACGCGATCGTGCCGGAAGGCTTCGCGATCGCATCGCTACAGGGGCCGCATCAGCATTTGAAAGACGCGAAAGAGCCTGGCGGGCCTTTGCGATTTGGGTTTGGCTGGCTAACCAACTTTCGTCCGGAAGAATCCGTCGCTGTTCACCACCGGGCGCTGCTTGAACTGATTGATTCGTTGACTGCCGAGGGTGTCGCTGACGCCGGGCGAATTTTTCTGCTCGGTTTTTCGCAGTCATGCGCGTTGAACTATCGCTTCGCATTTACTCATCCGAATGTACTGCGCGGCTTGATTGGAATCTGTGGTGGAATCCCGGGCGATTGGGAAGGAAGCGCTCTTTACCAGCCAACCAAAGCCGCGGTACTTCATCTGACAGGTGATCGCGATGAGTTTTACTCGCCGGAGCGCACGAGCGATTACGGCAGGCAATTGCGCGAGCGCGCGGGTGACGTTGAGGTCAGGAGTTATGACGCGGGGCACAAGATCGTTCAGGGGATGCGAGACGATGTGCGCGCGTGGTTGGAACAAAAGGCCTTAGTTTAGCGAATGCGTTCAGAGTTCAACCTTTAGGTTGCTGATTGTCAGACGCAAGCTAAAGCTTGAACTCTAAACTAAGACGCGCTCCCAGGAGCTAATTGAGATGGAACAAGCGAGACAAGTTCGGCATCTAAACCGAAAACCTATGAAGCGAAGTCTCTCAGTCGCGATTCCTCTGGCGGTGGCTTTACTAGCCGGCGCAGCCTGCCAAAAACAAATCGCCCGGACTCTCAAACCGGCAAAGCCTCCCGAGCAACAAACAGAAATTGTGCCCCTGTCGGCCAAGAGTCCGCCGCAACTCAAACTTGTGATCGATGACGCCATTGATCAAGTCGGCAAGACGACCGGCTATGATCCTTCCTATCAGAGAATCGACTACCCGAACGGCGACGTGCCCATTGAAACGGGTGTTTGTTCCGACGTAATCGTGCGTGCCTTTCGTAAGGGCGGAATCGATTTGCAGCAGGACCTTCATGAAGACATGAAAGACAACTTCTCGGCTTATCCCACGCGCTGGGGACTGAAGGGGCCCGATACGAATATCGATCATCGCCGCGTGCCTAACCTGCGAACCTACTTCACTCGCAAGGGCAAGTCGTTGTCGCCGGACGGCGGCAGCGAAACCTTTCTGCCGGGGGATATCGTTACCTGGGACCTCGGTGGTGGAGTTGATCACATCGGCATGGTCGTGAACGTCAGGTACAAACCTACGCAGCGCTACCTGATTGTGCACAACATGGGCGCCGCGCGCATGGAAGACGTTCTGTTCGCGTGGAAGATTACGGGGCACTATCGCTATTTTTAGTACTCGAAGAAGCTCTGAACAAGAACAGAGGATCCGTTTTGAAAGAGCATGGTCTTGCCTGACTCCGTAGGAGTCAAATGTTTACAGCTCCAGCGGGCAGTTTGTTTCGGCGCTCCGTAGAAGCGCAACCTCCAGACATTTTCGCTCCGACGGAGCCAGGTATATCGGGCCTGTCTCGCTGCTATAAATATTTCGCCTCTCCAAGGCGAGGAGCGCCAGACCCGGTGAATGACGACTTGATCAGAGCTTCCTCGAGACCTTTCCGCTCGAAATCTTTTTTAATCCTTTTCAAGAAAATCCTATCGCCTTAGAACGCGTCGTGTTATAAGGACGCGCCTGAGGTTTAGGTATAGAACCGGGAGCGGACCGGGGTCCCCGCGCGGGCAGCCCGCGTGGGGTGGTGGTAGCGACCGGGTCCCTGCGCTCAACCTGAAACTTCAGCACAAAGCGCATGATTGATTCGCGAATTGAATATTGGTCCTGGTCGCTACCGCGACCGGTTTCGGTAACTGCGGGGGTGAAGTAATGAGGTATCCATGCAGCATTTTCATCGGCCTGGCGATTATTTTTTCCTGGGGCGTAGCAAGATCAGCGTCAACGCAAGCGGGCAAGAGCGATCCGAAAGCCGAAGCTGCGATTCGCGCCGTTATGGACGCGCAAGCGGCGGCTTGGAATCGTGGCAATCTCGAAGGCTACATGGATGGTTACGATCGCTCATCGCAAACGGAATTCGTGGGCGGCGACACGATCACGCGGGGCTGGCAGACCGTGTTGGATCGCTATCGGCGGAACTACAACTCGCGCGAGAAGATGGGCGTGCTCACTTTTTCAGATCTCGAAATCACAATTCTGAGTAAGGACGCTGCGCTGGTGCTGGGGCGCTGGCGTCTGAAGCGCACCAGCGACGAGCCGCACGGAACGTTCAGCTTGCTGTTTCGGAAAACGAAAGCCGGCTGGCGAATAGTGCACGACCACAGCTCTTCAGCTTGAAGCGCGGACACGCTGCGGTCGCATGAGGTCAGTACCGGGAGCGGTTAGCGACCGGGTCTCGAGGCTGCGCACCATCCGAGATTGAGAGGCCGAGACCCGGTCGCTACCGCTCCCGGTACTGACCTCATAAAGTCAAGAACCTTATGGCCGAAACCGAAAACACTACCCCCGAACTCTCCGCGATCGAAACGGAAGTCGAAGCGCGCAGCGCCATCTTCAAAAAGGAACTTGGTCTGTTCGATCTGGTCCTGACACAAATAGTTTTTGTCGTCGGCACCGTCTGGGTTGGCTGGGCCGCAAAGTTAGGCAATTATCAGATGGCCTTTTGGCTGCTGGCGATCGTCACTTTCTATTTGCCTCTGGCTGCCGTCGTTATCTTTCTTAACAACCGCATGCCGCTCGAGGGCGGGCTGTATCAATGGGCCAAGCTGGCTTTCAATGACTTCGTCGCGTTCATGGTGGCTTGGAACCTTTGGGTGTTTGGCATCCTGGTGATGTCAGGCATCGGCCTGATCATCAAGAAGAATATCGCCTATGCCATCGGGCCGCGCGCCGACTGGATGCACGAGAACAAGATGATGACGACGCTGGTCTGCGTCGGCTTGATGATCAGCATCATCGCTGCGTCCAGACGAGGCCTGGCGCTCGGCAAGTGGGTACAGAATGTTGGCGGCATCTTTCTGCTCGTGACCTTTGCCACGCTGATTCTGCTGCCGTTCATTACCGCGGGCCGGGGCACGCTACAGAACTATCATCCGTTTTCGACCAGCATGCCGCAGCTTAGTTCGCTCAACATCAACATCTTCAGCAAACTTGCCGTGGGGGCGCTCTCAGGTTTTGAATACATCGCCATCATGGCCGGCGAAACTCGTGCGCCGGCGCGAAATATCAGTCGCTCGGTCTTGATTTCGGCGCCGATCATTGCGCTGATGTTCATCCTCGGCACAGCCTCAGTGCTGGCGTTCGTCAAACCTGAGGACGTCGACCTGATTGGTCCGATTCCGCAAGTGCTCAGTCGTGGTTTCGCTTCGTTCGGCTGGGTGTCAATGCTTGTCTCGCTGACCATTTTTGGAGTGGCGGCGCGGCAAATCGCTTTGATGAGTATTTATTTCGCCGGCAATACGCGTTTGCCGATGGTCGCCGGTTGGGACCACCTGCTGCCGGCATGGTTTGCTCGTTTGCATAAGCGCTACAAGACCCCGGTGAACTCGATTCTTTTCGTCGGCCTGGTGACGTTAGCGTTCAGCCTCGCGAGTTTGATCGGCGTGAAAGAACAGGAAGCTTTTCAGATCCAGGACAACGCGGCCACCGTTTTCTATGCCCTGATGTACATGGTTCTCTTCGCCATTCCGCTGGTGGCAATCAAGCGATTCGGCGTCAGGGCCCCGCTCTGGCTCAAGATCGCTTCAGGGTTCGGTTTCATCGTGTCGGTGATCGCAGGTTTCTATACGATGATTCCGATTACGAAGGTCGATAGTCCCGGCCTGTTTGCCGCCAAGATTCTCACGGTTGTAGTAATCGCAAATGCGATCGGGATCCTGTTGTTTGTGCTCGGACGGAAGCGCGCGGAATCATAGACTAAGGTGGGAACTATGTATTTGACTCACCAACCGCAACTTGCAGAATTCAATTCGAGACATAAATCCCGAAGGGATTCCGTCCTCCAGCCCAGGGTTGGCGCTTTTCCAGCCCAACCCTGGGAAGGGTACGGCAAGAGGTTTCAACCCCAGAGGGGCTTGCGTCAACAACCTGGCTCGCAAACATCCAAACCGACACAACCCTTTCAGGGTTGCAACTGATTTCGTTATTTACCAAGGGTTGGCTGAACAACGCCAACCCTGGGCTGGAGGACTGAATCCCTTCGGGATTCTCAAACCTGATTTGC
>Ga0070698_100000073_pt1 | contig 75512 bp, 64 predicted proteins | sample KBSK1502metaG_FD_65477 | JGI IMG/M metagenome (GOLD analysis project Ga0070698, IMG submission 65477) | Corn, switchgrass and miscanthus rhizosphere microbial communities from Kellogg Biological Station, Michigan, USA - KBS K1-50-2 metaG | ecosystem: Host-associated > Plants > Roots >... | reverse complement strand
CCGGCGCGGACCGGGCCGACACCCTGGCGCTGGCCGAGTTCGCCGACGCCGCGCTGCTGGTGGTCGAGGCGCAGCGGACCACCCAGACCGAGGGGCAGGCGTGCATCCGGCGGCTGCGCCGGGTGCGGACCCAGCTGCTGGGCACGGTGGTGCTCGCGCCGGTCCCGCCCGGCGTCACCGTCCGCCCGCCCCGCCCCGCCCAGCCGCAGGGGGCCAGCTTGTCAGGCGGACCGCGATGAGGCGGGCCAGGGCGCTCGCTGACGCGACGGAGGCTGGGACGTCCGCGAAGACAGGGGGCCTCTCGTGACGACATCGCCGCCGCAGACGAGTGCCCACAGCAACGGCAGGGCAGTCGGGCACGACGACCCTGCGCTCGCCCAGCCGGGCGAGGGCACGCGCGCAGGTCGGGATGCGAGCTGGCTTACCCGGTTTACCCGTCGCCCCGACTGGCCGCTCACGCTGCTGCTTGCGGGCTACCCGCTCGTCTGGGCCCTCGGCATCCAGATCTTCGCGGCCGGGCTGGTGGCCATCCCGATGGCCATGCGCATGTACCGGTGGCGTATGACTCGCACCCGCGTGATCCGGACGCCCCCAGGGTTCGCGCTATGGCTGCTCTTCCTGGTCATTGTGGTGTGCGGCCTCGGCACGATCGCGCTGACGGCCCCGGGCACTCTACCCACCCCGGTGTCCCACCGGGTGATCTCGTGGGCACTGCGGGAATCGAACTACATCGGGGTCACGGTCATCCTTCTGTACGCGGGAAACCTGACCGAGCGCGAGCTGCCGCGCCGGCGGCTGGCCTGGCTGCTCGGCCTGGTCGGCATCTACACGGTGGCCGGAGGCATCCTCGGCACGGTGTTGCCCCACTTCAAGTTCAAGTCGCCGCTCGCGTTCCTGGTGCCGTCCAGCCTTCAGTCCTCCGGCACCCTGGCGTCGCTGTATCCCAGCTTCGCCCAGGTCCAGAACATCCTGGGCTACGCGCACGGACGCCCCGACGCCCCGTTCAACTACACCAACTACTGGGGTAACTGCCTGGCGATCCTGCTGCCCTGGCTGTTCGTGGCCTGGTGGTCTTATGGCACCCGCAAGCAGCGCCGGTACACCCTCGTCGTGTTCGTCTTGGCGATCATTGGGGTGGTGTCCTCGCTTGACCGCGGCTTGTGGGTCGCGATCGGGGCCGCCGTCGTGTACCTGGCGGCGCGTTTCGCGGCTCGAGGCAAGCTGGCCATGCTCGGCGCGGTCAGCGGGGTGATCGCTCTCGCCATCGTCGTGATTCTCGTCACTCCGCTGGGGAGCCTGATCAGCCAGCGCCTGGCGCACGGCCGCAGCAATTCCGGACGGGTGGCCGGAGCCGGCACGTCGGTGACGCTCGGCCTGGAGTCCCCGATAGTCGGCTGGGGCGATACGCGGCACCAGGCGGGCAGCCTGGGATCGATCACGCTCGGGCCGACGTCCAGCTGCAGGAAATGCGGTGGGAAGAGCCTTGGCGGTGACGGGGAGCTGGAGAACCTCCTGATCACCACGGGGCTCGGCGGCGTCGTGTTCTACGCCGGCTTCTTCGCCTACGGAATCTGGCGATACCGCCGCGACCCCACTCCGTACGGCATGGCGGGCGTGCTCGTGCTGGTGCTCGGATTCGTTTTCATGCCCGTCTACGACGCGATCGGGCCGCCACTGACCTTCACCATGCTCGCCTACGCCCTGCTCTGGCGTAACGAAAGGGAGCGCCGGCTGGCATTCACCCAGGCGAGCGGACCGACCGCCACACAAGGAACCGGGTGGCGCGCCATCACGTCCGGGATAGGCGGGGCACCATCGATCGGGCCCGGCTGAGACGAGGTCTCCCGGTCAGCCGGGGGCGGGTCAGCCGGTACTGACCCAGTGCGCGGGCCCGCCGAGCAGGCTGGCCAGCCGCTCGTCGTGCGGGGCATAGTGGCGCCTGAGCGACTCCGCGGTGCTAGCCGCCATCGGCGGACCCGGGTGCGCCTTGGGCCGGGTGAAGGCAGACGGCTCGAACGGGCGCAGGCCGAGGAACTCCAGCACGCGCCCGTACTCCCGCGCGGGCTGGCTGAAGTAGGCCTCGCTCTCGATGATGAGCACCTGGGAGCGTGGAAAGAGCGCGAATACCCGCTCGAGCTGCTCCGCGTAGTGCCCGCGGTGTCGGTAGGAGTGGTGGCGGTGTGAGAAGCCTTCGTAGCGCGGGTCGAGCCGGATCCGCTCGATTTCCCCCGCGAGCCGGGCGTCCTCGATCTCGAGTGCCTCCTCGAAGCTCTCGACGTGCTCGAACCCCCTGGCGCGCTCGCGCTTGTACGCGGAATAGGCACGCTCGACCGGGTCCCGGAGCATCACCAGCAGCTTGACCGCGGGGAGATCCTGGGCCACCCGGCCGAGCGCGAGCGGGTGGAAGATGTAATAGCCGCTGGCCTCGAAGGCGACCGGCTCTCCGTAGGAAGCCGCTCGGCGACGTGCCGCCCGGTCGGTGGGAAAGTGGCCGCGATACCAAGCCCGCCCGCGGTAGTAATTCAGGTCGAAATAGTAGATTCCTTTGTGGCGGAGCGGGCGGGTGGCTTGCGGATGGGCCGCCAGCGCCTCGAACATAGAGGTCGTGCCGCAGCGCGAGGCCCCGATCATCAGGAACCCAGGCTCCATCCGGAGGGACGCCGTCATCGCGGCGAACTGACGGTAAGCCGTGCGGCCGATGCCCCTGAGCGCGGCCTGGCGCGCGGGCAGGGTCGCTTCCGTTGCCTGACTGGTCAACGCGGCACTAACCTTCGTGCCGGGATGCTCCCGGCTGAGCCACCTCGTCGGCGATGACCGGGATCAGCCAGGTTCCGGTCGCGCCGAGCCGCGCCCCGGCCCGATCCTGCCGGTCGGCGATGTAGCGCGTAGCCAGATCCATCAGATAGAGGATCGCCGTGAGCCTGGCCTCGGCGCGCGGTATCCCGAACGGAGCGAGATGGCCCGGCGCGAGGTCCAGGCATCGCCGGGCCGCGACCTTGGGTTCGATCTTCCGCACGTCGACCTGCAGCCGGTGATGCAGCATGTCGAAGCCGAGCGGCGCGGGGCTGGTGAACCGTTCCCAGTCCCACACCAGCAACCGCCTGCCGGTGCTCGCCATGTTCCACGGCGACCAGTCGCCATGCCAGGAGCCAAAAGTCAAGGTCGCGTCGCCGGCGCGGGCCGTGATCGTGTCAAGCGCGGCCAGCACGGCTTCCCGCTCGGGGCCCGGATCCGCGGCCGTCAGCCGTGACCGCAGCAGCCGGAGATACTCGCTGCCCGCCACGGGCTCCTGCACCAGGCCGTTCACGCGCGCCAACTCGGCCATGGCGGCGGTGAGCCGCGCCGCCCCGATCCGCCGTCGCGCCTGCCACGCCGGGAGCGTGCTGAGCACCAGCACGCTCAGCCCGTGCCAGCTTCCGTAGTGCAGCACCCGGGGAATATCGATCTCGGTGAGCCCCGCCTTGCCGAGCTGGTTGAGCGAATTGTGCTCGGCGTGCACCAGGCTGCAAGTGAGCGGGTTGATGCCGACTTTTACGAAACCGACCGGAGCGCCGGTGCCGTTCAGCATCTGGAGCACGGGCTTGCGGTTGGCGCGCGGGCGTCCCAGCTGCATGCTCACCTGGATGTCCCGTGACATCACCGAGCCGAGGTAGCTCTCGATGGTGTCCGCCCCCGGGGGGGTGCTCACCCGGATGCGGCCGCGTAGCACCGCACCGCCAAGGCCCCCCGCCAGGCTGACCGCCAGCGCCCTCGCCGCGAGCCGGACCGCGGACGAGCTGGCCCACGTGTGGTAACGCACCGCTGCGGCCGCGCCACGGCGATCGGCCGGTACCAGGATCGGCGGCCTGTTCAGCCCCGGGATCAGCACGAACTGGCGGTCGTCCGGCTGGGCCGTAACGCCTATCGGCGCCGAACGCCACGGGCGGGCGGGCGCGGCCTCCAGGGCGATGACAGAGGGGGGCGGCCACAGCAACTCGCAGGCCTCCTGCAGGCAAGCGAGCCACTCCAGGCTTGCCGGATCGGCCATCGTGCGCCCGTATGGGGGCGCGGACGTGCTATCAGACATGCTCTTCACGGCTCACGGTCCCGGTCAGCGGACACGGCCCCGGACTGGCCGGTTCCGTGATGACATCGCACGGCTTGGGGTGAATTTCGCCTCGGCTCTATATCGATGTCTCACCACACGTTAACGGAGAGGACCAAGCCTATAAACACGGGAGTAAACCTGCCACCGGCTGAAGTTAAGACTCCTCGGACGAATATCTGGTTGACACCGGCCCCGGTGTCGTTCGGGCGAGGCTACTACCTTCTCCTGATAACGTCCGTGGAACAGGCAAGGTTCATGACACGCCGCGGCGCCGCCGCGCTGGTCAGCCGCGGTCGGCTCGCGGGAAGGTGACGGTTGGTTCGCGCGCACCTGGATAAGCGCCCGAGCGAGGTCTCGGCCATGTTCGACCTCGTGGCCGAGCGGTATGACTTGCTCAACGACGTGCTGTCGGTGGGTCAGGACCGCAGGTGGCGGCGTTTGGTCACCTCTGCCGTCGACGCCCGCCCCGGCGAGCGCGTCCTGGATCTCGCGGCAGGTACCGGTACGGTCTCCCGTGCCCTGGCCGCCTCCGGCGCCGAGTGCGTGGCCTGCGATTTCTCGCTCGGGATGCTCCGGGTGGGTTCCGAACGGCTGCGCCGGGGCAGTCACGTCGGGGCCGGCGGGCCGCCTCGCGTCGTGTTCGTGGCCGGTGACGCGCTGGCGCTGCCCTTCGGCGCCGGCGCGTTCGACGCGGTCACGATCTCGTTCGGGCTCCGCAACGTCGCCGACCCGGCCGCGGCGCTCGCCGAGATGCGCCGGGTGACCAGGCCGGGCGGACGGCTGCTCGTGTGCGAGTTCAGCCACCTGGCCGATCCGAGGCTGGACGCGGCCTACCTGCGGCTGCTGGCGGCCGGGCTGCCCGTGATGGCCCGCCGGCTGTCGCCGAACCCGCAGGCGTACTCCTATCTCGCCGAGTCCATCGGCGCATGGCCGGCCAAGGAGCGGCTGGCCGCGCTGATCCGCACCGCAGGCTGGTCGCACGTCCGCTGGCGGACGCTGTCGTTCGGGGTCGTCGCGCTGCACCAGGCGCGCAACCGCGCGGCCCGCTGACCCAGACGGGGCGCCGTTCCCCGTAGCTACCCCGCGACGCGGGCGCAGCCTGTGACAAGGTCTAGACTGCGAACTGAAAGCAACTTGTGAAGCGGTTCACAAGACACTCAGGGAAATCCGGTGACCGAGCAACCTCCCGCCGTGCCCGTGGGGAGCACCCGCCGGCCGGGCTATCACACCGACGACGAGGCCGACGTCATCGTGGTCGGCGCGGGCCCGGCCGGCTCGTCGACCGCCTCCTACCTCGCCCAGTCCGGCCTGGACGTCATACTTCTGGAGAAGACCAGGTTCCCCAGGGAAAAGGTGTGCGGCGACGGCCTGACCCCGCGCGCGGTCAAGGCGCTGGTGGGCATGGGCATCCCGATCGACGAGCGGGACGGGTGGGTGCCCAACAAGGGGCTGCGGATCATCGGCGGCGGCGTCCGGCTGGAGCTGCCCTGGCCGGAGCTGGCCAGCTACCCGGGCTTCGGGCTGGTCCGCAACAGGCTCGCGTTCGACGAGACGCTGGCTCGGAGCGCGCAGAAGGCCGGGGCACGCCTGATCGAGGGCATGACCGTGACCAGACCGGTCCGTGACGACCGGACCGGCCGCATCACCGGCGTGACCGCCAGCCAGAGCCCGGCCAGCCAGGACCAGGCCGGCGACGGCGGGACAGCGCCGGGCACCCAGCGCACCTACCGGGCCCGCCTGGTGGTCGCCGCGGACGGCAACTCCTCCCGGCTCTCGGTGGCGATGGGACTGCGCAAGCGCGAGGACCGCCCGCTCGGCGTCGCGGTCCGCACGTACTACACGAGCCCACGGCACGACGACGACTACCTCGAGTCGTGGCTGGAACTGTGGGACGGCGGCCGGCTGCTGCCCGGGTACGGCTGGATCTTCGGCATGGGCGACGGCACCAGCAACGTGGGCCTCGGCCTGCTCAACACCAGCGCGGCCTTCCGCAACACCGACTACCGCGCCCTGTTGCGGCGGTGGCTGGCTGGCATGCCGCGGTCGTGGGGCTTTACCGAGGAGAACCGGGTCACGCCGGTGCGGGGCGCCGCGCTGCCGATGGGCTTCAACCGGACGCCGCACTACACTGACGGGCTGCTGCTCGTGGGCGATGCGGGCGGCATGGTGAACCCGTTCAACGGCGAGGGCATTGCCTACGCGATGGAGTCCGGCGAAATCGCCGCGAGGGCGGTCACGCAGGCGCTCTCCCGGCCGGCCTGGCAGGATACAGAGCGCGTGCTCCGCACGTACCCCCAGGTGCTCAGCGATGCCTACGGCGGCTACTACACGCTGGGCCGCCTGTTCGTTCGGGCGATCGGGCGACCTGAGCTGATGAAGTTCGCGACCCGGCACGGCATGCGCCGGCCGACAGCGATGCGATTCGTGCTCAAGCTGCTGGCCAACCTGACCGATCCGCGCGACGGTGACGCGGCCGACCGGGTGATCAACGCGATGTCTAAGCTGACCCCCGCGGCCTAGTCCGGCCCGGGATAGGAGAGGCAGGCCCGAGGATGGAAAGGGGCTGACGGCGATGAGCCTGTACGTGCCGATTCTGGTGCTAGCGGGGCTCGGCGCGTTCTTCGCGGTGTTCTCGGTCACGATAGGCGTGCTGGCGGGGCCGAAGCGCTGGAACCGGGCCAAGCTGTCGGCGTACGAAAGCGGCATCGAGCCGACGCCGCAGCCGCTGGGCGGCGGGAAGTTCCCGGTCAAGTACTACCTGACCGCGATGCTGTTCATCGTGTTCGACATCGAGATCATCTTCCTGTATCCGTGGGCGGTCGCCTTTGACAAGCTCGGCCTCTTCGGGCTGGTGGAGATGGTGCTGTTCATCGTCACGGTTCTCGTCGCGTTCGCCTACGTGTGGCGGCGCGGCGGCCTGGACTGGGACTAGCCATAGGTCTTAGGGAAAACAATGGGTCTTGAGGAAAAGCTGCCAAGCGGGATTCTGCTGACCACGCTGGAGAGCGTGGTCGGGGCCGCGCGCAAGTTCTCGGTCTGGCCGGCCACCTTCGGGCTGGCCTGCTGCGCCATGGAGCTGATATCGACCGGCGGCCCGCGGCACGACTTGGCCAGGTTCGGCATGGAACGGGCGTCCAACACGCCGCGGCAGGCCGACCTGATGGTCGTCGCCGGCCGGGTGAGCCAGAAGATGGCCCCGGTGCTCCGGCAGATCTACGACCAGATGGCCGAGCCCAAGTGGGTCATCTCGATGGGAGTGTGCGCCTCCAGCGGCGGCATGTTCAACAACTACGCAATCGTGCAGGGCGTGGACCACATCGTCCCGGTGGACATCTACCTGCCCGGCTGCCCGCCGCGGCCGGAGATGCTGCTCGACGCCATACTCAAGCTGCACGACAAGATCCAGAACGTGAAGCTGGGACCGGACCGGCAGAAGGAGATCACGCAGCTGGAGCAGGCCCGGCTGCGCCGGCTGCCGCTGGTGAGCGCGCCGGCCGGGGCGGAGGTGGAGCGGTGACCGGGACCGGGGACGCGCCCGCCGACAACCTGCCGGCCCTGGCCGGGCAGGAGCGGCTCGCCGAGCGCGTGGTCAGCACCGGCATGTTCGGCGCCGAGACGACCGGGGACACCTCGGGCTACGGCGGCCTGCAGGTGCGGCAGGCGCCGGCGCTGCCGAGCCCGCGCCCCTACGGCTCCTACTTCGACGAGCTGGCCGACGAGCTCGACCGCGCGCTGACGGCGGTCGGCACCGGGTTCGGCGACGCGATCGAGCGCGTCGTCGCCGACCGCGGCGAGCTGACCTTCTACGTCAGGCGGGACCGGCTGCCCGAGGTCGCCAGGATCCTCCGCGACGACCCCGCGCTGGCCTTCGAGCTGTGCACCGGCGTCTCCGGCGTGCACTACCCGCAGGACACCGGGCACGAGCTGCACGCGGTCTACCACCTGGTGTCGATCAGCCGCAACCGGCGGCTGCGGCTGGAGGTGGGCGCGCCTGACGCGGACCCGCACGTGCCGTCGCTGGTCGAGGTGTATCCCACCTGTGACTGGCACGAGCGGGAGACCTGGGACTTCTTCGGGATCATCTTCGACGGCCACCCGGCGCTGACCAGGATCGAGATGCCGGACGACTGGAAGGGCCACCCGCAGCGCAAGGACTACCCGCTGGGCGGCATCCCGGTCGAGTACCGCGGCGCCAAGGTGCCGCCGCCGGACGAGCGGAGGGCGTACGAATGACCGCGCAGGCCGAGGAGGGCCGCGTCTACACCGTCACCGGGCAGGACTGGGACGAGATCGTCGCGGCCGCCGACCGGATGGGCGACGAGCCGGGCCCCGACCGCCTCGTCATCAACATGGGCCCGCAGCACCCGTCCACGCACGGCGTGCTGCGGCTGGTGCTCACGCTCGACGGCGAGAGCGTCACTGAGGTCCGCCCGGGCGTCGGCTACCTGCACACCGGCATCGAGAAGAACATGGAGTTCCGCACCTGGACCCAGGGCGTGACGTTCTGCACCCGGATGGACTACCTGGCCCCGCTGTTCAACGAGGCCGCCTACTGCATGGCGACCGAGCGGCTGCTGGGGATCGAAGACCGTATCCCGCAGCGGGCGCAGGTCATCCGCGTGCTCATGCTCGAGCTCAACAGGATTTCCTCGCACATGATGGCTATCGGCACGTTCGGGCTGGAGCTTGGGGCCACCACCGTCCTGCTGAACTGCCTGGAAGCGCGCGAGCTGGTGCTCGACCTGTTCGAGCTCATCACCGGGCTGCGGATGAACCACGGCTACATCCGGCCGGGCGGCGTCGCGGAGGACCTGCCGCCCGGCGCGGTCAAGAAGATCCGCGAGTTCTGCGGCGTGATGCCCGCCCGGATGCTGGACCTGCGTCACCTGCTCGACTCCAACCCCCTCTACCTGGCCCGCACCAAGGGGATCGCCTACCTGGACCTGCAGGGCTGCATGTCGCTCGGCGTCACCGGCCCGATCCTGCGGGCGACCGGGCTGCCCTGGGACCTGCGCAAGAGCCAGCCCTACTGCGGCTACGAGACCTACGACTTCGAGGTCGCCACGCAGGACACCTGCGACGCGTACGGCCGGTACCTGGTGCGGATGGCCGAAGTGGACGAGTCAGTCAAAATCATCCAGCAGTGCCTGGAGCGGCTGACCGCCGCCCGGCCGGACGACGACCCGGTGATGATCGCCGACGCCAAGATCGGCTGGCCGGCCAAGCTGTCCCTCGGCCCCGACGGCCTCGGCCCGTCGCCGGACCACATCGCGCACATCATGGGCGAGTCGATGGAGGCGCTCATCCACCACTTCAAGCTGGTCACCGAGGGATTCCGGGTGCCGGCCGGGCAGGCGTACGCGGCGGTCGAGTCGCCCCGCGGCGAGCTCGGCTGCCACCTGGTCAGCGCCGGCGGCACCCGCCCGTACCGCGCGCACTTCCGCGACCCGTCGTTCACCAACCTGCAGGCGCTCGCCGCGATGTGCGAGGGCGGCTTCGTGGCCGACGTGATCGTCGCGGTGGCGAGCATCGACCCGGTCCTGGGAGGCGTGGACAGGTGAATCGATCATTCTTCTGTCCGGAGCCGGCAGTTCGCCGTCTCCCATTGACGCTCCGCCTCCATGGGATGGGAGGCGTGGACAGGTGATGCCGATCAGCCAGGAGGCGCGCACCCGGCTGGAGGCCGACGCCGCGGAGATCATCGCCCGGTACCCGCGGCCGCGGTCCGCGCTGATGCCGCTGCTGCACCTGGTACAGGCCGAGGAGGGATACGTCTCGACCGACGGCATCGCCTTCTGCGCCGCTCAGCTCGGCCTCACCGAGGCCGAGGTCACCGCCGTCGCCACCTTCTACACGATGTACCGGCGCAGCCCGGCCGGCGAGTACCACGTGGGCGTCTGCACGAACACCCTGTGCGCGGTGATGGGCGGCGACGCGATCTTCGACAGCCTCACCGAGCACCTGGGCGTCGGCCACAACCAGACCACGCCGGACGGCAAGATCTCCCTCGAGCACATCGAGTGCAACGCGGCCTGCATCTACGCGCCGGTGGTGATGGTCAACTGGGAGTTCTTCGACAACATGACCCCCACCGCCGCCCGCCGGCTGACCGACGACCTGCGGTCCGGCCAGCAGGTGACGCCCTCCCGCGGCCCGCGCCACCTGTGCACCTTCCGCGAGGCGTCCCGGATCCTGGCCGGCCTGCCGGACGGACAGGCCGCCGACGGGCCCGCCGCGGGGCCGCCGGACCTGGTGGGGCTCAAGATCGCCAGGGAGCGCGGCTGGGCCGCGCCGGATCCTGGTGGCGCGGCCGCGCCGGAGTCCGCCGAGGAGGCGCCGCAGTGAGCGAGGCACAGTGACCGACACGCTGACCCCGGTACTCACCGAGCACTGGGACGAGCCCGACTGCTTCACGCTGGCCGCCTACCGCCGGGCCGGCGGGTACCGCGCCCTGGCCAAGGCCCTGGCCGTGCCGCCCGACGACGTCATCGCGATGGTCAAGGCGTCCGGCCTGCGCGGCCGCGGCGGCGCCGGCTTCCCGACGGGGACGAAGTGGGCGTTCATCCCGCAGGACGACGGAAAGCCGCACTACCTGGTGCTGAACGCGGACGAGTCCGAGCCGGGGACCTGCAAAGACGTGCCGATTATGATGGCGAACCCGCACGCGCTGATCGAGGGCATGATCATCGCCTCGTACGCGATCAGGGGGGGGCAGGCCTTCATCTACGTGCGCGGCGAGGTGCTGCACGTGGTCAGGCGGCTGCATCACGCGGTCGCCGAGGCGCGCGCGGCCGGCTACCTCGGCCCGAACATCCTCGGCTCCGGATTCGACCTGGAGATCGTGGTGCACGCCGGGGCGGGCGCGTACATCTGCGGCGAGGAGACCGGGCTGCTCGAGTCGCTGGAGGGCTACCGCGGCCAGCCCAGGCTGAAGCCGCCGTTCCCCGCCGTCGAGGGCCTGTACGCGTGCCCGACCGTGGTCAACAACGTGGAAACGATCGCCAGCGTGCCGTCGATCGTGGCCAACGGCCCGGCGTGGTTCGCCGCGATGGGGACCGAGAAGTCCAAGGGCTTCGGCCTGTTCTCCGTCTCCGGGCACGTCACCAACCCGGGCCAGTTCGAGGCGCCGCTCGGCATCACGATGCGCGAGCTGCTGGAGTTGGCCGGCGGGATGCGTGCGGGCCACCGGCTCAAGTTCTGGACCCCGGGCGGCTCGTCCACCCCGATCTTCACCGAGGAGCACCTGGACGTCCCGCTCGACTACGAGTCGGTCGGCGCCGCCGGCTCCATGCTCGGCACCCGCGCGCTGGAGATGTTCGACGAGACCACGTGCGCGGTCCGCGCCGCGCTGCGCTGGACCGAGTTCTACGAGCACGAGTCGTGCGGCAAGTGCACGCCGTGCCGGGAGGGCACGTACTGGATGCGGCAGATCCTGCACGACCTGGAACGGGGGGCCGGCAGCGAGGACGACCTGGCCAAGCTGCTCGACATCAACGACAACATGGTCGGCCGGGTCTTCTGCGCGCTCGGTGATACGGCCGGCAGCCCGGCCGTCTCGACGATCAAGTACTTCCGCGACGAGTACCTGGAACACCTCAAGCACGGCGGCTGCCCGTTCGACCCGGCCGCCGCGACGCTGTTCGCCGGGGAAGGAGCCCGGGCATGAGCCAGGACGCGGCCGCCGCCCCGCCCGGCGGCGTGAACGTCACGATCGACGGCTTCGAGATCGAGGTGCCCAAGGGCACGCTGGTGATCCGCGCCGCCGAGCTGCTCGGCATCCAGATCCCGCGGTTCTGCGACCACCCGCTGCTCGAACCGATCGGGGCGTGCCGCCAGTGCCTGGTCGAGGTCGAGGGCCAGCGCAAGCCGTTCGCCTCGTGCACCACCACGTGCACCGAGGGCATGGTGGTCCGCACCCAGCTCACCTCGGAGGTCGCGGACCAGGCCCAGCGCGGCGTGATGGAGCTGCTGCTGATCAACCACCCGCTGGACTGCCCGATGTGCGACAAGGGCGGCGAGTGCCCGCTGCAGAACCAGGCGATGTCCAACGGCCGCGGCGAGACCAGGTTCACCGGCGTCAAGCGGACGTTCGAGAAGCCGGTGGCGCTGTCCACCGAGGTGCTGCTCGACCGCGAGCGCTGCGTGCAGTGCGCGCGGTGCACCCGGTTCGCCGAGGAGATCGCCGGGGACCCGCTGATCGAGCTGTTCGAGCGCGGCCCGCGCGAGCAGGTGGCGGTCGCCGAGGGCAAGCCGTTCGACTCCTACTACTCGGGCAACACCGTGCAGATCTGCCCGGTGGGCGCGCTCACCGGCGCCGCCTACAGGTTCCGCGCCCGGCCGTTCGACCTGGTGTCGGTGCCCAGCGTCTGCGAGCACTGCGCGTCGGGCTGCAGGCAGCGAACCGATCACCGGCGCGGCGCGGTGACCCGGCGGCTGGCCGGCGACGACCCGCGGGTCAACGAGGAGTGGAACTGCGACAAGGGCCGGTGGGCGTTCACCTACGCGACCCAGCCGGACCGGCTGTCGGTCCCGCTGGTCCGCGGCGAGGACGGGCTGCTCGCACCCGCGTCGTGGCCGGCCGCGGTCGCCGCGGCCGCGCGCGGGCTGGCCGCGGCGCGCGGCAACGCCGGCGTGCTGGCCGGGGGCAGGCTCACCCTGGAGGACGCCTACGGCTACGCCAAGTTCACCCGGCTGGCGCTGGGCACCAACGACATCGACATGCGGGCCAGGGCGCACACCGCTGAGGAAGCGCAGTTCCTGGCCGCCTTCGTCGCCGGGCGCGGCATCGGCGTCAGCTACGAGACGCTCGAGCAGGCGCCGGCCGTGCTGCTCGCCGGGTTCGAGCCGGAGGACGAGTCGCCGATCGTCTTCCTGCGGCTGCGCAAGGCGGTCCGCGCGCGGGGCCTGCGGGTCTACTCGGTCGCACCGCTGGCCAGCCGCGGCCTGGACAAGCTCTCCGGGCAGCTCATCGCCTGCGTGCCCGGCGCCGAGGGAGAGCTGCTCGGGCACCTGATCAGCGGCACGGATCTGGACACGGCCGGGGCCGAGGCGGCCGCGGCGCTCGCGGCGGCCGGGCCCGTGCCCGCGGTGATCCTGGCCGGCGAGCGGCTCGCCGAGGTGCCCGGGGCGCTGTCCGCGGCGGCCCGGCTGGCGCAGGCCACCGGGGCACGGCTCGCCTGGATCCCGCGGCGGGCCGGTGAGCGGGGCGCGATCGAGGCGGGCGCGCTGCCCGGCCTGCTGCCCATCGGCAGGCCCGCCGCCGACCGGCGGGCCCGGGCCGAGGTCGCCAGGGCGTGGGGGGTGGCGCAGGACTCGCTGCCGTCCCGGCCGGGCCGGAGCACGGCGCAGATGCTCGCGGCCGCGGCGTCCGGGGAGCTCGGCGCGCTGATCGTGGCAGGCGTGGATCCCTACGACCTGCCCGACCCGGCGGCGGCGCTCGCCGCACTCGAGGCCGCGCCGTTCGTGGTCAGCCTGGAGCTGCGGACCAGCGCGGTCACCGACCGCGCGGACGTGGTGCTGCCGGTGGCGGCGGTGGCGGAGAAGGCGGGCACGTTCGTCAACTGGGAGGGCCGTGGCGGCCTCTTCGGCCCCGCCCTCAGCGTCCCCGGCGTCCGGTCCGATCTGCACGCTCTCGGTGCCATCGCCGACGAGATGGACGTGCACCTCGGGCTGCCCGACCCGGCGGCGGCCCGCCGCGAGCTCGCCGCGCTCGGCAGCTGGCAGGGCCAGCATGCCGCCGAGCCGTTCAGCAGCGCCGCGATGCGGCCGGAGCCGGGGCTGCTGGCCCGCGGCGAGGCCGTGCTGGCAACCTGGAACCAGCTGCTGGACGCCGGGCGGATGCAGGACGGCGAGCCGTTCCTGGCCGGAACGGCCCGGCAGCCGGTCGCCATCATGTCCGCGGCGACCGCGGCGGAGGCGGGCACCGCCGACGGCGGTAAGGTCACTGTGGCCACCGCGGCCGGCGCGGTCACCGTGCCGGCCGCGGTGACCGACATGCCGGACCGGGTGGTCTGGCTGCCCGCGAACTCGGCCGGCTGCGCGGCCCGCCGCGAGCTCGCCGCCGGGCACGGCAGCCGGGTCACGATCACGGCCGCAGGGAGCATGGAGACCGCAGGGAGCAGCGAATGAGCAGCCTGGCCCGCGCGGCCGGCCACCTGGCCGGCGGCGCGCCGGTGATCCGCGGCCGTGCGCTCACGTCCGCGTATCCGAGCCTGTCGAGCTTCGGCCACGACACCTGGTGGCTGATCATCCTCAAGGTCGTGTTCATCTTCCTCTTCCTGCTGCTCATGACCATTTTCCTGATCTGGGCCGAGCGGCGGGTGATCGGCCGGATGCAGCGCCGTCCCGGGCCCAACCGGGCAGGCCCGTTCGGCCTCCTGCAGCCGGTCGCCGACGCGCTCAAGCTGCCGCTCAAGGAGGACATCATCCCGCTGGGCGCGGACAAGATCCTGTTCATCCTGGCGCCGATCATCTCGGCCGCGCCAGCCTTCGTCAGCTTCGCGATCATCCCGTTCGGCCCGGTGGTCTCGATCTTCCACCACCACACGCCGCTGCAGCTCGCCGACCTGCCGGTGGCGGTGCTGCTGGTGCTCGCGATGAGCTCGATCGGCGTGTACGGCATCGTGCTGGCCGGCTGGTCGTCCAGCTCGCCGTACTCGCTGCTGGGCGGTCTCCGCTCGTCCGCCCAGGTGATCAGCTACGAGATCGCGATGGCGCTGGCCTTCGTCGCGGTGTTCCTGTACTCGGGATCGCTGTCCACCAGCGCGATCGTGGCGGCGCAGGCGCACGGGGGCACGTTCCACTGGTTCGGCGCGACGCTGCACTACCCGTCCTGGTTCGCGGTCCTGCTGATCCCGTCCTTCGTGATCTACCTGGTGACGATGGTCGGCGAGACCAACCGGCTGCCGTTCGACCTGCCGGAGGGCGAGGGCGAGCTGGTGGCCGGCTACCACACCGAGTACTCGTCGATGAAGTTCGCGATGTTCTACCTCGCCGAGTACATCAACATGACCACCGTGGCCGGGCTCGCCGTGACGCTCTTCCTCGGCGGCTGGCGGGTACCGTGGCCGATCTCGGTCTGGGCCGGCGCGAACAGCGGCTGGTGGCCGATGCTCTGGTTCCTGATCAAGGTGCTGCTCCTGCTGTTCGGCTTCATCTGGCTGCGCGGGTCGCTGCCCCGGATCCGCTATGACCAGCTGATGGCGCTCGGCTGGAAGATCCTGATCCCCGGCTCGCTGGTGTGGATCATGATGATCGCCACCATCCGGGTCTGGCGCCGGCAGGGCGGAAGCCCGGGCCTGTACATCGTCGCCGGCCTGGTGCTGGTGTTCTTCCTGGCGCTCGTGTGGGTGTGGGAGACGGGCGCGGAACGCCGCCGCGCCCGGCTCGACGGCACGGACGACGCCGCCGCGGAGGCGGCCGGGGCCGCCGGCGGCGCGGCGGTGCGACCGGGAGGCTTCCCCGTCCCGCCGCTCGACCTGCCGCACTACCACGGCGTCGGCGTGTCCGGCGCGGGCCAGCCCGCCGCCGCGGGCACGCTGCTGGACACCGGGACCGCGGGCAACGGCAAGGAGGTCACCGGTGCTTGACTTCCTCAACCCGGTCAAGGGCTTCGGCGTCACCTTCCACCAGATGTTCAAGAAGGTGGAAACCGTCGAGTACCCGGAGGACCTGCGGCCCACGGCGCCCCGGTTCCACGGCCGCCACCAGCTGAACCGCTGGCCGGACGGGCTGGAGAAGTGCATCGGCTGTGAGCTGTGCGCGTGGGCCTGCCCCGCCGATGCCATCTACGTCGAGGGCGCCGACAATACCGACGCCGAGCGGTACTCCCCGGGCGAGCGGTACGGCCCCGTGTACCAGATCAACTACCTCCGCTGCATCCTGTGCGGGCTGTGCATCGAGGCCTGCCCGACCAGGGCGCTGACCATGACCAACGAATACGAGATCGCCGACGACGACAGGGAAAGCCTGATCTGGACCAAGGAGCAGCTGCTCGCCCCGCTGCAGCCAGGCATGGAATCCCCGCCGCACCCGATGCGGCTCGGCGCCACCGAGCGGGACTACTACCTGCTCGGCCGGGCCGCCGGCCCGGCGGGCGCGGCGCGGCAGGCCGAGGCGGGCGAGGACGCCGCGGATCCCGGCGGCGCCTGGGCCAGCGGCGACACGCAGCCGAACGGACATCAGCCGTGACCCACCTCACCAGCCTCGCGCTCGCCGCGGGCAGCAAGCCCGGTCCCGGGGCCGCCGCCATCACCCAGAACCTGATCTTCTGGGTGCTCGCCGTCATCTCGGTCGCGGCCGGCCTCGGCATGATCCTCGCCCGGCGGGCCGTGCACTGCGTGCTGCTGCTCGCCGTCATCATGCTCTCGCTCGCCGTCCTGTACGCGGAGGCCGGAGCGCCGTTCCTCGCGTTCGTCCAGATCATCGTCTACACCGGCGCCGTGCTCATGCTGTTCCTGTTCGTGATCATGCTGGTCGGGGTCAGCTCGGCGGACTCGATCGTGGAAACGATCAAGGGGCAGCGGCTGGCCGCCGGGGTGGCGGGGATCGGCCTGCTGGTCCTGCTCGCCCTCGGCATCGGGCACGCCGCGATCGGCGGGGCGCAGCCGCTGACGTCCGGCTACAACGCTGGAAACGTCCCCGGGATCGCGGCTCTGATCTTCACCAGGTACGTGTTCCCGTTCGAGGTGACGAGCGCGCTGCTGATCACCGCGGCGCTCGGCGCGATGGTGCTCACGCACCGCGAGCGCACCTCGCCCAAGCCGACGCAGCGCCAGCTGTCCAGGCAGCGGATCGCCGGCAGCCACCCGACCCCGCTGCCCGGTCCGGGCACCTACGCCCAGCACAACGCCGCGGACATGCCGGCCCTGCTGCCCGACGGCACGCCGTCCGAGCTGTCGGTCAGCCCGGTGCTCCGCAGGCGCGGGCTCGGCGGCGGGCTGCCCGGCGAGCTGGAAGCGGCGCAGCCGGGGCAGGAGCCGGAGAAACTGGCGGCACTGGAGAAGCAGGAGGCCCAGCCGTGAGCCCGGGACACTACGTGGCACTGGCCGTGATCCTGTTCGTCATCGGCGGGGTGGGCGTGCTGGTCCGGCGCAACGCGATGGTGATCTTCATGTGCGTCGAGCTGATGCTGAACGCGTGCAACCTCGCGTTCGTCGGCTTCGCCCGGGCGCACGGCAACTTGGATGGCCAGGTCATCGCCTTCTTCGTGATGGTGGTCGCGGCCGCGGAGGTGGTCGTGGGGCTGGCCGTGCTGATGACGATCTTCCGGACCCGCAGGTCGGCGTCGGTGGACGACGCGAGCCTGCTGAAGTACTGAGAAAGAGTCACCGATGACGACACTGGCGGCTACCGGCGTGCAGCACGCGGCCTGGCTGATGCTGGCGTTTCCCGTGCTCGGGAGCGCGGTACTGCTGCTCGGCGGCCGCCGCACCGATCGCTGGGGGCACCTGCTCGGGGTGGCGGCCCCGCTGGCGGCGTTCGGCTACGGGCTGGCCTGCTTCGCCGCGCTGCTCGGGTACCCGGCCGCCCAGCGCAGCAGGGACCTGCACATGTTCTCCTGGATCGCGGTCGCCCGCTTCCGGGTGGACGTCGGGCTGCTGCAGGATCCGCTGTCGCTCAGCTTCGTGCTGCTGATCACCGGGGTGGGCTCGCTCATCTGCATCTACTCCGTGGGCTACATGGCGCACGACTCGGACCGGCGGCGGTTCTTCGCCTACATGAACCTGTTCATCGCTGCGATGCTGCTGCTCGTGCTGGCCGACGACTACCTCGTCCTGTACGTCGGCTGGGAGGGCGTCGGCCTCGCCTCCTACCTGCTCATCGGGTTCTGGCAGTTCAAGCCCGTCGCGGCGACCGCGGCGAAGAAGGCCTTCATCGTCAACCGGGTCGGCGACGCCGGGCTGTCACTGGCGATCATGCTGATGTTCGCCACGTTCGGCGCCGTCACCTTCAGCGGCGTGTTTTCCCGCGCCCACGAGGCCGGCCCGGGGGTGCTGGCCGCGCTCGGCCTGCTGCTGCTGCTCGGCGCGTGCGGCAAGTCCGCGCAGGTGCCGCTGCAGTCCTGGCTGCTGGACGCCATGGAGGGCCCGACGCCGGTGTCGGCGCTGATCCACGCGGCGACGATGGTGACCGCCGGGGTCTACCTGATCGTCCGGTCGCACGTGCTGTTCGACCTGTCGCCCACCGCGCGGCTCGCGGTCACGGTGGTGGGCGCGGTCACCCTGCTGTGGGGCGCGATCATCGGCTGCGCCAAGGATGACATCAAGAAGGCGCTGGCCGGCTCCACGATGAGCCAGATCGGCTACATGACGCTCGGCGCCGGACTCGGCCCGGCCGGCTACATCTTCGCGATCGCGCACCTGCTCGCGCACGGCTTCTTCAAGGCCGGGCTGTTCCTCGGCGCGGGCTCGGTCATGCACGGCATGGACGACGAGGTGAACATGCGCCGCTACGGCGGCCTGGCCAGGCTGTTGCCGGTGACCTTCGTCACGTTCGGGCTCGGCTACCTGGCGATCATCGGGGTGCCGCCGTTCTCCGGCTTCTTCACCAAGGACCCGATCATCGAGGCGGCGTTCGACAAGGGCGGCACCTCCGGGGCGATCCTGGGCACGGCCGCGCTGGTCGGCGCCGGCATCACCGCGTTCTACATGACCCGCGTCATGCTCATGACGTTCACCGGCAAGCGCCGCTGGGAGGAGGCCGGCCCCCAGGCAGGCGCGGAGCGCCCGGACCCGTACCAGGCGCCGCACCCGCACGAGTCGCCCCCGGTGATGCTGTGGCCGATGATCCTGCTCGCGGTCGGCTCGGTGGGCGCCGGCGCGTTCCTCATCATCAACAACAGGTTCGTCGACTTCCTCGCCCCCGTGGTCGGCACGCCGCCGGCCGCGCACGGGATCTGGACCGGGCCCGGGCTCGGCGCGCTCGGCCTGACCGCCCTGGGCATCGCGATTGCGTGGGCGATGTACGGCCGCCGGGACGTCCCGGCGCTGGCCCCCGCCGGGCGGTTCCCGGTCACCGCCGCCCGCAGGGACCTGTACGGGGACGCGTTCAACGAGTCGGTTCTCATGCGCCCCGGCCAGTGGCTGACCAGGCTGTCGGTGTACTTCGACAACCGGGGGCTGGACGGCCTCGTGAACACCCTCGCCGCCACGGTGGGCGGCACGTCGGGACGGTTGCGGCGGGTGCAGACCGGGTTCGTCCGCTCCTACGCGCTCGCGATGTTGTTCGGTGCGGCCCTGCTCGTCGGCGCCCTGCTCCTGGTGAGGCTGTAGCCATGTCTAGTTTCCCCTGGCTGACCGTGGCCGGCGCGATCCCGCTGGCCGGCGCCGTGGCGATCTCCTTGATCCCCCGCGATCCAGCACCCGCCGTGGCGGGCGCCCCCGACCCGGCAACGACGGGCCCGGCAACGACCGGCCCGGCTGCCGCGGGCCGGGCCGGGGAGCCGGCCCCGGGCGGCCCCGTCGCGTCCGCCGCCTCGCCGCGTGACACGCTCGCCAAGTGGCTGGCCCTGGGTTTCTCCCTGGCCACCCTGGTCTTCGTGATCGTGATGGCCGCCCGGTTCAGCCCGTCCGGCCCGGAATTCCAGTTCAGCCAGACCTACCAGTGGATCCCGGCGTTCGGGGTGCACTACTCGGTCGGGACGGACGGGATCGCGCTGGTGCTGATCGGCCTGACCGCGGTGCTGATACCGGTCGTCGTGCTCGCCTCCTGGCATGACGCCGACGGCGCGCGGGGCCGGGCGAAGACCTACTTCGCTCTCATGCTCGCGCTGGAGACGCTGGTGATCGGCGCCTTCGCCGCCACCGACGTGTTTCTGTTCTACGTCTTCTTCGAGGCCATGCTGATCCCGATGTACTTCATGATCGGCAGCTTTGGCGTCGGGCAGCGCCAGTACGCGGCGGTCAAGTTCCTGCTCTACAGCCTGCTCGGCGGGCTGCTCATGCTGGTGGCAGTCATCGCGCTGTTCGTGTACTCGGGGCGGGCCGGGCACCCCGGGACGTTCCTGTTCGCCAGCCTGGTCCACGCCCACCTCGGCGCCACCGTGCAGAAGTGGCTGTTCCTCGGGTTCTTCGTCGCGTTCGCGGTCAAGGCGCCGCTGTGGCCGTTCCACACGTGGCTGCCGGATGCGGCCGCGGCGGCCCAGCCGGGCGCAGCCGTGCTGCTGGTCGGCGTGCTCGACAAGGTGGGCACGTTCGGCATGATCCGGTACTGCCTCCAGTTGTTCCCGTCCGCCGCGCACTTCTTCACGCCGCTGGTGCTCGTGCTCGCGGTGGTCGGGATCCTGTACGCCGCGGTGGTGGCGATCGGGCAGGCTGACCTCAAGCGGCTGGTCGCCTACACCTCGGTCTCCCACTTCGGCTTCATCGCCCTCGGCATCTTCGCGATGACCAGCCAGGGCCAGGCCGGCGCGACGCTGTACATGGTCAACCACGGGTTCGCCACCGGGGCGCTGTTCCTGCTGGCCGGATTCATGATCGCGCGGCGGAAGTCGCAGCGGATCGCCGACTACGGCGGCGTGCAGAGCGTCGCGCCGGTGCTGGCCGGGCTGTTCCTCGTGGCCAGCCTGGCCGGGCTGTCGCTGCCCGGGCTGGGCCCGTTCGTCAGCGAGTTCCTGGTCCTGGTCGGCACGTTCAGCCGGTACAAGGTCGCCGCCACGTTCGCCACGGCCGGGATCATCCTCGCCGCGATCTACCTGCTGTGGATGTACCAGCGGACGATGAACGGGCCGGTCCGTGAAGGGGTCGCGCAGATGACCGACCTGAAGGCCAGGGAGCTGTGGGCTGTCGGGCCGCTGATCGCGCTGATCATCGCGCTCGGCGTCTACCCCAAGCCCCTGCTGGACGTCATCAACCCGGCGGTGCAGCACACGATGAGCCAGACCCACTCCACCGACCCGGTGCCGCAGTTCGGGGGGTCCGGGGGGTCGTCCCCCCGGGCTAACACCGCCGCGGCGGCGCAGGCGGGGGTGACCCCGTGATCGCCGCGGCCGCCGCCGTCGTGGCGCCACCCACGATCCACGCGCCGAGCATCGAGTACAGCCAGCTGTCACCGATGCTGATCGTGTTCGGCGCGGCCGTGGCCGGCGTGCTCGTCGAGGCGTTCGCGCCTCGCGCGGCCCGCCGCGGCATCCACCTGCTGCTGACCCTCGGCGGCCTGGCCGCCGCGTTCGTCCTCACGATCGTCGTCGCCTCGTCGAAGAGCCTGTTCGGCAACCACGCGCCCGGCCACCTGGCCGCGATGGGCGCGGTCGGCGTGGACCGGCCGACCCTGTTCATCCAGGGCACGATCCTGGTGCTGGCCTTCGTCAGCGTGCTGCTGATCGCCGAGTCCTCGCACGAGGTGAGCCCGTTCGTCGCGCAGGCGGCGGCCGTCCCCGGCAGCGCCGAGGAACGCGAGGGCCTGGAGGCGGGCATCTCGCACACCGAGGTGTACCCGCTGACCCTGTTCGCGGTCGGCGGCATGATGCTGTTCCCGGCCGCCAACGACCTGCTCACCATGTTCGTCGCGCTCGAGGTGCTGTCGCTTCCGCTGTACCTGCTCTGCGGCCTGGCCAGGCGCCGCCGCCTGCTCTCGCAAGAGGCGGCCATGAAGTACTTCCTGCTCGGCGCCTACTCCTCGGCGCTGTTCCTGTTCGGCATCGCCCTGCTATACGGCTTCGCGGGCTCGGTACGGCTGTCGGCCATCGCCGCGGCCGCCTCGTCGGACACCAGCAGCACCACGCTGTTGCTGGCCGGGCTCGCGCTCCTCGGCGTCGGCCTGCTGTTCAAGATCGGGGCGGTACCGTTCCAGAGCTGGAAGCCGGACGTGTACCAGGGCGCGCCGACACCAGTGACCGCGCTGATGGCATCGTGCACCGTGGTGTCCGCGTTCGGCGCGCTGCTGCGCGTCTTCTACGTGGCGTTCGGCCAGCTGACCTGGGATTGGCGGCCCGTCTTGTGGACGGTCGCGATCCTGACCATGGTCGTCGGAGCGATCATCGCGGTCACCCAGACCGACGTGAAGCGGCTGCTCGCCTACTCGTCCATCGCGCACGCCGGTTTCATCCTCACCGGGGTCATCGCCGCGACCACAGCGGGGCTGTCCGGCAGCCTGTTCTACCTGGCCACGTACGGGATCACCACGATCGGCGCGTTCGCGGTGGTGACGCTGGTCCGGGATCCCGCGGGCGAGGCCGCGCACCTGTCGCGGTGGGCCGGCCTGGGCAAGCGCTCTCCGCTGGTGGCGGGCGTGTTCGCCTTCTTCCTGCTGGCTTTCGCCGGGATCCCGCTGACCAGCGGGTTCACCGGGAAGTTCGCTGTCTTCCAGGCCGCGGTGGCGGGCGGGGCCACCCCGCTGGTGATCGTGGGCGTGCTGGCCAGCGCCATCGCCGCGTTCTTCTACGTGCGCGTCATCGTGCTCATGTTCTTCTCCGATCCGGCGCCAGACCCACCCTCCGTGGTGATCCCCAGCCCGTTCACGTCGGTGGCGGTGGGCCTCGGCGTGCTGGCTACCCTGGTACTGGGTATCGTGCCGCAGCCGCTGCTGAACTTGGCGACTCACGCCGCGCGACAGCTGTTCGTCCGCTGAGTCCGCGGCGATAGTGTCTGCCCCGGAACTGCGGGCATACCCAGGGCACGCCGACGACTGGAGGCACCGTGGTCACCGCCGTCTCGCTTGAGCTACCCGATTCTGCTCTGGGCGCAGACCTCAGCGAGGGTCTCGCCCACGTTGAGGAGTTCCTTCAGGAGGTCGCGCGCACCGAGGACGCCCTGCTCACCGACGCGTCCCGGCACCTGATCAACGCGGGCGGGAAACGGTTCCGGGCCACCCTCGTCCTGCTGGCCGCGCAGTTCGGCAACCCGCGCGACCCGCGGGTCGTGCCCGGCGCGGTCGCCATCGAGCTCACCCACCTGGCGACGCTCTATCACGACGACGTGATGGATGAGGCGGCGATCCGCCGCGGGCGGGAGAGCGCGAACTCCCGGTGGAGCAACACCGTGGCGATCCTGACCGGCGACTACCTGTTCGCGCGCGCCTCGCAGATCCTGGCCAGCCTCGGCCCGGAGGCGATCAGGATCCAGGCAGAGACGTTCGTCCGGCTGGTGACCGGCCAGGTGGCGGAGACCGTGGGTCCCGCGCCCGGGCAGGATCCGCTCGACCACTACATGAGCGTGGTCACGAACAAGACGGCGTCGCTGATCGCGACGGCAGGCCGGTTCGGCGGGCTGCTGTCGGGTGCGCCCGAGCAGGTGACGGCGCGGATCACGCCAGCCTGTGAGGCGCTCGGCATCGCGTTCCAGCTTTCCGACGACATCATCGACGTGACCAGCGACTCTGAGCAGCTGGGCAAGGCGCCAGGGACGGATCTGCGTGAGGGAGTGCAGACGCTGCCCACGCTGCACGCGCTGCGTTCGGCGCAGCCATCCGACGGCCGGCTGAGCGAGCTGCTGCGGGCCGGCGAGCTGACCGACCCGCGGCTGCACGCCGAGGCGCTGGCGCTGCTGCGCGCGCACCCGGCGATGGAGGCGGCCCGGGCGGACCTGCGCCGCTGGGCGGACGCGGCCCGGCGGGAAATCGAGGCGCTGCCTGCCTGCCCGGCGCGCGGCGCGCTCGACGCGCTGTGCGACTTCGTGGTGGCGCGCAGCGGCTGACCCAGCGCACCTGATGGGCATCAGGAGACGGTGAGGCAGCCCTTGCATTCCCCGGAGTAACCGTCCGGGTTGTGCACGAACAGGTTGTAGGTGCCGGGCGCGACCGTGCTCGCGACGGAAACCGCCACGTCCAGCTGGCTGCCGCTCACGAAACTGACCCCCGATATCTTGATTCCCGTGTGACTGGTCACCGTCGCGCCGGACTCGAAATTGCTGCCGTCGATGGTCGCGGCCGTGCCCTGGCTGCCGGGCGCGAACGAGCCGGGATTGATCGACGTGGGGGCGGGTGGAGGTGGCGGCGTGCCGATGGTCAGGCAGTCCGTGCACGAATCGGCGATCGGGCCGGGCTCGGCCACAGTGATGTTGTATGAGCCGGGGACCGCTGTCTTGCTGGGGAGCAGGGCCACCTTGAGGGTGGTTGGCGAGGTCACGCTCACCGACTTGACCGTTACCGGGCCTCCGACATCCACGTCGGGGGTGCCAGAGAACCCGCTGCCGGTGAGCGTGACCTTCGTGGTGACACCGGGGGCGATGATGCCGGGGCTGACCGTGGTGATCGGCGGCCCGGCCGTAGCGACCTCGAAGGCCTGCATCCCGAAGCTGCCGCCCGCGCCAATGACCAGGTCGTTCTGGACGAACACGGCCTGCCCGAACAGCGGCGAGTGCGTATGGATGAAGCCCAGGCTCGCCCCGGTGGCCGCGTCCAGCAGGTACACACCGAGCGACTTGTCGGTAGATGAGAAGGTCTGGGCGGCCACCACCCCGCCGCCGTCCTCGGTGGGGGTACCCACGATCCCGGCTGGCAGGCCGGTCTGCCAGTTGGGCGCGCCAGTAGCCGGGTCGAGAGACTGCACCGACCCGGGGTAAGTCGTGCCGTTGATCGTGGTGGCGGCGCCGCCGCCGATGATCAGCTGGTTGCCGTCATAGACGGCCGCGGAGTCGCATTCCTGCGTCCCGCCCGGGTAGGGCACCGTGATCTGGTCCTGCCACACCGGGCCGGCCTGCAGGTCATCCTGCGCGAGCGCGTAGAAGATGCCGTTCTTGTTGCAGGCGCCGACCATCGAGGTGGGAACCCCGTTGATCGTCGCTGTCCAGACCGTCGGCGGGGCGCCGAAATCGCTGTCGCTCGCTGCCCGCTGAGCAGGCGGGACCTGCCACCAGTCGAGTACCTGGAGGGTATCCGGGTCGAGCCGCACGATCGACTCGTCGTAGAGGGGCTGCGCGCTGTGCAAGTAACCGTTGCCTGTGGTGACGATGATGTCGCCGTCGGACGCCAGCACGGGGCTGGACCAGATGCTACCGCCGTGGGTCTTGCTCGCTGTCCCCGTCGTCGGCACGTCGATCCAGTTGGCGACCTGCGTGCCCGTGCTCTGGTCGAATGCGACCAGGCCGCCGGGAACCAGCGGGCAGTCGCCGTCCGACGAGACGCCGACGTAGACCTTGCCGTTGGCGACCAGCGGCGAGCCCCAGGCGTAGTAGTCGTTGACGGTCGTTGACGGGGTATCCACCAGCCCCTTCCAGATGACCGCGCCCGTCTGCGCGTTGAGCGCATAAAGATTGCCGTCGGGGGCGTTGACGAAGACCGTGGGGGTGCCCGTAACGGGGTCGTCAGCGAATGTCGCTGTCGCGGTGATGCCCTTCGCGTTCTTCACGCACGAATTCGGCTTCGGCTCGTCGAGCCCGAGGAAAACCGACCACAGCACGGTCTGGTCAGCCTCGTTGATCGCGTAGAAGTAGCCATCCTCGGCGCCGATGTAGACAACGCCGTTGGCGACCGTGGGGCTGGCGAACAAGGTGTTGGGGCCGTCGTTCGGCGAAGGGGGAGTCACCCACTGCCAGGCCCGGACCGCGAGGGGAACGTTTGCGGGCGTGAAGGCCGTCGCCGCGGCGTTGTACGAGCTGTGTCCCGTGTCGTAGAGGAAGGTCGTCCAGTCGGCAGGGTTCGCCTGGGCCGCCACGGGCCCGGCGCCGGCCCCGATGAGAGCCGCGACCAGGCCACACGCATACACGGTTGCAGCCACCACTCGACGGCATGGCTTCACTGTCCGATAGACCACCACTGCGCCCCCCTCGGCGATCTTGGGCATAAGTTGTGATTCCCCTCATTCCCCGCAGCAGCTATGGTCTCCACGGACGGGGCTCAGGTCAAGGGTTGGTCAAGGATTCGACGCTCTCGTTGCGCGCCGCCGCGGCCGGCGCCGGCCCGGAACCGCTTGATCACCGGCTTGGCCAGCCGCATCCTGGTCGGCCCCATCGGCCCGTCGCCGTCCGGCCCGGCCCGGTTGCCGCTGGGACCGCCCACCGCCTTGAGGTCCGCCCCCGCGCAGAACGTCCCGCCCGCCCCCGTCAGCACGGCGGCGCTCGCCCCCGCGTCGGCGTCGAACTCACGGAACGCCTCGGCCAGCGCCGCCGCGGTCGGCCCGTCGACCGCGTTCCGCACCTCCGGCCGGTCGATCACCACCGTGGTCACCGCCCCGTCCCGCTCCACCCGAACGCTCACCCGTGCCTCCTCGCTGAACCGACCCACTTTCCACGCGGAATCGACGCAGCGTCCAACGGCGAGGCGCGGTGAGCGCGGGGGAAGCCGCCGCTGACAAACTTCAGTAGGTCGGTAGACGCCACCTCTGGTACGAGGCTCCGCTGACACAGGTTGCGATGTCCGGCTGAACGCCGTCGGCGGCGTTGGCGCCAGGGACGTCCAAGCACAGGCCAGAAGCCTGTTGACGAAGGGTGTAGGTCGCCGGATTCGCCGTCCATATCTGGGTGGCGCTGCCATTGCAAGTAGCCAGGGCGGTGAGCGTGCCTGAGCTGGTGCCCTCGCCCGCGGTGTCCAGGCACTCGCCGTTGATCCGGAACGTCCCGTCGGGCTCCTCGGTCCAGGCCTGATTCGGCGTGCCGATGCACTTCTTGAGGATGATCTTCTTGCCGGAGGGCTGCAGGCACGGCACGTTGTCGCTGGAGACCAGCTCGGAGAAGACCGAGCCGACGGGTGGCGGCGGAGGCGGCGCCTGGGCCACCGGCAGCGGCCAGGCCTGGCTGCTGCCCCCGGTGCAGCTGGCGACCTGGAGCTGGGTGCCGCTGGTGGTGCTCGCGCCGGGATCGGTCAGGCACAGCGTGGCGCCTTGGTTGACCAGGGTGTTCCCGCTTCCCTGCTGCCACACCTGGGTGGGGGCTCCCGTGCAGGTGTTCACCACGACAGGAGTCCCGCTGATGACGGCCCCGCCCTGGGTGTCCAGGCACAGGCCGTTGACCGTGATGGTTCCGTCCGGGTTGACCGTCCAGTTCTGCTCGTTGTCGTTGGTGCAGGTGACCAGCTGGACGGCGGAGCCGGACGTGCTGCTGTTGCCCGCGTCGTCCATGCACTCGGCGGCCACGCCCACGGTCGGGCCGCTCGACTCGTCAACGCCGGGCCGGCCGGCGCTCCAGATGCCCGACATCACCGGGCCGCCCGGGGTCGGGGTGGTGAGCGTAGTCTCCGGGAACATGCCCAGCTCGTAGTGCGGGACGCCGCCGATGTTGGTCGCGCTGGTGCCGACCAGTATCCCCCCGTCCGATCCCGGGAACGCGCCGGCGGGGAACGCCGTGAGCGCCGGGATCCCGATGCCGCGCGTCGTCTGCGGGTGCCACCAGGGCAGGGAGAGCCCGGTGTTCGCGTCCAGGGCGGACAGCCCGTTCTGGAGGACCGCGTTTGGCTCGCAGACGCGGTTGTCCCCGCATTCGTTGTTGGACCACCGCTGGTGACCGGCGATGTAGACCACGCTGCCGACGACCGCGACCGAGTCCAGCGTGTCCGCGCCGGTGAAGTTCTGCCACGTCGGCTGCACGTTGCTGCCGGTTGCCCCGGTGGGGAACCTGACCGCCGAGTCGCAGACCGCCGGTCCGCCCGACGTCTTGTACCCGGTGTTGACCTCGACGAAATACGAGCCGTCGGCGGAGAAGTCGATGCCGTTGATGAAGCTCGGGTGCCTGCGGCAGTTGCCGGCCAGGATCGGCGCCGCCCAGTTGTCGAGCGTGGCCGTCGCGCCCAGCCCGCCGCCCGTGTTGATCAGCGCGAGCCTGGGTATCGACTGGCCGTCCACCTTCAGGAATGTCCCCGCCATAGCGAGCGTCCCCCCGTCGGGGCTCACCTCCAGCGTCTTGATCCTAGCGATTTTTACGCCGCTGGGCGGGTTGCTGATCGTGAACTGGAACGAGCCGTCGAGGGCCCCGGTGGTGGCGTTCACCCGCGCGACGTTCGCAGCGTGGCCGTCGACGGAACTGAAGTTGCCGCCCAGGTACAGGGCGTTGCTGCCGTCGTACGCCACCGAGGTGACCTCGCCGTTGGCCGAGGCGGAGAACCCGGCTACCGGCTGGCCGTCGTCGGAGCCACCGGGATCAACGTGCAGCTGGGCGACTCCCGGGGCGCTGCCGCCGTCCACCGTGGTGAACGCGCCGCCGATGTACACGGTGTTGCCGGGCCCCGCGACCACCGAATCCACCGCCCCCTTGTCGAACACGGGCTGGAAGTTGGGGTCGATCATCCCGGTGCTGAGGTCGAAGGCGAAGATGAAGTCCGCGTTTACCATGGTCGGGCACGGGGCGTACGTTGCGCCCGCCGCGGGGGTGCACACCTGGCCGAACGCCCCGCCCACGATCGCTTCCCCGTTGACGACCGCGATGCTGTTGACCGACGAGGGGTTGCAGTACGTCGAGCAGTTGCCGCCCCCGTACACGTTGGGCGTGTAGGCAACGGGGGTCTGCGACACCGGGGCAGGAAGCTGCACCGCGGTCTGCGGTGATGCCGGCCTGGGTGCGCTGGCGGCCGACACCGCGGCAGCAGCGCTGGTGGCCGGCCCGGCCACGCCCGCCAGGCAGCCGGCACCCAGCGCGGCAGCGGTCAGGAATGCCGACATCACGGAACGCGAGCTCATGAACAATCCCTTCGGTCGCACTTACTGTAGACGTCGCGCTCCCGCGGATGGATTACATCGCCGAGGCCGGCGTGGCCGCGCGACCGCCCGGGGCGGTCCGGCCTCAAATGAGTGCCGGCGGTACAGCGGGGACCGGCTCCGTAGGCGCCCCGGGCTGGCGAGCCCGCGCGCCATGGCGCGATGGGGCGGGTAACGGCGGTTTCGGCCGTATAGTGGCGCATTGCGCCCTGATCAGGAACCTATGTGACCTATATTCCCTCTGTCATGCTCTGATGTCATCTACACTCGGGCACAATCGTCTGCGAGGGGGAGCGTCAGATGCGTAAGGGAATTCGCACAGTTGCACTGGTCGGGGGGGCAGCAGCGGTGGTGATCGGGCTCGCCGCCCCGGCCACGTTCGCGACCACGACCACGACCTGGACCGTCTCGCCCGGCGGGACGTGGGACGGCAGCCAGTCGGGGAACTTCAAGCTGACGGACACCACGACCGGGAAATCAATAACCTGTCTTGATCACGCTACGGGCAGCTTCAAGTCGGGTACCGGACTGCGCGGCGCCCGCATCGGGTCCATCACATCGCTCGCCTTTACCTCCTGCACGCTCCCGCACGGGACGGCCGTCACCCTGACAGCCAGCGATCTCCCGTGGTTCCTCAACGCCGTTACCTTCAAGCCAACCGTCAAGGGGGGCACGACGATCGGGCCGGTGAAGGGAATTCACGTCACCATCACCGGGATATCGTGCAACGCGACCGTGGATGGCTCCGGCGCCACCGCCAATGACGGCTCGAGCCTGTTTCACTACCACAACAGCCTGGCCAAGCTGAAGATCGAACCCCTGCAGAGCAACCTGCACGCCTACAACGTCACCGGGTGCACAAGCGCGATCAACAACGGCGATCCGATCACGTTCGACGGCGCCTACATCGTGTCCCCCGCGCAGACCATAACGAGCCCCTGACACCGCGTCGCGTCAGGCGCGTGGCCGTGTCCGGCGCCGGCCACTGAGCCAGGCGGGCTCACCGCGGCGCGCCGCCGCGGTCGGCGCCGGCCCGGAAGCGCTTGATGCCTTCCGTCATCTCCGCGCCGCCGAGGGTCGCCATGCCGTGCCGGAACTCGTTCGTCATCGCCTTGCCCTCGCCCAGCCCGGCCGACTCGAGCGCGGACATCCGGTCGCTGCGCAGGCAGTCCTGCGGGAGGGCGGCAAGCTGGGCGGCCAGCTCCTGCGCGGCGGCCCTGGCCTGGCCGCGCGGCACGACCCGGTTCACCAGGCCGGCCTGCAGGGCCTCGGCCGCGGGCACCGGCCGCCCGGTGAGGATCATGTCGAGCGCCCGGCTGAGCCCGATCAGCCGGGGCAGCCGCACGGTCCCGCCGTCGATCAACGGCACGCCCCAGCGCCGGCAGAACACGCCGAGCACCGCGTCCTCCTCGGCCACCCGCAGGTCGCACCACAGCGCGAGCTCCAGCCCGCCCGCGACCGCGTACCCGGCGATCGCCGCGATCACCGGCTTGGCCAGCCGCATCCTGGTCGGCCCCATCGGCCCGTCGCCGTCCGGCCCGGCCCGGTTGCCCAGGGGACCGCCCACCGCCTTGAGGTCCGCCCCCGCGCAGAACGTCCCGCCCGCCCCCGTCAGCACGGCGGCGCTCGCCCCCGCGTCGGCGTCGAACTCCCGGAACGCCTCGGCCAGCGCCGCCGCCGTCGGCCCGTCGACCGCGTTCCGCACCTCCGGCCGGTCGATCACCACAGTGGTCACCGTCCCGTCCCGCTCCACCCGAACGCTCACCTGTGCCTCCTCGCTGAGCCGACGCACTTTCCATGCGGAACACCCCCGCATATCCGGACAAACTGGGGCAGGAAATTCGCGTTCCGCATGGAAAGTCACCGAGCCGTACGCCGAGCCGTGCGCCGGCCGGGAGCGGCGGCGGACGAGGGGGGGGTGCGACCAGCGCCCAGCCGACGCGGCCAGTGCCCGGCCCGGCGGACCGGGTGCGGTCAGTGGATCTGCCAGGTGTCGCCGGAGGTGAGCAGGGCGGCCAGGTCGCCGGCGCCCTGCTTGGTCCGGGCGCCGCTGATCTGGTCGGCCATGAGATCGTCGTAGCTGTCCCTGGGCGCCTGGCGGAACACCCCGATGGGGACGTGCGCGAAATCCCCGCTGTCGAGCCGGGACAGCGCGAACGCGTACGACGGGTCGGTGGCGTGCGCGTCGTGTACCAGCAGCGACGCCTCGCCGGTCTCGGCCACGTCCACCACCTCGAGCGACCCGTGCGGGCCGAACCGCAGCCCGCGCGAGGAGTCCCGGCCGAACCGCACCGGCTGGCCGTGCTCGAGCCGGATCACCCGCTCCTCCCGCGATCCCGGCTCGGTGACCGGCGCGAACGCGTCATCGTTGAAAATGGGGCAGTTCTGGTAGATCTCGATGAACGAGGCGCCACGATGATCGGCGGCCGCCCGCAGGACGCTCGTGAGGTGCTTGCGGTCGGAGTCGATCGTCCGGGCCACGAAGCCGGCCTCGGCCCCCAGCGCCAGCGAGATCGGGTTGAACGGGGTGTCCAGCGACCCGAACGGCGTCGACTTCGTGACCTTGCCCTGCTCCGAGGTGGGCGAGTACTGGCCCTTGGTCAGGCCGTAGATCCGGTTGTTGAACAGCATGATGTTGATGTTGACGTTACGGCGCAGGGCGTGGATGAGGTGGTTGCCGCCGATGGACAGCGCGTCGCCGTCCCCGGTGATCACCCACACCGACAGGTCGCGCCTGGTCGCGGCCAGACCGCTGGCGATCGCGGGCGCCCGGCCGTGGATCGAGTGCATGCCGTAGCTGTTCACGTAGTAGGGCAGCCGGGACGAGCAGCCGATGCCCGAGATCACGACGACGTTCTCCCGCGGCACGCCCAGCTCGGGCAGGAAGGACTGGAACGCGGCCAGGATCGCGTAATCACCGCAGCCCGGGCACCAGCGCACCTCCTGGTCGGACTTGAAGTCCTTGGCCTTCTGCGGCTCGGCCGCCGCCGGGACGAGGGTCAGCGAGGCCAGCCGGTGGCCGTTCGCGCCGCTGTGCTCAGACATGATCGATCACGTCCTGGATCACGCCGGCGAGCTCGGCCGCCCGGAAGGGCAGGCCGCGCACCCGGTTGTAGGAGATAACGTCCACCAGGTACCGTCCGCGCAGCAGCAGCGCCAGCTGGCCCAGGTTGATCTCGGGAACGAGGACCTTGTCATAGCGGCGGAGCACGTCGCCCAGGTCGGCCGGGAACGGGTTGAGGTGCCGGAGATGCGCCTGTGCCACCGACCCGCCGTTGCTCCTGACCTGCCTGACGGCGGCTCCGATGGATCCGAACGTTGACCCCCACCCAAGCACGAGAACCCGGGCGTTCGCGTCCGGGTCGTCGACAGCCAGCGGCGGGATGTCGGCCGCGACACCGTCCACCTTGGCCTGGCGCAGCCGCACCATCCGGTCGTGGTTGTCAGGGTCGTAGGAGATGTCCCCGCTGACGTCGGCCTTCTCGATGCCGCCGATCCGGTGCTCCAGCCCCGGGGTGCCCGGCACGGCCCACGGCCTGGCCAGGGTCGAAGGATCACGCCGGAACGGCTGGAACTCGCCCGTGTCTGATGGGGCACCGCCGTTCGGAACGGCAAAAGAGAACTCGCGGGACAGGTCCGGGAGCCGGGCGACGTCCGGCAGCCGCCACGGCTCGGAACCGTTCGCGAGGTAGCCGTCGGACAGCACGATCACCGGGGTCCGGTACTTCACCGCGATCCGGGCCGCCTCGATCGCGATCGCAAAGCAGTCGGACGGGCTGGCCGGTGCGACGATGGGGACCGGTGACTCGCCGTTGCGGCCGAACATCGCCAGCAGCAGGTCGGCCTGCTCGGTCTTGGTGGGCATCCCGGTGGACGGCCCGGCGCGCTGGATGTCGCAGATAACCAGCGGCAGCTCGACGGAGACGGCCAGGCCCACCGTCTCCGCCTTGAGGATCATGCCAGGGCCCGAGGTCGCGGTGACGGCCAGCGAGCCGCCGAACGCCGCGCCGAGTGCCGCCCCGACGCCGGCGATCTCGTCCTCGGCCTGGAACGTCCGCACGCCGAACCGCTTGTGCTTCGACAGCTCGTGCAGGATGTCCGACGCGGGGGTGATCGGGTACGAGCCGAGGAACAGCGGCAGGCCGGACAGCTGCGACGCGGCGATCAGGCCGTAGGCGAGCGCGGTGTTGCCGGTGATGTTCCGGTAGGTGCCGGGCCGCAGCGTGGCCGGCTTGATCTCGTACCTGACCGAGAACGACTCGGTCGTCTCGCCGTAGTTCCAGCCGGCCTGGAACGCGGCGACGTTGGCCTTCATGATCTCGGGCCTGGCGGCGAACTTGGCCTCGAGGAACTTCCTGGTGCCGTCGGACGGCCGCTCATAGAGCCAGGACAGCAGGCCGAGCGCGAACATGTTCTTGGCCCGCTCGGCGTCCTTCCTGGTGATCTCGAACTCGTCCAGCGCCGTGACCGTCATCGACGTGAGCGGGATCGCGTGCACGCGGTACTCGGCCAGCGACCCGTCCTCGAGCGGGTTGTCCTCGTAGCCGACCCTGGTCAGGTTGCGCTTGGTGAACTCGTCGGTGTTGACGATGAGGTCGCCGCCGCGCCGCAGGTCGGCCAAGTTCGCCTTCAGCGCGGCCGGGTTCATCGCCACCAGCACGTCCGGGGCGTCGCCGGGCGTCAGGATGTCGTGGTCGGCGAAGTGCAGCTGGAAGCTGGACACGCCGGGCAGGGTGCCCGCCGGCGCGCGGATCTCGGCCGGGAAGTTGGGCAGGGTCGACAGGTCGTTGCCGAACGCGGCCGTTTCCTGGGTGAACCTGTCGCCGGTGAGCTGCATGCCGTCGCCGGAGTCCCCGGCGAAGCGGATGATGACACGATCAAGCTGCTGGACCTGTTTGGTCACAGTGGGAGGACCTCCTCCACGCGTCGCGTCCCGCTCGCGGCGACGGCGTGCCCCTTGGATCCCTGTCCCGGGGACCGAGGCGTGAGTTAGGGTTGCCTGTCATATTACTTAGGCAGATGCCGCCAGTTGCACGCGCCCTGGTCCCCGGCCGGGGTGTGACGAATGTCTCACGGCGAATCTGCCAAGTCTGGTAGGCGGGCGGCAGGTTTCGTACGATTTTATGACCGATCGATACGGAAGTCTGCCCTTCTGTGTAACAAGACGCCTGCCGGTCGCCGGAGGTTCACGCGCCCGCCGGGGTAATGCCGGGCGGCCGTAACCGCCCGCGACAGGCGCATGGCCGGCGTGGCGGGTGCGCCGGCGGCGCGACGGCGGGAACGCTGCCCGGGTACGGCGGCGTTGGACAGGCGAGCCTTTTTCAACCGGCGCTGTGCAATCGCGGGAGAGCTAGGCTCACTCGGGAGGTTGAAAAAGGTTCGGTGGTGAGGGGCGGTCGGTGGCCCCACTGCGCGGCCCGGCCGTGCCTGGGACAGGGCGAGGAGGCCCTACGTGCACGGGAACGCGCTGCGCACCGCGAGCCTCATCGTTGTCGTCTGCAGCCTGATCGTGGCGATCGGAGCCGCGGCCGCGGGTGCGGCCGGCCTGCTGATCGCCGTCGTGGTCTCCTTCTGCGCGTGCGTCATCGCCTACTTCTGGAGCGACCGGATCGCGCTGTCGGCGATGCGGTCACGGCCGGTCAGCGAGTGGGAGTACCCGCAGCTGTACCGGCTGGTACGCGAGCTCAGCAGCGTGGCGCGGACGCCGGTGCCGCGGCTGTACGTCTCGCCGGCCATCCAGCCGAACGCGTTCGCGACCGGCCGCAACCGGCGCCGGGCGGCGATCTGCTGCACCGAGGGCATCCTGCGGACGCTGGACGCCGACGAGCTGCGCGCGGTGCTCGGCCACGAGCTGTCGCACGTGCAGAGCGGGGACATCCTGCTGTCCACGGTGGCGGCGGGGATGGCCACGATGATCACCTTCCTGGCCGGCTTCGCCTGGCTGCTGCCGTTCGGCCGCGGCGGCGGGCGGCTGCTCAAGCTGCTGCTCATGATGGTGCTCGGGCCGGTGGCCGCGCTCGTCATCCACCTGGCGATCGCCCGGGCCCGGGAGTACCAGGCGGACTCCGCGGGCTCGCGGCTGGCCGGGGATCCGCTGGCCCTCGCCCGGGCGCTGCGCAAGATCGAGCGGGGCGCCGCGGCGCACCCGCTGACGGCCAGCGGGCAGCTGGCCGCGGCCGGCCACCTGATGATCGTCGGGCCGTTCCGGTCCACGGGGCTCGGCCGGCTGTTCTCGACCCACCCGCCGGTCGCGGAGCGGGTCCGGCGGCTGGAGTCGCTGGCCGGCATCCCCCGCTGAGCGCGTCGGGGCGGGGCTGGAAGTTCATCCGTGATCGCGAAGACTCGTGCACGTGAGAGCGTGCTCAGCTCTTCCCCTTAAGGGGATCATGGTCTGCCCGGGCGCGGTCTCCCGCGCTCACGTGCCCAGGATGTGCCCTAGCTGTACGTTCGAACCGCGCGGGGAACCTCCAGGTGAGGCCTTGCCGGACACCGGTTTCAGCGGTAGTTCACGAATTGCAACGCAAAATCGAAGTCCTTGCCCTTGAGCAGCGCGATGACGGCCTGCAGGTCGTCCTTCTTCTTCGACGAGACGCGCAGTTCCTCGCCCTGGATCTGGGCGCGCACACCGCCCGGTCCCTCATCCCGGATGATCTTCGAGATCTTCTTGGTGTTGTCCTGCGACAGGCCTTCCTTGAGGCCGACCGCCAGCCGGTATTCCTTGCCCGAGAGCTTCGGCTCGGCGGGGTCCAGCGCCTTCAGCGAGACCTTCCGCTTGACCAGCTTGTCCTTGAACACGTCCAGGACGGCCTTGGCACGCTCCTCGCTGTTGGCGCGGATCTCAACGTCGTGCTGGCCGGACCAGATAATGGACGCGCCGACGCCCCGGAAGTCGAACCGGGTCCCGATCTCCTTGGCGGCCTGCTGCAGCGCGTTGTCGACCTCCTGGCGGTCGATCTTGCTCACGATGTCGAACGACGAATCGGCCACCGCACGGGCCCTCCCCTGGAGTCGTGATCCGGAACAGCGCAAGCCTAGACTCCTGCGCGGTCACGGCGGTATTCGCCGCGTCGTCGCGCGGGGGCGGCACGCGCCGGGCCGCGGTGGCGCCGGATGACCCGGCCGGGCGCCGGGTCGTTGTGCCTGGCGGGGCCGACTCGGCTATCCTGCTCTGTGCCGTCAGATGCGACGGCCCGCGGCAGGTTGCCCGAGCGGCCAAAGGGAGCGGTCTGTAAAACCGTCGGCTTAGCCTACGTTGGTTCGAACCCAACACCTGCCACCAGTTTCCCCAGGTCAGAGCCTTGGCGCAGCAGTTGTTCCGACAGCCCCGACGCGTAAAAGGGAGCGGTCCTCAACACCGCTGGCAGACCTATCCGGCTGGTGCTCCCGCAGGTCAGCGCGGTGAGCTGGCATATGTGGCGGGTATTGGCCGCCCTGGCGCGGTGAATACGCGGAGAAGTTTGAGCCCCTGTGGCACAGGCTGGCGACCGCGGTGGACCAGCGTGTAGGTACCGGGTGCTCCGGACACCTAGGAAGCCCGGATCCGGCCGTAGTCCGTTGCCTGTCAGGCTCATGCCGTAGTCGACAGACAGCCGGGATTGACAGGAAAATAATCTAGTGTTCTAGTGTTTGCTGCTGGACTAGTTAGCGTCGGGCACGGTCGCCTGATCGCCGTTCCCTCCCAGCGTGACCCGGCACGCTGCCGGTACCCGAGCCTATGCAGGAGGACCAGTTGACCAGTCACCCGCCCATCCTGGAGGGCGCCGAGCCGTACCGTGCCGCAGGCGATCGCCGCGGCGCCCTGGTACTGCACGGCTTCACCGGTTGCCCGCAGTCGATGCGGCCGCTCGCAGAGGCCTTCGCCGCCGCCGGCTATACCGTTGAGCTCCCCCGGCTGCCGGGTCATGGCACGACCGTCGAGGACATGTCCCAATACGGCTGGTCCGACTGGACCGCTGCGGCCGAGCAGGCCTATGCCGATCTTGCTTCGCGTACTGACTCGGTCGTCGTCGCGGGCCTGTCCATGGGCGGATCGCTGAGCCTTTACCTCGCGGCGCGGCACCCGGAGATCGCCGGGATCGTACTGGTCAACCCGGTGGTTGAGTCCGACGACTTCGCACCGCTCGCGGAGGCAGCGAAAGCTCTGCTCGCCGCAGGCGAGCCGTTCATCCAGGGCGTGGGCAACGACGTAGCTGACCCGGATGTGAACGAACTGGCCTACTCCTCGATGCCGAACGCATGCGTCCTGTCGCTGGTCGATGGTCTCACCGCGCTGAAGGAGAAGCTGACCGCGATCCGGCAGCCTGTCCTCATCCTGCACAGCACCCAGGACCACGTCGTCCCGCCGTCCTCGGTCAAGCTGCTCACCTCGAGCCTGGCTGGTCCGCACGAACTCGTCGAACTGGAGCGCAGCTTCCACGTCGCCACCATCGACCTCGACCAGGACATCATCAACGAGCGCGCCGTCGCCTTCGTCGGCCAGCACACCCGATGATGTAGCTGCCCAGGAAGAGAGGGACCGTGGATTTCACGGATGACGAAGAGCACCGGCTCATCCGTGCGGCCATCCGGGACATCTGCGCGCGGTTCCCGGATGAGTACTGGGCCGGCCTCGATGCCAGCTACACGTTTCCGTGGGCCTTCTACGAGGCGATGGCGAAGGGCGGCTGGATCGGCATCGCGATCCCGGCCGAATTCGGTGGCGGCGGCGCCGGCATCACCGAGGCGTCGATCATCCTGGAAGAGGTGGCGGCGTCCGGTGCCTGCATGAACGGCGCGAGCTCGATCCACCTGTCGATCTTCGGCATGCACCCCGTCGTCATGCACGGCTCCGATGCGCTCAAGCGCACGTACCTGCCCCGGGTGGCCAGCGGTGACCTGCACGTGGCGTTCGGCGTGACCGAGCCCGACGCCGGGCTGGATACCACCGCGATCGCAACCAGCGCCGTCCGGGTGCCGGGCGGCTACGCGGTCACCGGCCGCAAGGTGTGGACGTCGAAGGCGCTGGAGTCCGAGCGCGTGCTGCTGCTGACCCGGACCACCCCGGCCGGGCAGTGCGCCCGGCGCACCGACGGGCTCACCCTGTTCCTGGCCAGGCTCAAGGACCCGGCCGTCGGGATCCGGCCGATCCCGAAGCTCGGCCGCAACGCGGTCGCGTCCTGTGAGGTTACCTACGACGGCCTGTTCGTCGAGGAGTCGGACCGCGTGGGCGACGAAGGCAGGGGCTTCGGCTACCTGCTCGACGGCCTGAACGCCGAGCGCATCCTGGTGGCGTCCGAGGCGCTCGGCACCGGCAGGGCGGCGCTGCGCCGCGCCGTCGCCTACGCGCGGCAGCGCACCGTCTTCGGCCGTCCGATCGGCCAGAACCAGGGCATCGCGTTCCCGCTCGCGGAGGCGCACGCGCGCCTGGCCGCCGCGGAGCTCGCGATCCGGCACGCGTCGTGGCGGATCGATCGTCAACTGCCCTGCGGCGAGCAGGCGAACCTGGCGAAGTTCCTCGCCGCCGAGGCCGGGTTCGCCGCGGCCGATACCGCCGTGCAGGTGCACGGCGGGTTCGGCTACGCCAGCGAGTACCACGTGGAGCGGTACTGGCGGGAGGCGCGGCTGATGAAGATCGCGCCGGTGCCGCAGGAGATGGCCCTCAACTACCTCGCCGAGCACGTGCTCGGCCTGCCCCGCTCGTATTAGGGCTGGCGCATGAACTGCGCGCGGACCTTTTCCAGGGCGTCGGCGAATCCCGGGTCGCGGGTGGCGAACGCCTGCCCGCGGCTCTCGACCTCCAGCGCGGTATACAGAGACGGCGCCTCCAGGTTCGCCTGCAGCGCGCGCTTGGACAGCGCCATGCCGAACGGCGAGTACCCCGCGATCGTGCGCGCCATCGCCAGCGCGCCGGGCAGCAGTTCCGGCTCCGCCACGATCCGGTTGACGAGCCCGATGCGCGTGGCCTCGCCGGAGTCGATGGTCGTGCCGGTGAACATCAGCTCGGCCGCGTGCCCGGCGCCGACGATCCGCGGCAGCAGCCAGGAGCAGCTCATGTCGCCAGCGGACAGCCCCAGCCGGACGAAGGCGGCGCTGAACCGGGCCGCCGGAGACGCGATCCGCACGTCAGCGGCCAGCGCCAGCGCCAGCCCGCCGCCGATCGCCGGGCCGTTCACCGCCGCGATGACCGGCTGCCGAGCCAGCCGCAGGGCGAGAACCGACGCGGCAGCCAGATCCTGCCGAGCCAGCATGGCCGCCGGGGACAGCTGCCCCAGCTCGCCCGCCTCGTCCAGGTCGTATCCGGCGCAGAATCCGCGTCCCGCACCGGTCAGCACGATCGCGTTGACCGACTCGTCTGCCTGCAGCTGCTCGCACGCCGCCTTGATATCGGTGAACATCGCCGCGACGAGCGCGTTCAGCTGGCCGGGACGGTGCAGGCGGAGGATCGCGACGCCGGGCTCCGGGTGCTCGATCTGGACGGTTCCGAGTTCGGTCATCGAGGCTCCTGGTGTGGCGAGTCTGGCGTCTGGTGCGCTGCAGTGACAGAATACTCTTGTGTTCGATGATTGTGTACTAGACTAATTATGACTGCCCGTGGTGAGTTCCATGAGTCCTGTGGTGAGTTCCGTGAGTGAGGCCAGCATGTGGGGAACCGAGGTCAGGCGCAGCGACGGGCCGGTGCCCTTCCTGGTCTACGAGCCGCGCCCGCGCCGCGTCACCGAGCTGCTCGACGACGCGGCCCGCTGGGCCGGCCGCGACCACCTGGTGCAGGGCAGCCGCCGCGTCACCTTCGCGCAGCTGGCCGCCGCCGCGGACCGCGCCGCCGCGCGGCTGCGCGACCGCGGGCTCGGGACCGGCGACCGGCTGCTGCTGCTGGCCGGCAACTCGCCGGACTGGGTGATCACGTTGTGGGCGGGCCTGCGCCTCGGCGCCGTCGTCGCCCCTGGTAACCGCTGGTGGAGCGCGGAAGAGCTCGCGCACGCCATCGCGCTTGTCCGGCCAGCGGTCATTGTGTCCGACCCGAGAATGACCAGATTTCTTCCGAACGGCTCCGATGCGACCCTCGTGCTCACCGACGACGTTCGTGCGTGGTCAGAGTCCGAATCGGATCCGGGGCTCGTGCCCGAGGTCACCGCCGGCACCGGCGGCGAGGAAGCCCGCGCGCCCGCCCCCCGGGTACCGGCGCTCACCGGCGGCGAGGACGATCCCGCGCTGATCATCTTCACGGCTGGCACCACCGGCCTGGCGAAGGCGGCGGTGCTCGCGCACCGTTCGGTCATCGCGAACCTGCACAACCTGCTGCTGGTGTCAAACCGGCTGCCGCACCAGCTCGATCCCGGGCGGCCTCCCGAAGTCATGCTGCTCAGCGGCCCGCTGTTCCACATCGGTGGCGTGCAGGCGCTGCTGCTCGCCCTGGTGGGCGGCAACACGGTGGTCTTCCTCGACGGCCGCTTCGACCCCACCCAGGTACTCGACGTCATCGAGCGCGAGCGCGTCACTGTGTGGGGCGCGGTGCCGACCATGGTGACCCGCGTCCTGGAAGACCCGAGCCTGCCGGGCCGCGACCTGTCCGCGGTGCGCTCGATCTCGCTCGGCGGCTCCCCGGTGACGCCCGAACTCACGGAGCGCTTGCGGGCCGCGTTCCCCTCGGTGCGCCGCGGCGTCTCCACCGTCTACGGCATGACCGAAGCCGGCGGCACCGTCGCCGCCGCATCCGGCGCCACGATGGCCGAGCACCCGCAGACCTCCGGCCGTCCCATGCCCGTCGTCGAGCTCCGCATCGAAGCCCAGGATGACGCGCCAGGCACCTCCACTCCCACCCCTGTCGGCGACCCGGACGCCACAAACACAGGGGAGATCGTCGTGCGCACGCCGTCGCAGATGCTCGGCTACTGGGCCGACGCGGCGCCGGGCACCATCGACGCGGACGGCTGGCTGCACACCGGTGACCTCGGCTACATCGACGATGGCCTGCTGTACGTCACCGGCCGCGCCAAAGACGTCATCATCCGCGGCGGCGAGAACATCGCTGCCGCGCACGTCGAAGAGGTGCTGCACCGCCATCCCGCGGTCGCCGCGGTCGCCGTCGTCGGCCTGCCCGATCCCGACTTCGGTGAGATCGTCGGCGCCGTCGTCCAGCCGCGCGGCCCGGTCACCGTTGCCGAGCTGACGGACTTCGCCGCCGGCAGCCTCGGCCGCTTCCAGGTCCCCGCCCGCTGGTGGCTGCACCCCGACCCGCTGCCCATGACCGACGCGGGCAAAGCGGACAAGCGCACCCTTCGCGCCACCTGGCTCGCTGCCGGCTCCGCCGCGGAATCTCCCGGCTCCGCTTCCGCCTCTCCCGGCTCCGTCGCCGTCGCCCCTGGCTCCTCCGCAGCCCCGCCCGCCGTCTGAAAGGTCTACCTGTCATGACCGAGCCCGCCGTGTCAGCGCCTGCCGTCACCTGGACGATCGAAGGCCCCGTCTTCGTGGTGCGGCTGGACAACCCGCCCGCGAACCAGCTCGGCCAGGAGCTCGTCGACGGGCTCGCCGCCGCGGTCGGCGCCTTCGAGGAGTCGCCGGCTCGCGTCCTGGTGATCTGCTCCGCTCTCGACCGGTCCTTCGCGGCGGGGGCTGACATCAAGCTCATGGCCGGCGCGGACCGGGCGACGCTGGTCGCCTATGGGGCATCGATGCGCGCCATCCTGGACCGCATCGCCGTCCTGGACCGGCCTTCGGTGGCCGCGATCGAAGGACGGGCCCTTGGCGGCGGTCTCGAGCTCACGCTCGCCTGCACGCTGCGGGTCGGCTCCGCCACCGCCCGGCTCGGCCTGCCCGAGCCCAAGCTCGGCCTGATCCCCGGGGCCGGCGGCACGCAGCGGCTGCCCCGGCTGGTGGGCCGCGGCCGGGCGCTCGACATGCTGCTGACCGCTCGCGAGGTGGCGGCGGATGAAGCGCAGGCCATCGGCCTGCTCGACCGGGTCACGGAGCCTGGCGGCGCGCTCGGCGCGGCGCTGGCCCTCGCGGGTCAGATAGCTACCCTGTCACGACCCGCGATCACGGCCATCTTGCGCTGCGTCGACGATGCCGCGGAGTTGCCGCTCGCCGAGGGCATGGCGCGCGAGGCCGCGCGCGTCACCGACCTGCTCATCTCGCCCGAGGGCAGGGAAGGGCTTGCCGCGTTCATCGAGAAGCGCCCGGCCAGGTTCGCCTGATGGCCACGCGCGGTTTCGCGATCCTGCGCGGCGGCGTCGCCGATGCGGCCGGCGTCGCCGCCGAGGCGGAGCGGCTCGGCTACCACTCCGCGTGGAGCCCGGAGTTCTACACGCGGTCCGCGGTCGTCAGCCTGGCGGCGATGGCACAGGTCACGTCGGCCGCGCGGATCGGCAGCTCGATCGCGTACGCGGTCGGCCGCACCCCGCTCGTGCTGGCGACCGAGGCGCGCAGCCTCGACGAGCTGTCCGACGGCCGGCTCGCCTTCGGCCTCGGTACCGGCACCACCAGGATGATGGCCGACTGGCACGGCGTCGATCCGGCCGGCCCGGCCTCGCGGATGGAGGAGCTGCTGCCGCTGCTGCGGCGGCTGTGGCGGCTGCACGAGGGCCCGGTGCGTCACGACGGGCGGTTCTACCACGTCGACATGGCGCCGACGGCGGAGATGACCGCGCCGGTACGGGCCGGCATCCCGCTGTTCACCGCGGGCGTGAACCCCCGGATGGTGCAGGTCGCCGGCCGGGTGGCCGACGGGTTCATCGGCCATCCGCTGTTCGCGCCCCGTTACTACGACGACGTGGTCCGCCCGGCGATCGAGACCGGTGCTGCGAAGGCTGGCCGCGACGCGTCCCGGGTCGAAATCGCCGGGCTGGTGATCTGCTCGGTGGCGCACGACGAGGAGCAGGCGCGCCGCGAGGCGGCCGCCCAGATCGCGTTCTACGCGGCGCCGCGCACCTACGCGACGGCAGTCGACGTAGCAGGCTTCGCCGCCGCCGGTGAGCAGATCCGGGAGGCGTTCCGCTCGCGTGAGTTCGACACCATGTCCGCGGTCGTTCCCGACGCGATGATCGACGCGATGGCGGCCGCGGGGACGCCGGCTCAGGTTGCCGCGAAACTCACCGAGTTCGGGCGGCGCGTCGACCATCTCATCGTCTACCCGGCCAGCTTCGGCATGACCGCCGAGCGCAGCCGCCAGGTAACGGTCGATCTGCTCACCGCGGGCGCGCCAAGCGGTGTGACCACGTGACGGTTCCTCGCGCCTGCGTGACGGTCCCTCGGCGGGATTGGCCGTCTCTCTGGCAGTCGAGCTGCAGCCCGCCGGCAGCTCCTAACGACTCGCAGCAGGGTGCGCAAGCTCGCCCGCAAGGTCCGCCGACAGGCGCCGCCGCAGCTCCGCTTTCTGGATCTTGCCGCTGGCCGTCATCGGCAGGGAGCTCTCGATGCGGATCGACTTGGGGACCTTGTACCCCGCGATCAGCCCGCGGCAGTGTGCCCTCAGGTCGTCTTCATCCGCACCCGCGCCCGGTGCCAGCACGACGAAGGCGGTGACCTTCTCGCCCCACTTCTCGTCCGGCTCGCCGACGACCGCCACCGCGGCGACTCCCGGATGCTTGGCGAGAGCGCGCTCGACCTCTATCGAGTAGACGTTCTCGCCGCCGGTAATGATCATGTCCTTGGCGCGGTCCGCGATGTAGTAGTAGCCGTCCGCCTCCCGCCTGCCGAGGTCACTGGTGCGATGCCAGCCGCCGGCCATGGCCCGGGCCGTGGTGTCCGGCTGGTTCCAGTATCCGCTGAACATTACCGGCGAGCGGACGATCAGCTCCCCCACGGTGCCGTCGGGCACATCCTTGAGCTCGGCGTCGACGACGCGGATTTCCACGAAGGGCAGGGGCGTCCCACAGGAGGTCAGGTGCGCCGGCTTGCCGGGGTCATGCTGCCCCGGGCCCAGCACCGAGATGATCCACATCTCGGTGGTGCCGTAGAACTGAACGAGATCGCATCTGAATACGTCGATGGCCCGCTGTAGCGTTTCCGCCCCGATGGGCGATCCCGCGTACAGCATCCGCCGCAGGGTGGAGAAGTCGGTGGCCGCCACGTCCGCATGATCCAGGATCATCTGCATCGCCGTCGGCACCAGGCAGACGACCGTCGGGCGCTGCTGCCGGATCGCCCGCAGCGTCGCCGCGGGCTCGAAGAAGGGCAGGATGGCGATCTTCGCGCCGTGATACAGCGCGGGCAGCGAGACCCAGCTGCCCGCCAGGTGGAAGTTCGGCATCACCATGACCAGCACATCGTCGTCCTGCAGGCCCAGCGATGGCTCGAGCGCCGAGCACAGGAACGAATAGTGGAAGGCGTCGTGCGACAGCTGGACGCCTTTGGGCCGGCCCGTCGTCCCGGACGTATAGGCGAGCAGGGCGGTCTCGGTGCCGGTCAGCGGTATCCGCGGATCCGACGGCGGATGGGGCTGCAGCCACCGGCCGAGGTGATCAGGGCTGCCGTCGGCGGAGAAGGACACGATCTCGAACCCGGTGTGGCTCTGGCGCCGTACCTCTTCCAGGGTCCCCAGCAGCTCCTCGCTCACGAACACCACCGGCGCCTGGGCATCGTCGATCAGCTCCGCCAGCTCAGCGGGAGAGCTGCGCCAGTTGAAGGGGGCGATGGCGCCGCCTGCCTTCGTGGCCCCCAGCCACACCTGGAAGAACTCGGCCGAGTTCTTGCCGAGGAACCCGATGTGCGAGCCCGGCCCGGCGCCGGACGCCAGCAGGGCGTTGGCGATCCTGCTCGACCGGTCGCCGAGTTCGCCGTAGGTCACCTGCCGGGAGCCCTGGACCAGCGCGACTCGCCGCGGGACCGCGGACGACCAGTGCCGGATGATGTCCGGGACGGTGCGGATGTCTGCGTAGCGCCACATGGCCGGATCCACCTTTGATCGGACCTGCCAGCCGGGAACTGCATCCAACGGCGACGGCGGGGTTCTTCATTTGATCTGACCATAGTACTGTTGGTCAGCAGTGACAAGAGTCGAAAGGTCAGACCGTTAAACTATACATCTTGACGACTGACGCGGACGTTGAGGCAATCGCGCGACCTGTGGCTGGAGGCTCCGGATGAGCGACATCGCGAGCGCGACTTCGCAGGTATCCCCTAGCCAAGCGCACATACCCGCGATCGAGGACCTGGCCGCGTGGGCGGCGCAGGCCGCCGGCGGCGAGATCAGCCGGCTCGACCGCCTGCCCGGTGGCAACCGGCGGCAGGCGTGGGCCGTGGACGTGCGCACCGGCAGCCGCGGCGGGCCGCAGGAGTACCTGCTGCGATTCGATCCCGGCGCGGCGGACGACGACGACCCCTACTCCATCCGGCGTGAGGCGGTCATCTGCGTGGCCCTCTTCGACGCCGGGGTGCTCATCCCCGAGGTGATCGCCACGCACCCGGAGGCGGAGGCGGTGCTCGTGCGCCGGATACCCGGGCAGGCAGACTTCCGGATGCTGGCCGATCCCGCCAGGCGGGCCGCGATCGCGCAGGACTTCATGCGCCGGCTCGCGGAGCTGCACGCCGCCCGGGTGGATCACGGCGCGTTCGGCGCGGCACCAGATCTTGACGTTCCGGCCGCGGTCGTGTCCGAGCTGACCCGGTGGGAACGGATGCACCGGGCGACCGGCGTCGCCGATCCGCTGATCGAGTACGCCCTGCGCTGGCTGACCACACACGTGCCGTGCGTGCCGCAGCCGCCCGTGGTCGTGCACGGTGACACCGGGCCGGGCAACTTTCTCTACCAGGGCGAGCAGGTGACCGCGATCATCGACTGGGAGCTGGCCCACCTCGGCGACCCGATGGAGGACCTGGCCTGGCTGTCGCTGCGGGCGGCGCAGGAGGGGTGGCCCGACTTTCCGGCCAGCCTGCGCCAGTACGCCGCCGCGTCACGCTGGCCCGTCCAGCACGAGCGGATCCGCTACCACCGGGTCTTCGCGGAGCTTCGCGTCGTGATCATCAGGCACCGGTCCCGCTGGTCCGGCGACCGCGGTCCGGCCGGAGAGCTCGGCAACAGCCTGCTGTCGCAGGGCCTGCACCGCCGGCTGTGCGTCGAGGCGATGGCCGATGCCTCGCAGGTCAGGCTGCTGCCGCCGCCCCCGCTGCAGGCGGCCGCCGATCCGTCCGACTGGGTAACGGACGCGATCCTGGAGCAGCTGCGCCGGGATGTCGTGCCGCGGACCAGTGATCCCGTCGCCGCATCCCGGGCGAAGGGCGTGGCACGAGGGGTGAAGTTCCTGCGGTCCGAGCGGCGCCTTGGGGCCTCGGCGGAACGCGCCGATGTGGGCGACCTTTCCGCCCTGCTCGGCCACGGCGTGCCGACGGCCGCCGCGGGCCAGCAGTTGCTCGCCGCGCGGATCCGGAACGGCAGCGCGGACGACGCCGCGGTGCTGAGCTACCTGGGCCGGCTGGTGAGCCGGGAGACCGAGCTACTGGCCGATGCGATGGGCGCGCTGGCAGCCCGGCACCTCCCGCCGCTGCCGGAGGCTGACAACGGGGGCCCACGATGACCACCGAATCCCGCCGCGCCGCGCTCCCCGTCTTCACCGCCACCGACGATGCCTTTCACGAGGTTGGCGACCGGTGGTGGGCGACGGAGACGGCATGGTTCTCCTTCAGCGTGCCCGAGCTCCGGCTCGGCGGATGGCTCTACACCCTGGCGCGGCCCAACATCGGCATCGTGCAAGGCGGGGCATGGGTGTGGGACGACAGCGCGTGGGCGCCCTGGGAGGTGCTGTACTGCAGGAACCACAGCGCGACGGCCCTGGACCCTGGCACCGACCTTCGTCATGCCCGGCTCAGGACCGGCGTCGAGATCGACGTCATCGAGCCGGCCATGGCCTACCGGATCGGGTACAGCGATCCCGGCCGGCTCGAAGCCGACTTGAGGGTGCAGGGCGTTCATCCGCCAGTGGCCTACGCGGCAGGCCGGCCCCCGTTCCTGAGCGCCTCGCACTTCGACCAGACCTGCCGCGTCACGGGCTCGGTCGTGCTGCACGGCGAGCGCATCGCGGTCGACTGCCTGAGTGTCCGGGACCGGTCCTGGGGACCGCGGCCGGAGACCAGGCCACGGCGCCTGGCCTACTGCTTCGGCACGGTCTCGGAGGCCGACGCGTTCTTCGTCACCACCAGCCCGGTGCCCGACGGCAGCGACCGGGTCGACCATGGCTATCTCATCCGGGATGGCGTGACCCGGCGAGTGATCGCGGGGGACCGCCGGGTGCAGCGCGACCCGGGCTCCGGCTGGGTGCGCGCGGAGACGATCAGCGGGGCGGACGAAGCCGGGAACACCTTCCGCGCCACCGGCGAACCCGTCAGCCACACGGCCGTCAACCGCCATACGGCGGTGACCTGGACGTACCTGATGAAGTGGCGGCTGGATGGCCGGCCTGCCTGGGGCGAGGACCAGGACATGTGGCCGGTCGCCGACTGGGCGGCATTCCGCCGGTCGGCCCGCAGGACAGACGACTGCATTGATCGCGAATCAAAGGAGTTCCGATGCCCAAAGTGATCTACGAAAAGCGCGGTGAGATCGCCTACATCACGCTCAACCGCCCGGACAAGCACAACGCCATCGACACCGAGACCGATGACCTGCTGTTCGACGCGTGGACGAGGTTCACGAGCGACGACCAGGTGCGGCTGGCGATACTCACCGGCGCCGGGGACAAGTCCTTCTGCGCCGGCGCGGACCTGTCCACGCACGTCGACGGCTGGCTCGAGGGCGGGCCGGGTCTCGGCCGGAGCGTGCTGGGCCGCGGTTTCGCCGGCGGCATCACCCGCGGACTGCACCACACGAACAAGCCGATCATCGCCGCGCTCAACGGCTGGGTCATCGGCGGCGGGATAGAGCTGGCGCTCGCCTGCGACATCCGGGTCGCCGCGTCGGACATCCAGTTCGGCTTCTTTCACATGCGCCGGGGGATGCACTTCGGCGACGGCGGCATCGTGCGACTGGTCAACACCTGCGGCGTCGGCATCGCGATGGAGCTGGAGCTGATGGGCGAGCCCATCACCGCCGAGCGGGCCCGGGAATGTCACCTGGTCAACCGGGTGGTCCCGCGGGAACAGCTGCTCCCGGGGGTCGAGGAGATCGCGGCGAAGATCCTGCGCAACCCGCGCCGTGCCGTCGAGTCGGCGAAGGAGACCATCCTCGATGTCGTCGGCAGGCCGCTGGATGATCAGCTGCGCCTGGAATGCCTGTACAGCTATTCGATCATGGGCGACCCCGAGATCGTCAGCCGCAAGGACGAGTTCCTGGAGCGACGGGACCCCGGCCGGCCGGCCCCGGCTGACCCTGCCCCGGCTGACCGTGCCCCGGCTGACCGTGCCCCGGCTGGCCTGGGCAACCCCGCGAGCGCCGGCGGCGAGCGCCGATGACGGCCGCCGGGCCGCGGTTCGGCGTCAACCTGATGCCGAACCTGTGGGATGGCAAGGCCGGCCGCGCGGGCCCGGAACTGCTCGCCCGCCGCCGCCGGCTGCTTGGCCGGATGACCGACGCCGGCCTCGACCACGTCATGATCGGCGACCACATCATGTTCCAGGGCGGGCTCGGGAACGACGGCCTGACCGACGCCGCGTCGGTCGTCACGGCCAACGACGCGCTGGACGTCTACCTCGCCGTTTACCTCCTGGTCCTGCGCCATCCGCTGCTGGTGGCCCGGCAGCTTCTCACCGTGACGCAGCTGGCGCCGGGACGGCTGTCGCTCGGTGTCGGCATCGGCGGTGACGACCGCCGGGAGGTCGCCGCGTGCGGAGTCGACCCCAGGACCCGCGGCCGGCGGATGGACGAAGCGCTCGGGCTGCTGCGGCGCCTGCTCACCGGGGCAGAGGTCAGCCACGATGGCGAGTTCTTCTCGCTCGACCACGCTGCCATCCGGCCCGTCCCGGACAGTCCGGTCCCCCTGGTGGTGGGCGGCCGTTCCGACGCCGCGCTGCGCCGGGCCGGGCGGCTCGGCGACGGATGGCTCGGCATCTGGGTCTCCGCGCGGCGCTGCGCCGAGGCGATAGAAGCGGTTGCCGCGCATGCCAAGGATGCCGGGCGGCCCGACGTCGCCTGGAGGCACGGGATGACGTTCTGGTGCGCGTTCGGCACGGCCGAGGCGCAGGCGCGCGCCCGGGTGGCGGCGGTCATGGAAGGCTTCTACCGGGTGCAGTTCGCCAGCTTCGAGCGTTATGTCCCGGTGGGCACGGCCGCCGAGGTGGCGGAGCAGGTCGCCCCCTACATCGACGCCGGGTGCAGCACGCTCAACTTCATTCCGTTCGCCGGCAGCGATGAGGAGGGGATCGACGCAGTGGCCGAGGTACGGCAGATCCTGGGCGGAGCGTAGTCCCTGGGCCCCCGTCTATTGGTCAGGCATTTAATAGGATCCGATAATTCTTCCGAACGGCTGAAGGGGGACGGAGTGGCCGGCAACAGAACCGCAGCGGGGACAGAGCCTTCCCCCGGGATGGACCTAGGTCCGGTCGAGGTGCCCAAGGCCGCGGAGGTGCTCGCGAACCTGCTGCGGGACCGAATCCTGAGCGGCGAGATAGCCGAGGGCGAGACGCTGCCGCCCGAGCGCTCCCTCGTGGAACAGAGCAGGCTCAGCCGGGCGTCGGTACGGGAGGCACTGCGGATCCTCAAGCAGCAGGGGCTGATCGTGACCCGGCCGGGTCGCGGCGGGGGCTCCGTGGTCGCGCGGCCGTCGGCCGACGATGTGGTTGGCTCGCTCGATCTCTACCTCCGCGGCCAGGGCTGGGGACGGGGGAACGCCACCCTGCTGGAGGCGCGCGAGATCATCGAGCCGTGGTGCGCGGCACTGGCGGCACGCCGGCGCACGGACGCCGACCTCCAGGTCATCGACGCATGCAACGCGGCGATGCGACAGGTGATCGAGGATCTTCCTGCTTATCTGGCGGCCAATCTCGCCTGGCACATCGCCGTCGCGGATGCGAGCCACAACGAGTTGCTGGCCGCCTTCATGCACGCGGTCAGCAAGGCAGTGCTCACCCAGACCGACTCGGCGGAGTTCAATTCGCCCAAGGTCAGGCAGACCGCGGTGCGAGCGCACAAGCGCGTGACCGAGGCCATCCGCGACGGCGACCCTGCGCAAGCGCACCGGCGGATGGCCACCCACGTGCACGGGTTCGGTGAGGCGCTGATGGAGTCACTCGGCATCGCGCAGCATCGTGACGACATGCAGCTCGCCAGCCCGCGATGACGCCTGCGCGATAAGGCTGACCAGGGGGCATTGACAACTAGATACTCTAGGACCCTATTATCTAGTCATGGAGAAATCGGTCGTGGCGGTCGCGGCCGTCCGCACGGCGATCGGCCGGCGGGGCGGCGGCCTGTCGCAGGTCCATCCGGCCCGGCTGCTAGGAGCGGTGCAGCGTGCCGCGCTCGACAGAGCCGGGATCGATCCGGCGTCCGTGGGCCAGGTGATCGGCGGGGTCGTCACGCAGGTGGGGGAGCAGGCCTACGACCTCGCCCGGACGGCGTGGCTGGCCGAGGGCCTGCCGCACGAGGTACCGGCCAGTACCGTCGACGCGCAGTGCGGGTCCTCGCAGCAAGCGCTTACCCTAGGCGCCGGGATGGTCGGCTCGGGCATCACCGACGTCGTCCTGGCGTGCGGCGTGGAGTCCATGAGCAGGATCCCGATCGGCTCGAACTACGGCAAGGACCTGGGCCTCGGGCGGCCGGTGCCCCGGGAGTACCGCAGGCACTACGAGTTCCTCAACCAGTTCCAGGCCGCCGAGCGGATCGCCGAGCGGTACGGCATCGACCGGGACCGCGCCGACCAGTTCGGCTGCCTCTCCCAGCAGCGGGCCGCGGCGGCGTGGGCGGAGGGGCGCTTCGACGGCCAGCTGGTGACCGCCGCGGGCGCGACCGAAGACGGTGAGCCGGTGTCCCTGGCCAGGGACGAGGGCCTGCGGGAGACCAGCCCGGAGCAGCTCGCCGGGCTCAAGGCCGTCATCCCCGGCGGCATCCACACGGCCGGATCGGCGTCGCAGATCTCGGACGGGGCCAGTGCGGTCCTGCTGATGACCGAGGACCGCGCAGCCCGCCTTGGCCTGACGCCGCTGGCGCGGGTGGTGGACTCGCTGCTGGTGGGCGTGGACCCGGTGATGATGCTGCTCGGCCCCCATGCAGCGGTGCCGGTCCTGCTCGAGCGCAACGGCCTGACCCTCGATGACATCGGCGTGACCGAGGTCAACGAGGCGTTCGCTTCGATCGTGCTGTCGTTCGCCGATGAGGTGAAGGCCGATCCGGAGAAGATCAATCCGAACGGCGGCGCGATAGCGCTCGGCCATCCGCTGGGCGCGACCGGCTGCGTGCTGACCACCAAGGCGGTGCACGAGCTCACCCGGACCGGCAGCCGGTACGGGCTGGTCACGATGTGCTGCGGCGGGGGCCTGGGGACCGCGACGCTGCTGGAGCGGCTCTGAGCCGCCGGACGCGCGTCGGGAGCTGCTGTGGATTCGAAACCAGAGAAGGGCCAGAGATGAAGTACGAAGACGTGCTGTACGAGGTCGAGGGTCCGGCCGCGGTCATCACGATCAACCGGGAGGACCGGCTGAACGCGTTCCGGGGCCAGACGATCGAGGAGCTGATCCACGCGTTCAAGAGCGCCTGGGCCGACTCGGCGGTGCGCGGCGTGATCCTGACCGGCGCGGGCACGAGGGCGTTCTGCGTCGGCGGCGACGTCAAGCAGCGCGCCGAGACCGGCGACTACGGCCCGACCGAGAACGGCCTGTTCGAGGGCACCTACCTGCATCGCCTGATCCGTGACGTGCCCAAACCGGTGATCGCTGCGGTGAACGGGCTGGCGATCGGCGGCGGGCACGTGCTGCACGTGCTCTGCGACCTGTCCATCGCCGCCGAGCACGCCAGGTTCGGGCAGGCCGGCCCGCGGGTCGGCTCGTTCGACGGCGGGTTCGGGTCGGCTTACCTGGCCCGGGTGGTGGGGGAGAAGCGGGCGCGGGAGATCTGGTTCCTGCTCGAGCAGTACTCGGCCGAGCAGGCCGAGCGGTGGGGGCTGGTGAACAAGGTGGTGCCGGCCGACGAGCTGCTGCCGGCCGCCAAGGCGTGGGTCGATCAGCTGGCCCAGTACAGCCCGACGGCGATCCGCTTCCTCAAGCACTCGTTCAACGCCGACACCGACCACCAGGGTGGCCTGTCCCAGCTGTCGCAGGCAGGACTGGACGTCTTCAGCGTCACCGACGAGGCCAGGGAGGGAGCCGCTGCGTTCGCCGAGAAGCGGAAGCCCGACTTCGCCACCCATCAGCTCGCGCACTGACACGCACTGACAGGAGCAAGCAATCATGAGCATCTCGATCGACCTGGCCGGCCAGGTGGCCGTCGTCACCGGCGGCGGCAGCGGCATCGGCGAGGCCATCGCCGTGACCCTGGCCCGGGCCGGCGCCGCCGTCGGCATCGCGGACATCTCCGGCGAGGCCGGACAGCGGGTCGTCAAGCAGATCGAGGCTGACGGCGGCCGGGCCGTCGCGGCCGTGATCGACATCGGCGACCGGGCCTCGATCGAGGCGGGCCTGGCGGCGATCCGGGCCGAGCTCGGACCGGTCACGCACCTGGTGAACAACGCCGCCACCTGGGTGGTGAAGCCGTTCGCCGACCACACCGCCGAGGAGATCGACCGCGTGGTGGGCATCACGCTGACCGGAACGATGGCCGTCACCCAGGCGGCCCTGCCGGACGTCATCGCCCAGCGCGGCAGCGTCGTGGTGATCGCCTCAGATGGCGCCCGCATCGGCGAGCGGTTCCTGAGCGTGTACGCCGCGGCGAAAGCCGGCCTGATCGGGTTGACCAAGAGCCTGGCCCGGGAAGTGGGCCGTTCGGGAGTAAATGTCAACGCGATCGCGCCAGGGACGACCAACACGCCCGGTGGCGCGGGGTTCATCGAGCAGGCCGGGGGAGCGGACAAGCTCGCCCGGGCCTACCCGCTGGGACGCATCGGTGAGCCGCAGGACATCGCCAACGCCGCCCTGTTCCTCGTCTCGCCGCTGTCGTCCTGGATGACCGGGCAGGTCCTGTCCGTCAGCGGCGGATTCACGATGGTCTGAGCATGACCGCGCTGCGCTTCGACGGACAGGTCGCGCTGGTCACCGGCGCCGGCCGCGGGATCGGCCGCGGCCACGCGCTGGAACTCGCCCGCCGCGGCGCGCGGCTGGTCGTCAACGATCCCGGCGGCGCCCTCGACGGCACCGCGGGCGGCGGCGATGACCCGGCCCGGGCCGTCGCCAACGAGATCACCGCCGCGGGCGGCGAGGCGGTGGCCAATCACGACTCCGTCACGACCCCGGACGGCGGGGCCGCGATGGTCGAGCAGGCCGTGGCGGCGTTCGGGAAGCTGGACATCGTCGTCAACAACGCGGGCATCCTGCGGGACAAGAGCTTCGGCAACCTCACCCCAGAGCTGGTCGACGCGGTGATCGACGTGCACCTGCGCGGCGCCTTCCACGTGCTGATCCCGGCCTGGCGGCAGATGAAGCAGCGCGGCTACGGCCGGATCGTGAACACCACCAGCGGTTCCGGCCTGTTCGGCAACTACGGCCAGGCGAACTACGGCGCGGCCAAGGCGGGCCTGGTCGGGCTCACCCGGGTGCTGGCCGTGGAGGGCCGCAAGATCGGGATCAACGTCAACGCGATCGCTCCCGCCGCGGCCACCCGGATGAACGCCGACCTGCTGGGCGACCGGGCCGCGCTGCTTTCACCCGACTCGATCGCGCCCGTGGCGGCCTTCCTGGCCCACCGCGACTGCACGCTGTCGGGCCAGATCCTGTCCGCCGGAGGCGGGAACGTGTCCGCGGTCCTGCTGTCGGTGACGCGCGGCATCACCGACCCGGAGCTGACCGCGGAGACCGTGCGGGACCGGCTGGGCGAGATATTCGACCCCGACGGGTCGATCGTCCCGCGGCATCTGGGCGACGAGCTGAAGAAGCTCCTGGCCGCGCTCGAGGCCGTGCCGGGATGATCTGCTTCGACTTCAGCCCCGAGCAGGAGCAGTTCCGCCGCGAGCTGCGCAAGTTCGCCGAGGCCGAGCTGGCGCCCCGCTACCTGGCCCGGGCCGCCAAAGCCGAGTTCCCCTGGGACGCGCACCGGCAGCTGGCCGAGCTGGGCGTGCTCGGCCTGGGCCTGCCGGACAAGTACGGCGGCACCGGCGAGCCCGACCCAATCACGCTCGGTCTCGCCACCGAGGCGCTGGCCTACGGCGACGTGAACGTCGGCGCCGCCCCGGTCCAGATCGGCCTCGTCGCGGAGCAGCTGGCCAGCCAGGGACAGGACGCGATCGCCGAGCAGTACGTGCCGCGGCTGATCAGCGGCGAGATCGTCGCCGCGATCGCGGTCACCGAACCGTCGACGGGGTCGGACGCCGCGAACCTGGCCGCCAGGACCCGGCAGGTCCCCGGCGGCTGGCGGCTGTCCGGCGAGAAGATCGCGATCACGCACGCCACCTGCGCCACGGTGGCGCTGGTGTACGCCCGGCACGAGGGAAGTGTGGGTCACCGCGGCATCAGCTGCTTCGCGGTGGACCTCGGCTCGGCCGGCGTCAGCCGCAGCCCGATGCCCGGCATGGGGGCGCTGCCGCTGTGCTGGGGCGGGCTCGCCTTCGACGACGTGTTCATCCCGACGGAGAATCTCGTCGGCGAGGAGGGCCGCGGGTTCGCCGGCGCCATGCATCACTTCGACTTCAGCCGCGCGGCGCTCGGCCTGCTGTGCCTGGGCGCGGCCCAGGCCAGCATCGACGAGGCGGTGAGCTGGGCGAAGCAGCGCGAGGCCTTCGGCCGGCCCATCGCCGCGTTCCAGGGGGTGTCGTTCCCGCTGGCCGAGCACGTCACCCACATGGAAGCCGCGCGGTGGCTGTGCTACCGGGCGCTGTGGCTGCGGGCGGCCGGCCGCCCGCACACCGATCTGGCGGCGATGTGCAAGTGGTGGCCGCCCCAGGTCGCCAAGGAGGCCATCGAGACCGCCTGGGTCACCCACGGCAACCTCGGCTACTCCGCGGAGTCGCCGCAGCAGCAGCGCTACCGCGACGTGGCCAGTTACCTGGTGGCGGACGGGACCGCGGCGATCCAGAAGCGCATCATCGCCACCGCCCTGCTAGGCAAAGTCGCCGCGCAATGACGGAGCAGGCACCGCAGGGGGTTCCGGGGGCTCGCCCCCCCGGGCCAGCTCTGGGCATTTCCGTGCACGACAGCCTGATGACCGGGGACCCGGCGGCGCGGCGCCGGCTGCTCGGGCTGATCGAGCAGGCCGGCATCGACTACGTGGGCGTCGGGGACCACGTGAGCTTCCACGACGGTACCGGCTTCGACGGCCTGATCTCCGCGACAGCCGTAGCTGCCGGCAGCGACCGGCTGCCCGTCCTGGTCGGGATCTACCTGCTCGCGCTGCGTCATCCGCTGCTCGCGGCGCGCCAGCTGGCCTCGATCAGCCAGCTGGCGCCCGGCCGCCTGCTGCTCGGCGTCGGGGCGGGCGGCGAAGACCGCAGCGAGATCAGCAACAGCGGGGTCGACCCGGCGACGCGCGGCCGGCGGCTGGACGAGTGCCTGGCCGTGCTGCGGACCCTGGCCGGCGGCGAGACAATCGACTACCGCGGAGAGTTCTTCACGCTCGAGGCCGCGAGCATCCGGCCGGCGCCGGACCCGCCGGTGCCGGTCATCATCGGCGGCAAGGGCGAGACGGCGGTGCGCCGGGCGGCCCGGTACGGCGACGGATGGCTGGCCATCTTCTGCTCGCCGCGCCGCTTCGGCGAGACCCGGCAGCAGATCGCCGACGCGGCGGCCGCCATCGGCCGCACGCCCCCGGCCTGGTACGGCATCAACGTCTGGTGCGGCCTTGATACAGATCCGCTGCGGGCCCGCCAGTTGCTCGCCCGGCAGATGGAGGAGCTGTACCACCTGCCGTTCGAGCGCTTCGAGCGGGTGGCGCTGGCGGGCACACCGGCGCAGGTGGCCGAGCAGCTGGCGCCGTTCGTGGCGGCCGGCGCGGCGAACCTGACCGTGGTCCCGGTCGCCGCCTCAGCCGAGGCCGGCGTCGAGCACATCGCGGCTGTCCGGGCGGCGCTGCAACGCGAGTCGGCCGGAGTCGGCCCGGCGTCTGGAATACTCTGATGACAGATAGTCCAGCATCAGAGCTATTGCCCAGGCCGCGGGAATCGCCATCGGGAGCCGCGGGCCGGGCGCCAGGAGGTCCCATGCCGGCGAGCGAGAGGTCAGACTCGGTGGAGTGGATGCGGCAGCGGTGGCTCGAGCACGACGCACCCCGGCCCGAACATTTCGCCGCGATGGCCTCGCTGCTGCGTACGACCGTGGTGATGACCGAGGAACTGGATCGTGTCCTGAAGGCCTGCCAGCTCTCCCGCACCGGTTACCTGATTCTCATCACCCTGCAGATGTCACACGATACGACCCGGCCGCTGGGCCAGCTCAGCAAGGCCCTGCTGGTGCACCCCACGACGGTCACCATGGCCATCGACCAGCTCGAGAAGGCACGACTGGTGCGCCGCGTCCAGCATCCCTCCGACCGCCGGACCATCCTGGCGCGGCTGACTCCGCAGGGCCACCGCATGACCGAGAAGGCCAGCGCCGCGCTCGCCGAGGTCGGCTTCGGGCTCAAGGGCACCTCCGCCGCCACCGCCAGCCGCGTTACGGCTGACTTGCGCAAGGTGCGCGAGGCCTTGGGCGATCTCGGCTGACCGGCTGTCTCCTCTCCGGGATTCCGCTGCCGTCTCCGCACGGGATTCTACTGCTAGATAGTCGTGTACTAGACATTCTAGCGCTAGACATGTATAACGAGATGTACCTGTCTAGCTTGTGAGGCCGCAGATGATCACCGACGCCGCCCTCCGGCCCGAAGATGTGTACGACCCAGCCACGATCGCCCGGTTCCGGTCCGCGGGCTTCTGGCGCGACGAGGTGCTCAGTGCCTCGGTCGACCGGCTCGCCGCCACCCAGCCGGACCGGGTGATCGTCACGGACGGCTATACCGCCCTGACCGCGGCGCAACTGCGCGCGCAGGCCTACCGGCTCGCGGCCGCGCTGGCCGGACTTGGCGTGCGGGCGGGCGACCGGGTCCAGGTGCAACTGCCGAACTGGAACGAGTTCGTCGTGATCTACGTGGCGCTGGCCAGGATCGGCGCGGTGCTCGTGCCGACGATGCCGATCTACCGTCACGACGAGGTGCTGTATGTCCTGCAGCACTCCGGGGCGAAGGTATCGGTCGTAGCCGGGGAGTTCCGCGGCTTCGACTACCCGGCGATGCTGGCAGACATCCGGGCCTCGGCGCCTGACCTGCAGCACGTGCTGACGGTCCGCAGCGACCCGCGCCCTGACGCGTTGCGGGTCGAGGACCTCATCGCCGGCCAGGCGGTACCGGGCGCCAGTGTGCCGGACGCCGCTGCGGCGGACTCAACCGTGCTGGGCCCGCCGCCGTCGGCCGACGCGCCGCACTGCATCATGTACACCTCCGGCACCGAGTCACGGCCGAAGGGGTGCCTGCACACGCTCAACACCATCACGTTCACCGTGCACGCCCTCGGCGGTGACGTCATGGCGATGGGCCCGGGCGACGTGATGTTCATGCCGTCGCCGGTCACCCACGCCACCGGCCTGGCCATGGGCGTCGTCGCGCCGCTGATCCTCGGCGCGGGCATCCACCTGATGGACGTCTGGGATGCCGAGGCGGCGCTGGAACGGATTGCCCGCTACCAGTGCACGCTGAGCATGACCGCTACCCCGTTCGTCCAGATGGTCCTCGACCGGGTGCTCGCTGACCCCGCGGCTGCGGTACTGCTGGCCACGATGCGGCGCTGGGTCTGCGCCGGCGCGCCCATTCCCGAAGTCATGCTGCGCGGCTGGTCTATTCATGTTCCGAACGGTGCACTGCTGCCCGTCTACGGACGGTCGGAGGGACTGCTCGTCACCGCCTGCTCCACCGGCGACTCGCCCGAGGAGGTGCTGTCGTCCGACGGTCGGCCGTTCCCCGGCGTGGTGCTCGAGATCCGCGACGAGGACGGCAAGCTGGCCCCGCCAGGTACCGAGGGCGAGATCTGCCACGGCGGTCCCGGCCTCATGCTCGGCTACTGGCGGGCCCCTGAGCTCACCGCGCAGTCGGTGGACGCAGGGGGAGTTTCCAGCTCCGGCGATCTCGGCCGCGTCGATGAGGCCGGCTACCTGCGGGTGACGGGCCGGCTCAAGGACATGATCATCCGCGGCGGCGTCAACATCTCCGCCGCCGAGGTGGAGAACCACCTGCTGGCCCACCCGAACGTCGCCGCCGCCGCCGTGGTGGCCGCGCCGGACCGGCGGCTGGGGGAGAAGGCGTGCGCGTTCATCGTGGCCCGCGGCGAGCCGCCCAGCCTCGCCGACCTGACCGGCTTCCTGCGCACGCAGCGGCGCATCGCGCCGCAGAAGCTGCCGGAGATGCTCCAGGTCGTGGAGTCACTCCCGATGACCATGAGCGGCAAGGTACAGAAGTTCCTGCTGCGTGACCGCGCCCGGGCCCTCGTCGAGCAGCAGCCTTGACGGCCAGCCGGCGCGCGCCCCTCCTCACCAAATTAGTCTAGTTATCAATATTCAATCAATCGACCATCTGGTAAGCTGGGACAATGTCGGTATCTGAACGGGAGTCGGTCTCCGAGCGGGAAGCGGTGATGCCGCAGGCGGTCATCACCGACGAGATGATCGCCGCGATGGCGGCGAAGGCGGGCTCGGTGCTCCGCATCGATCACTCGGTGAACAACGAGCTGGCGTCGCGCATCGCGGTCACCAAGTTCGCCGGCGGGATCGGCGACATCAACCCGCTGTGGACCGACGAGGAGTACGCCCGCCGGTCACCCTACGGTGCACCGGTGGCGCCCCCCTCGTTCGTGATCGGCTGCTTTTCCGGCATCCAGTTCGGCTGGCCGGGCCTCGGCTCGTTTCACTCGCAGTCGCACGTCACGTTCGAGCGGCCGGTCTACTGGGGCGACACGGTCGGCGCGACGTGCGTCTACGAGGGGTTCGACGGTCCGTCGCCGAGCAGCTTCGCCGGGCGCACCGTCACCGACAGGTTCCGCAATACCTACACCAACCAGCGCGGTGAGCTGATCGCGACGATCCGCTGGCAGGTCATCAACTTCGAGCGTGGGCAGGCCCTGGCCCGCCGCGGCGGCGCGGGCCAGGAGCCTAAGAACGGACCGGTGTTGCCGCACCCGTGGACCGAGGACGAGGTCGCCGGGATCGAGGCCAGGGTGCTGGCCGAGCGGCCGCGCGGGGCGCAGCCGCGGTACTGGGAGGACGTGGCGCCGGGACAGTCGCTCGACGTGGTGACGAAGGGGCCGATCGGGCTGACCGACGAGATCGCGTTCGTGGCCGGCGGCGGCACGCCGATCCCCAGGCTCAAGGCGCACGCCGCCGCCCTGCACGACTACCGCGCGCACCCGGCCTGGGCGTTCCGGGACCCGGTCACCGGCGCCAGCGAGCCGATCTACTCGGTGCACTACAACCTGCAGGCGGCCCGGGCGATGGGCGTGGCGTTCCAGTACGACGTCGGGTTCCAGCGGCTGTGCTGGCAGATCCACCACCTGACCCACTGGGCGGGCGACCACGCCTGGGTCAAGGAAGCTCGGTCGCAGTACCGGAAGTTCGTCTACCTGTCCGACGTCGTCGAGCTGCGCGGCACCGTGACCGGCACCCGGATCGACGACGCCGACGACCACGTCGCCGACATCGCGACCGAGGCCGTCAACCAGCGCGGCGAGGTGGTCATGCCCGGCCAGGCGGTGATCGCCCTGCCCAGCCGGGGGCAGGACACCTCGCCCGCGGCCCGCCGGGCCAGGAGGCCGTGATGACCGGTCATCCCCCGCTCGAGACGTTCCTGCGGCAGGCCGAGTCCTGGCTGGCGGCGCGCTATCCCCCTGCTGCCGAACACGGGTTCGCCTGGGGCGAGGGCGCCGACGAGGTCCGGGTGTTCCAGGAGCCCGACCTCGAGCAGGAGGCGGACGCGCTGCCGGCCATCCGGCGCTGGCGCCAGGAGCTGTGGGACCACGGCTACGGCTGGATCGACGGCCCGGCGCAGTACGGCGGCGCCGGCCTGCCCGCCGCCTACGCCCGCGGCTTCGAGCGGCTGACCCGCCGCTTCCGGGTGCCCGGCGACGCGGCCCTGACGGTCAGCCTGGGCATGATCGCGCCGACGATCCTGCGGCACGGCAGCGAGGAGCAGAAGCGGCACTGGCTGCCGCTGCTGCAGCGCGGCCAGCAGATCGCCTGCCAGCTGTTCAGCGAGCCGGGGGCGGGCTCGGACCTGGCCTCGGTGGCCACCCGCGCGACCCGGGACGGTGATCGCTGGCTGATCAGCGGGCAGAAGGTATGGACCTCGGGCGCGCACCTCGCCGACGTCGGCGAGATCATCTGCCGCACCGCGGACCAGCCGCGGCACCGCAACCTGACCGCGTTCCTGGTGGACATGCGCGCCCCGGGGGTGACCGTCCGGCCGCTGCGGCAGATGACCGGCGGGGCGGCCTTCAACGAGGTCTTCCTCGACGACGTGGCCGTCCCGGACGGGGGCCGGCTGGACGAGGAGGGCAGCGGCTGGCAGGTCGCCCTCACCACGCTGAGCTTCGAGCGCAACGCGATGGGGCACGCAGCCTTCGGCGGCGCGGGGATCCTGTCCACCGAGCGGCTGATCGGCCTGGTGCGCGCCGCGGGCAAGCAGGACGACCCGGTGACCCGCCAGGAGTTCGGCGAGCTGATCTCCCACCTGCGCGCCGCCCGCTACACCCAGGAGGTACAGGCCGCCCAGGCCCGGGCGGGGGACGCGCCGGGCCCGGAGATCGCGCTGAACAAGATCGCGCTGTCGGACAACATGAAGCGGCTGGCCGGGTTCGTCGCCGACGTCCTCGGGCCGGCGCTGGTCGCCGACACCGGCGCCTGGGGGACCTACGCGTGGACCTCGGTGCTGCTCGGCGCGCCGGGGTACCGGCTGGGCGGCGGCACCGACGAGATCCTGAAGAACACCATCGCGCAGCGGGTGCTCGGCCTGCCGCGCGCCACGTGAGGACATGCGCCATGGCGATCAGGGACCGGCTCGCGCTCACCGGCGACGAGCGCACGCTCCAGGGCACGCTGCGGGAATTCCTCACCGCCCAGCTGCCCTCCGCGACGCTGCGGTCCGTGCTCGACAGCGACACCGGCTACAGCACGCAACTGCACGCCCGGCTGAGCGGCGAGCTCGGGCTGGGCGGGCTGACGATCCCGGAGGACTTCGGCGGGCTCGGGATGAGCCAGGCCGAGGCGTGCGTGGTGCACGCCGAGCTCGGCGGCGCGCTCTACCCGGGGCCGTTCCTGCCCAGCTGCCTGGCCGCCACCGCGCTGGCCGCGACCGGTGATGTCGCCGCCTGCAAGCACTGGCTGGCGCTGCTGGCCGACGGGTCAGCGACCGGGACGGTAGCTCCCGCCGGACAGGACGGTAGCTGGCAGGCCGGCAGCGGAGCCGTTCGGGCAGAAAAAACGGCCGGCGGCTGGCGGCTGCACGGCCGCAGCCAGTACGTCCTGGCCGGGCACGCCGCCGACATCGTCATCGTGCCGGTCGCCACCGGGCCGGCGCTGTTCCTCGTCGAGTCGCCGGCCCCGGGACTCGCGGTGACGCCGATGACGTGTCTCGACCTGACCCGGCGCACCTGTTCGGTGACGTTCGACGCTACCCCGGCGCGGCTGCTCGCCGACGGCGCGGACGCGGCCGGCGCGCTTGGGCGGGTGGAGCACGAGTTCCTGCTCGCGATCGCCGCCGAAGCGGCCGGCGGCATCGGCTGGTGCCTGGACGTGACCGTCAGCTACGCGAAGGAGCGGGAGCAGTTCGGCCGTCCGATCGGCTCCTTCCAGGCGGTCGCCCACCAGTGCGCGGACATGCTCGCCGACCTGCAGTCGGCCACTGCGGCGGCACGGTACGCCGCGGTCGCGACCGCGGCGGGCAGCGCCGATGCCGCACTGGCGGCCCGGGTCGCCGCGCTGCGCGGCGGCGAGTCCTACCGGCGGGTGACCGAGGCCGCCATCCACCTGCTCGGCGGCATCGGCTTCACCTGGGAGCACGACGCCCACCTGTACTACCGCCGCGCCTGGTCGGCGCAGGCACTCGCCGGCGGCCCGCAGGCCCACCGGGCAGCGATCGCCGGCCTCGCCGGCCTTTGAGCCTGGGCGAGGAGGTTCGATGTGAGTTCAGCCAGCAAGGACGACACCACAGCCGCGCTTCCACAGGACGCCACGACTGCGGTCGCCGAGGACGGTATTTCCGGCACCGATCCGGTGGGCCTGCCGTCGCTGGCGGGCACGCTGGCTGACACGGCCGCGGTCTTCGGCCAGCTCGGACCGCTCCACCGGGAGGGCCGGGCGCTCGCTGCCGAGCTCGCACGCATCCTGGGCGGGAGCAGCCAGCTCACGCCCGGTGGCAAGGACTGGCGCTTCGCCGATCCCGCCTGGTCGGAGAACCCGGTCTACCGCCGGGTCGCGCAGAGCTACCTAGCCGGCTGCACGTTCCTCAACGCGATGGTCGGCGAACTCGGCAAGAGCGGTCGGCCTGCCCACGGGCCGCGGTTCCTGCTCAACATCCTCACCAGCGCCGCCGCGCCGACCAACACGCTGGCCGGCAATCCGGCCGCGCTCAAGAGGGCGTTCGAGACCTGTGGCGGCAGCCTGCTCCGCGGCGCCGCCAACTGGTGGAAGGACGTCCGCCACAACGGCGGCATGCCGGCGACGGTCGTGGAAGTGAGGTAATTCACATGCGAGTCCTGGCACCCAGCGAGCAGCACACGGTGGTGCGCAGCGAGATCCACCGATCGTGGCTGCGCTGCCAGCGCAGCGGGCTCAGCCCTGCCGATGAGCTGAGCGTCTCTCGGGTGCACGAGGTCGATCGCGGCAGCCGGCTGATGGCGGCCGCGGCCCCCGTGCTCGACGCCCTGGCCCGGCACCTGGAGGGCACCGGCTTCAGCCTGCTGCTGGCGGACAGCTCCGGCCGCCTGGTCGATATGCGCTGCGGGGCGCCGGTCGTCCGCGCCAGGGTCGAGCGATCCGGAGCCGTGATCGGCCAGCTGTTCTCCGAGCCGGCCACAGGCACCAACGCGATCTCGACCGCGCTGGAGCTGCGGCATGGCCTTTTCGTGCGCGCCGGGGAGCACTTCCTGGAGGGGCTGAAGTCCTACAGCTGCTACGGCCAGCCCGTCTTCCACCGCGCCACCCGCAGGCTCGAGGGCGTGCTGGACATCAGCTGCGCCGCCCCGGACGACAACGAGCTGCTCAGGCCCTTCCTCGCCCGCGGCGTCTGCGACATCGAGGAGCGGCTGCTCGAGACCGGCCGGGCCGCGCAGAAGCGGATGCTCGACGCGTTCCAGGATGCGACCGCGCGGGGCCGGCCGGGACTGGTCCTGGTGCTGGGTGAAGGCGTCCGCCTGGAGACGCCTGCGGTGTCGGGCCTGCTGGACGCCGGCGACCGCGTCCTGATCGCCGACCTCGCCTCAGGCCTGCTCGGGACCCAGGCCATGCGCCGCGACGTCGTGCTGTCCGGCGGCGTGCCCGTCTCGGTCGAGCTGCACCGGCTCCCCGGGACGGGATCCGGCGTGCTGTGCCGGATCGAGATGACCGGGCCCGCGCCATCCGGCGTGCCGTGCCCGGCGGCCCCGCTGCCTGCGACGCCGCTGTTCGGCCTGCCTGACGTGACTGCCCGCGCGGCCCTGCCGTCCGCGTCGGCGTCGCCGGGATCACGCGCACCGCTGCCGGGTAACCAGACCGGCGCCATCCTGCCCGACCTCACCCGGCTGCGGGCGAGCCGGACCCGCACCCTGGCGCACGGCGAGCCTGGCAGCGGGCGGACAACCACACTGATGTCGCTGGCCGGCCCGGACCAGGTCGCCGTCCTGTGTGCGGGCGACGCGGCCCGCGACGGCACGCCGGCCTGGCTGCGGGAACTCGAGACGCTGCTTGCCCGGCGCGGCGGCCTCGTCGTGATCGAGGAGATCCAGCTGCTCTCGCCCGAGCTCACCCACCTGGTCACCGAGGCGGTCCGCGGGTCACCGGCGTGGGTGGCCGCGACCAGCACGCCGCTGGCGGAGCTGGGCTGCAGCACGCTCGGGCTCGTGTCCCACCTGCCCGGACGGATAGCGGTCCCCCCGCTGCGCAGCTATCGTGAGCGGATCCCGCAGCTGTTCCGCGCGATGGCCGCGGCGTCGGGCCGTACCCCGCGTCGGCTTTCCCCGGCCGCGCAGGCGATCCTGATCAGCCAGCCCTGGCCGGGCAACCTGCGCGAGCTCGCCGCCGTCGCCGCGGCCCTGCACTGCGGCGGCGGTAGCGGCGAGATCCAGCCGGCCCAGCTGCCCGAGGGCTACCGCCACGCCGGCATGCCGCGCCGTCTCACCCGGCTCGAGCAGGCCGAGCACGATGCGATCCGCACCGCGCTCCGCGCCAACGGCGGGAACAAGGCGAAGACGGCGGCCTACCTGGGGATCAGCCGCACCACCCTGTACAAGGCCCTGCGCACTCTCGGCATCTGGGCCTGAGCTGGCGCTGTCCGGCAGCGACGGCCGTGCGCCGGCCGCAGAATGTCCAGGAACTGAACATCGAGCACTAGAGCATTCGGCGTAGCGTCAGGTCAAGTCACGAACACCGGCCGGCCAGCGTTGGCGCGAGAGCACCGCGTTGCGCGAGGGCGCAGCGGAACCGCCAGCCGTGCCGACAGCGAGAGGCCCGTCATGACCGATTACGACACGCTCTACCTCGGCGGCGCCTGGAAGGCGCCGTCCTCGGCCGCCAGGATCACCGTCGTCTCGCCGAGCACCGAGCAGCGCATCGGCAGCCTCCCGGAGGCGGTCGAGGACGACATCGACGCCGCGGTCGGCGCGGCCCGGTCTGCCTTCGACGACCCGGCCGGCTGGCCGGCCTGGGACCCCGCGCGCCGGGCCGGGGTCATGGAGCGGCTCGCCGACGAGATGGACAAGCGCTCGGCGGCGATGGCCCCGCTGGTCAGCAGCCAGAACGGCATGCCGGTGGCCATATCCGGCGCGCTGGAAGTGGTCTTCCCGCAGCTGCTGCTGCGCTACTACGCGGGCCTGGCCAGGCAGACCCCCGCCGACGAGGAGCGCCCGGGCCTGCTCGGCGGATCCACCCTGGTCCGGCGCCTGCCGGTCGGCGTGTGCGCCGCGATCGTGCCGTGGAACTTCCCGCAGGCGCTGGCCGCGTTCAAGTACGCGCCTGCGCTCGCCGCGGGCTGTACGCTCGTGATCAAGCCGTCCCCGGAGACGGCGCTCGACAGTTACCTGCTCGCCGAGTCGCTGCAGGCGGCCGGCGTCCCCGACGGCGTGATCAACATCGTGCCGGCCGGCCGCGAGGTCGGGGCTTACCTGGTCCAGCATCCGGGCATCGACAAGGTTGCCTTCACCGGCTCCACCGCGGCGGGGCGCTCGGTGGCGGAGGCATGCGGGCGCCTGCTGCGGCCGGTCACCCTCGAGCTGGGCGGCAAGTCGGCGGCGATCGTCCTCGACGACGCCTCCCTGGATCTGGCCGTCATCGGCGAGAAGCTGTTCGCCGCCCTCCTGCTCAACCAAGGTCAGGCGTGCTACCTCGGCACCCGGGTGCTCGCCCCGCGCAGCCGTTATGAAGAAATCGTCGAGCTGCTCACCGCGTTCGCGAGCATGCTGAAGGTCGGCGACCCGCTCGATCCGGCCACCCAGATCGGCCCGCTGGCCAGCGAGCGGCAGCGGGACCGGGTCGAGGGCTACATCGCCAAGGGCAAGAGCGACGGCGCGAGAGTCACCACCGGCGGCGGCCGCCCGGCCGGCATGTCCCGCGGCTTCTACGTCGAGCCGACGGTATTCGCCGACGTCGACAACGGCTGGACCATCGCGCAGGAGGAAATCTTCGGCCCGGTCCTGTCCGTGATCGGGTACTCCGGCGACGCCGAGGCCGTCGCGATCGCCAACGGTTCCGGCTACGGGCTCGGCGGCACCGTGTGGACCAGCGACCACGACCGCGGCCTCGCCGTCGCCACCAAGATCAAGACCGGCACCATCGGCATCAACGGCTACCTACCCGACCCGGCCGCGCCGTTCGGCGGCGTCCGGGCCAGCGGCATCGGGCGCGAGCTCGGCCCGGAGGGCCTGGCGGCCTATCAGGCACAGCAGTCCGTCTACCTCTGACGCCTGCCGACTCACCAGGAGGATCCATGGAAAGCACCGCCGCAGTCCTGAATCAGCTGGGCGCGCAGCTCAGCCTCGAGCGCGTGCAGCTCGACGATCCCCGGCCGGACGAGGTGCTGGTCCAGATCGCCGCCGTCGGCATCTGTCACACCGACATCGCGACCCGCGACGGGGCGCTCCCCTTCCCGCTGCCCGCGGTACTCGGGCACGAGGGCAGCGGCACCGTCGTGTCGGCCGGCCGCGACGTCACCAAGGTAAGGCCCGGCGACCGGGTCACGATCAGCTTCGCCACTTGCGGCCGGTGCCCCGCCTGCGCGGCGGGCAGCCCGTCCTACTGCCACGGCTTCATGGCGCTCAACTACGCCGGTACCCGGCCGGACGGCAGCTCGGTCATCACCAACGCGGCAGGCAGCCTCGGCAGCAGCTTCTTCGGGCAGTCGTCCTTCGCTGCTCACGCGATCACCCATGAGCGCAACCTCGTCAGGGTGCCCGACGGCTTCCCGCTGGAACTGGCCGGCCCGCTGGGCTGCGGCATCCAGACCGGCGCCGGGGCGATCATGCGCAGCTTCAGCGCGCCGACCGGATCCGGGGTGCTGATCGTCGGCGGGGGCTCGGTCGGACTGTCGGCCGTCCTCGGCGCGGTCGTCCAGGGCTGCGATCCCATCATCGTCGCCGAGCCGGTCCCCGGGCGCCGGGAACTGGCCCGGACCCTCGGCGCCACCCACGCCATCGATCCAGCGGACGGCCCGGCCGCCGAGCAGGTCAGGGCGCTCTTCCCGGCAGGGGTGCAGTTCGCCCTTGACACCACCGGCCTCGTGCCGGCCATCTCCGGAGCCCTGGGTGCCCTCGGCAACCAGGGCGTGCTCGGCCTGCTCGCCATCCCGGCCGATCCCGCCGCCGCGCTGCCCGTCCCGCTGCTCCAGGGCCTGGTACTCGGCCTCACGGTCAAGAACATCATCGAGGGCGACAGCGACACCGACACGTTCATCCCGCAGTTGATGCAGCTCTACCTCGACGACAGGTTCCGCTTCGACAAGCTCATCACGACCTTGCCCTTCGAGAAGATCAATGACGGGATGGCCGCCCAGCTCAGTGGCGAGGCCGTCAAGGTCGTCCTGCTTCTCGACCAGGCCGGCTGAGAGGCGGACGTCATGACCGTTACCACCGATGCCACCCAGGACTACCTGATCCCCGATGAGATCGCGCAGCACGCGGTGCTGCCCGCCTCCTACGCCGACGAGGAGAGCAAGGTCTACCCCGCGTACGCCTGGCTGCGGAAGAACAACCCGTTCGGCCTGGCCAGGCTGGACAACTACGATCCGCTGTGGCTGGTCACCAAGCACGCCGACCTGTTCGAGGTCGAGCGGCAGCCGGAGCTTTTCACCAGCGGCGTGCTGAACCCCATCCTGGCCGATCAGCCGGGCGACGCCTTCATCCGGGGCTTGACGGGCGGCTCCTACCGCACCCTGGACGTCGTCGTCTACATGGACCCGCCCGAGCACACCAAGGTCCGCGCGGTGGCCAACAAGTGGTTCATGCCGCGCAACGTCCGGCGGTACGAGGCGCAGATGCGCGAGCTGGCCCGGCAGGCCGTGGATCGGGTGCTGGCGGTGGACGGCGAGTGCGACTTCGTCAAGGACTTCGCGCTCGGCTACCCGCTGCACGTCATGATGAGCCTGTTCGGCGTGCCCGAAGCGGACGAGCCCATCCTGCTGCAGCTGACCCAGGAGTTCTTCGGCGTCCACGACGACGAGGTCGGCCCGCAGCAGCCCGCGCCCGATCCGGACGCCGCCACCCGGGCCTTCGCCGCGGCGGCGCAGGGCTTCTTCAGCTACTTCAGCGCCCTGAACGCCGACCGGCGGGCGCATCCCCGGGACGACCTGCTGTCCCTGATCGCCAACAGCGAGATCGACGGGGAGCCCATCCCCGAGCGTTACGCCAACGGCTGGTACATGGCCGTCGCGACGGCAGGGCACGACACCACGGCGTCGTCCATCTCCGGCGGTGTCTACGAGCTGGCGCGACGGCCGGACCAGCTGGCCAAAGTCCGGGCGGACCCGGCGCTGATCCCCGGGCTCGTCGAGGAGTGCGTCCGCTGGGTCTCGCCGGTCAAGCACTTCATGCGCGCCGCGAGCAGGGACACCGAGCTCCGCGGCCGGCCGATCAAGGCAGGCGACCGGCTCATGCTGCTGTACGCCTCCGCCAACCGGGACGAGGAGGTGTTCTCCCGCCCCGACCGGTTCGACGTCGAGCGCGAGATACGCCACGTCGCATTCGGGACCGGCCCGCACGTCTGCGTCGGCATGCACGTCGCGCGGCTGGAGATGAAGGTCCTCTTCGAGGAGCTGCTGCCCCGGATCCGCGGGATCGAGCTGACGGGCGAGCCGCGATGGCTCAAGACCAACTTCGTCGGCGGCCTGCGGAGCATGCCGGTCAGGCTCATCAGGGCCTGACCGCGCCGGGGACCGTCTCCGTGCGCGTGTACGAGTGCCAATCCGAGCGAAGGAGCAGGAGATGACAGAAGACCGAACGGCTGCGCACCCATCAAGCGTCGCGGGCGATCCCACCGGCGGAACGGTAGCGCTGCTCGCCGTGGTGGCCCTACTGCTCGGCTTGCAGCTGGCCGGGGCCGTCCCGGCGGCGAGTGCCGGCCTGTTCGTTCCCGTGCTGCTTCTCGCCGGGACCGGGATGCTGCTGCTGGGGCTGCTGGCGGTGCGCAAGGGCGAGAATATCATCGGCCTGTTCTTCAGCACCTTCGGTCCGTTCGTCGTGTCGTTCGGGCTGCTGATCATTGGCCTCGTGCACGGCTGGTGGGCCATCCCGCCGGCCGACATCCCGCACGCCGAGGGAGCATTCCTCATGGCCTGGGCGATCGTCCTGACCGTCTGGTTCTTCCTGTCGTTCGTCCTCCCGGCGATCTTCACGCTGCTGCTCACGCTCGTCGACGTCGCGCTCTGGTGCCTGGTGATCGGCACCTGGAACACCTCGGCCGGTCCGCAGAAGGTGGCCGGCTGGATGCTGCTCGCCACGGGGGCGGGCGCGCTGTACTTCGGCGCGACACTGTGGCTGCGCTGGGTGGGCTTCGCGACGCTGCCCATCGGCCGCCCGCTGATCCAGCGCAACCAGCGCGCGCCGGCAGCCACATCGTCGTCCGCGGCGCCAGTGTCGCCCGCTTCATGAGCCGACCCGGCGGCTCAGCCGTCGGTAGCCACGGACGATACCCCGAACTGACCACGGCCACGGCCACGGCGGTCAACCGGCGACAGACCTGTCGGTTGCTGGTCACCGGGATCGCGATGAGCATCGACAAGCTTCGCGCTCATTGAAGATGTTTAGCGGTCTGCCTCGGCATCCCAGCAGCGCGTGACTCAGCGCGGCGTCTCGCGCACGCCTTTGGGAGCCTGCTGCTTCATGTAGCCGAACATGTAGCCCGCCACCCGCCGCATCTGGATTTCCTCGGACCCCTCGGTGATGCGGTACCGCCGGTGGTGCCGGTAGATGTGCTCGAAGGGCTCGTGCCGCGAGTAGCCCAGGCCGCCGTGCACCTGCATGGCGCGGTCGGCGGCCTCGCAGCACAGCCGGTTGGCGACGAAGTTGCACATGGAGACCTTGTCGGACTGCGACAGCGGCCCGTACTGATCCATGCCCCAGGCCGTCTTGTGGATCAGCGCCCTGAGCATCTCGCACTGCGCCTGGAGCTCGACCAGCGGGAACTGGATCGCCTGGTTGCTCGCCAGCGGCTTGCCGAACGCGGCCCTCGCCTTGGCGTACTCCACCGACCGATCGATGCAGAACTGCGCGGCGCCCAGGCTCGACGCAGCCTGACGGATGCGGTTCTCGTTGAAGAAGTGCTGGACCACGTGCAGCCCCCGGCCCTCGCCGCCGAGTATGGCGCCGTCGGGGACGCGCACGTCGACCAGCGAGACGTGCGCGTGGTCGGTGGGCATGTTGAAGGTCCACAGATACTCCTCGACCGTGAAGCCGGGCGCGCCGGCCGGCACGAGGAACGCGGTGATGCCCTCGCCGCTGCCCGGCGTCCCGCTGGTCCGGGCGAAGACGAGGTCGTGCGAGGCGGTATGGACGCCGGTGTTCCAGGTCTTCTCGCCGTTGATCACCCAGCCCCCACCCACCTCCCCTTCCCCCTTCACTCGCTCCGCGCGGGTTTCCATGAACGTCGCGTCGCTGCCGTGCGCAGGTTCGGTTATGCCGAACGCGAAGTGACGCCGGCCGCTCGCGAGATCGTCGGCCCACTCCTCCTTCTGCTCCCTGGTGCCGTAGTGCAGCATCAGCAGCAGCGCGACGTTGTTCCCCACGATCGCGTGCTCGTTCTGCAGGTCGCAGTGCAGGCCGAGGCCCTTCCCGGCCAGATGCTCGCGGATGACCGCCATGCCGAGGTTGCTCCCGTCCCGGCCGCCATATTCCTTCGGGAACGCGTAACGGTAGTGGCCGGCCGCGTCCGCGCGCCGCCGGGCTTCGGCGAGCAGCGCCTCCCAGTCGCCGCTGGGCAGGCCGCCGCGGTCCCAGTCGGTCCTGGCGTCCTCCCGGCGGTGGTCGAAGAACCGGATGTTGTCGTCGCGCTGCTCGAGCGGCTTGATCTCGCGCTCGATGAACTCGTCGAGTTCTTCCAGGTACTGCCGCAGGTCCTCGGGGAGATTGAAGTCCATTGCCTGGGCCTCCTTCAGCGGCTCATCCGGGCCGCCTCAGGTGGCCGGGGTTAGCGACAGCGAGCTTATCGATGGTCATGGCGCGGACCGCCGCGATGACCTCGTCGAAGCGGTGATCCAGCGCGCCCTCGCGGATGGCCGCGCAGAGCTCGGCGTCGCCGGCGCAGCCGAGAGCGGCGAGCCTGGCCCGGTGGTCGCGCGCGTGCCGGGCGGCCAGCATGGCCTCGCGTTCGGCTATGCGCAGCGCGTTCGCCGCGACCCGGGCATGAAACGCCAGCCGCGGCTCGGTCCCGGCGACCTCGGTGGCGAGGAACTCGCGGACGGCACGGAGCAGGCCGGGACCAGACGGCCGGTCGTGCGGTGCCGCCGCCAGGCCGTTCTGGGCGGCGCCCTCCAGCGGATCCGTGATCGTCAGCGGCTCGGCGTAGCCCAGCGCCAGCAGGACGTCCCATTCCTGCTCGCAGACCCGGCGGCCGAGCACCGCGAGCTCGATCGAAGGCTCGGAACCCGACAGGTACCGCTCGGCCTGCCGGCGGCAGAGGAGGGCCCATCGCACGGTCCCGCACAGCTCCCACCACCGCTGGGTGGCCTCGCTGGGAGGGATGCCGCCGCCGTCGGCGTAACCCGCCATCAGGTCGGCGCGCGGGCCGAAGCCGCCGGCGGGCTCCGCCGAGCCGAACCGCCACGCCTTGGTGCACAGCCAGCCGAGGTCCTGCATCGGGTCACCGCGATGAGCGAGCTCCCAGTCCAGCACGCCCTGCAGCCCGTCCCGACCGACCATGAGGTTGCCGGTCCGGAAGTCCCCGTGCACGAGGCCGTCCGCCGACGCAGGGGGCCGGTGCTTAGCGAGCCACCGCAGGCCGATCTCGAGCGCAGGCCGCGGCTCGGCGAACTCCTCGTACAGCCCCGTCGCCTCGCCGAGCGCATCGACCCGGGGCAGGCCAGGGACCGAACCGGGATCCACCCGGTGGATCCGGGCCAGGACCTCGCCGATACGGCGCGTGAGCCCGGGCCGCACGGCGGCGTACGCGTCGTCCCGCAGCAGCCGCCGCGGGATCGTTTCTCCGTCCAGGCGCTCCATCAGCAGGTAGGCCCGGCCGGGGCCGAGGGCTTCCTCGCCGTGGTCATAGAGCTCGGGCGCCGGGACGCCGGCCGCTCTCGCCGCGATCATGGCCGCCGCTTCGACGGCCACGTCCCGGTGACGATCTGACCCGCCCGGGTCACGGAGCAGGATGAGGTCACGCTCCATGCCGGCGGCCGTCCGTGCCTGAACGCCCCAGCTCTCCCGGCTCGCGCCGCCCGGCAGCTGCCGGATGCCAGTGATCTCGACGGGCGCACCCCACAGCGCCTGCAGGCGCGACGCCAGCAGCCGGGCCAGCTGCGTGGTCTCGGTCATGAACGAGCGGCCTCCGGTGTACAGATGCTCACGTGTACCTATGCTCAGCGCCCGCGGAAGACCGGCTGTCTCTTCTCCAGGAAGGCGTCCCGGGCCTCACGGGCGTCGTCGAGAGCGAGGTTCACGGACTGGCTACGGCTCTCGGCATCGAGCGCTTGCTGCAGGCTCATCTCGAACGAGTCGTTGAGCATCTGCTTGGACAGCCACGCCGCCATCGGCGGGCCGGCGGCCAGTCTGGCCACCAGCTCCGCCACCGCCGCGTCCAGCTCGCCCGGTGGGACGACCCGGCCGACGACGCCGAGCTCACGCGCCTGCTGGGCGGACAGGATGTCGCCGAGCAGGACCAGCTCCTTGGCCTTGTGCAGGCCCACCAGCCTGGGCAGCAGCCAGGACCCGCCGAAGTCGATGGACAGCCCGCGCTTGATGAATATCTCGGAGAACCGGGCGCGGGAGGACGCGATCACGAAGTCGCAGGCGAGCGCCAGGTTCATGCCGGCCCCGACGGCTACCCCGTCGACCCTGGCGACGGTCGGGACCGGGATCCGGTGCAGCGCCAGGCAGGCGTCGGTGACGACCGACATCGCGACCAGGGAGTGGCTCTCGCTGGACACGTCCGACAGGTCGGCGCCGGCGCAGAAGTCCTCGCCAGCCCCGGTCACGACGACCACGCGGTCGGCGCCCAGCCTGACCGAGGAGAACGCGTCACGCAGGGGCGCCCAGCCCTGCACCGGGATGGCGTTCTTGCGCCGCGGCTGGTTCAGGGTGATGGTCATGAGGCCGTCGGCCCGGCTCACCAGTACCGGGGCGTCGCCGGCCGTGATCGTGGTCTCTGGGTGCATGGCCTTCCTCCCAGGAGCGCGCCGTTGCCTGACGGCACGGTTGAAGTACACATGCGCGGGGTGCTCTGGGGCAATCAGTCGGCCTTGGCGGGGACTGGACTGGGCACGTCGGTACCGTTATGGTAACAGTGTTCCCGCAACGGGAGCAATGTGACCGAGACGGATGGTGGCTTCCATGGGAGTGAGTGCTCATCGTCGTGCTGCAATGTGGCTTTCGGTCTGTGCCGCGGCCGCCCTGGCCCTGCTGGGCGTTGGGTCCGGGCCAGGTCGCGCAACTGCTGCCCAGGCCGGGACGGGGGTGCAGATCCCCCAGGACGAGGCTCCGCACCAGACCCCGGACGAATGGTGGTACTTCAGCGGGCATCTCTGGGGAAAGGACCCGGCGGGACACCTGCATTCGTACGGGTTCGAGTACGTGACGTTCAAGTTCCTCAATAGCGGGTCGCCGCCGGTGTATTTCGGGGACCTCGCTATCACCGATCTCACCAAGGGAACGTTCCAGTACGACGTCCGGCAGGATTCCTATCCGGTACCCAATACGCCCAACACCTTCTCGCTGCATACCGGCGAGTGGACGATGAGCGGCGGATCCGGCAGCGATGCGCTGCATGCGGATCTGCCGGGATATACGCTGGATCTTCAGCTGCAAACCACCGAGCCGGCCGCTCTGCACGGTAATAACGGCGTGATCCCGTTCGGGCCCCTGGGCACATCGGACTACTACTCATGGACGTCCCTGCTCACCAGCGGGACAATCGTCGACCATGGCGTTTCGGTGAAGGTTTCCGGGCTGTCCTGGATGGATCACCAGTGGGGTGCGTTTAACCTCGCCAGCGGCGCCGGGTGGGACTGGTTCAGTATCCAGCTGGCCAACGGGCGGCAGTACATGCTGTACTTCATCCGCGACAAGTCCGGGGCGATCGTGCAGACCCTCGGCACCCAGGTTGACCAGTTCGGCAAGACCACGAACCTGGATCCCTCGACTTTCAGTGACACGCCCACCGGCTCATGGACCAGCCCGGCGACCGGCATCACCTACGGCTCCGGGTGGCATGTGACCGTGCCCGGCGGTTCCTTTACGATCACGCCGGTCCAGCTCAACCAGGAGCTCAACCTGCTGTCAACCCAGGGCGTCGCCTACTGGGAAGGGGACGTCGCCGTGCAAGGCAGCATCGGCGGCTCGCCGGTGGCGGGCGTCGGATACACCGAGATCAATCCCCCAGGCTGACCACGCGGGATAGGGCTATCCCCGATCTGCCTTCGGCAAGGGCGCCGCTGCGAATGCGGCGCCCTTGCCGGTCAAGCCAGGAGGAGGGATTGTGACGGCCCAGAGCAGCGCTCCTCGGCCGGGCGACCCGGAGGCAGGGCCGGCGGCCACCAGGGACCCGCGCAGCCTGCCCCGCGTGCTGTCCCGCGAGTTCCCGGACTGGCAGATCGATGTCCACCCGGATGGGGCTGGCATCTGCACGGCGTTCTGGCGCTCGCCGGACGGCCACTCCCGCCGGTTTCTCGTCGCCAGGTCCAGCGGTGCGCTGCTCGCCCGGCTGCGCGCCCTCAGGCCGGTGCCGTGAGATAAGTTCCCGGCGTTACCCGTCAACGGGCGTCACCCGACGGGTCCGACCGCGCGGCAGACAGCCACTGGACCTCGGCGGCCGTCCGGTCGGCGTCGGCATGCGCGACCTTACGCAGCTCGGCCTTGTTGACCTTGTTCAGCGTGGAACGGGGAAAATCCCGGACGGCGTAGACGGCACGAGGCACCTTGAAGTCCGCCAGCCGTTCGGTGCAAACAGCTTTGACCTCCGCCGCGAGCGACTCGCCGGGCCGCAGCGGGACCACGAAAGCCACCGGGACCTCGTCGAGCTTGTCATCCGGCCTGCCCACGACGGCCACTTCCGCTACCAGGCCCGTCTCCAGGATGACGCGCTCGATCTCGGATGCCGCGACGTTCTCCGCGCCGACCTTCAGCATGTCCTTGGCCCGGTCGGCGAACGAGAGATAGCCGTCGGCGTGCACCGTGACCCTGTCCCCGGTGCGGAACCAGCCGGCCTCGTCGAAGCTGCCGGCGGTCGCGGCGGGCTGGTTGAGGTACCCGGCAAACAGCGACAAGCCGGGAGTTCCCCTGACCAGGAGGTGGCCGGTCTCCTCGGGCTCCACCGGCGTGACGCCGTCGTCGCGCACGACCGCGACCTGGTATTCGGTTGCGGCCCGGCCCATCGACATGGGGCGGTCTGGCGTGTACGGGTTGCCGACGACCGGATGCGAGATGGTCTCGGTCATGCCCCACCAGCCAATGGTTTTTATGCCGAACGCGCTGTCCATAGGAGTGTCGCAGACGCCGGAGCCGAACAGGCGGTAGGCGTGACCGACCGGTATCTCCCCGGTCGCGCCGGATGCCAGCGCGCGGTGCGACAGGCCCATGAGGGACACCCAGGTGCAGCCGTGCTGCACGGAGACGTCCCAGAACCGGCTCGTCGACCATTTCGGCACCAGCACGAAGCGGGACCCGACCCACATGCTGGCGAGCATCTGATAGCCGAGCGCGTTCACGTGAAAGAGCGGCAGGTAGGTGAGGTGACAGTCGCTGGGGTGCAGGTCCTCGTGCACCGCGTTGACCCTCGCCGCCCACAGTGCGTTCGCGTGCGTCCAGAGCACCCCTTTCGGCCTCGAGGTCGTGCCGGACGTGTATTGCACGCTCACGGGGGTCATGGGTCCAGGACTCCTGACATAGAGAGATCGTTTATGCAGCGCCTGGGTGGTCCTTGACCTCGTAGCGCAGGATTAGATCAGTGCCGGGGTAGGCGGTGCGGGTCTGGTTGAGCTGATCGCAG